>Ga0315900_10013023_pt1 | contig 10152 bp, 6 predicted proteins | sample LakEriMetagenome_FD_203521 | JGI IMG/M metagenome (GOLD analysis project Ga0315900, IMG submission 203521) | Freshwater fungal communities from buoy surface, Lake Erie, Ohio, United States - Buoy 12 MA114 | ecosystem: Environmental > Aquatic > Freshwater > Lake > Lake biofilm | place: USA: Lake...
CACCCACCACACCGGCTCTCCTGGCGGGACCGCGAAGGTGTCGATCATCACGGCGTAGTCCACCCCGGTGTTCGCGCCCGTCATGGGCAGCCCAGGCGGCATCCAGTAGCAGTCACCCTCGTTGGCCACCTGCGGGTCGGAACCCTCCAGGAAGAGCGTCATCTGACCGGAGATCACGCAGGTCGTCCCGCCGTACGGGTGCTCGTGGATGGGCGAGCGCGTTCCCGGGCTGCGGGTGTCCTGGTAGACGAGGTGCTGGATCCCGTCGTCGATGACGTCGAGCTTCGTCAGGGACTCGTCCACGGCCGTGGGCGTTCCGGGGGGCACCTGACCGTTGATGGTCGTCACGTCCGCGGCCGGTGGCGACGGGGCGGCGCTGGGCAGAACGGAATTCGGCGACGACGCACTGTCTGCCTCGCCGGATGAGCAGCCTGCGATGACCACGCACGCGCCCAGGGCGATGATCGCAGCGGCAGTTCGTCTGACGTTCATGACACTCCTCCAAGGTCAACCCAAGCCACCCTAGGGCTGCCCCGTCTACAAGGGGTTCAGCGTCACGTCGTACTGGTAGCGGTTGGACGATCCCGGCCGCGGCGTCGTGTCGTTGTCGACTCGCGTGATCGTGAACGTCGCCCCGGGTGCCGGGCATACGAGCTGCTGCCCGACCTCCAGGGACGTGAACAGGCATGCCGGCTGCAGGTTGTGCACCCCCACCGACCGACGGCCTGCCGGCCAGCTGCTCGCCTCCAGCCTCGGTGGGACGGGCGTGAGAGGACCGGTACCGACGAAGATCGCCACCGACACATCCACGCTTGAGCTGCTGTCGTCGCCGGTCACCTGCAGCACCTGGCCCGGGGCCACCGATCCCGTGGTCCCCGACCCTCTGAGTACACCGACAGTGAACGCTCGCTCGGCCGCGTTCACGATGTTGACGGTGCTGCCCACAGCCTCGACGAGCCTGAGTCGCCGGTCGTCAGCCGCCTTGTCGGTCCCCTGGTCGTCGACCAGCTCGAGGGCGACTCCGTCGCCAGGACGGTCGGTGGTGGGCTCGTATACCTCCCGGATGATCGCGTCACGGTCAATCGCCAACCCGATCACCTGACGCGCCCGCTTGCATGACATTCCCTCAACGGTCAGCGAGTACGTGCCCGCCTTCACCTTCTTGCCGTCCACCTTGGTGCCGCTCACCACGGTGATGGGCTTGCCCGCACAGGCGTGCAGGCCGGAGCCCTTCGAGGGCTCGGCCGACGACGCTGGCGCCACCGCCACTCCAGCCGACACGAGCATCGCCGCAGACACAGCCACCACCAACCGAACAGACCTCATGCGATTCCTTTACTTAGGAGTGCCGAAAGATGGGTGTCCACCGGAAGGTCAGCCGATCCGTGTCAGGATGATCACATCGTCAGCTCGCACGCCACGACCGCGGCCTTTCACGAACGCGAGGTCCTCCGACCCGGCTGCGGGATAGGCGGACTGAGGCGGGGTCCGTTCGGCCACGTCCCAGTTGCCGGGAGTGCGGAGTTCCGCGACCACCGACGTGACACTCACCAGTTCCAGCCGGTCCAAATGATGGTGTAGTTGTAGTAGGTGCCATTGTTGGCGTCGCGGCGCAATTCGACTTTGCCATTCGGGTTGGACAAGCCGGGGAAGCACACGACACTCTTTCCTATCGTCGGATTGTTCATGTAGCACGTCGGAATGTCACCACCGATGTACGTGCACACCCCACGCGGATCGACGATGAAATCAGGGCGTGCATCGCTATACATCGCGTAGATGCCCCACTGCGGCGTCGTGGAGAAGGCCGCCACGCAGCTCTGGGTCTTGAACACGTTAAGGTAGTTGTCGAAGAGAGTTTTTATCACGACATCCGTCGCCACTGTTGCCGCGTTCCTCGATACGGTCACCTGACCACCGGGGTCAAGCTGTTGATCCACGCCGGTGTTCGTCACCACGCGAACCCTCAAGGGGGATTTGTTGACGAAGGTGACGGTGGAGCCGCTCAGCTTCGGCTCTTTCGCCAGGATGATCAGCGCATCGTCCGCCGTCCCCTCAGTGTCCTGGCCTCTGATGAGCCTGAGCTCGACAGCACCACCGGTCTCGGGATCGGCCTCGAAGCCGGCGAGGACAGCCTTTCCGTCGATCGCGGCCACGATGGCTTTCCGCGCCTTCCCGCACGAGATGCCCTTAACGACCAGCCGATAACTGCCGGGATCCACTTCCTCGCCATCGACGGCCGTGCCCGCGGGCACCTTCACCTGCTTCCCGTCGCATTCGTGGGCACGTGCGGCCCTCGTCGGCTGCATCGCCGACGCTCCGGGTGCGACGACCAGTGACGGGCCTCCCGCCACCATCACGACAGCGGCTACAGCCGCTGCAATCGACCTGATCCTCATGCGATTTCCTCCAAGGTGAGTACTAGGAGCAGTGCAGAAGAAGGGAGCCGGCGTTCAGCCCACGTAGACGGTGACTCGGTACTGGTAACGGCCCTTGCGCAAGCGAGTGTTGGGCGACCCCTGGCTCGTATCATCAGCGGCACGATCCACCCGCACCTTGACCACGCCGCAGCTCGAGCAGAGCGGTACCCCCTCGACGGTGCGCCCGGTGTTGACGTCTCGAAGCCGGAAGCAGTAAAACAAATCGCCGGGATCCGCCTGCTTCCGGTACCGATCCGGGCCGAGCACACAGAACTCAGGGCCGAGATCGTCCGAGGAGGCCCGAAGGCGAAGGGTCACGTTCCCAGTCGGCGCCGTGACCGACACTTCCAGGTCCTTGCGACCGCCTCCGCTCACGTACCGGCTCCACGTCACTGAACCGCCGTAGTCCAGCGTGAGCGGCGTGGGTCCGACTCCTTCGGCGTTGCTGGCCACGATGGGTGGGCCGTAGACACCGGTCGCCGAGCCACTCAAGTTCACGACGGTCACCGTCGACCCGAAGGGGCACGCGACGAAGATCCCGCATCCGGCCACTGCGGTCGACTTCAGCATCCGGATCTCGTCGTCATCGCCGGCCGCGTCTGTGCCCTGGTCGTCGACCAGCACGAGTTCACCGAGCTCGGGTTCCTCCGCTGCGAATCCGCTATCGACGTCACCTGTCGCGACCCACTCCTCGAGGAGGGTCTCCGCCCGGTCGCAGGTCACCCCCCGGACGGCGACACGGTAGACGCCCTTGGCGACCTTCTCCCCGTCCACCGTCGTGGCCCTGGCGACCCGCACCTTGACCTCGGGGCACGCCTGGACCTCGGTGCCCTTCGTGTCCTGAGCCGACGCGGGCGCCAGCGGCGCCCCGCCTACGAGCAGCACCGCTGCGAGCGAAGTCACCAGTACGGCACGTACGCGCATGTGAAACCTCCTTGAGGCCAATGCCCTCAGTGGCAATCGCAACTCAAGAATCATGACAGCGCGGCTTTCGGCCGGCAATCGGCACCTAGGGTTTTCCCCACATCGAGATGGACTGACCGGTGCGCACCAGCGAAGACTCTCCCCTACTGTTCGCTGACCACTGGGAACCGGGAGCACGGCATGCGGGTACGCAGAGGCATCACAGGAGCGCTGGCCTTGCTCGTCGGCGTCGGAGCCGTCCTGCTGGGCGCGGTGCCCGCGGCGTCCGCCGCTCCGACGACATCCCGGGAGCGCATCTGCGAGGACCTCGACCTCGACGTGGCCACCCGCCTCGGTGGCGTCCGACTGCCGGCCGGCACGTACGACCTGACCGCCGACGGGATCACCTGCACCCGCGCAGTCATGCTGGTCGAGGAGTGGGCGGACGACCGCGAGGTGGGTGGCGCCTGGGACGTCGACGTCGCGGACGGCGACGAGTTCACGTTCGTCCGTGAGGACGCCGATGGCGAGATCGACGAGATCGACCTCGAGCCGGACACGTCCACCGCTGCGGCCCTCGCCGATCCCCGTTGGTCCATGGTGCCCATGAGCAAGGACGCCAACGGCGACGGCTTCATCGACGGCGACGGCGGCGTGCCGGCGTCAGGCGCCCTGACGCGATCCCCGTCGACGACGTTCGTCGGCGAGGGCAACCGCGTCGCGCAGCCCGACGAACGGCTCATCGGCGGCGCGCTGTCGTGGTACCTCAACCCGAACGGGTTCCCGGTCGAGCTCAACGCCTGCCGGTCCGAGGGCGACACATTCGCCTGGCGCATCCGCTCCGGAGTCCGCGTCGTGAAGAGCACGCCCAACGAAGAGCTCGACCGCGAGAGCTGCCGGCGCACCGTGCTCCTCCCGGAGGGCACGTACTCCCTCGAGCTGACCGTGCGCGCCGGCCAGGGGCGGCCGGGGCGCACCGAGCGCTCCGTGGAGACCATCAGCGCCGACGTCGTGAACCACCTCGTCGTGGCCTTCGGCGACTCGTACGCGTCGGGCCAGGGCAACCCCCGCAACATCGATGCGTGGCTCGCCAACCGGACGGACACCCCCGCCTTCACCCCCTACTGGGACGACCTGGGCTGTAACCGCAGCACACGCGGTGCGCCCGCTCAGGCCGCCCTGCAGTTGGAGAATGCCTCCCCCTACACGTCCGTCACGCTCGTCGACGTCGCCTGCACCGGGTCGACGGCGGCAGTCGGGATCCTCGGGCCCAAGCCGTCCTCGGGCAAGACCATCAGCCAGATCGAGGAGGTGCGGGGCATCATCGGCGACCGGTCGATCGATGCCGTGACGATCTCCATCGGCGGCAATGACGTCGGCGTGGGCCCGGCATTCGAGTCCTGCCTGTCGGCGCTCGTGAACTGCCCGCTCAAGCCCTCGACGAACGACCCGCTCACCGGCTACCCCACGCTGCACGCCGCCGTGCAGACCCTGATCGCCGAGCTGCCGGCGTCGTACGCGCAGATCGCCGGCTGCCTCGGCGGGTCGTCCTGCATCCTCGCGAACGGCTCGTCGATCCCGCCTCTGCGCCTGACCGCCGGAGCACCGGTGCTGCCGACGCTCTACCAGGACCTCACGCGCGCAGCCGACGGGTCCTCGTGCCGCTACCTCACGATGAGCCCGCAGGACTTCGCCTGGGCGCGAGCGACCATCCAGGTGCCCACGCCCCAGGCCTCCTTCGACTACCGGCCGGCCGTCGGGCCGACCGTGTCGCTGCCCATCACGGCGACGGTGAACCAGCAGGTGGCCGCCACCTCCGCACTGGGCTGGTCACCCGTGACGGGGACCTGGACCTCGTCCGGCGACTCTGCGGTCGGCCACGGCGTGTGCGCGGGCGACGACGCGTGGGTCTACGGCATCACAACGAGAGCGGGATTCCCGGAGGCGTCCCTGCACCCGAACCCTGCCGGCCAGGCGGCCCTCGCCGCGCCCATCGCCGCTGCACTCATCTCGCGGCTCGCACCCCGCTAGTCCACCCCACCGACAGACACCACCAACCGGCACACCTGAGGGACGTCGCACATGAAGGCACGGTTCACCCGGCTGGCTGCGGCCGGCGCCGCTCTCGCACTCCTGGTCCCGGCGCCAGTCGCGCTCGCCGTCGCTCCTTCCAGCGCGCCTTCCATTGCTCCCGCGGCCGCACCCGCTGCCGTCCGCCTCGGCTCCGGTGCTGCCGGCAGCACCGGCCCGACCAACCCGCACGTCAGCTATGACCGCTACTCCCTTCTGATCGACGGCAAGCGAGTGATCATCAACTCGGGCGAGGTCCACTACTTCCGGATCCCTGATCCCGACGGCTGGCGCGAGGTCCTCGAGCGCGCCAAGGCGGCCGGCGTCAACACCATCGAGACCTACGTTCCGTGGTCGTACCACGAGCCGGCCCCCGGCCAGTTCCGGTTCACCGGTGCCTACGACGTCGAGCGGTTCCTCTCCGAGGCGCGGGACGCCGGGCTCTACGTCATCGTCCGACCCGGCCCGAACACGACCGGCGGCGTCGACGGGGGTGGTGTGCCCTCCTGGGCACTCGGCCAGGCGGGCTACCTCAGGACGGCCGACCCGATCTTCACCGCGCAGTGGAAGGCCTGGTACCAGGACGTCGTCCCGCGGCTCGCCCGCTGGCAGATCGGCGGCGCCAACAAGGGCACGGTCATCATGATGACCCTCGAGAACGAGTACATCGGCCGGGGAGCCGGGGCCACGGCGTTCATGCAGGACCTCTACTCGACGTCGCGGGCACTCGGCATGACGGTGCCGCTGGTCAACAACGACGCGATCGCGGCACCGAGCCTGCCCAGCGGCCAGGTCGCCGACATGTACGGCTTCGACCACTACCCGCTCGCCTGCACCACGCCGTGCGGCGCCGAGGAGTTCGGCACCGAGTGGGACACCAGCACCTTCAGTGAGCCCCAGCCCCTCGGCGCTATCACCCTTCCGGCAACCGACCAGCTGGAGGAGTACTTCCGCGCGCGCGGTGTCACCGATACACCTCTGTACGCCGCGGAGATCTCCGGCGGCATCTTCCCGTCCGTCTTCGGGTTCGGGGGCAAGTCCCCGCAGTCGTTGTACGACAAGCTCGTCGGCTACACCACCGTGCAGCAGCTGACCGCCCTCGGCCAGGGGATCACGCTGCTCGACCAGTGGCCGCTGGCCGGCGGCACCTCATGGGGCTACTCGGCGAGCTCCGCCTTCTCGACCAGCTACGACTGGCTGGCCTCCATCCGCGAGTCCACCGCCCTCGGCCCGCGCTTCGAGGAGCAGCGTCGGCTCGCAGGGCAGATGACGACCACGCAGGAGTCGCTCGCCGCGACCGAGAACACCCCCGGAGCGGTGACGGCCACCGCCGACGCGGCCGGCCTGTATCGGGTGCGCACGTCCACGGCCGACGGCGGGCTCCACATCTTCCTGCGCAACGCCGACAACGTGGCCGACCTCGCTCCCCGGCTGGTCATCGACGGGCAGGTCACGCCACCCGTGCCGCTGCCCCGGCGCTCCGCCCGCTACCTGCCAGCGAACGTGCGTGTCGCCGGATGGGACATCGGCTGGACCACCGCCGAGGTGCTGCACGCCAGCCCCGAGACCCTCGTGCTGTTCGGCGACCGGGGCCAGCGCTACGCAGCCGAGATCGATGGCCGGCGCATCGACGTGACCGTCGGCGTCCCCACCCTGCTGCCGGCCAGTCGCGGCCGACACATCCTCGTCGTCGACCGCTCCGCCGCCGCGCGCACCTGGTTCGTCGGCGGACGGATCCTCGTCGGCCCGAGCCTGGTGACCCCGCGCGGTATCAGCGTGGACCGTCCCACCCGGCTCACGACCATCCGCAATGGTGAGCTGACGACCCGTCGCCTGGCTGGCCCGCCCTCGGCCACCACCCTCGACCTGCCACGCCTGAGCGACTGGCGCTACGCGCGCGAGCCGGGCTGGCAGGCCGTCGGCTTCGACGACAGCACCTGGACGCACGCCACCGACGCGACGGCGCCGACCCAGGTGCAGCCGCTCACCAGCCCGGTCCTCTTCGCCGACCAGTACGGCGCACCCACCGGCTACGTCCAGTACCGAGGCACCTTCGACGGTGCCGCGGCGGGGATGTGCATCGAGGGCCGGCATCGCTACCACGTCTGGCTGAACGGCACCTCAATCGGCACGTACTCCAGCCTGGCCGGAGTCGAGAACAGCAGCATCGCCAACGGGGTCTCCCCGCCGGTCAGCCAGCCGGTGCAGATCCCCTTCCCGGCCGGATCGCTCCGTGACAGCGGCAACGTGATCGCCGTCCTCACGGACGACTGGGGCCACAACATGGACTTCCTCGGCGTCAACCTCGCCAAGGAGCCTCGCGGACTGATCTCGGCTCGCCTGGACCGAGGTGCTGGTGCCACCTGCGGCTTCACGATCAGCGGTGCGCCGACGGTGCCCGGCACCGTCCCGACGACAAGCCCGGTGACGGTGAGCACGGACGGCGGGATCGACTGGAGGCTGCGCGGCGGGGTGCCGAGCCGCTACCCGAACGCGTCCGGCCTGTCCGGTGAGCTCGAGGGCTGGTCCCGGGCCGGATTCGACGACCGTTCCTGGCCCACTGTCAGCGTGCCGCGCGTCGAGCGCGCCGGCCTGGGTGAGGTGGGCTGGTACCGCACCCGGTTCACCCTGCCGCTGCCCGCGTGCGTCACCGCCCCGATGGGGATCCGGTTCCCGTCCTCGAGGACCGTCGCCGAGGTCTACCTCAACGGAATCCACATCGGCCGCATCGGCCGCGGTGCCACCGATGAGCTCGCGCTGACGCCCGGACTCCTGCACACCGACGGGCGGCGCAACACGCTTGCCGTTGCGCACTGGAACGTCGGCACCGGCTCCATGCCGGAACCGCGGCTGTTCGCCTACGAGACGCGGCGCGAGAGTGCGAACGCCGGGTGCGGGCTCCGGTGACCTGCCCTAACGTCGCGCCCATGCCCACGCTTCGTGCTCGTGCCCTGACCGCTCTCGCTGGCAGCGCTCTGCTGCTGACGGCAGTGCCGGCATCACCGGCGTGGGCGACCTCCGCCATCGTCACGGTGAAGGTAGGCGGCAAGCCCACCGGCATCGTCATCACCCCCGACAGCTCGCGCGCCTACGTGTCCAACGCGGGCACCAGCGCGGTCAACGTCATCAGCGTGACCTCGGGATCTCTGATCACCACCATCCCCGTGTGCACGAACCCGCAGCCGCCCGCCATCTCGGCTGATGGCACCCGGGTCGTCGTGGCCTGCAACGGCGACAACACCCTGCGCGTGATCAGCGTGGCCTCCAACACCGTGACCGCGACCATTCCGGTCGGCAACTCGCCGGGCAAGCCGCTCGTCGTCGGCAACCGCGCCTACGTGTCCAACTTCGGGGGCAACAGCGTGTCGGTGGTCGACCTGGCCAGCAGCGCGGTCGTCGCCACCATCCCCGTAGGCACCGGGCCGACCGTGGGCATCCTCGGCACCGGCAACCAGTACCAGTCGTACGGCACCACCCTGTTCGTGCCCAACGGGACCGGCGGGACCATCTCACTCATCAACACCGGCACCAACACAGTGACGAGCACCTCGACCGTGGGCGGTCAGATCTCGGCGGCCGCCGTCTCGCCGGGTCTGTCGACCACCACCGAGGTGTTCGTCTCCAGCACCACGAGTTCGTCACTGGTGCGCATGAGCCAGACCGGCGGCGCCCCCTTCCAGTCCGTCCCCGTCGGCTCGAAGCCGTCCGTGCCCGCCGTGAACATCGATGGCTCCCGCGTGTTCGTGGCGAACGGCGGATCCAAGTCGGTGTCCATCGTGTCCCTCGATGCGAGCCCGGCGAAGGTGATCAAGACCGTGCCCGTGGGCTCCACCCCCGGCGACCCCGTCATGGACAAGTCCGGCTCCAGCATGTACGTCCCGAACTACGGCGGCTCCACGGTGTCCGTCATCAGCACGAGCACCAACGCGGTGAAGGCGACCTACCAGGTGGGCAACGGACCCATGGGGATCGCGCTCGCACCGTCGGGCTCGAAGATGCTGGCGGCGAACTCGAAGGACGGCACCGTCTCCGTGGTGTCGCTCTCCTCATCCACCCTCGCGAAGGCGCCGACCAGTGTCTCCGTGAGCACCTCGACGTCGAAGCAGGCGACGATCTCGTGGAAGGCCTCCACGTCGTCATCCGTGACGGGCTACGTGGTCACTGCCCTCCCCGGTGGCGCCACGTGCAGCACGTCCGGCACGAAGTGCACCATCAAGGGCCTGACCGGAGGGAAGAGCTACACCTTCGCCGTCCAGACGAAGAACAAGTACGGCGCCGGCGCACCCGCCACGTCGAAGAGCGTCACGATCAAGAAGTAGGCAGCAACGACCTACGAGCATCACAGGTCATTCAAGCGATCGAGGATCTCCCGAGATCCCGTCCGCGCGGACCGGCGGAGAACCGCCGACAGGACGCCGTCGCGCTCCTCAACGGCGCCGTCGCGGATGAGTACGGACGGAGTGGTGGGTGATCGGCATGGCGGCACCCGTGCGAATGCCCGCATCTGAAGCAGTAGGCGCCAGTGGGCGCGCGGACCGCGACTGCGCGGCCTGCTCTCAGTGGGGGCGGCGGCCAGAGACGGGCTGCTGGGGACGGGCGAAGGGCCGGTCATCGACCGGCCCTTCGGGTCCTGGGAGATCTCCCAGCATTCTGTGCGCGAGGGGGGAGTTGAACCCCCACGCCCTTTCGGGCACACGGACCTGAACCGTGCGCGTCTGCCTATTCCGCCACTCGCGCGTGTAGCGGGGGAAGCCTACAG
>Ga0315900_10013027_pt1 | contig 10149 bp, 6 predicted proteins | sample LakEriMetagenome_FD_203521 | JGI IMG/M metagenome (GOLD analysis project Ga0315900, IMG submission 203521) | Freshwater fungal communities from buoy surface, Lake Erie, Ohio, United States - Buoy 12 MA114 | ecosystem: Environmental > Aquatic > Freshwater > Lake > Lake biofilm | place: USA: Lake...
TCACTGTAATATGTGGGCATGACACCGACGAACCGACCGACGCAGGGCGACGCGACACTCTCGCTGGCGGAACTCGCCGCCGTGCTCGGCGCCGCCCTCGGCGCCGGGTACGACGGCGTCCGCAGTGGTCGGGTGCGAAACCTGCCCGACGCCCGCACGATCCGCTGGTACCAGACGCTCGGCATCGTGGATCGCCCGGCCGCCTTTCAGGGCCGCACCGCGCTCTACGCCCGACGGCACGTCCTCCAGCTCGCCGCCATCAAGAAGCTGCAAGCCGCGGGATTCTCGCTCGCCGACGTGCAGCGCGGCCTGGCCGGGAAGACCGACGCCGAACTCGCCCGGGCCGCGGGGCTCACCCTCGCGGATCTCGACCGGCGGCTCGCCGCGGCCGGCGCGGCCCGCGTGGCGGCGAACGATGCCAAGCTGCACGCGGCGCTCGTGGCGCAGCCGGCCCAGGGCCGCGCGGCCGGAAAGTTTTGGAGTGTTCGCCCGACGGCGGCCACGCCGCCGGCTTCTGCGCCGGCGGCCGAGGAGACGCCCGCGGAGACAACGCCGGCCGGTGCGGCGCTGCAATCGACGAACATCGGCGCCAGTGTCGCCCTTGTTTGGGCCGGTCAGCCGCTGACGGCGGCGGAGCGGGAGGCCGTGGCCCGGCTCGCCGCGCCGGTCGTCGAGTTTCTGTCGTCATCCGCCGCCAAGGCCGTCGCCGAGCGGGCCGGTCGCGGCAGTCAGTCGTCCGCTCGGCCGCAGGGCAAGAAAGGGAGGGCTCGTTCATGATTCGCGCACTCACGCCGGAGGAAATCGCCACGCTCGGCGGCGATGCCGCCGAGGCCGGGTTCGGAGCCATCGAGACCGACAAGGGCTGCCTGCCGCTGCGGTCGCTCGACGTGGATGTGGCGATCGACGGCGTCGTCGCCGCCACGACCGTCCGCCAGCAGTTCGTCAACGTGTTTTCCGAGCCGCTGGAAGCGACGTACATCTTCCCGCTGCCGCCGCGAGCGGCCGTCACCGGCTTTCGGATGAGCGTCGATGGGACGGTGATTCTCGGCCGGATCGACGAGCGGGCGCAGGCCAGGCAGGACTACGCCGCCGCCGTCGCCGCGGGCCGGCATGCCGCGATCGTCGAGGAGGAGAGGTCGGACGTGTTCACGCTCCGCGTGGGCAACATCCCGCCGCGATCCGTCGCGTTGGTGGAGTTCACGCTCGCCGCCCCGGTCGCGATCGACCATCTCGAAGCCACGTATCGTTTTCCGCTCGTCGTGGCTCCGCGGTATTGCCCCGGCACGCCGCTCGGCGATGCGGTCGGCGACGGCGTCGCGGCCGACACCGACCGGGTACCGGACGCGTCGCGGATCTCGCCGCCCGTGCTCCTGCCCGGCCTGAAGAGCCCCGTGCGGTTGGGCATCACCGTGCGGTTGACGCCGCAGGCGTGCCCTGCGGCGGCGGATGGCGCGACCATGGGCTGCTCGCTGCCGGTCGAGGAAGCCGCGGACGCCGCCGGGGGGCGGACGGTGCGGGTCGTGCCCGGACAGCGACTCGACCGCGACTTCATCCTCCGGTGGAATGTGGCCGCGGACTCGGTGGCCACGGCCGGAACGCTCGTCGAACCGGATGCCGCACGGGCCGCCGGTCTGGGAACCGGCCTGCCGAACGACGAAGCGGCCGGCGACGGCACCTTCGCCGTCACGGTGGTGCCTCCGGCTGCGACGCTCGCGACGCAACCGGCCCGTGACGTCGTCTTCGTCGTGGACCGCTCGGGCAGCATGATGGGCTGGAAGATGCTCGCCGCCCGCCGCGCCGTGGCCCGGATGATCGATTCGCTGTCGGCGCAGGACAGGGTGGCGGTGATCGCCTTCGACCACGCGATCGAGCATCGGGGCGCCGGGCTCGAACTCGTGCCGGCCACGGATCGCAACCGCTGGCAGCTCGTCGAATGGCTCGCCGGCATCGAGGCCCGCGGGGGCACGGAACTCGCTGCGGCGCTCGGGGCGGGGCTCGGCCTGTGCGGTGCGGCGAAAGCCAAGGCTCGCGAGCGGTTCGTCGTGCTCGTGACCGACGGGCAGGTGGGCGACGAGGAGGACGTGCTGCGGGAAATGGCCAGGAAGCTCGGGAGCACGCGGCTCTTCGTCGTGGGGATCGACAATGCCGTCAACGAGGGGCTGATCGCACGGCTGGCCGACGCCAGCGGCGGCCTCGTCGAACTCGTGGAAAGCGAGGCGCGGCTCGACGACGTCATGGATCGGATCCAGTCCCGCATCGTGGCGCCGCTGGTCACGAACCTGCGACTCATCGGGCAGGGAATCGACGTCGTGCCGGGATCGATCGTGCCGGCGCGGATGCCCGACCTCGTCGCCGGTGTGCCACTCGTGGTGCAGGGGCGATATCACGGCGCGGCGGGGGGGCGGATCGTGGTCGAGGGCGTCGATGCCGCGGGAAAAACCTGGCGGGCCGACGCGGCGGTCGCGGGCGCGGCGACCGCCGGCCTCGGTAGCCTCTGGGCGCGCGGGAGGTTGCGACAGCTCGAGGATGCGTATGCGACGGGCGGCGACCACGACGGCGCGGACCTCGACCGTCGGATCGTGAGCCTCTCCACGTCGTTCGGCGTGCTCTGCCGGTTCACGGCCCTCGTGGCGATCGACGAACGTGCGCCCGACCAGCACCTCGCAGCACCGCCGATGCGGAGGATCGTGCAACCCGTGGAAGCGGCGCACCCGACGATTCTCTACCGCCGCGCGGCACCGCTCCCCATGAGCATGCTGCAGCCCGGCTTCGAACTGGGCTACGAGGACGGTCCCGCGGCGGCCTGCCCGCCGCCGCCGCCCGTCGATCAGGCCCGGTCTCTGGCCGAGCGGCTCGTGCGGGGGCCGTGGCCACGGCGGCGCGGGGGGCGGGGGCCGTCTGCGAAGCGGGTGCGAATGCTGCTCACGGGGACGTCAGCGCTGATCCGAAGACTGGGGAGGTGCGGTGCGGAGGTGGAGACGGTGGAACGCATCGGCGCCGCCTACGCCCGCCTCCTCGCTTGGCCGACCGATCAGGCGGCCTTGGTGGCCTTGCTCGACGCGCTCGCCGACTTCCTCGCGGACGCCGGTCCGGTCGAGCGGTGGTGGCTGGCGCCGCAGGCATGGAGCACGTGACGACGGCCCGCTTCCGGCGCGACGACTTGCTCGCCCGACTGGCCCGCGACGGCGAGCCGGTGCCCGAACGCCGCCCGCGACCTCATGCGGCCGTCATCGCGGCGAGGACGTCGGCCAGCGGCACCGTGGCGAACGTGGTCGCATAGTCGCTCATCGAGTAGGGGATGACGAGCAGGCCGTCGTGGAGTAGCGCGCCACAGGTGTAGACGACGTTGGGCACGTAGCCTGCCCGCTCGTTGGCGTTGGGCGTGAGCAAGGGCTCGGACAGCCGCGCGAGCACGCGGGCCGGGTCGGCGAGGTCGAGCAGAACCGCGCCGATCGCGTACTTTCGCATCGGGCCGACCCCGTGGGTGAGCACGAGCCAGCCCCGGGGCGTCTCGATCGGCGGCCCGCAGTTGCCGATCTGCACGAACTCCCAGGAGTGCGTGGGCCGGAGGATGAGCCGCTTCGTGTACCAGAAGTGGAGCATGTCGGACTGCATGAGGTAGATGTTCTCGCCATCCTGCCGGGAGAGCATCGCGTAGCCGCCGCCGATCCGCCGTGGGAACAAGGCCATGCCCTTGTTGGCGATCTCGGGGCCGTTGAGCGTGCTCACGCGGAAGCGGATGAAGTCGTCGGTCTCGACGATCTGCGGGAGCGTGACGCTGCCGTCGAAGGCGGTGTAGGTGGCGAAGTGATGGACGGAGCCGTCGTCCTCGACGAACCGCACGAAGCGGGCGTCTTCGATGCCGTTGGTCTCGGCCGGCGAGTAGGGGAAGATCACGCGCTCCGAGACGTCGGAGGCCGGGTCGCACTCGATCTCGTAGTTCGCGCGGGCCAGGGCGAGAATCGCGGCGGCAAGCGGCTCCCACTCCTTGCGCCGCGCACGCTGCTGTCGGGTGGCCTGCGCGAGGGCGGCCTCCAGGGCTCCGAGGGTGAACTGGTCGTCGAGCACGTCGAAGACGAAGTCCACCAGCCCGTCCACGATGCCGAGCTCGGCGAGCTTCTTCAAGAACAGCGGCTTGTCGTAGGTCGCGTTGGCCACGACCCGCGGCGCGGTGACGAACCCGGTCGGATCGACGAGCGTGATGGTGCCCGCCGCGTCCACCGTGCCGGCCCGGAAGCCGACGCTGGAGATGTGCCCCTCGCCGATCGCCCGGAGGCTGATCAAGAACCGCCGCGTGCCCGCCGAAAGGCCCGACTGGTCTGGATGCCAGACGATCGACGGATTGAAGAGGGCCGCACTTTCGAGGGCGTATTCCTGCGTGAAGTAGGAGCCGATCACCAGGCGGCGGGCCTCGGAGAGCGGCCGGTCGGTGAGCAGATGGTGGCGGACGGCCTCGAACCGCTCCAGGAAGAACCCGAGCAGCCGCTGGTGGCGGCCATGGAACTCCGCGAGCACGTCGGCGAGCAGTGCTTCGATCGCGGCGTCGGAAAGTTCCATGATCCGGCCGATGATCCGCAACGCGCGCTGCGGATGGGGCGGGTGGAACGGGCGGTAGAGCACGCGAGCGTTGTTGGGCCGCAGCAGGATGCCGGTGCGGCGGACGTGCATCAGACGCCCTCGGGGCGGGCGAGTCGGCGGCCATGAGCCCGGCCGCGGTCGCCGGCGGCATCGACCGCCTTCATTTCCACCAACGCCGCCAGGTAGGCGAGCGTGGACTCCGCGCCCTGGTTGTCGTTCGTGCGGTCTTCGAGGAGGCCGTCGCGGCAGCCGCCGGTGCGCGGGTCGGCGAGCGCCAGGCCGAGCACGTTGTGGCCCTGGAACCAGTCGAAGGCGGTCCAGGCGACGTCGATCCACGCCGCGTCGCCCGTCGCCCGCGCCGCCTCCACGCAGGCCGCCACCATGCCGTGGGCCTCGAGGGGCTGCTGGTCGAAGGCTGCCGCCGCGTCGCCGCGCCGCAGAAAGCCGCGGCAGCCGACGGGAGCGAAGCGGCCCGTCGCCGTGACCTGGAGCCGCGCGAGCCAATCGAGCATCCGCAGGCCCGCGTCGCTCGCCACGGTGGCGCCGAGGACGCGGCCGCTGCCGACGAGGGCCTGACAAATGCGGGCGTTGTCGTAGGCGAGCGTGTCCTCGAGCCACGGCCAGTCGTTTCCGGCCGTGGCCCGTCGCAGGCCGAGCAGCCGGGCCGTGAGCCGGCGGGCGGCCGCCGTCATCGGGCGGTCGCCGGCGAGCCGGCCGAGGTAGTCGTGGATGCCGATCAGGGCGGTGGCCCAGGCCCGCGGGCTCGTGCAGGCCTCGACCGCGGCGACCGCCGGGGCGAAGAACCGCATCGCCCACCGCTGCAGTGTCGGGCGCCGCGACCGGCCGACGCACGCGCCCAACGCGAGCACCGCGCGGCCCAGGCAGTCGTCGGTGCCGGCGTCATCGCGCCAGCGGCGGTCGAAGCCGAGCAGATTGCGAAACCGGCCGGTGGCCGGGTCGAAGGCGTGGCCGAGGAACCGGGCGTACACGGCGGTCGCCCGGGTGGTGTCGAAGGTTTCGCCGCCGAGGTCTTCGATGGCGACCATCAACGCCAGCGCCCGCGCGTTGTCGTCGGTGCAGTAGCCGTGGTCGGCATCCGGGATGTCGTAGATGGCGTGCTGAAAGATGCCGGTGGAGTCGGTCATCCGCCACAGGTGCCCGAGCGTGAGTGACGGCAGCGTGCGGCGCGGCGGGGCCGGGCGGGCCGCGGCGCTGCCGCGCGGCTTCAGGGTCACGCCGGCTCGCGTCCGGCGGAAGGCCTCCGCGTACCGGGCGGCGACGCGGCTCCACACCATGTCGCGGCCGAGCAGGTAGGCACGCTTTCGCATCGCGTGCCGGCGGCCGTCGTCGGCGAGCAGGCCGTCGACGCCGGCCGCGATGGCGGCGGGATCCCGAAACGGCACGAGCACGCCGCGGTCGTCGGCGAGCAGCTCGCGGGCGTGCCAGTAGGGTGTGGAGAGCACCGCCTTGCCGCAGCCGAAGGCGTAGGCCAGCGTGCCGGAGGTGATCTGGTCTTCGTTGAGATAGGGCGTGAGGTAGACGTCGGCCGCGCCGAGGAAGGCGAGCAGTTCGGGCATGTCCACGTAGCGATCGTGGAAGACGACGTGCCGTTCCACGCCGAGGTCGGCCGCGAGCTGCTGGAGCGATTCGCGATACCGTTCCCCCTCGCGGCGGACGAGGTGCGGGTGGGTCGCGCCGAGCACGATGTACACCGCGTCGGGATGGCGGGCGACGATCGCCGGCAGGGCGGTGATCACCTGCTCGATCCCCTTGCTCGGCGAGAGCAGCCCGAAGGTGAGCAGCACGCGGCGGCTCTCCACCCCGAAGCGGTCCTTGTGGAAGTTTGGGTCGACGAACTCCATGTCGGGAATGCCGTGCGGGATCACGTCGATGCGATCCTCCGGCACGCCGTAGATTTCGCGGAGCAGCGACCGGCCGCGGTCGGTCATGACGGCGAGCCGCGTGGAGAGCCGGACGATCCCCGCCAGCACCTCGCGCTGCTCGGCGGTGGGGGTCGCGAGGACGGTGTGGAGCGTGGTGTGCACCGGGGCGCGAAGCTGCTGCAGCAGGTCGAGCACCTGACCGCCCGACGGTCCTCCGAAGATGCCGTACTCGTGCTGGAGGGACACGACGTCGGGTTCGAGCAGATTGACGAACTCGGCGGCGCGCCGGTGCGCCGCCGGTTCGTGATCCACGCAGGCGAAGGCGACCTCCATGGGATAGGCGTGCCGCGTCGTCCCGTCGTTCATGGCGACGACGGGACAGTCGGCGGCGGAGAGGTGGGCCGCGACGGCGCAGCGGAGGTCGCGGGTGTAGGTGGCGATGCCGCAGCGACGCGGCACGTAGTTGCCGATCCAGGCGATGCGGTTCAGCGGCGGGGCGTGCATGGCGGGCTTCCGAAGGCGGGCGTGCCTGCCGGGCGGGAGCGTTCCATGCCGCGGGGAGTGTAGGGCCGAGCCTGCCCCGCGGCCGCGGGGAACGTGCGTCGCGGGCGGCAGCGACGGACAGTTGGTGGCGGTCGGTAGTAAGATGTGGTGCGACGACGACCCGGTGAATGGAGGGCGAAGATGCGAAGCGGCATCCAGGCGGCATGGTCCGCGGCGATCGTGGTGGTGTTGGCCGGTGGGCTCCAGGCTGAACCGGCGACGGCAGCGGCGGCCAGGGCGCTGACCGTGGCCGAGGCGGAGCGGCTGGCGACGGCCGAGGGCGACGTGCACGTGCCGGGCCAGAGCCTCGACGTGGAGGCGGCGCGGCGGCTGGCGGAGCACACGGGCGGGCGGCTGATGTTCGACGACCTCGCCGATCTGCCCGCGGCGGTTGCCGAGGCACTGGCACTCCATCGTGGTGGCCTCGTGTTCCAGAAGCTTGCCAAACTCGATGCCGACGCGGCCCGTGCACTCGCCCTCGAGGGAGCGGATGAACTGCGGCTGCCGGCGCTCGTCGCTCCATCCAGGCAGACGCTGCGCGAACTCGCCGCCTTCGACGGCCCGCTCGTCCTCGACGGCGTTCGGTCGCTGCCAGTGAACGTCGCGGAGGAACTCAAGGCGCGGCGCCGCAAGACGAGCCTGCGGGGCGTGGTGGCGATCGGTGCGACGCGGACGACGTGGGCCGCCTGGGCCGGCACGGGTGCCGCCCAGGAGGGCGGCGGGCGGGCCGATCGCGACGGCAGCGACTTCGACGGGGAGGACGACGATCCCGACGAGGATGACATCTCCGGTGAGAAGTCGCGACGTGGCCGTCGGGCGGGCGGTGGTGACGCCGGCGAGGACGACGCCGACGGTGATGCGGACGATCCCGAGGACGACAGCGGCGTCATCGGTGACGACGGCTGACGACGCGGCGAACTGTCCGGGCGGGGCGGCCGGGCGGCACGCGGCCGCGGCCAACGGTGCGCAACACGCGGCGGGGCAGAGGGTTGCAACGCCTGACGCCGGGCGGAGGCAGACGCCGTGCGGCTTGCCCGCGTGGTCACACCGTTTCTAGGGTTCGCGGCCCTCGGGTGGGGCCGCCCGTGGTGGGCCGTGCCCCGTTCCTGCTCGAGGGGTTCACAGAGGGTTTTCCACGATGATCGGCCAGAAACTGATGATTCGCCTCGTCGGAACGCTCACCTGTGTTGCCGCGACCGCGGCCGGCTGGGATGCCGAAGCGGCGCGTTGGCATCACCGGCGGGCCTGCTGCTACGAGACCACCTGCTGCGATCCTTGCTGCGCCCCGGTCTGCACGACGAACTGTGCGCCCGTCTGCGCCACGGCCTGTGCACCTGCCTACGAGCGGGTGTGCGTCACCTATCGCGATCCCTGCACCAACTGCTGCACTCGCACGTGCAGCTACCGGGTCGTGAGCGAGTCCATCGTCGTCGCCGCGCCGGCCTGCTGCGAGGGTGTCATCGTCGCGTCGGCCAATCAGCCGTCCGAGACGGTGGTCGCCGAGACGACGCGACCGGCGGTCAAGACCGTCGCCGCCAAGCGCTAGCAGACAGTGGAATAAGTCCGCTGCCGCAGGATGCGGCGATCGCCGACCATGGCAGACCTCGGCGTTGCCATCGGTCGACCAAGTGGAAAAAGGCCACGGAAGGCTTTTTCCACGGATCGCGAGCGAACCGCAGGCTCCCGCGCGGAGGAGTGACCTCTGCGCGGGAGCGGCGGTCTCCGGCCACCGGCCCAGGGCTCCCGCCGGGCAGGAGACGGCTGGAGAGGCGGTCGGTAGCCACCGGATTCCGCGCGGTGGAGTAGACTGTCTCGCATGAGGCACGAGGTTGCTTTCCGTCGCGGTTGGCCGCTGCTGGTCGTCGCTCTGGCGGTCATTGAACCGTGGTGCGGGGCGATCAACGCCGCGGAAGCCGGCCGCGCCGGCACGCTCGATCTGCCCGGGGGCGGCTTCATGGAAGGGCATCTCCTGCCGGCCCCGGCACCGGCCGCCGGCACCCGGGGCACGCTGCTGTGGCGGGCACCCGCGTTCACGACGCCCTTCGAGTTTCATCTCGACGAGATCGTCGGGATTCGCTTCCCGCGGCCGGCCGCGCCGAAGAGCGCCGGATCCTGGCGGGTCATGCTCCTTGGGGGCGATGTGCTCACGGCAGACCTCGAGTCGATCGACGGGGAACGCGTCACGGTGGCGCTCGGCGGCAGCCGGCCGCAGCGGCTGCGGATCGACCGAGCGGCCATCGACCGTCTCACCAGCGTCGATCGCGGCGCGGCGGCGGGCTTCGTCGGGCCCGGGGGTCTGGCGGGCTGGGAGCAGCAGCCGGCGGACACATGGGCGGAAACGGCCGCAGGCATTGGCAGCACGAGCCGCGGTGCGAAGGTGTCGCGCGATGTCGGCGGACCGGTGCGGGCGGTGTACGACATGGTGCTGGCGTGGCAGCGGCAGCCGGCGTGTCGTGTGGCCGTCGCGGCGGGAGCCGCCGGCGAAGCCGAGCCGTATCAGCTGGAACTGTTCTCCGGGGCGGAGGATGCGAAGCCGGAGTTGCTGCTGGTGCGGGAAGAGAAGGAACGGGCCGCAAGCGAGCCGTTGCCGGAGGTGGAGCCGGCCGCGGACGCGCCTCGGCGGTTGCGGGTCGTGCTCTTCGTGGACCAAGAGCGGGGTCGGCTGGCGATCGTGCTGCCGGAGACGGGGCCCGAGCCGGCCGCCGACGTGACGATTCCGCCCGCAGGCGGACGTCGGCCCTCGAGCCGCTTCCGACTTACGTCGGGCGGTGACATCGAGCTGGAAAGCCTGCGGGTGACGGAGTGGAACGGCGAACTGCCCGCGCTCGAACGCCGCGAACAGCCGGTCGTCGTGCGGCGGGACGGGACGCGTGTCGCCGGGGACCTCGAGCCCCTGGCTGCCGGTGCGGCGGAACTGATCGTGCGTGACGCGGGTGCTGACCAGAAGGTGCCGCTGGCCGATGTCCGCGAGATCCTTTTTCCCGCCGTGGCGACGGCCGCGCGGCCGGCGGCGGTCCGTGCGCTGGCGGCCGACGGCGTGACGCTGGGCGGCGAACTGGTGCGGATCGACGACGACACGATCTGGCTGCGCCGGGACGGCATCGACGAGCCGGTCGGGCTGCCGCTCGGTGCGTTGGCGATGCTC
>Ga0315900_10013028_pt1 | contig 10149 bp, 5 predicted proteins | sample LakEriMetagenome_FD_203521 | JGI IMG/M metagenome (GOLD analysis project Ga0315900, IMG submission 203521) | Freshwater fungal communities from buoy surface, Lake Erie, Ohio, United States - Buoy 12 MA114 | ecosystem: Environmental > Aquatic > Freshwater > Lake > Lake biofilm | place: USA: Lake...
CGCCACGTCGACATGCTCGATGTCGGGCGCTGGTACCTGACCAACATCCGGATACCGGAAGCCTCGCACGAGGACCAGTTTGTCCTCGAAGGCATGCTGCTGACGGCCAACGACTCCGGTTTCAACCAGGGCCAGCTCGCCTTCGAGATGGCCCACGGCATCCTCGAGAACGGCCTGAACCCGGCACGGATGGCGGTGCGCACGCCAGATCGCGGTCCCTACCTGGTGAACCGCAACCGCGCGAAGGCGCTCGGCATTCGCCTGGAAAACGCGATGTACCTGATCGACGAGCTGGTCGACAAGTCGCTGGCACTGCAGCGCTGAGCGGCCGGGCCGCACCCCGGGCAGCACCGACACGATGCCGATCTTCCAGCGACTGTTGCTTGCCTTCCTGGCTGTCGGCCTGCTGATCGCGGCACCGCTGATCTACGTCTCGTTCACCTTCAGCAGCAACGCGGCGCAGCTGCGCACCGAACAGAGCATCGAGCAGCAGGTCGCGATCATCGCCTCGACCTTCGAGCAGGAATTCGGTCTCGGCCTCACCCGCTCGCTGAAGCAGCTGAGCACCGGCGAGACGCTGGTGCTCTACCAGTCGGCCTCGCAGACCGAGCGCCTGGTCAATGCGCGCGGTATCGAGACCAGCTTCCTGCGCCTGCAGACCGACTACCCGAGCTACTCGGGCATCTACTACGCCGCGCCCGCCGGCGGCCTGATCGCGAGCGTCGAGGATGGCAAGCGCGTGCGCTGGGGCGAGCTCGACGCCGGCACCGAAGCGCCGCCGACACGCGCTTTCTTCGACCGACTCCTCGAGCGCATCCGCACCACCCCCACGCTGCTGTCGTCCGGCAACATGGAGTGGTTCATGCCGCCGCGCGAGATCACCGTCGAGGGACCCTTTCGCGACGAGAAGGGCCGCCTGACGCTGCTCGCCGGGCTGCCCGCGCTCGACTTCGACAACGGCGCGGTCAGCGGCGTCGTCGTCATCCGGCTATCGCTCGAAGGCTTCGTCGGCCAGCTTCGCCAGGTGCGCATCTTCGACGAAGACCCGATCTGGCTGTTCACCCCCGGCGGCCTGCCGCTGGTGCGCCCCGAGCGTTCCCAGCTCGCCCTCGAGGCCCGGCACTTCGGCGACAGCCGCCCCGTGGCCGAGACCGTCTTCAGGCGCCACCCGGAGGGCCTGCTGGCCTTTCGCGACCTGATGATCGTGCCGGGCTCGCCCTTCCTGCGCCTCGCCTACGCGGTGCCCGACTCCCTGCTGTCGCGCGACTTCCAGGCGGCACTGACCTTCTTCCTGGCGGTGCTGCTCGCTTCGGCACTCGGCGTGGCGGTGCTTGCCTATGCGGTCGCACGCAACTTCTCGCGCCCGATCACCCGGCTCGCGCAGGCGGCCTCGCAGCTGGCCCGCGGCGAACTCGCGGGTCGGGTCGAGGTACGCTCGTCGGGCGAGATCCGGGTGCTGGTCGACAGCTTCAACCGCATGGCCGAGAACCTGCAGACCGCGAACCGCAACCGCGCCAGCGCCTTCGCGGTGCTGCGGCGCACCGCGGCGCAGATGCAGACCGAGACCGGCGTGCAGGGCGGGATGGGCAGACCGGTCGATGCGACCGCCAGGCCGGACGACCCCCGGACCGCGCCGGCCGACCCGCCGGCGCTGGCCAGCGTCGTGCAGGAGGACGCGGGCGAGCTGCGCGCCATCTCCGAACTGCTCGAGCAGCTGATCCGCGAGCGCGAGGAAAACCTTCGCAACGTCCGGCATGCCAAGGAGGCCGCGGAACACGCCGATCGAGCCAAGAGCCAGTTCCTGGCCAACATGAGTCACGAGATCCGCACGCCGCTGAACGCGGTGCTCGGCATGCTCAAGCTGCTGCAGTCGACCTCGCTGACCGTCAGGCAGGGCGATTACGTGGCCAAGACCGAAGGCGCGGCGCGCTCGCTGCTGCTGCTGCTCAACGACATCCTCGACTTCTCGAAGGTCGAGGCCGACATGATGAGCCTCGATCCGCGCCGCTTCAGGGTCGACCGCCTGCTGCGCGACCTGTCGGTGATCCTGTCGGCGAGCGTCGGGGCCAAGCCGCTGGAAGTGCTGTTCGACATCGACCCGGCGCTCCCGCGCGAGCTGATCGGCGACGACATGCGACTGCAGCAGGTGCTGATCAACCTCGGCGGCAACGCCGTCAAGTTCACCGAGCAGGGTGAGGTCGTGATCCGGCTGCGCGAACGCGAGCGCGATGCCGAAGGCGTGCTGCTCGAGTTCTCGGTGAGCGACACCGGCATCGGCATCGCCCCGGAACAGCAGACCCAGATCTTCAGCGGTTTCTCGCAGGCCGAATCGTCCACCACCCGACGCTACGGCGGCACCGGTCTAGGTCTGGCGATCAGCCAGCGCCTGGTCGAGCTGATGGGCGGGCACATCGAGGTCGAGAGCGAACCCGGCAAGGGTAGCTGTTTCCGCTTCGCGATCCGCCTTGCCGTCGCGCCATCGACAGCGCAGGCGCCCGACGGCGCCGCGCCGGACGACGAGCCGCCGAGAGCCGCGATCGCCAGCCTGGAGCATCTGCGGGTGCTGGTCGTCGACGACAATCCGACCGCGCGCGAGATCCTCGCGCGGATGACCCGTTCGCTCGGCTGGCACGTTGAAACCGCCTCGGGCGGCGCGCAGGCGCTCGCGATCGCGCGCCAGGCAGCCGAGCGCGGCGAGGCCTTCGATGTCGCCTTCGTCGATTGGCAGATGCCGGGCATGGACGGCTGGGAGACCAGCGTGCGCCTGCGCGAGACCGCCTCCCGCCGTGGTGCGGCGTCGCTGGTGATGATGGTGACCGCGCATGGCCGCGAGATGCTCGCGCAGCACAGCGTGCAGGAGCAGGCGAGCCTCGGCGGATTCCTCGTCAAGCCGGTCACGGCATCGATGCTCTTCGACGCGGTCGCCGATGCGCGGCTTGCCGAGCGCCGCCCCGCGAATGCCGCGGCGGGTCCGGCTCCCCGCCCGGGCCGCCTCGAGGGGCTGCGCATCCTGGTCGTCGAAGACAATGCCAACAACCGGCAGGTCGCCCAGGAGCTGCTGCTCCAGGAGGGCGCGATCGTCGATCTCGCCGACAACGGCGCGCGCGGGATCGCCGCGGTCGAGGCGGCATCGCCGTCCTTCGATGCCGTGCTGATGGACCTGCAGATGCCGGTGATGGACGGATTCACGGCCACTGCCCGCCTGCGCGCCGATCCGCGCTTCGCACGACTGCCGATCATCGCGATGACCGCCAACGCGCTGGCGGCCGACCGCACGGCCTGTCTCGATGCCGGCATGAACGACCATGTGGGCAAGCCCTTCGAACTCGGCGACCTGATCGCCACGCTGCTGCGCCATACCGGGCGCGCCCCGGTGGCGCCGGCCGATGGCGTGCAGGCACCCGAAGCGCTGCCGGCGCCGCTGCTCGCGATGGCCAGGCAATCGGGCATCGCGCTCGATGCCGCGCTGCGGCGGCTCGAGGGCAACATGCCGGTGTATGCCCGGATGCTGCGACGCTTCGCGCGCGAACTCCCGGCGTCGCTCGAGCAACTGCGCGAGCGTCTCGCCGCCGGCGAGCCCGGCGAGGCGGCACTGCTGGCGCACGGCATCAAGGGGGTGGCGGGCATGCTCGGCGCCGAGGCGCTGCAGGCGCGTGCGGCCGAGCTCGAGCGCAGCCTGCGCGCGGGGCCCGACGCCGAGGCCGTGCGGCCGGACGGGCTCCTGGCCGCCGGCTCGGCGCTGATCGACGGCGCCGAGGCACTGGCGGCCGAACTGCTCGCGAGCTGCGGACTGCCGACGGCAGCCGAGGGTCAGTCGGTCGAGCCGGCTGCGATGGCACAGCGCCTGCGCGAGCTGCTGGCCCTGCTGCGCCGCTCCGACATGGGTGCGGTCGATCTGTTCGAGCGCATGCGTGCGCTCGAAGGTGCGCAGCTCGGGTCGCAGGTCCTCAGGGATCTCGAGCAGGCGATCGATGCGCTGGATTTCCAGCGGGCCAGCCTGCTGTGCGAGGAGGCCCTCGAGGCCGCGAGCACGGCCGGGCCTGGCTGAGCTCGCCTGCCCGTACGAGGCATGCAAGCGGATCTCCCGCGCGGGAGACCCGCGCGCCTTTCGTCAGGATTCGCGCGAGGCCTCGATGTAGCTGACCAGCCGCGCGCTGGTCTGGCGCAGCCGCGCCGACAGCAACTGCACCAGCCGCAGCATGATCTTGTTGCCGAGCGCCGGATCATCGTGCAGCACGCGCTGCATGCCTTCGCGGCTGAGCACGGCAAAGCGCGAACGCTCGAGAGCGACGCAGGACGCGAAACGCGGCTCGCCGTCGAACAGCGACATCTCGCCGAGGGTCTGGCCGGGCAGTGCGACGGAAATCCGCGACGGGTATTGATAGCGGTTGCGACGCAGCACGTCGACCATGCCGCTCATCATCAGCAGCATGAAGTCGCCGCCGTCGCCCTCGACGATCAGGGTCTGAGCCGGCTCCGCGTCGTAGACGAACATCAGCCGCGCGAGCGATCGGATTTCGACGATGTCGAGACCCGCGAACAGCGGCGTGCCCGACATCAGGCGGTGGAGTTCGTCGGCGAACTCGAGTGCGCCGCCCACGGGCCGCGCGCCCGCCCCGAGCAGACGCTCGTGCGGCGTGCGGCGCGGGGTCGGCTCGGCGGGCACGGCGACAACCGCTTCTTCGGCCTGCTGCGCAGTGTTCATCAGGGTTCCCGGTTTCGATCGCGACGTTTTTTATAGCACGCGCGACGCCCGAGGACCCGCAAGACCGGGGAGCTGCGCCGCTAGTCGGCAGCCGCCAGACGACGGTCGCGCACCGCGGTGGCGAGTTGCTCGAGGCAACCGACGGTCTCTTCCCAGCCGATGCAGCCGTCGGTGATGCTCTGACCGTAGGTCAGCTCGCGCCCTGGCACGAGGTCCTGGCGGCCCGCCACCAGGTGGCTCTCGACCATCACGCCGAAGATGCGCAGGTCGCCGGCGGCCACCTGCTCGCCGACATCACGCAGCACGGGCACCTGGTTCTCGGGCTTCTTCTGGCTGTTGCCGTGGCTCGCGTCGATCATCAGCCGGCAGGCGAGCGCCGCGCTCGCCGCCTCGCGGCAGGCCGCTTCGACCGCCGCGTGGTCGAAGTTCGGCGCCTTGCCGCCCCGCAGGATGACATGGCAGTCCTCGTTGCCGTTGGTGGAGACGATCGCCGAGTGACCGCCCTTGGTCACCGACAGGAAGTGGTGCGGCTGCGATGCCGCCTTGATCGCATCGAAGGCGATGCGCAGGCTGCCGTCGGTGCCGTTCTTGAAGCCGACCGGGCAGCTCAGGCCGCTGGCGAGTTCGCGGTGAACCTGCGACTCGGTGGTGCGCGCACCGATCGCGCCCCACGCGATGAGATCGGCGATGTACTGCGGCGTGATCATGTCGAGGAACTCGCTGCCCGCGGGCAGGCCGAGCTCGTTGATGTCGAGCAGCAGGTTGCGGGCAAGCCGCAGGCCCTTGTTGATCTGGAAACTGTTGTCGAGGTCGGGGTCGTTGATCAGCCCCTTCCAGCCCACCGTGGTGCGCGGCTTCTCGAAGTACACCCGCATGACGATCTCGAGATCGTCGGCGAAGCGCGCACGCTCGGCGACCAGCCGGCGCGCGTACTCCATGGCCGCGGCTGGATCGTGGATCGAGCAGGGTCCGACGATCACGAGCAGGCGATCGTCCATGCCGTGCAGGATCCGGTGGATCGCCTGGCGGGCGTCGAAGGTCACCCGGGCGGCGTGATCGCTGCAGGGCAGCTCGCGCAGCAGATGGGACGGCGGAGCGAGTTCCTTGATCTCGCGGATTCGGACGTCATCGGTGGTGGGCATCGGGTCGATCCTGCGCGTTCGGGGGCACGAAACAAAACCGCCGGCTGGAGCCGGCGGTTCGGGGGAAGCGGGAGCCTGATCTACCTGCGCAGGCGCTCCGGACCTCGACCGCCACCGGCGGGAAGACCGTAACCGAACGCAAAGGCATAAACGATAAGGCGCATGGCGCGAGAGTGTATGCGCGCGCGAGGTCGGTCGCAAGTCGGGCCGCTGGCGCCGCCGCGCACAGGCGACGCGAACGGCCTGCACCCGTCGGCAAGGCGCCTCAGGCGGTGCCCCCGACCGTGAGCCCCTCGATGCGCAGCGTGGGCTGGCCGACGCCGACCGGCACGCTCTGCCCCTCCTTGCCGCAGGTGCCCACGCCACTGTCGAGCCGCATGTCGTTGCCGATCAGCGTGACCCGGGTCAGCGCATCGGGGCCGTTGCCGATCAGCGTGGCACCCTTGACCGGGTGGACAAGACGCCCCTTCTCGACCCACCATGCCTCGGAGGCCGAGAAGACGAACTTGCCGTTCGTGATGTCGACCTGCCCGCCGCCGAAGTTCACCGCGTAGATGCCGCGATCGATCGACGCGATGACCTCGCCGGGGTCGCGGTCGCCGGCGAGCATGCAGGTGTTGGTCATCCGCGGCATCGGCAGGTGGGCGAAGGACTCGCGGCGACCGTTGCCGGTGACGCCGACCTTCATCAGGCGGGCGTTCAGGGTGTCCTGGAGATAGGCCTTCAGGATGCCGTCCTCGATCAGCACGTTGCGCTGGGTGGGGTTGCCCTCATCGTCGATGTTGAGCGACCCGCGCCGGTCGGCGATCGTGCCGTCGTCGATCACCGTGACGCCGGGCGCCGCCACCCGCTGACCGAGCCGGCCGGCGAAGGCCGACGAGCCCTTGCGGTTGAAGTCACCCTCGAGCCCATGGCCGATGGCCTCGTGCAGCAGCACCCCGGGCCAGCCCGGGCCGAGCACGACCGGCATCACACCGCCGGGCGCAGGACGCGCCTCGAGATTGAGCAGCGCCGCATCGACCGCATCGCGCACGTAGCCTTCGACAATCGCGTCGTCGAAGAAATCGAGGCCGCTGCGTCCGCCACCGCCCCGGCTGCCCTGCTCGCGGCGCCCGCCGCTTTCCGCGATCACGCTGACCGACAGGCGCACCATCGGACGGACATCGGCAGCGAGCAGCCCATCGGAGCGAACCACCAGCACGGTGTCATGCTCGGCCCACAGGCTCGCCATCACCTGCACGACGCGCGGGTCGCGCGCGCGCGCCAGTCGTTCGATGCGCTCGAGCAGCGCGACCTTCGCGGTGGCGTCAAGCCCCGCGATCGGGTCGCTCACCGGATAGAGCGATCGGCCGGCGCCGGGGCGCAGGCTGCCCGCGACCTTCACCCGGCCCGCGCCACGCCGCGCGATGCTGCGGGTCGCGCGCGCGGCCGACGACAGCGCGCTCGCGCTGATCTCGTCGGAATAGGCGAAGGCGGTCTTCTCGCCCGAGACGGCACGCACGCCGACGCCCTGCTCGATCGAGAAGCTGCCCGACTTCACGATGCCTTCCTCGATGCTCCAGCCCTCGCTGCGGGTGTACTGGAAGTACAGGTCGGCGTAGTCGACGCGGTGCTCGAAGACCTCGGCCAGCGCGCGCGCGAGATCGCGCTCGTCGAGACCCGAGGGCTCGAGAAGGCGGTGGCGAGCGATCGCGAGGCGGTCGATGCCCTGGTCGGCGGGATGCATGGCGGCTCCTGGGTGTTCTTGGGTCACATGATGCGGTGGGCGAGCGCGGGCAGGCTGGCCCGTACCTCGACGATGCGCTGACGGCTCAGCGTGCCGAGCACGACCCCCTCGCCCTCGGGCAGGACCTCGACGATATCGCCCCACGGGTCGACGAGCATCGAGTGTCCCCAGGTGCGTCGTCCGTTCTCGTGAAGGCCGCCCTGGGCCGGGGCGAGAACATAGCACTGATTCTCGATGGCTCTCGCGCGCAGCAGCACCTCCCAGTGAGCCTGGCCGGTGGTGTGCGTGAAGGCCGACGGGACGACGATCAGGTCGCAGGGCGCGAGCGCGCGATACAGCTCCGGGAATCGCAGGTCGTAGCAGACCGACAGACCGATGCGCCAGCCCTCGACATCGACCACCACCGGGGTGCGACCCGCCTCGATCGTGGCGGACTCGTCGAAACGCTCGGCGCCCCGCTGGAAACCGAACAGGTGGATCTTGTCGTAACGCGCCACCGGCTGCCCGTCCGGCCCGAAGACCAGGCTGGTGTTGCGCACACGCGATGGCCGCGAGGCCACGAGAGGCAGCGTGCCGCCGATCAGCCAGATGCCGTGGGCGCGCGCCTGCGTGGACAGGAATGCCTGCAGCGGCCCCGAGCCTTCGGCTTCGCGCAGCGCGACCTTGTCGGTATCGCGCCGGCCGAGCAGGCAGAAGTATTCCGGCAGCGCGACGACCCTGGCACCTGCCGCGGCGGCCTTCGCGATGCCGGCAGCCGCCGCGGCCTGGTTGGCCTCCGGGCGGGTCGTCGACACCATCTGGACCGCGGCGACCGGCAACGTGGAAGCCGATGGCGACGGCGCGGCGGGCTGGCCAGGTGCGGGGCTCGGGGAAGGAGGGGACATCGGATCGGACTCCGGGAGAGGCAGTATCGCGGGAAGGTGCAGGCAGCGCTCGCCGGCGGCGCAACGAACCGCCTGGGCGCGATGCTAGCGGATCGGCTCGCCGGGCTGCGACCCCGCGGCGGGCGGCGGCTCGCGCGGCAGTTCCTCGACCAGCGGATCGGTCCAGGAACCGCTGATCCGATAGCGGTAGGAGAAGAGTTCCTGCAGGGGCTTGCGCAGCAGCGACTGCACGATGAAGCTGCCCAGGCCGATCGCCGGACTCGCCATCGCCGCGTAGGCGAGCGAAGCCATGCCCGCGTTGAGTTCGGGGCGCACGGTCACGCTCAGCGACTGGGTCTCGTGCAAGAGGTTGGCCTCGCCACGGATCTCGACCTGCGCCTGCAGGCCGCGCATCGCGAAACGCTCGGTGCGCGCCACGCCCGCATCGACCGCGACCTCGCCCGTGATCTCGTCGAAGGCGAAGCCCTCGGCGAAGACATCGCGGAAATCGAGCGCCAGCCGACGCGGCAGCGACTGGAGATTGAGCACGCCGATCAGCTTCGCGATGCCTGGATCGGTCTTCAGGAACTGGCCCTTGCCGATCCCCAGCCGCATCGCGCCCGCGAGGCTCGGGTAGTCGATCGCCAGCGGCGAGCCCTGCCAGCCGAGGCTGCCACCGAGTCGACCGGCGCCGCCGCGCACCGCCTGCGGGATGCCGTAGACCGCGAGCAGCGAGCCGGCGTCGGCGACGTCGAGATCGAAGTCGAGCCGCGTCGCACGGGCCGACCCCGGGCGCGCCGGCGCCCAGTCGCCCGACGCCCGCAGCGTGGCCGCCGGGTGCTTCAACTCGAGTGCATCGAGCCGCCAGACCGGAGCCGCGACGTTGCCCTCGAGCGCCGCCTTCAGCGACAGCGTGCCCACAGGACGGTCGCCGAGGATGAATTCCTCGGCGACCACGTCGAGCGCCGGCAGCAGTTCGGGCGACGCGTCGAGCAGCGCCTCGTACTCGCCGGTTCGCGCCGGCGGAATCTCGAGCCGGTTGAAGCGCGCCGACAGCGTGCCGATCGGCTGACCCGGCGCGGCATCGCGCCAGCTGAAAAAGCCGTCGACCTCGCGCGAAACCACATTGGCTCGCCAGAAGCCCTCCTCGCGCGTGGCACCGATCACGACCGCATTGAACTGCTTGCCCCCGACCAGCAGCCGGTCCGCAACCGCGGCGATGCTCGAGGGCAACAGCGAAAAACCCGGCGCGAATTCGTCGGCCACGCGCTCGCCGGCATCTTGCAGTTCGCCGTCGGCCAGCAGCGGCAGCCACGCATCGAGATCGAGTTCGGGCGCCTTCAGCAGCAGGGCCAGCCCGGCGTCGGGCAGCACCGGTTCGCCATCGATCGCGAAGGCCCCCCGGTGGATGCGCAGCCGGCCATCCCGGGGATCGCGCTCCCGTGCCAGCGCCAGATGCATCGCCGAGCCGAGATCGACCCGGATGTCGTCGCCCGGCGACGGCGAGCGCGGTTCGGCCGAGGGGCGAGCGGCGACCCGCACCCGCAACGGCAGCGCCGCCGGCGGTGGCTTGTCGAAGGGAGCCGGCATCGCGACGCCGAGTCCGACCAGGGAACTGTCGAGGCTCAGCGACACCGCATGACCGGCAAGATCGAGTTCGGCCTGGTAGTCGGCCGCGCCCGACAGGCGACGGGTCAGCGGATTGTCGACGAG
>Ga0315900_10013031_pt1 | contig 10145 bp, 4 predicted proteins | sample LakEriMetagenome_FD_203521 | JGI IMG/M metagenome (GOLD analysis project Ga0315900, IMG submission 203521) | Freshwater fungal communities from buoy surface, Lake Erie, Ohio, United States - Buoy 12 MA114 | ecosystem: Environmental > Aquatic > Freshwater > Lake > Lake biofilm | place: USA: Lake...
TCGATCACCCGCCTGCGCCTCACCATCACTGCCACTAACGGCGTCGATCATGCACGGGTGGTCGAGATGAGGGCGTATGGATGATGCGATGCGAGTGACCGTGAACGAACCCGGTCAGGCGGCGCCCAGGAACCTGCCCTGTTTTTTTGCGTGGATCGATGACCGGACTGACGGAAGCCCCAAGGACCCTGCGTTAAGGTTTCATGCGCATCTGGGACCTGCATTGCCACCTCAGCGGAGTGGCCGGACTGACACCGGAGGAACGGCTGGGCAACCTGCTCCGCTACGCCGACCGTGTCGGCATCGAACGGCTGTGCGTCTACATGGGCATGAAGTGGGCGCAGGATCCCTCGCCGGACGACCTGACCCGACAGAACGACGATGTCCTGCGTGCGCTGGAAAAGCATTCCGACCGCGCCTTCGGCTTCGTGTATCTCAGCGCCAGGCATGTCGAGCGCAGCCTGGCCGAACTCGAGCGCTGCGTGGCCAACGGCCCCATGGTCGGCGTGAAGCTCTGGGTGGCGAAGCGCTGCAACGATCCGCAGATCGACCCCATCATTCAACGTGCCGCCGAGCTGAAGGCAGTGATCTTCCAGCACACCTGGTTCAAGACCAACGGCAACTATGCCGGCGAATCCACCCCGGACGACCTGGTGGACCTCGCCCGCCGGTTTCCCCGGGTGCCGATCATCTGCGGCCACACCGGCGGCTCCTGGGAGCAGGGCATCCGCGCCATCCGCGACCAGAAGAACCTTTTCGCCGACCTCGCCGGCAGCGACCCCACCTGGGGCATCACTGAAATGGCCGTGCGCGAACTCGGGGCCGGGCGGGTCATCTACGGCAGCGACTGCGGCGGCCGCAGCTTTGCCAGCCAGCTCGCCAAGGTCCACGGCGCGCAGATCAGCGAGGCCGACAAGGCGAAGATCTTCTGCCACAACCTGCGCAGCCTGATGCTGCCCATCCTCAAGGCGAAAGGAATCCAGGCATGAACCGGCGCTGCTTCATGATTCAAACCGCGGCCATGACCGCCGCCTCTCTGCCGGCGGCGGAGAAGCCCAGCGGGCTCATCGACTGCAACATCCACCTCGGCCCGCATCCGCATCGAACCCTGCCGGAGATCGACAACGACTTCCTGGCCGCGCGCGGCGTCGACGAGGCCTGGGCGGGAAGCTTTGAAGCCCTGCTGCACCGCGACCTCGCCCAGGTGAACGCACGGCTGGCCAGGCGTTGCTCGGCCACGCCCCGGCTGCGTCCCGCCGGCTGCGTCAACCCGAGCCTGCCCGCCTGGGAGGACGACCTGAAGCGCTGTGCCGAGGTGCATGGCATGAGCATTCTGAGACTGTACCCCAACCATCATGGCTACACGCTGGCGGACGCCTCCTTCACCCGCCTGCTGGAGGCGGCGACCGAACAAAAGATGCTCGTGCAGATCGTCGCCCAGCTCGAGGACCAGCGCACCCAGACGCCGCTCATGCAGCTCCCGCCGGTGGACCTGAAGCCGCTGGCCGGCATCCTGAAGCCGAGGCCGGAGGCCCGGGTGATGGTGCTGAACGCAAACGCAGCGATGATCAACACCGCCCTGCGCGGCTGCCCCGGCACCTGGCTCGACATCGCCATGATCGAGGGGGTCGGCGGCGTCGAGAACCTGCTGGACCTATGGCCGCCAGACAAACTTTGCTTCGGCAGCCACGCGCCCTTCTTCTACTGGGAGGCGGCCGCGCTGAAGCTGCAGGAGTCGGTCCTGGACGAGGCCGTGCTCCAGGCCGTGCGGCGTGGCAACGCCGAGGCTCAACTTCCGGCTTGATGGGCAAGCCGGGCCCATGGCAGGCTTCCCGCATGAGCAAGACCGCCCTTCCCCTCCTGCTGGTGCTGCTGTGCTGCCAGACCGTCGGCGCGCTGGACCTGTCCACGCACGGCTTCTTCAGGCACCTGGTCGGTGAATGGAGCGCCGAGGGCGAGCTGAAGGGGAACGAGAACAACACCGTCAGCATCCAGGAAAGCTGGAAGGGGCAGGCCGACGCCGAGGACACCTTCTCGATCGAAGGCACGCGCACCATGAACGGCGACACCCGGAAGTTCACCTGGACCTTCACGCGCAATCCCGCGACGGACAGCTACGAGGCCATCCTGGCGGGAGAGGACGGCCAGCCGATCCGGTTTGAAGGCAGCCTGTCCGACGTGGCCGGCACCCTTGAACTCAAGGCCATCACCGGCAACGGCAGCAGCAGCATCGCCGTCGAGGACCGCTTTGCCGACGACAGCAGGGATGTCCTCATCACCAAGGTCACCTTCACCGGCGAGCAGGGCGAGACCACCCTTCAGGGGACCATCACCCACAAGCGCGTGAAAAAGGCCTGAGCAGCGCGGCATCAACCTCGCTTCGGAAACAAAAAGCTTGTCAAACGCACCTCCACCAGCGCATGGCAGGCGGCGGAGGCCATCAAGGCCGCGATGACGCCCACGCCCCAGAAAACGGCCAGGGAAGGCACGGCGGCAAACTTCGAGGCCGTCTTCGCGCAGACGCGTCTCAGCACGTCGAGCACAAAGGGATGCAGAAGGTAGAGGCTGTAGCTGATCTTCCCGAGCCAGACCAAAGGGGGCATCGACAGAAGCCTTGCCAGGCCGCCGCCGGTCTCCAGTACGGCGAAAAAGACCAGCGCCGCCGCCGCCGAAAGCAGAAAAGAACCCTGGCAATAAAACCAGAAGCCGCCCGCACAACTCAGGGCGCCCAGGATTCCGGCCAGAGGCGGCGCTTTCAGAAGCCCCCGCTGCTGAGCCCACCAGACCAGGGAGCCGACGGCGAAGAAAACCACCTTCACCTCCCACCAAGCGACCACGCAGACCATGGAGAGCGCCAGGCCGGACAAGATCATTCCACGACCCGGCCCGCGCCTGCGCAGCCCTGCAAACAAAAGGCCGGCTATCAGATAAAACCACGCCTCATAGCTGAGCGACCAGGCGTTCTTCTGCGCGATTGGCAGGTCGAAAACGCCGGGAAGGAAGAGCAGGTTGGAGACAAAGTGACCCGCCCAGGCCAGCGGATCCCCGCGCAGGGCGCCCATCCATTCATAGTTCATGAACGGCCCCGCCGTGAACATGACCAGGTGCAGCAGCCCGAAGACCGGATAGATGCGTGCCACACGGTTGAGGGCGAAGCGGCGGACATCGCCGTGGCGAGAGAGCGATGAGGTGATGAGATTACCGCTGATGCAGAAAAACAGCATCACCGCATAAGGCCCGAGATCTTCGATCCAGGCAGGGCCCGTCAACTGAGTCAGACCTCCATGCAGAGCCATGAAATGCACGTGAACCAGCATCACCGTCAGCGCTGCGGCGCCCCGCAGGCCCTGGATGGCGGGATGGATCGTCGTCTTTGTCAGCTCCGTGCCCGTCACGGCTCCTGATAGTCAGGGTGAGCAGCCGTGGGAAGGATGAACCAGGCCTGGCCGGGCTGGATCAGCAGGGCGCGCGTGACGTCCAACAGTGAAGGATCGGCTTCATCCACCCAGGCAGTGCCATCAGCCGTGCGCAGGAAGAAGAGGCTTCGATAGGTGGAACCGCCCTCGGTCACATCCCCCTGCCAGAGGCGCAGGCGGTCAGCGCTGGCGGAATCAGCGCCGGAGGTGAAGCCGTTCACCGCCGAAAGACCCAGGCTGAGCGGACTGTGATCCGTCGGATAACCGCTGCCAACGAGCTGGGCTCCCGCCTTGAGCGGCAGCTTGAAGCGACCCGTGCGAACTGCTCCGGTCAAGGTGAGCGTGACCGGGGCGTTGCGGGCATGGAGCAGCAGGCCCTCTCCGGGCGGCACGCTGCGTGCTCCGGTGAAGTCTCCGATCCATCCATCCGATGTCAGCGTCGAGGTCTTGAAGGAGTCTCCGTCTTCGTCAAAGAACATCACCCGGTCATCCAGGCTGAAGGCGTCCTGCATGATCTCGGCGACCGTCCAGTGGGCGCGGATCGAGAAGACCTGGGAGGAAGAAGGAGCCTTGTCACCCACAAGGCTGATCTCCAGACCGGAGGAGGCTTCGGCATCGATTTCGAAGCGTTCACCCGTGCTGTGAACCTCCAGGTAGCAGGCGGCCGCGAGCGGCAGTTTCACCGTCACCGGCAGCCTCACCTTCGAACCCGTGACGGATGCCGCCCTGCCGGTGAACAGAGCCGGCTTCAGCAGCGGCATCGACAGGGTCATGCGTTCCGTGATGGAGCGGCGCACCCAGGCCTGGGGCACGGAGGCGGCGCTGGCCTCGGCGGTTCCATCCAGGTTGGCGTCCAGTCTTGCCTCAAGCCTGACAAGGCCCGTCTGGGCCCCCGCGAAGGCCGATGCCGAGGCCACGTCGGCATAACGAACGGTTTCGCTGCCGTCATTGTTCTGCGTCACCGAAGGCGTGATGGCGAGAGTGGTCCAGGACGGGTCACGCAGGCTGGCTTTCGCCGCCAGCACATAGCGGATGTCGGCGCGACCGCCGCTGGGACGGATGAAGAGGGCGTCGATGCGGCCGGTGGCCGGATCCACCGCCAGGCTTGCCGACGGCTGGGAGGCGCCGCTTTCAGGCAGGCTGTCCACCGCGTACTCGAGCAGGTTGGCGGCGCCGTCCGAATCCGTGTCATCGCCGGGAGCGCCAGCATGAGCCGCCTGCCATGTTGCGAAGGTGGACGGCGACGCCACCTGTCCTGCCGCCGGCGCGGGGGCAAGGTTCCGCTCGCGCTGCGCCAGGGGAGCGCCCGAAGGCATGACAAAGCCGAAGTCGATGGTGAGGTCATAGTTGGTGTCGAAGCCGTTGTCATAGGCCGTGTCAAAGCCCGCCTCCACCGTTCCGGCCGGAGCCGCGCCGGGTTGCAGGCTGAGAGGTTCGCTGCTGATGCCGACCAGCATCGGATCGGAGGCGTCCACACCGTCCTCACCCAGATTGTCATCGGCGACAGCTGTCTGGCCGCCGCTGACGGAAACCAGGCCGTAGAGCGGACCGTTGCCGGAACCTGTCTGGTTAGGCTGGCCCGGGTTGGGCATGTTGGGCTTGAAGTTGTCCGCAGCGACATGGACCGTGTAAGTTCCGGCGGGCAGGTTGGTGAAGACATAACGGCCGGAGGCGTCGGTGTGGGTGCTGCGGTAGGGCGTGGCCTGGCCGGGCAGGTCTGAATCACGATACAGCAGCATCCAGACACCGGGCTTGCCCTCCCCGGAATCGTAACGACCATTGCTGTTGGAGTCGACAAACACCAGATTGCCGATGCCAAGGTTCCCCTGCGAACCCACGCCGGTGAAGCCGAGGTCAAGGGTCAGGTCGACATCCGCATCCATGGAATCGTCGCTGCCGCCCATGAAGCCACCCTCCTGGGCGCCCACAGGCTCGGTGCCGTAGCCGAGGTCAAAGACGATGGAATACACGCCGGTGCCGGACGGATTGGCGGCGGCAAGGGTGTCCTCATTGACCGCGTCATCGCTGCCGTCATCACTTCCGAAACCTGCCGAGGGCTGGGCGGAAACCAACGGCCTGCCAGACATGAACTCGGTGCCCGGCACATGGATGAAGTAGCTGCCTGGAGCAGGCGCCCGCAGACTGTAAACGCCCTGGTAGTCGGTGTAGGCCGACGCCACAGGCATGTCGGCGCCAGGCACCGCGCCAAGGGCATAGAGATGCACCTGGACGCCCGGCACGCCCTGGTCGGTTCCTGTGGTGAAGCGGGAGTCGCCGTTGGCATCGGCAAACACCAGATTGCCAACGAGCAGCGGCTTGGGAGCCAGGCCGATGTCGATGGTCAGGTCCGAGTCGAGGTCGAAGCTGTCGTCATCAAAGAACAGGAAGCCGGTTTCACCGTTTGTCTCATCCGGGGCCAGTCCTGGAAGGACCGTGAAGGCCGCGGTGCGGATGCCTCCGGCGGTCACGCTGGCGCCGTTCACATAGCCATCCTGGCCGAGGTCATCATCGACGCGGAAGCCGGAGATGTTCGGCGTCGACGGCGCGGCGATGAAGTTGGCGGCCGCACCACCGGCGGCAAAGGCCGAGGCCGGGATGCGGATGTGGTAGGATCCCGGGGCGATGCTGAAGGCATACTGGCCGCCGTTGGCCGTCGTCGTCGTGACCAGCGGCGCCGTCGCCCCCGCCGAATTGCTCCAGAGCTGGAGCGGGATGCCGTCGAAGCCGGTCTCCACGTTTGGATCAAAGACGCCGTCGGCATTGGCATCACGGAAGACGATGTTGCCGATCTGTACACGCGGCACGAAGCCCAAGTCGCGGGTGAGGTCGATGGCGGCATCGCTAAGATCGTCGCCGGCTCCGCCGAGGCCGCCTTCAGCCGCGCCCACCGGACAGCTTGACGGAGTCAGGCTGAACAAGGCTGTGCGGATGCCGTAGATGTCGGGCCTGCCGTCGTCGATGCCGTCCTCGCCAAGATGATCGTCACCATCCTGGACATCCGCCACGCTGGCGTGGTGGTAGAGCGGGGCGCCGTCCACAAACATGTACCACGGGATGTGCAGGAAGTAGCCGCCCGGAGCGAGGTCGCTGAAGAGGAAACGGCCGTTGGCGTCGGTGGTGACAACGGCTCGGGCGCCGTCCGGCAATGCTTCGTCACCTTCATGGAACAGCATCACCTCGATGCCGGGGACACCCTCTCCGGCATCGGCGCGGCCGTTGTAGTTGCTGTCGATGAAGACCAGGTTGCCGACGGCCACGGGGCGGTAGAAGCCGAAGTCGACGGTGAGGTCGGAGTTGTTGTCATCCGCGTCGTCCATGAAGGCGTCACGCCCAAACTCACCCGTGGAGTTCACCGGCTCGGAATCTGAGGCGAGCGTGATCGCCACCGAGGAGACGCCGTTCAGGGCGGGATTCGTGTCGCTGCCGTTTTCATCGGTGTTGTCATCGATGCCGTCATCCTGGCCCTGGCCAAGCATGGAGGACCAGCCGTGAAGCGGACCGGTTGCGGCAAACTGGGAGGCCGGGATGTGGATGCGATACTGACCGGCGTCGAGCCCGGAGAAGAGGTAGACTCCCTCATCCGAAGAGACGGTCGAACGCAGCGGAGGATCGGCCTGGGGATCATCGGATGCCAGGAACAGCTGCACGCTCACGCCATCGACACCTTCTCCTGCGTCGTAATGACCGTTGGCGTTGAGATCGAGGAAGACGAGGTTGCCGACACCGACAGCGTTGGAGTTGGTGGCGACGAAGCCGAAGTCGATGGTCAGGTTGTGATTGTTGTCATCGGAGTCGTCATCCGTGCCATGGAGGCCGGTTTCCGCGGTTGTCGGCTCCGCATCCACGGCAAGGCTCACGTCGCGGCTGCGGATGCCGTACAGGGACGGGCTTTCGTCGTCGATGCCGTCCTCGCCGGAGTCATCATCAGCATCCGAGGTCTGCGCGCCCGTGACCGAGACAAGCCCGGCCAGGGCGGCGCCCGGCCTGAACTGGCTGGCGGGCAGGTGGACGAAGTAGGAGCCTTCGGCGAGGAAGCTGAAGAAGTACCTGCCGCCATCCGAGGTCACACGTGTGAACAGTGGCTCGTTGACACCCGGCGTCTGGCCGGCGCGGTAAAGGTGCACCGTCACGCCGTCCACGCCCTCGCCCTCATCGGCGTGTCCGTTGCCGTTGATGTCACCAAACACCAGGTTGCCGATGCCGACGGGGCTCTGGAAGCCGAAGTCCACGGTGAGGTCGACGGCGGCGTCGTTTTCATTGTCGGAGGCATGATCCGCGCCGGTTTCGCCGGACTCGTCGGTCGGGCAGGCTCCGGGGAAAAGCGTGATGACATAGGACGTCACGCCGTCAACCTCAGGGATGCTGTCATTGCGGCCGTCCTCGCCGGCGTCATCGTCACCCGCCAGGCCTTCATCCACGCTCACGCGGCGGAAGAGCGGCGCATCCACGGCGAACATGGCCTTGGGAATGCGGACCAGGTAGTTGCCCGGGCGGAGGAAGTTGAAGAGGTAGCGACCTCCGCCTGCGGAGGTGGTGGAGGCCAGGGGCAGGTCGGTCTTCGGATCCTGGGTCGATGCAAAGAGCTGGAGGGTGACGCCGTCCACGCCCTCCCCGGCGTCGACACGTCCGTTGGAGTTGTTGTCGAGGAACACCATGTTGCCGAGGGAGACCGGGCGGAAGAGGCCGATGTCGACGGTCAGGTCGATGTTGGCGTCATCCCCGTCGTCGGCCGTCGCGTCCAGGCCTGACTCGGTGGAATCATTGGTTGGCGCGCTGTCACGGGTCAGGATGATGCGGGTGGTGCTGATGCCGGAGGTGTGCGGGGACAGGGTGTCCACGGAATCCTCGCCGACGTTGTCATCCCCCGCCTGCACGCCCTCCAGGCTGAAGAGACCGCGCAGGTTGCCGGTGGCGAGGAACTGTGCGGCGGGCAGGTGCACGAGGTACTGGCCCTGCCAGAGGCCGCTGAAGAAGTACTTGCCGCCGCCGGAGGTGGTGGTCGTGGCGACGGGCTGGTTGACGCCCGGCACCTGGCCCCAGAAGTAAAGCTCGACCACGATGCCGTCCATGCCTTCACCGCTGTCGTAGCGACGGTTGCCGTTCATGTCCTCGAAGACCAGGTTGCCGATGCCCATGACGCCGGGCTCGACAAAGCCGAAGTCGACGGTCATGTCACCGCTGTCGTCCGTGGCGAAGACCGACTGGGAGAAGTTGTCGATGTCGCCGCCGACGCCGGATTCAACGCCTGAGGCACCGTTGCCGACGGGTTCCAGCCCGGGTGTCAGCGTGATCAGCGGGCTGACGGTCTCGGTGCGCGCGCCGCCGGCCTGGATGCCGTTGTCATCACCGTCCACCTGGTTGTCGGAGGAGACCGTGACGGCGCTGCTGAAGCCGGAGCCGGCGAGAGCCTGGCCGTCACCGAAGTTCGAGAGCGGCACCTTGAGCTGGTAGACGCCGGCGGCCTGGCCCGAGAAATAGTAGGCGCCGCGCGAGTTGGTGAAGGTCCAGCCGACGAGGGCCTCGGCGCCGTTCACGGCGTCGCCGTCGGCGTCACGCCAGAGCTCGACACGCACGCCGGGAATGCCGCTCTCCCCGGCGTCATGCACGCCGTTTCCGTTGATGTCATTCCAGACCATGCTGCCGACGGAGACGGTGTCCGCAAAGGCCGGGCCGGCCTTGCCAAGGGCGATGTCACGGGGGCCTGACCAGATTTCATTGTTAGGCCCGGGCGGCGTCGGGATGGGGGCCTCGAAGAGGCTCACGGCTCCGTTCGGCGCCCCGGCGGGGTTCACCTTCAGCAGCGCACCATGGTTGTAGCTGCCGCCGATGACCGTGCGGGCCCAGTTGTAGCCGGTGATGTAGAGGAGGCCGTCGTGCGGATTGAACTCGATGTCACGCGTGTCCACCTCACCCTGGCCGGCGCTGCCCAGGGTCGCCACAAGCTGGGGCGCGCCGGGCGAATCAGGCGTTGAGATGTCCATGCGGAAGACCTCGCCATCAGAGCGGTTCACGCCATAAAGCATGTCGCCGATGATGTCGATGCCCGAGATGACGGGCGCAGGCTGGCCGCCGGCAACCACGGTCGCAAGCTGGGCATCCGTGACGATGCTGTTCATCAGCGCGCCGGTGCTGGCGTTGAAGCGGCGGACATCCCTCGTGGAGGCGGTCTGGACGACGGCGTAAAGGTTGCCGTCCGGGCCGAAGCCGATGTCCTGGATACCCGCCTGGCTGATGAAGGTGTAGGGAGCCGCGCCCATCGGCATGCCGGGAGAAGCCCCAAGAGGCCCCTGGAAGCGCACCACGCGGCCCGCCTGATGATCGACGACGTAGAAGCAGCCGTCAGGACCGATGGCGAAGGTCTGAAGCTCATTCAGGGTCACGGAGGACTTGTTGAGGATGTTGGAGGTCTGGACTCCGGCCGCGGTGATGCGGTAGAGATTGCCGTCGCCGAAGTGTGCCACGTACCAGTTTCCATCGGGGCCGAGCTCCAGGTTGTAGGGCACGTCGAAGGGATTGCCGTCGCCCTGGTTGTGGCTGGCGCCAAAGGGATGGCGCAGGTTGCCGGAATATTTCCCGGATGGGGCGTAGATCTGGATGCCGTCATCCTGGGTGGCGGAGAGATAGAGGCTCGGCGTCACGGCGAGAAGGCCGAAGTCGATGCTGTTTTCGTTGTAGCCACCGTCGGATGCCTCGGTGCCGGAGACCAGCTGGACCACGGGGCTGTAGATG
>Ga0315900_10013033_pt1 | contig 10145 bp, 9 predicted proteins | sample LakEriMetagenome_FD_203521 | JGI IMG/M metagenome (GOLD analysis project Ga0315900, IMG submission 203521) | Freshwater fungal communities from buoy surface, Lake Erie, Ohio, United States - Buoy 12 MA114 | ecosystem: Environmental > Aquatic > Freshwater > Lake > Lake biofilm | place: USA: Lake...
GTTGAGCGGGTAATTAAATCGCTCGATTACGCCATCCCGGAACTCCGCAAGCAACCTGAGCGGTTACGAATAAGCGCTGCGGTTCGCTATCTTCAGTTGCAGGATCCGAAGTACATTAATGTGAAACCAATTGAAGAGATACGCCGTAGCCTCAACGATCTACCTCGGCTTCAGCAGGCCATGCCGAAGGGATGTGTGATTGACCAGATTCATCAAGGTGCACACATCCGAGGATTATCAAAGCATAGCTTTCTAGAACCATCGCCTAACATCGGCGACGAAAAATCACTGACAGCCCCCGAGCAAGTACTGACCGATGGCGCTAATTCGCTGATGAACCCGGAGCCTTTGGGTAGTACCCGCAATCGAGTGCACGGGGTTTTTCTACCGGAAGTCTTTTCCCAATTCAATTCGCAACATGTAGAAGATTTGGTGCGCGGTAATCGATTTGAACTACTTACAGATGGGAAAGTTGATACGAAGTTTAGTCAGATTGAAGAAAAACGAAGGCAAAATCCAAAAAAACTATCTACGAAAGAGTATGAGGAATGGGCAACAGCGCGAGCTGGATGGGCTGGCTCGGAACGGGCAGTTCAAATCATTTCAAACCTAGAATCTCAAACATTTCTCGCTGATGTTGCCACATTTTCTTCTCTGCAATTCTCCAATAAGGATAATTATAGAGTTGTAGCCTCAGGAGAAAACAATCTTGCACAGACATCCTTCCAAACAAATCGTCTGACAGGTACAAATCAATCTATTGATGAGTTCGTCTTACGCGAAACGCACTACGTCAATGCCACACTTCTCTTGGCTGACCCTGATGTACAAAAAAGTAATCAGATAAACATACCGCTCACTCCTCATCCCGGACCAGAAACCAAAGCTAGCGCCGATAGTTTTTCTGTCAAACGTAGCGTGACGTTGAGCTTAACTGTACCAAAATCCTCTCAACTCCCGCCAACCTGCCGCATCACTGAGGTGAGCGAAGAATGGGACTTGATGGTGGACTGGGATGAGTTAATGTCCATGCGCAATTAGATTGAGCACCCTGTAAAGAAAAAAGCCATCCCTGCGGATGGCTTTTAGGGCAAGCTCTTCCGACATGAAGCCGGTGGAACTAATTAGGGACTTAGTTCTTCGACTGATCGACCATCTTGTTCTTGGCGATCCACGGCACGTGAGCCCGTAAAAAAAGCTGTGCCAGTGCACAGCTTTTAGGGCAAGCGCGGGGAGCGCTTGTAAGCGCTTCCCGCATGATGCCGAGTGAAACTGTCTTTGAACTTAGTTCTTCGACTGATCGACCATCTTGTTCTTGGCGATCCACGGCATCATCGCGCGCAGCTTCTCACCCACCACCTCGATCTCATGCTCGGCATTCAAACGGCGACGTGACAGCAGCGTCGGGGCGCCAGCGCGGTTCTCAAGGATGAAGCTCTTCGCGTATTCGCCGGTCTGAATATCCTTCAGGCACTGACGCATTGCGTTCTTGGTGTCTTCGGTCACGACGCGCGGGCCGGTCACGTACTCGCCGTATTCTGCGTTGTTCGAGATCGAGTAGTTCATGTTAGCGATACCGCCTTCATAAATCAGATCAACAATCAGCTTCAGCTCGTGCAGGCACTCGAAGTAAGCCATCTCGGGCGCGTAACCCGCTTCGACCAGCGTTTCGAAACCCGCCTTGATCAGCTCAACCGTACCGCCGCACAGCACGGCCTGCTCGCCGAACAGATCGGTCTCGGTCTCTTCACGGAAGTTGGTCTCGATGATGCCGGCACGACCGCCGCCATTGGCCATCGCATACGACAGCGCGATATTGCGCGCCATGCCTGATTTGTCTTGATACACGGCCACCAGATGTGGAACGCCGCCGCCCTGCGTGTAAGTAGCGCGAACCGTGTGGCCCGGTGCCTTCGGCGCAATCATGATCACGTCCAGATCAGCGCGCGGCACAACCTGACCGTAGTGCACATTGAAGCCGTGAGCGAAGGCCAGCACAGCGCCCTGCTTGGCGTGCGGTTCGACGTTTTCTTTGTACACCTGCGCGATGTTCTCATCGGGCAGAAGAATCATGATCACGTCGGCCGACTTCACTGCATCGTTTACTTCGGCGACCTTCAGGCCAGCTTTCTCAACCTTGGTCCATGAGGAGCCGCCCTTACGCAGACCGACTACAACATTAACACCCGATTCCGACAGATTCTGTGCGTGCGCATGACCCTGCGAGCCGTAACCGATGATGGCGACTTTCTTACCTTTGATGAGCGAGAGGTCGCAGTCCTTGTCGTAGAAAACTTTCATGATGTTCCTGTAAAAAAGTAATGGTAGTTAGGTTCAAACTTTCAGAATGCGCTCGCCGCGTCCGATGCCTGAGCCACCGGTACGCACGGTTTCCAGAATCGAGGTACGGTCTATCGCATCAATAAATGCGTCGAGCTTGGATTTATTGCCGGTCAGTTCGATGGTGTAGGTTTTTTCGGTGACGTCGATAATGCGACCACGGAAAATATCCGCAGTACGCTTCATTTCTTCACGCTCTTTGCCGACTGCACGCACTTTGATCAGCATAAGTTCACGCTCGATATGGGCGCCCTCGGTGAGGTCAACCACCTTCACCACTTCAATCAATCGATTCAAGTGCTTGGTGATCTGCTCGATCACATCGTCCGACCCTGAGGTTACGATGGTCATACGCGACAGCGTTGGATCTTCAGTGGGCGCAACCGTCAACGTCTCGATGTTGTAGGCGCGTGCAGAGAACAAGCCCACCACACGCGACAGTGCGCCGGCTTCGTTTTCCAATAAGGCTGCAATGATATGGCGCATTACAAATCCTCCGAGCCAAGCAGCATCTCGGTCAGACCTTTGCCCGCCTTGACCATCGGCCACACATTTTCACCCTGATCGGTGATGAAGTTCATGAATACCAACTTGTCTTTCATCGCGAAGGCATCACGCAGCGCACCTTCGACATCACCCGGTTTGGTAATGGTGACACCGACGTGACCAAAGGACTCGACCAGCTTGTCAAAGTCAGGCAGTGAGTCCATGTACGACTCGGAGTAGCGCGAGCCATAATCAATCTCTTGCCACTGCCGCACCATGCCCAAGTAACGGTTGTTCAACAAAACGATTTTTGGCGTTAAGTGATACTGCTTGCAGGTAGCGAGCTCTTGTATGCACATCTGTATTGATGCTTCGCCGGTGACGCAGGCTACCGTTGCATCCGGGTTAGCCATTTGCACGCCCATCGCGTAGGGCAAACCCACACCCATGGTGCCAAGGCCACCGGAATTGATCCAGCGACGCGGCTTGTCGAAGCCATAGTACTGCGCGGCCCACATCTGATGCTGACCCACATCCGAGGTCACAAAAGCATCGCCCTTGGTCACTTGCCAGAGCTTCTCGACCACCATCTGTGGCTTGATCATCTCGTCCGAGGACGCGTATTTCAAGCACTCACGCTTGCGCCACTCGTTGATCTGCTTCCACCAAGCGGCATGCGCAGTTGCATTTGGTTTGATGTCCGAAGCATCGATTTGCGCCAACAACTCTTGTAATACTTCTTTGACGTTGCCGACGATCGGCACATCCACCTTTACTCGCTTGGAGATCGAGGAAGGGTCGATATCGATGTGAATGATCTTGCGTGGCAGGCTCGCGAAATGCTTCGGGTTTCCGATCACGCGATCGTCGAAACGCGCACCAATCGCGATCAGCACATCGCAGTTCTGCATGGCCATGTTGGCTTCGTAGGTGCCATGCATGCCGGGCATACCAACGAATTTATCGCTGGACGCGCGGTAGGCACCCAACCCCATCAGCGTATTGGTGCAGGGGTAGCCAAGCTTATCGACCAATTTATTCAACTCGGGCGCGGAATCCGACAAGATCACACCACCGCCGGTGTAAATCATGGGGCGCTCGGCCGTCAGCAGTAGCTGAACCGCCTTGCGAATCTGGCCAGAGTGGCCTTTATCGACCGGCTTGTAAGAGCGCATCTCGACTGACTTCGGATACTCGTAAGTCGTCTTTGCGATCGTGATGTCTTTGGGAATATCAACCAGTACCGGGCCCGGACGACCGGTGGTAGCGATGAAGAAAGCCTTCTTCATCGTCGCTGCCAAGTCTTTCACATCCTTGACCAGGAAGTTGTGCTTGACGCAGGGCCGGGTGATACCAACGGTGTCGCACTCCTGGAAGGCGTCCAGACCAATCGCGTGGGTCGGCACCTGCCCGGTGATGATCACCATGGGTATTGAATCAAGATGAGCAGTGGCGATACCGGTGACCGCATTGGTCACGCCCGGACCAGAGGTCACGAGGCACACACCCACCTTGTTTGAACTACGCGAGTAAGCATCCGCCGCATGAACTGCCGCCTGCTCGTGGCGGACCAGAATATGGCGAAACTTGTCCTGCTTGAAAATCTCGTCGTAGATATAGAGAACTGCGCCGCCGGGATAGCCGAATACATGTTCGACGCCCTCTTCGGCAAGACAGCGCACGACGATCTCGGCGCCAGTGATTTCGGAAGACATTACATGTCCTTTCAAGGTCCATAGGAAATTGATCGGATGCTCTCCCCTAGCGGTGACGATGACAGTGGCACCCTTGAAGCATCCCTTGAGCGTGCGTTTACGTCGATCCGTCCTGCGCGGCTGGCGCAGTTCAAACCGGCGCTGAGTGCACTTCGTTCAGCTTCCGCTTGTGCCGCTGCTGGCGCCACCTCACGCTTTTGGCGTGGGTTAGAGCAAACAACGTAGTTGGGCGCAGCGACGCCCGAAAAACCTTCCTATCGCCGCGCGGCGTTATGGGCCGCGCGGAACAGGGAAAAAATATCCCTCGCGGTGGCGAGGGAGCGCATAAGTTAATGCGTTGCAGCAATAAGGTCAAGAAAATTCTTTTAAAAAAGCCAATGAAATCAAGCGTTTTAGCCCGCAATTTGGGGCGAGAAGAGCCCCTTTCGCCGCATTGCCGTTCCGGCAACCCAGCGAGTACCGGTCTAGCGCTTACAATGCGGCGCTTTGCAACGCCGCCTTCGTCATAGCTGACGCCGATATGACTGACCCCCAGACACTCCCCACCGCCCCGCTCAAAAACCGCCTGTTGTGCATGGTGTACGAGGCGATGCTGCTTTTTGGCGTGGTGTTTATCGCCGGCTGGTTGTTCTCGACCCTGCTGCAGCAACGGCATGCGCTGGCGCTGCGACACGCGCAGCAGGCGTGGCAGTTCATTGTTCTGGGTATTTACTTTGGCTGGTTCTGGACCCACGGCGGGCACACACTGGCCATGAAAACCTGGCGTGTGCGGGTTGTCACGCGAACTGGGCAAGCACTCGGCTGGCCACGCGCCCTACTGCGCTACCTGCTGGCGTGGCTGTGGTTCTTGCCCGGGCTTGTACTCGCTTGGTGGCTGGATGCGCGCGGCGCCATGCTCTTGCTGCTGCCGATGCTGAGTGCGGCGCTGTGGGCGCTGACCAGTCTGCTCGATCCGGATCGGCAATTCCTTCATGATCGGATTGCTGGCACAAGACTGGTAGTAGGTGCTGCTGCGAAAGACCCTCTTGAAGGCAAAACGATTAGCGATCAGAGCAATTCTCAGACATGACAGCACCAATTCAACACCTCTGCGTCTACTGCGGATCGGCCACCGGTCATGATGCTGCCTATGCCGACTCGGCACGAGCACTCGGCCAAGAGATCGCGCGACGCGGTATGTCGCTGGTGTACGGCGGCGGCCATGTCGGTTTGATGGGTATTGTGGCTGATGCGGTGCTGGAAGCAGGTGCTGAAGTTACCGGTGTGATCCCGAGTGCGCTGATGGATAGCGAAGTCGGCCACACGCGCCTGACAAAACTGCATGTGGTGAAGGATATGCATGAGCGTAAAGCCTTGATGGCCGAATTAGCCGATGGCTTCGTCGCACTTCCCGGTGGTATCGGTACGCTGGAAGAGTTGTTTGAAGTGATGACCTGGCTGCAGCTGGGTTACCACAGTAAGCCTGTCGGGCTGCTCAACACGCAGGGGTTTTACGATGATCTACTGCGCTTCATGGATAAGCAACGCGAGAGCGGGTTCTTGAAGCCAGCGCATCATGCACTACTGATCACCGATTCGAACATTGCCACGCTGCTGGATCGTATGATGGCGTTCACTATGCCGGAAGGTGTGAGCGTGTTCAGCCGACGAGCGGCCAGTACGCTGGGGCCGTGATCAACCCAAGGCCTGCTTAAAATCCTCAAGAAGGTCCTCGGTATCTTCAATACCAACCGAGACGCGAATCAGCGATTCTGCAATGCCCATCGATGCGCGTCGCTCTGGGCCCATCTCATGGAAAATCGTATGCGCTACCGGTATCACCAAGGTGCGCGTATCGCCCAGGTTACTGGCCGGGACAGCGAGTTGTAGCCGGTTCATATAATCGAAACAATCGATACCGGGTTTCAACTCGAAGCTGAGCATGCCGCCATACGCTCGGAATAGCTCGGTGGCGATAGCGTGTTGCGGATGATGCGGCAAGCCGGGGTAATACACCGCCGCAATACGATCATCAGCGTCGAGCATTTTTGCCAGCGCCAATGCATTCGCCGACTCGCGCTCAATGCGAAGCGCCATAGTCTCTGCGCCTACCGAAATATGATGCGCGGCTTCTGGTCCGAGCGCACCGCCAAAGTCGCGTAGCGCTTTTGCGCGCAGCTGCGCCATGCCCCAATTCTGCGGCGGGAAGCGTTTGTAACTGCTTGCGATGTTTGGAAACTTTGTCCAGTCGAATAATCCGGTATCGGTCAGGCTACCGCCCAGTGCGTTACCGTGGCCCGCAATCGATTTGGTCAGCGCATTAATCACCAAGCTTGCGCCAACGGCATTCGGTCTAAACAAATACGGCGAGGTCATGGTGTTATCGACCACGTACAAAATGCCACGCTCGCGGCATAAAGCACCGATACGCTCGAGATCTGCTACTTGTGTACGCGGGTTGGCGATGGTCTCTACAAACACCAAACGCGTATTCGGCCGCAGTGCGTGTTCAACATTTGCGACATCGGTCGGATCAACGAACGACACCGGCATGCCTTGCAGATCAACGGTCTGCCACAGGCTATTGGTATTCCCGAACAGGAAGGATGAAGAAACGACGTGATCGCCCGCGCGAAGTAAGCCTTGTGCCAAAGCGCCAATCGCGGCCATGCCGGTAGAAAAACACAGCGTGACCTGACCATCTTCCATACGAGTGATCTTGTCTTCCAGCGCTGACACCGTCGGATTGCCTTGACGACCGTAACGGTAGCCGGGCTTCTTACCTTGAAATACTTCGGCCAGCTCACGCGCATCTTTATAGCCGTAAGCAACTGCCGTATGTATGGGTTTGTGCAGCGAGCCGTGCTCGATAGCTTTTTGCCGGTCGCTGTGCAGGATGGTGGTGGTGAACCCGAATTTCCGAGCTTTGTCCATGAATGCCGTGCTCGCTATCTACTCGGCACGTGCGAGGTTCAGGTTGAGCTGCGTACGGACGATATCTTCCGCTACGATCTTCGGGTGCGCACGCGCGTACTCGACACGATCGAGATAATCCGTCGAGATATCACCGGTGACATAGTGACCATCGAAGCAAGAGGCTTCGAAACGCTTGAGCGCTGGGTTCACATCGGAGATGGATTGCTTCATCGCTTCGATATCTTGATATACCAGCGCATCTGCAGTGATCTCGCGACAGACTTCTTCTTCAGTACGACCGTAGGCAATCAATTCGCCACGCGTTGGCATGTCAATGCCATAAACATTAGGGAATTTCACCGGTGGCGCCGCCGACGCAAAAATCACACGATGCGCGCCGGAGTCGCGCGCCATTTGCACGATTTCTCGGCTGGTGGTTCCACGCACGATCGAGTCATCGACTAGCAATACACTTTTACCTTTGAACTCGGAACCGATCGCGTTCAACTTCTGACGCACGGATTTTCTACGCACACTGTGCCCCGGCATGATGAAGGTGCGGCCGATATATCGGTTCTTGATGAAACCTTCGCGGTACTCAATGCCCAATTTCAGCGCGAGTTGCATGGCCGCCGGACGCGATGAATCCGGGATCGGCATCACTACATCGATATCCCCTGAACGCATCTCTTTCCGTATCTTTTCCGCCAAGTATTCGCCCATCTTCAAACGCGTCGCATAGACCGACGCACCATCGATCACCGAATCGGGTCGCGCCAAATAAACAAACTCAAAAGCGCAGGGGTTGAGGGTTGGGTTTTCCGCGCACTGCTGGTTGTAGAGCTTGCCATCGTTATCGATGAAGATCGCCTCACCCGGCATCACATCACGCAGATAGTGAAAGCCCAATCCCTCCAGCGCTACGGATTCGGATGCGACCAAATACTCCGGCCCCATCTCGGTATCTGCAAAGCCGATGCACAGCGGGCGTATACCGTAAGGATCGCGGAAGGCGAGCATGCCATAGCCGGAAATCTGAGCCACTACAGCATACGAGCCACGCACGCGCTTGTGCAAGGTCGAGACTGCGCTAAAGATCGCGCTCGGGTCAAGTGACAAGCCGCTGGAGCATTGCTGAATCTCGTGCGCCAGCACATTCAGCAGGACCTCAGAATCGGAATCGGTGTTGATGTGGCGACGATCGTTCTTAAACAGATCAATCTTCAACTGCTCGGCATTGGTCAGATTACCGTTATGAGCGAGCGTAATGCCGAAAGGCGCATTCACATAAAACGGTTGCGCTTCTTCTTCGCTAGACGAACCTGCTGTCGGATAGCGGCACTGGCCGATACCCGAGTTACCCGGCAGTGAGCGCATGTTTCGAGTACGGAAGACATCACGCACCAGGCCGTTCGCCTTGTACATGCTGAACGTGCTGCCGTGGTTGGTGGCAATACCTGCCGCATCCTGACCGCGATGCTGCAGCAGCAACAAGGCGTCATAGATCAGCTGGTTCACAGGGCTGTGCGAGACAACACCAACAATGCCACACATGGTGGGCTCCTTCAGGTTACCAAGCGGCCATGCGGCCGAAAATGCTTAGATCGCTTGAATGGTACCGGTTAGACCAAGCTTGTCGATACGCTTCGACATTTTCTCAGCCTCGTCGCGACTGGAGAAAGGCCCGACCCGGACGCGAAACCGATCGCCCTCTTTGGTGGTTACCTTTTGCCAATAGCCCTCGACACCGCCTCGCTTCAACTTTTGCAGCAACTCGTCAACCTTCGCTCTATTCGATACCGCTGCGACCTGCACGATAAAGCGACCTTTGTTCTTGTCAGCGGATTTCGCAGCGTCAGCGGGCGCGGCTGAGGGCTTGTCGACCAGGCTATCGACACGCTTTTCGCCGACGGCAACCGTGGCGGCTTTTTCTCCCGCGAGTGCGGCGCTACTTGGCTGTCGCGGTTCGGGCTTGGCATCAGATGCTGAGGGCGCTGGGGGCGCTGAGGGCGCCGAGGACGCAGCATCAGCCGCAGCCTTTGCGGCTTCAGGCTTCTGAGCTTCGGGCGGTGGCGCCTCGGGCTGCGTCGCTTGTGTGGGCGGCAGCGGCATCGGGCTGGCGTTCATCGCAGGCGCTTTGTCGCGCGGCGGAATCTGAATATTGATGTCTTGCGAGATCGGGCGCGGCTCGGAGTCAAAAATCATCGGCAGGCCGATCACAGCGGCCAGCACCAAGGCGGTGGCACCGATCAAGCGACGACGCGCGCGCTTTTTCTCCGGCAGCATCGGATCCATGGGCTCGTCTTCCGGCGCTCTGGCACTACGGCGCGGCCGAACCGGCGTCTGGTCGTCGTCAGCGTCCTGCTGTGATTTACCACCGAATGAAAACAAACCCATAAACCCGAGATCGGAGGGACAGTAACGACGGCGATTAGTGCGCTTATCGCACCGCCATCACACCGGCCACCGTAAGGAAAGATCCGAAGACAATGATTCTATCATTCTCGCCTACGCGATCACGCGCCGCTGCATAAGCTTCGGCCGGTGTTCCAAAGCACTGAACACTGCGCTCGCCACCAGCATCCTTGCCGGCGACGAATCCGGCGTCAGATAATGCCGACGCCAAGGATTCCGCGCTGGCAGCGCGGGGCAATGGCAAGTCGCAGAAGTACCAATGATCGATTTTGTCTTTCAGATGCGAAAGGATGC
>Ga0315900_10013034_pt1 | contig 10145 bp, 5 predicted proteins | sample LakEriMetagenome_FD_203521 | JGI IMG/M metagenome (GOLD analysis project Ga0315900, IMG submission 203521) | Freshwater fungal communities from buoy surface, Lake Erie, Ohio, United States - Buoy 12 MA114 | ecosystem: Environmental > Aquatic > Freshwater > Lake > Lake biofilm | place: USA: Lake...
GAGTGGAACGACCTGGTCTACCGCGGCCTCTGGAAGGAGGCCCTGGACCGTCTCCACAAGACCAACAACTTCCCCGAGTTCACGGGCCGGGTCTGCCCGGCACCCTGCGAGGGCTCGTGCGTGCTCGGCATCAACGCGCCGCCGGTCACGATCAAGAACATCGAGGTTTCCATCATCGACCACGCCTGGGAAAAAGGCTGGGTCAAGCCGCAGCCGCCCAAGAAGCGCACCGGCAAGAAGGTGGCCGTGGTCGGCTCCGGCCCGGCCGGCCTGACGGCCGCCGCCCAGCTCAACAAGGCCGGCCACTATGTCACCGTCTTCGAGCGGGCCGACCGTCCGGGCGGGTTGCTGATGTACGGCATCCCGAACATGAAGCTCGACAAGCAGAAGGTCGTGATGCGGCGCATCAAGCAGATGGAGCGCGAGGGCATCGCCTTCCGTTGCAACACCGAGGTGGGCCGGGACATCACCTCGTCCCAGTTGATGGAGGACTTCGACGCCGTGGTGCTCTGCACCGGAGCCACCAAGCCCCGCGACCTGCCCATCGAGGGCCGCCAGGCCTCGGGCATCCACTTCGCGATGGAGTTCCTGCACGGCAACACCAAGTCGCTGCTCGACAAGTCCCAGCCTCCGATTTCCGCCGCGGGCAAGGACGTCGTCATCATCGGCGGCGGCGACACCGGCACGGACTGCGTGGGCACCTCGATGCGGCATGGCTGCAAGAGCCTCGTGCAGGTGGAGATCCTGCCGAAGCCCCCGGCCGAGCGCGCCAAGGACAATCCGTGGCCCGAGTGGCCCAAGACCTACAAGATGGACTACGGCCAGGAGGAGGCGGCCGCCACGTTCGGGGCCGATCCGCGCGTGTACCTCACGACGGCCAAGAAGTTCCTGACCGACAGCCAGGGCCATGTGTCCGGCGTCCACCTCGTTCAGATCCGCTGGGAGCGCAACGAGAAGGGCCAGTTCACGCCGGTGGATGTCCCCGGCACGGACCGGGTCGTCCCGGCCCAGCTGGTGCTGCTGGCCATGGGATTCCTCGGGCCCGAGCAACCGCTGCTCGAGTCCCTCGGGCTCGATCGCGATCCGCGTTCCAACATCAAGGCCGAGCACGGCCGCTTCACCACCAGCATCCCCAAGGTCTTCGCCGCCGGCGATTGCCGCCGCGGCCAGAGCCTCGTGGTCTGGGCCTTCAACGAGGGACGCGGGGCGGCCCGGGAGTGCGACCGGTTCCTGATGGGGGCCACCTCCCTGCCCTGATCGTCGGGTGCCGGGCCCGGTGGACGTCCGTCCACCGCCCGGGCGCCGACCACGAGCGGGTCGCGGACACGCCATCGTCCTGATCAGCCACAGGCCCATGCCCAAGGAAGACGCCATCCGGGTCCGTGCCCAGGTCCTGAGCCCGCTCGGGGTCGCGGCGTACCGGATGCGCCTGTCCAACGGCCACCAGTTGGTGGCCCACGTGACGCGCAAGCTCCAACCCGAGATCGGACCAATTGGTCCGGGCGATTTTGTGGACCTCGAATTGTCCCCCTTCGACCTGTCCCGCGGCCGCATCCTCGGTCGTCACGGGCACCGGCGCGACGCGGGCACCGGGGTAGAACCCGCCGGTCATCCGGTCACGCCCGTCCTCCCGATCGCACCCATCGCCCCGATCGGGCCCATCGGCCGCATCGGGGACTGATCGGGGGCTGATTCGTCCCTGGTTGCCCGACCGGGCCGCTTGGGGACAGGCTCCACGTCATGCCCCGCCCCGCTCCCGGCGTCTTCCTCCGTTTCCCGGTCCCGCTCCTGCTCCTGCTGTCCGTGCTCGTGATGCCTTCCCAAGGCTGGGGACAGGCACCGGGCGCTCCGGAACCCGCCGGCTCCGGGGCCGAGCGCCTCAAGGTGGACCTGCTGGGGGTCTTCGCCCATCCGGACGATGAAACCGGCGTGGCCGCCACCGTCGCCCGTCTGGCCCTCGGGTCGGACCGCCGGGTGGCCCATGTCTACTGCACCCGGGGCGAGGGCGGTGGCAACATGGTCGGCACCCAATCCGGACCCGCCCTGGGCCTCCTGCGGGAAATCGAGCTTCGCGATGCCCTCCGGCATCTCGGAGTCCGGCAGGTGCACTTCCTGGACCGGGCCGACTTCGCCTACACCGAAAGCCTGTCGGTGACGCTGGAGCGCTGGGGGCATGAGGAGACCCTCGGCCGGTTGGTCCGCGTGATCCGGGCGCTGCGTCCGGAGGTGGTGGTCACCATGAACCCGGCTCCATCGCCCGGCCAGCATGGCAACCATCAGGCCGCCGGTTGGCTGGCGACCGAGGCATTCGAGGCCGCCGCCGATCCCGCCCGCTTTCCGGATCACCGGAGGCTCGAGGGCCTGTCGCCATGGCGGCCGCGGAAGCTGTTCTACTCCGGGGGCGCGGGCAACCCGGGCCTGTCCCTGACGGTCACGCTGAACTCTCCCCTGCCCGACGGGCGCCTGCCGGTGGCGGTGGCCGGCGAGGCGCTTTCGAACCACCGGTCGCAGGCCTTCGGCTCGATCGCGCAGTCCCCCTGGTTCCGCCGGATGACCAACCAGTGGTTCACCCCGGTGCTGGGCGTGCTGCCGGTGCGACCGTCCGATGGCGATCTTTTCCACGGACTCCCCGTCGACGGGGCCTGTCCCCCGCGCTGGGAGGGATTCCCGGCGGCGGAGACCGCCGAGGACCCGGACTTCCACGTCGTGCCCCGGCCGGCCGTGGCCCGGTTCCGCGAATTCGTGCGGACGCACCGCATCGCCCACGCCGTGCCGACCTTCCAGGCCGACCTGCCGGTGGTGGCCGGCCGCGCCACGAGCCTGTCCCTGGTCCGGGATGCCCGCCTGGCCCGCGAGGAGATCCGCCTCGAGGCTCCGCCAGGATGGTCGGCCCGATGGGTCAACAGCCGGCAGGGCGACCGCATCGTCGTCACGGCGCCGGCAGGGGCACGGGACGATGCGTCCCTCGCGGCCATCGCAGCCGGTCACCGGGCGACGGTCCGCCTCCACCCGGTGCCATCGCTGAAGGTGCCCCGGGTCGCCACGCCTCCCTGGACCTCCCGGGATGACGAACCCACCTGGGCGGCCCTGCCGGTCACGCCCATCGGGCCGGAACTCTCCTGGCAGGGACATGCCGACGACGCCTCGGATTGCAGCGCCGGGTTCCGGGTCGCCCACGACGGCAGGCACCTCTGGGTGGAAGTGCGGGTGCGCGACAACCGGGTGGTGTCGAACATCGAGCCGGACGACATCAAGGGTCACTGGCGCAGCGATTCGATCGAGCTTTGCCTCGATCCGGCGGCCGGTGCCGAGCACACGCTGGGCTGCTGGAAGGCCGGGATCTTCCCCTTCGACCGCGCGGGCCACGTCCGCGGCGCCCGGGATGCCGATGCCGACCCGGGCCCCCTCGAGCGCCATTCCCCCGGCACCCGGCTGCTCTCCTGGCGCACGGCCGACGGCTACGCGATCCGCGCGGCGATCCCGCTGGCGGAGGCCGGCCTGCAGGGGCGGCGCGGCACCCTCGCGGGCTTCAACGTGCTGGTCTATGACGGGGACCAGGCCGACGCCCGTCCCGGCGAGAACATCAACCGCACCCGGCTGGCCTGGTCGCCACGGCCCGGGGTGCAGGGACGCCCGGAGGACTGGGGCCGGATCGAGCTGCAGTGACCTCGCGCCCTCGGTGCGGCACCCGACCGACCCCGGCGAATCCCTCCGGTTGATCGCGGATCAGGCTTGTCGCAAGGTGTCCCCATGCATCCCGAGTACGTCGAACGCGTCGTCAACCTGCTGGACCCCTCGCTCAACCGGTTGCGGAACGTCTCCCAGGCCGAGGCCGTCGAGCGCGTGCTCAGCGGGGATGCCGCCCGGGTGGCGGAGATCGACGGATCCTTCGCGCTGCTGGCGCGGAACGGGAAGACCGTGCGGATGGCCCGGTCGCTGGACCGCCCGATGCGCTACTTCCTGGCCAAGCGGGCCGAGGGACCGGCGCTCATCGTGGCCGACCGGATGGACGCCATCCACGCGCAACTTGAGCGCGAGGGCCTCGCCGACCAGTTCCACCCGAGCTACACGCGCATGGTGCCCGCGCACTACGTCGTGGAGATCCAGCTCATCGGCTGTCCGGATCCCGACCCGGTCTACACCCGCTACTTCAACCCGCTGCCCAATTCGCTGCCCGCCGACCTCGAGGTCATCGGGCGACAGTACATCGGCGCGCTGGCCGACGAGATCGGCAAGCAGCTCGGGGCGATCGACCCCCGGGAGCCCATCGGGGTGGCCTTCTCCGGCGGCGTGGACAGCGGCGCGGTGTTCCTGGCGACCTATTTCCAGATGCGCCGCCTCGGCATGAGCCCGTCACGGCTCAAGGCCTTCACGCTGAACCTCGGGGACGGTCCCGACCTGGCGCAGGCCCGGGCGTTCCTCGACCAGCTGGGCCTCGGGCTCTTCCTCGAGGAGATCGCCGGCAGCCCGCAGGACCTCGATCCATCGGAAACCCTGCGGGTGATCGAGGACTACAAGCCGCTCGACGTCGAGTGCGGCTCCATGGCACTGGCCCTGTGCAAGGGCATCCGGACACGCTACCCCGACTGGAAGCACCTCTTCGACGGCGATGGCGGCGACGAGAACCTCAAGGACTATCCCATCGAGGAGAACCCGGAGCTGACCATCCGCTCGGTGGTCCACAACCTGATGCTCTACCACGAGGGGTGGGGCGTGGGCCGCATCAAGCACTCGCTGACCTACAGCGGGGGCCTGAGTCGCGGGTATGTCCGGACCTATGCGCCGGCCCGCCGGCACGGGTTCGAGGGATACAGCCCGCTCATGAGCCGCGGAGTCATGGCCGTCAGCGAGGCGATCCCCTTCATCGAACTGACCCGCTACGACGTGCCCACCCTGTACTCGCTCAAGGGCGAGGTGGTGCGCCGCGGCCTCCGGCAGGTCTTCGGCGTGGACATGCCCATCTTCGAGAAGCGCCGCTTCCAGCATGGGGCCATCTCCCGGGAGTCCCTGCGCCAGCGCCTGCCGGCGCAGGAGGCCCGCTACCGCCGGGAGTTCCTGGCGATGTACTCCTGACGGGTTCAGCGACCCTGGCGAGGAGCCTGGCCGGCGTGCGCGGCCGACGCGGCCGTGCTGCGGAGTCCCGATCGCGGCGAGCTCCCGGACAAGGGTCACGCCGCGCGCGCCCGCCCGGTGGATCAGAGCCGACGCAGCTTGCCCCCGGGTCCGACCACCCAGAACACCGGGCCGTCGAGGAAGCCATCATCGATGACCAGTTGGCGGATTCCGGCGGCCTCGAGCTCGGCCACTTGGGCCGGGCTCGTGCCCGGATCCAGCGCCGGTTCGAACAGGAAGGTCTCGGTGAAATTGTGGTGGCCCGGAGAATAGGTCTGGGCGGCCGCGCTGCGCAGCACCAGGGGCTCCCGGGTCAGGCCGGTGACGCGGGTTTCGACGAAGCCGACATTGGGTGCCGTGTAGCCGGCCGTCGGCCCCCGGGGCTCCGGCGGCCAGAGGAAGCGTGTCTCGATGCCCAGCCCTCCGGGATGGGTGAACTTGCGGGTCTGGGGAAGCACGCCCGGGCCGGGCGGGCGCAGCGGCACGAGCAGGACCGTCTCTTGGGTGACCGTACCGGGGCCTTCCCAGGTGAGCTCGGGCTGAGGCGTCGCATACGTTGCCTCCAGCCTGAGCCAGCCGTCGAGCAGGGTGACCCACGCCGAGTCCGGCGGGGTGGCCGAGCGCCGCCAGTCGACCATCAGGCCGAGCGTGCGGCGCTGGTCCCCGGATCCCACGACCCAGGCGTCGCGCGTCTGGTCCCCGGTCACCGTGTGCACGAACCCGGGCCAGCCCGTGAGGGCGTTGGTCAGGATCCAGCCGGTGCCAAGGTGCGAGGCGTCCCAGGTGGCGGCGGTGAAGGGCGGCGTGGCCAACCCGGCGGCGGTCAACCGGCGGGCCTCGGTCAGCAAGCGCAGCCGGCACTTGAGCCGGTGCTTGGCGAAGACGCTTGAGAACTCGCCCTCCTGGACCACCAACGTCTCGTCGGTGGGCATCAGGAAGGTGGTCACCGGCGGGGCCGGCGCGTCGGCCAATGGCAGCGGCCGCACCTGCTTGAGCTCCAGGCGACCCGGCTGCACCCGCTTGTACTCGAAGTCGAGGGCGAAACGCTTGCGGGAGGGATTCCGGCGCGCGTACTCCTTGGCCACCGATTCGAGGAGGCCGACGAGCCGGCGATAATCGCCCTCCCACGGCATCACCTGGCCACCGACCGGCACCCGCGACGACGACTGGCGCAGGGCCAGCGCCATCGAGCCCCAGGACTGGTAGAAGTCGACGACCTCCGGCCGGGTGGCCCCGTCCGGGTTGGTCACCGATTCGGCACCCAGCTGGGAGACCAGCTTGCCGTCGAAGGACACGCTGCCAAACGAGGCGTCCCAGGTGAGGGTGGCCACTCCGTTGGCCATCTCGATCTCATCAGGGAACGAATGATGCACCAGCAGGGCCATGCCGACCTCGGACTCCACCACGCCCCGACGCCACCGCTCGAGGAAGGCGTTGTCGTTGTAGAAGCTGGCGTAGACGCGCTGGATGGCCCGGAAGACGCCGCGCTCCTCCGGCTCGGTCGGGTCGCATCCGCAGGGACCGCTGGCGTCTGCGTCGAGGTCGTCGGTGAGACACCCGCTGAAGCTGTCGTACAGTCCCGCCCCGGTGAACTCCTCACCGTCCTCGACATTGGTCGAGCTGCGGAAGCGCAGCTTCCGCCGGGGATCGAAACCGGCGTCGGCCAGGGCCCCCAGGATCGCCGTCTGCTGCGCCGTCGAGAATCGCGCCTCCCGGGTGATCATCCCGCGGATGGCCTCCAGCCGGGGAGCGAGCCCCGCGATCTCGGGGTTCCGGTCGAGCCCGGCCAGCCGGCTCTCGATCTCGGCTTGCAGGGTGCGGCCGGATGGCAGGGTCTGGGACAGGAACTGCTCCCAGAGGTCGAAAGTCAGGGCGATGGCCGGCTGGGAATTCGACGGAACGGCCACCCGCAGCAGGCCGTAGTGCGCGGCCTTGCCACCAACCCAGCGGACGTCGGACGGGGAAAGGGCCGTGCGGTTGGTGATCGAGCCGAGCGGTTGCCGGGGCACATAGGCGATGGGCCTGGGCTGCTTCAGGGCCAGCAACTCGTCACGCACGGTGCCGGTCAGGCCGGACCCCAAATCAAGCACGGTGGCCGTGGCCCCGAAGCCCCGCTGGGTGCGCAACGCGACCTCGCGCCCGGCCAGCCCGCGCAGGCGTTCCCGCTCGGCCGCATCGGCGAACCACACGAAGGGGATGCCGTCGCCCTGCGCCAGGAGGGCGACATGCGAATTGGGCGTCGAGGGGTTCAGCGTGAGGATGCCCGCCAAGGACGGCAGCTCGGCGGGCACGCGGTCGGTCAACAGGATGTCCGTGGACCGGAGACGACCGTCGGCCCGGGCCGCCGGGATCTCGGCCGAGGGCACCCACGCCAGCCGGCCGACCGCCCAACCCTCCGAATACACCGCATCCTGCGACAGCCACCGCTCCACCGAGCCGACGGGGAACCCGGCCGCGGAAAACGCGTCGCGGTCGGCCTCGGCGGCGGCGGACTGCTCCGGGGTGGGCAGGTACCAGGCCTGGGTGCCGACCGGTGCCCGGACCGCCGCCCGGACCAACCGCAGCCACTGCAACACCTCATCCCGGGGCCACGGCTTCAGGCCCACGATCTGGATGCCGTATTCGGGGCGGCCGTCCCCGGGAACCAACACGGCCCCGAGGATGGCCAGGTGGTTGGAAGGGTGGAGGGTCCGCTGGTCGAAATCCGCGCGAGCCATTCCCAGGAAGGGCTTCAGGCGCAGGCGGGCGTAGTCGTGATGGAAGGGGTACCGCTGCGAATCCTGGAACCAGACCCGGGTGGGATCCTCGCGGAGCACCGTGAACTTGGCCCAATGGATCGGGGTCTCGAACAGTCCGCTCGTCGGGCGGACCAGGAATGGATCATCCCCGGCCTGCAACTGGTTGCGGCCGTCGTCGCCCGAGGTCATCGGACGCGTGGCGACCCGGTAAAACCGGGCCGTCCGGGAAGGGGCTGCGGGGTCGCTGAACTCGAAGGCTCCACCATGGAAGACGCCCGCCTCGGACCAGGTGCGCAGGTCGTCCGAGGCCTCGAGGGTCTGCACCCGGTGGGTGGCGTCTGAGGACCGCAGCCGCAGCCAGCCCATCTCGTCCGGGCCCAGCACCTCGAGCGGTCCGGCCCACGCCGTCCCGAGGATCAGCCAGAGACCAAGCAGGAAGGAAGGCCCGGAGGCGACCACGGTCCAGGAACAGGCAACCCCGAACGAATGGGAGCGGGTTGGGGAGGTCGGGGTTGGCGGCATCATGGAAGGATAAGGCGGGCCCGACCGGTGATCCAGCCAGGGCGGGCATCATGGGCTATCCGTCCACGGCAAGGGTTTCGGATGCAGGAAAAAAGTCGGACCGCCCCGCCCGCCCCGCCCCGCGCCCAGGACGACGCTGGATTCGAGCCCCTGTTCCGGGCCAACCTCCGCGCAGACGCTATGGGAGCCATTCAATTCGGGACCGACGGCTGGCGGGCGGTCATCGCCGAGGACTTCACCTTCGCCAACCTCGACCGTGTCGCCCAGGCGACCGCCGACCATTGGCGCGCCGCGCCGCCGGAGGGCGTCCGGGCCGACCGGGCCGTGGTGGGCTATGACCGGCGCTTCCTGTCCGACCAGTTCGCGGCGCGCGTGGCCGAGGTGCTGGCCGGGAACGGCTTCCGGGTGACGCTGACCGACCGGCCCACGCCCACCCCGAGCGTGTCCTTCGAGGTGAAGCGCCAGAAGGCCGTCGGCGGCGTGATGCTCACCGCCAGCCACAATCCGGCCGCCTTCAACGGCTTCAAGCTCAAGGCCTGGTACGGTGGCTCGGCCGAACCGTCGATCTGCAAGGCGGTCGAGGGCCTGCTCGACCGCCATCCTGTCCGGGCGACCCCGATGGCCGCGGCGCTCAAGGCGCGACAGGTGACCGTGCAGGACATCCGGGGCGCGCACTACGCGGCGCTCAAGACGCTGGTCGACTTCCCGTTGATTGCGGCCTCCGGCCTGAAGTTCGCCCACGAGGCGCTGCACGGCGTCGGCGCTGGATGCTTCGACGAACTGCTCGCCGGGACGACCTGCCGGGTGACCACGATCAACGCCGAGCACAATCCGGGCTTCGCAGGGATCAACCCGGAGCCCATCGCCCGGAACTACATCCGGTCGATCCCCTTCCTCAAGAAGCACCCGCACGACCTTTGCCTGGTCACCGACGGCGACGCCGACCGGGTGGGCGGGCTGATGGGCGACGGTTCGCCGCTCACCACCCACCAGATCATCTGCCTGCTGCTGCGCCATTACGTGAAGAACCGCCGGATGACCGGACGGGTGGTCAAGGCGCTGACGACGACGTCGATGGTGGACCGCATGTGCGCCCATTACGGACTGGAGCTGGTCGAGACGGGCGTGGGCTTCAAGTACATCGCCAGCGAGATCCTCAAGGGCGGGGTGCTGCTCGGCTTCGAGGAAAGTGGGGGCATCGGCTTCCCCGGCCACATCCCCGAGCGCGATGGCATCGCCGCCGGGCTGGTGCTGCTCGAGATGCTGGCGATGGAACGCAAGCCCCTGAAGACGCTGCTGCGCGAACTGGAGAAGGACTTCGGCACGCACCGCTACGCCCGCATCGACACCGCCTTCCCGCTGGAGAAGCGGGCGGCCCTGATGGCCTTCTGCGCGGAGCGTCCGCCGGCCCGCCTGCTGAAGTCCAGGCTCGCCACGGTGAAGGCCTACGACGGCGTGAAGTTCATCGCCGAGGACGGCTCCTGGCTCATGCTGCGGGGATCGGGCACCGAGCCCATCCTGCGCATCTACGCCGAGGCCCGCACCGACGGCGACGCGCAGGCGCTGCTCCAGGCGGGCGTCCGGTTGACGCGGAAGGTCTGAGCGCGCCACCCGGCCGCACCGCACGCCGGCCCCCGCAGTCTTCGACGCCGGGGGCCCGGCACCGGGACGGATCTCGAGAGAGGCGCTGGGGCTCCGGTCGGACGGTCCGAGCCTGGGCTCAATAGGTCCCCACGGCGGCGGCATGGCCCGTCACGATGGCCACACCGGCGC
>Ga0315900_10013039_pt1 | contig 10143 bp, 9 predicted proteins | sample LakEriMetagenome_FD_203521 | JGI IMG/M metagenome (GOLD analysis project Ga0315900, IMG submission 203521) | Freshwater fungal communities from buoy surface, Lake Erie, Ohio, United States - Buoy 12 MA114 | ecosystem: Environmental > Aquatic > Freshwater > Lake > Lake biofilm | place: USA: Lake...
CGAGCACGGTGCCGGGCGGCGGCTGGTGCGGCTGGGCTTGCGCGATACCTTCGCGCATGGCGGGTCGCGGCCCTATCTGATGCGGCATTACGGGCTTGATGCCGCCGCGCTGGTGGCGGGGATCGAGCGGCTGATCGGCGCACCGACGGGGATCGGCGAGGCGGAACTTGCCAGCGCGCGGATCGAGGCGGTGCATTCCGCGCAGAAGGCGGAAGCGCTGTGATGGAAGGTGATGCGCGGTTCCGGGTGCGCTACCGCATCCGTGCGGCTGATGCGGGCGAGGCGCGGGCGCGGGCCGAGGGGATCGCGCTCGAGCAGACGGTCGAGGTGCCGGCGGACGTGGTGCCGGCGGGCTATGTCCGCGATGAGATCGTGGGGCGGATCGAGGCGCTGGAGCCGGCCGGGGCAGGGGTGTTCGAGGCGGTCATCTCCTATTCTCCCGACAGCGCGGGCGAGGAGGTGATCCAGCTTTTCAACGTGGTCTTCGGCAATTCATCGATGCAGCGGGGTATCAGGGTGGTCGGGCTGGACCCCGGGCCAGTGATCCGGGCCCGGTTCGGCGGGGCGCGGTTCGGTGCCGCGGGGCTGCGGAGGCTGACAGGGCGGACGGAGGGAGGGCTGATCGCGGCGGTGATCAAGCCGCAGGGGCTGGGGCCCGGCGACCTGGCCGCGATTGCGGCACGCTGTGTTGCGGGCGGGGCCGATATCATCAAGGACGACCACGGGCTGACCAACCAGAAGATGGCGCCCTTTGCCGAACGGCTGCGCGCTGTCGCCGATGCGGTGGCCGGGGCCAATGCCCGGCACGGTCGCCAGGCGCTTTATTTCGTCCATGTGAGCGGGCATAGCGGCGACCCGGTGGCGGAAGCCTTTGCCGCGAAGGAGGCCGGTGCGGGAGGGGTGCTGCTGATGCCGGCGCTGCTCGGGTTCGGGCTGGTCCGGCGGCTGGCGGCCGATCCGGACTTCGGACTGCCCATCATGACGCATCCCTCGTACACGGGCTCCTTCGTGCTGTCGCCCGATCAGGGGCTGAGCCATGCGATCATGTACGGGGTGTTCCAGCGGCTGGCGGGATCGGACATCTCGGTCTTTCCCAATGTCGGGGGGCGGTTCGGCTACACGGCCGAGGAATGCCGGTCGATCGCCGAGGCCTGCCGCGACCCGGCAGGGGTCGGGACGCCGATCCTGCCCGCGCCGGGCGGCGGGATGAGTGTCGACCGCGCGGCCGACATGGCGGCAATGTACGGGCGCGATGTCGTCTATCTTCTTGGGGGGAGCCTGCTGCGGCACGGGCCGCGGATCGGCGAGGCGGTCGAGGCGATGCGCGCGGCGCTGGAGGCAGCGGAGGCGTGAGGGAGGATGGCAGGGCCGCCGGTTGACAGTTCAGACGGGGCATATCGATGGGTCAGGCCGCGGACCGTTTCTGCGCGTGCTTGGAAGTTCGCAGGTCAGACCTTTCGATTGCAGTCGCGGCAAAGAGTGCGGATGTCGTGCAGATTGCGGGTGATGGCGAACAGTGGATCGTCACCCGAAGCCGGCGCGCGGGCGTGTCAGGGATCGACGGTGTGATCGTGATGGTGCGGACAGGGCGAGGAGGGGCAGGAGAATGAAGGTCGGGGGACGGCACTACCGCTCGATCTGGCGGGAGGAGGGGACGGGCGCGGTCCGGATCATCGATCAGCGCTGGCTGCCGCATGACTTCCGCATCGCGACGCTGTCGACGCTGGACGACTTTGCCACCGCGATCCGCGACATGTGGGTCAGGGGGGCGCCGCTGATCGGGGCGACAGCGGCCCATGGGGTCGCCTGCGAGATGGCGCGGGACCCGTCCGACGGCGCGCTTGATGCGGCCTGTGCGCGGTTGCATGCGACGCGGCCCACGGCTATCAACCTGCGCTGGGCGCTGGATGAGATGCGGGCGGTGCTGGGGCCGCTGCCGGTGCAGGACCGCGCGGCGGCTGCATTGGCCGAGGCCGGGCGCATCTGCGATGCGGATGTCGAGACCAACCGGCTGATCGGGGTGCACGGGCTGGAGATCATCCGCGCGATCGCGGCGCGCAAGGCGCCGGGCGAAGCGGTCAACATCCTGACCCATTGCAATGCGGGCTGGCTGGCGACCGTCGACTGGGGTACCGCGACATCGCCCATGTACCATGCGGTCGAGGCGGGCATTCCGATCCATGTCTGGGTGGACGAGACGCGGCCGCGCAACCAGGGAGCCCAGCTGACAGCCTGGGAGATGGCGGGGCACGGCATTCCGCATCACCTGATCGCCGACAATGCGGGCGGTCATCTGATGCAGCACGGGCAGGTGGACATGGTCATCGTCGGGACCGACCGGACCACGGCGCGGGGCGATGTCTGCAACAAGATCGGCACCTATCTCAAGGCGCTGGCAGCGGCCGACAACGGGGTGCCGTTCTATGTGGCGCTGCCATCTTCGACCATCGACTGGAGGGTGGAGGACGGGGTGCGGGAGATTCCGATCGAGGAGCGCGACGGGCGCGAGGTCACGCATGTCTTTGGCGCCGACGAAGAGGGGGTCGCGCGGTTCGTGCGTATCTCGCCCGAGGGGACGCCGGGGGGGAACCCGGCCTTTGACGTGACGCCCGCGCGGCTTGTCACCGGGCTGATCACCGAGCGTGGCGTGGCGCCGGCCAGCCGGGAGGGGCTCGAACGCCTTTTTCCGGAGCGGCGCGACTGATGCTCAGACCGCAAGGCTGGGCACGCAGGACTGAATGTCGGCCCGGTCAGGGATAGCGTGGGTTTCGGAGGCAATCGCAAGGCGGCGCCGGTCAGCCAGCGGTCGGCAGCGTTTGACAGCCTGGCCTGACGCTTGCCAGATGGGTGGCGGGGAGACCGGAATGCGTGACAACCGCTGGAACGACGACGAGGCCCGCAGTTGGGCGGAACGGGGCGGGCAGGACCCGGCTGACCGGGAGCTGTGGCTGCGGGTCTATTCCTCGCGGCTGATCGGTGCGGATGCGGACCTTGTGATGCATGGCGGCGGCAACACCTCGGTCAAGTTGCGCCGGCGCGATCTGTTCGGCCGCGAGGAGGAGGTGCTGCACGTCAAGGGGTCGGGCTGGGACCTGGATTCGCTGCTGGCGCCGGGGTTACCGGGCGTGCGGCTGGCGCCGCTTCTGGCGCTGCGCGCGCTCGACCGGTTGACGGACGAGGCGATGGTGAACGCGCAGCGGGCGGCGCTGATCGATTCCGCGGCCCCCAATCCGTCGGTCGAGACGCTGCTGCATGCCTATCTGCCGCACAGATATGTCGACCATACCCATGCCACGGCCTTTCTGGTGCTGGCGAACCTGCCCGATGCGGCGGCGATCATCGCCGAGCTCTTTGGCGGCAGGCTCGCGGTCGTGCCCTATATCATGCCGGGTTTCGCGCTCGCCCGCGCAGCGGCCGACGTGTTTGACGCGCAGCCCGACTGCGAGGGGATGGTGCTGCTCAACCACGGGCATTTCACCTTCGGCGCGACGGCGCGGGACAGTTATGACCGGGTGATCGCGCAGACCAACCGGGTCGAGGAGTACCTCGCCGGACGGGCGGGCGGGCGCCGCTTTGGCCAGACGGTGCGGCGGGTTCGGACCCCGAATGATGCGCGGCTGGCCGAGGAAGTGCTTCCCGTCCTGCGCGGCGCAGTGGCGCGGCTGCGGGGTGCCCATGACGGCGGGCCGCCGCGCCCGGTGGTGACCGATCTGCGCGGCGGGCCGGTGGTCGCGGCGTTCCTGCAACGCGGTGACCTTGGGGTGCTGGCGGGGCGCGGGCCGGGTTCGCCTGATCACGTGATCCGGACCAAGGGAAAGGTCCTTGTCATCGACCGGGAGACGCTGGCGGGCGGTGCGGCGGCGGTGGAGGCCCGGGCAGAGGCCTTTGCGGCAGAGTACCGGCGCATGTTTGCGGCGCAGAATGCCCGGGTGGGCGGGGACAGGATCATGATCGAGCCGCATCCGTGCGTGGCCTGGATCGCGGGGCTCGGGATCGTCGGGATCGGCAAGGACCCGGGCGCGGCGGCGGCGGCGGCCGATATCGCCGAGCAGACCGTCGAGGTGATGACACTGGGCGAGGCCGCGGGCGGGTTCCACCCGATCGGAGCCGACGATGTCTTTGACATGGAATACTGGTCGCTCGAGCAGGCAAAGCTTGCCAAGGCGAGCGACAAGCCCCTGACCGGGCAGGTGGTCGCGGTGACCGGCGGGGCAGGGGCCATCGGGCAGGCCACGGCGCGCGCCTTTGCGCGGGAAGGCGCGGCCGTCGCGCTGATCGACCGGGACGGCGCGGCTGCGCGGGTGGCGGCAGAAGCGATTTCGCCTTTCGCGCTGGCCGTCACCGCCGACCTTTCCCGAACCGGGGCGGCCGAGGCGGCAATTGCCGAGGTGGTTGGCCGTTTTGGCGGGATCGACATCCTTGTCTCGAACGCGGGCTATGCCCCGCAGGGCGATATCCTGACGATGCCGGAGGCCGAGATCAGGGCCTCTTTCGAGGTGAATTTCTTTGCGCATCTGGCGATGGCGCGGGCGGCGGCGGTGGTGATGGGCCGGCAGGGGACGGGGGGGCAGATGCTGTACAACGTTTCAAAGCAGGCGATCAATCCGGGGCGGGGCTTCGGCGCCTATGGCCTGCCCAAGGCCGCTACTTTCTTTCTGGTGCGCCAGCTTGCGCTTGAACTCGGCGGGAAGGGGGTGCGGGTGAATGGTGTCAATGCCGACCGCATCCGGTCCGGCCTTCTGACCGACGAGATGATCGGGCAGCGCGCGGTGGCGCGGGGGGTGAGCCGCGAGGATTACATGACGGGCAATCTGCTGGGCGCCGAGGTCGAGGCGCGGCATGTGGCCGAGGCCTTTGTCGCGCTGGCCCGGATGGAACGGACAAGCGCGCATGTCCTGACCGTCGATGGCGGCAATATCGAAGCCGCGCTCAGGTAAGCGCCGAAGGGGAGAGCCGCGATGCAGCTTGGTGACCGTCTGGACTTTGCCGTCGCGCTGGCGCGCGAGGCTGGCGCGTTCGCGCTTGGCCGGTTTCGCGCGCTGGACGAACTGGTGATCGAGAGCAAGGGGCACCAGGACCTGGTGTCGGATGCCGACCGGGCGACCGAGACGCTGATCCGGAGGGCGATTGCGGCGCGGTGGCCGGATGACGGGATCGTGGGCGAGGAGCATGGACGCCTGCGGGGAACGTCGGGTTTCGACTGGGTGATCGACCCGATCGATGGCACGGCGAATTTTGTCCGCGGCATTCCGCACTGGTGCGTCGTGATCGCCTGTACCGACGGCGGATTGCCGGTGGTGGGCGCGATCTGCGACCCCTCCACGGGCGAGCTTTTCAGCGCCGCGAAGGGGGCGGGGGCCTTTGTCAACGGGCGCAGGCTGGCGGCTGCGGCGGGCGCGTCTCTGCGCGACGGTTCGGTCGCGACGGGCGTGTCGGGCAAGTCCGATCCGGCACAGGCGACGGCGCTCGTGCGCGAAATCCTCGAACCGGGGGGGATGTTCTTCCGCAGCGCCTCGGGTGCGCTGATGCTGGCCTATGTCGCGGCGGGTCGGCTTCTGGGCTATGTCGAGGATCACATGAATTCGTGGGACTGTTTTGCCGCGCTCCTGATGGTGGAGGAAGCGGGCGGGCGTCACCGCCCGCTCGACCCCGGACGGGCGCTGGAGCAGGGCACGCAGGTCGTGGCGGGCGGGGCCGGCATCTTTCCGGTGCTGGACGACATTGCTGAGCGGGTCTTTGTCTGAGGGGTCAGATCAGGCCGTATTGCCGGGCCTTGTTGCGCAGGAAGGGCAGGCCGTTTTCCATCACCTCGGCCTCTCCGCTGGCGACGGGCCGCCAGACCGAGAGACCGTAGCCGATTTCGGGCGGCATGTTGATGAAGCTTTCCATCGCGAGACCGCCGCGGAAGCCGACGGCGCGCAGGGCGGCGAAAATCTCGTCCCAGGCGACCGTGCCGGCGCCGGGGGTGCCGCGGTCTGATTCCGACAGGTGGATGTAGCGAAGGTGGTCGCGGGCATCGAGAATGCCCTGGGCGATCCCTTTTTCCTCGATGTTCATGTGGTAGGTGTCGAGATGGACGAAGATGTTGTCGGCTCCGATCCTTTCGACCATCGCGACGGCCTGCCAGCCGGTATTGAGAAGATGCGTCTCGTAGCGGTTGACGGGTTCGATCCCGAGAGAGAGGCCGAGGCCACGGGCATGGGCGGCGGCTGCGGACATCGCGCGGGCGACGTTGTCGAGCTCGGCTTCTGTCGGTGGCAGGCCCGAGCGTTCGCCGATGCCGCCGTAGATGACGCCCGAGAGCGCCTCGGCCCCGATGGCTGCGGTCTTGTCGAGTGCGAGCCTGAGGAAATCGATCGCGCCTTCGGGATTGCGCGAGGCCCAGACGCCGGCGGGCAGGCCGAGCGAGCAGACCGCCCGCATGCCATGCGCCTCGAGCGTGGCGCGCGAATGGGCGGCGTCGACCGCCGGCGGGTCGAGAAGCGCGATCTCGAGGAAATCCATCCTGTAGGACGCGGCCTTGGCGACGGCGCGTTCGCAGCCTTCCCTGTCCCAGGTCATGGTCCACATGCTCGTGTGCACACCGAAACCCTGCATTCACTTCTCCCTGTCTCGGTCCGCCGCGAGGATGGCTCGGGCGAGGTTCCTAGCGATCAAGAGGCAGCCGGTCACGAGCACCGCGAGGGGTGCCCGGGGCCCGGTTCATGCCGCCGGCGATGATGGCGTCAACCATGTTCCGCATGTCTTCGGTCTTGACGCAAGGGGTGGCGCGGTTGGCCAGGGCAGTCACCTGGCCGGCCATGGCCGAAACCGCGCCCCGGGCCAATGCCGATGGCGGGCTTGGGGTCGTCGCCCGCGATGTGCGCGAAAGAGGCGGCGGCGCGGATTCCCACAACGATCCGGGCATTGGCGGGATCATTCTTGGCGACCGGTCCGGGGGTGACCTCGACCCGGCCCGCACAATGGCCGGGAATGCCCCGGCCGCTGATCTGTCCGGTCGCGGTCGCGACCGGGGGTGTCCCTGTGCTGTGACGGGTGACTGGCCACATCGCTTCGGGTTTTCCCGACTGATCGGGATGCCGCCGGACGACGCCTGAGCACAGGCCGCCCTTACGCGCGCTGCTTCCCCGCGCCTGATGTCAGGTCTATCCTGGCTGTCGGGAAAGACAGCATGGACAGGGTCAGGGCTTGGGGCCTTCGGCCCGGAAGAAGGCCCATTCCTCGATCACGCGACCGTCCGGCAGCGTGCAATAGCCGACCTGGCCGGCGGCTTCGGTCCGGATTTCGACGGTGCCACCCTGTTCGACACAGAAGGCCGAGGCCGGGTTCGCCAATCCGACGGGTGGTGGTGTCGTCTCTCCGCCTTCCATGCATCCCGCCATCATCATGGCCGCGAACAAGGGCATACTCCTCATGGTGCCGTCAACCTTTCGTCAAACGGGTAAGTGGTCAGATTTTCGCAGCCGGTGTCCGTGATCAGGACCTGATCCTCGATCTTGATCGAGAAATCGCCGCCCTCGGGCGAGACGAGCGCCTCGACGCAGAGGGTCATGCCGGGTTCCAGCACCACGCCTTCAAAGGCACCGGGCATGTGATTGTCGGGATAGGTCACATAGGGCCATTCGTCGCAAAGCCCGACGCCGTGCATCTTGCAGCTGTATTTCTGGCGCTGGTACTGCGGGTCGAGCACGTGGCCCCGGAGGCTCAGCTCGTCGATCGAGACGCCGGGGCGCAGGCGGGCCATGTGGTCCTCGATATGGTCCTGGGCGTGGCGCATGGCGGCGACCATCGCGTTCGAGGGTTTGCGGTCGCCGATCCACCAGGTCCGCGAGATGTCGATGCACATGCCATAGGCACCGATGAGGTCGGTGTCGAAGGCCACGACCTCGTTCATCTGGACGATGCGGGGGCCGCATTCCTGGAACCAGGGGTTCGTCCGCGGGCCAGAGGCAAGGAGGCGCGTCTCGATCCATTCGCCGCCACGGCGGATGTTTTCGGCATGAAGGACAGACCAGATGTCGTCCTCGCTGACATTGCCGCGGGGCACGTTCTCGCGGGTGAAGGTCTCCATCGCGCGGATCGACTGTTCGCAGGCGACCTGCGCGCAGCGCATGGCGCGCAGATCGTCGGGCCCCTTGATCGCGCGGGCGCGTTCGGTCAGGACTTCGCCCTCCTCGACTGTCATGCCGGCGCGTTCCAATGCGCGCAGGCCGTGGACCATGATCTTGTCGACGGCAATGCGGCGGTTTGTGCCGGCATGGGCGCGCAGCACCTCGTCGACCTGCCCGGCGAAAGACGCGGCGTCGCGGGCCGTATTCTCTCCGTTGGTGTTGTAGAAGAAGGCCGCGCCGGAGCGCAGTTCCTTCACGAGCGGATTGAAGCTGACGAGGAAGGGGGCGTTCTTGTATTCCCAGACGACCATGTGGCCATCGGCGCAGATCATGCAGGCGCGGAACGGGTTGTGGCTGTTCCAGAGCTGCATGTTGGTCGTGTCGGTGGCGTAGCGGATGTTGAGCGGATCGAACATCAGGAGCGCGCCGATATCGCGGGTCACGAGCTGGTCGACGAGCCTTTTCCAGCGGAAGGTCCGCATGGCGGAAAGATCGGGCGGGGTGAGGCCGGCCGCGGCCCATTCGGCGAAGGCGAGCTGGGTCGGGCCGATCTCCACCCGGTCGTTGTCGTTGGGGCTGCCGTCGGCGAGTGCGTCGCCGCGGCTGGGGTCGATCTTGCGGCGGTCGCGGTAATGGGTATTCACGGGCGGTTCCCCTGATGCTGGTTTGTGCCGATGCTGGGGGCCGGGGGCCGGGCGGGCTGGTCTGATCGCGACGGAGCAATGTCGTGTCTGGGACGAAGGCGATCCTGCAGGCGGAGATTCCGCCCGCACAGGTGGCGGCCGCGGAGCAGCGTCTGCCGCAGGTGACGCCGGTCGCGCCGGGGGAGTGGCTGCGGGTCGACGCGGCCTATGCGGCGCAACTGGCGGAGAAGGCGCGGCTTGTTGCGGAACGCCGGGGGGATGTCATTGCCGTTCTGCCGGGTGCGGAGGAGGCCGTGGCGGAATTGCTCGGGAGGGTGCTCGACGAGTTGGCAGTGCGGGCGGAATTCACGGTCTCCGGTGACCGGGTGACACGACCCGACGGGGTGACGGTGGCCGTCGACCGGGGTGAGCCGCTCCTGACCCTGTCGCGCCTTGTGCAGGAGGATTTCTGCATCCACCAGAAGGACGGTGCGGAGCATGTGCTGACGGCTGCGCTTCTGTGCTTTCCGGCGGCCTGGACGCTGGCCGAGAAGATCGGCAAGCCGCTTGGCCGAATTCATTTGCCGGTGGCCCGCTATGATGCCGAGGTTGCCCGGCGGGTGCAGCGGATGTTCGACATGGTGCGCCCGGAACAAGCCCTCTGGCGGTCGAACCTTCTGCGGTATGACGATCCGGCGCTGTTCCAGCCCCATACGGAGGCCAATCCGCGGCCGGTCGGGCGACCGACGTCGCCCTATCTGCGCAGCGAGCGGCAGACGATCCTGCGGCTGCCGTCGACGGGGGCGGTGGTCTTTTCGATCCATACGACAGTGTGCCGGTGGGCGGAGCAGGGCGCGGCGGGGGCGGGGTTCCCGGGGGAGGGCGGATGAAGCGCCGCGCTGCCGGGCGAGGGGCAGAATCAGGGGTTAACGCGTTGATCCGCGGTGGAAACGGGGTTTCGGTATCGCGTCGGTATCACGTCGGTATTGCGTCGGTGCGAAAACGGCACATCGGCGGGTTAAGGCCGCGTGCGTTGCGCCGCGCGCGATCCTGCAGGCGGGGGCGGGCGCGTAGGGTTCATCCGCCCTGCGTGCCGGGGGTGAGGATCCGCAGGGTGTCGGCGGCATGACGACATCCTGGCCAGCACCCGCCCGGCGAGTGCGCTTCGCTCACCCGCCGGGCGGGCGCGGCAGGATTTACCGGCGTCAGCTGGCGGAGAGCCCTGTCGCCTGCGGCTTGCGCCTCCGGCGATTGCCCGCGCGGGGTGCCACGGGCACCCCGCTGGGTGCGGGCAGGGCGTGGGGTGGAGGGGGTGCGCTTGGGCGGGAAAGCGGGGGTTTCACCCACCCATCCGTCTGGAGGTCAGGTGCTGCAGGATTTCGGCGGTATGACGAAATCCTGCCGTGCCC
>Ga0315900_10013043_pt1 | contig 10141 bp, 1 predicted proteins | sample LakEriMetagenome_FD_203521 | JGI IMG/M metagenome (GOLD analysis project Ga0315900, IMG submission 203521) | Freshwater fungal communities from buoy surface, Lake Erie, Ohio, United States - Buoy 12 MA114 | ecosystem: Environmental > Aquatic > Freshwater > Lake > Lake biofilm | place: USA: Lake...
GGGCAAATCAAATAGGGTTAGCCAAACAAAATGGCCTTTTATCGAGAGAGCGAGGAAGTTTCGAGTATTTAACGAATCAATGGGAGGGATTTGGTATGAAAGGCAACCGGGGAATGATTACACCCCCACCCGGCTATAAGCCCGCTGATTATCCGGATATAGAACAATAGAGAAATATCACTCTGGTTTCCTGCCAAAATATTCAGCGGGAGTACAACCCATTTCTCTGGAAAAAGCACTGTAGAAGCTACTTTTTGATGCAAATCCAATTTTATTACCAATAGCTTCCATAGTAAGGTTCTTAAAGATATCGTTATCCTTTTCAACCACTTCCAATAACCTTTCAATTCTTATTTTATTGATAGCATGATTATATCTCATGCCAAGAAACTGGTTAAAATATTTTGTCAATACATTGGACGAAACACCAATTTCCAGGGCTAACCTATTGATATTAAGAGAAGAATCAAAAAGAAGAGTAGATGATTTAAAAATATCATTTAATTTTAATTCTATCTCTTCAAATTCATCTGTTGATGATAGTTTTTCTCTCTTCTGTGTTTGTGGGAAGGATGGTTCAGCATCTAATAAGTCATTAAAAATATTAAAAGACGGAACTAAAAACCTAAACAAATAGGTTATCCAGATTCCGTTAAAAAAAATAAGGCAAATCGTCTTATTTAATGTGAAAAAGAAATTTTGAAATATACCCGGTGAAAAACTTGTCATTATATAAATGTAGAACGATCTAACTTCAATGGTTAAAAAGATAGCTGAAACGGAAAAAACAAGAAAAAGCGACCAGTTCAAATATAAGTCTCTTATAGAATAAAGATATTTGAAAAAATAACGAATTAAATAAGCTTGATAAATATGAAATTGCAATAGGATGCCAATGTAAAAAATACTGCTTGAGAAAATACCTAAATGTCCATTAAACAGCACCTTATAATCGATACTAATGGAAACAAGTAAATTATTTTTTACTCCCTTGGGAGAGAACAGAAAAACACAGGTATCCAGGGCAATGAGGAAAAAAGGGATCAAATGAAAAAGATCCCTTTTTTCCCATGCCATTTTATGATTTAAACGAAAAGAAACATAAAAATATAAGGCTGGTGGAATAAGAAAATAAAATGGTCTGGTTATAATGGCATTCTCCAGATAAAATTGATAATTATACTTAAACAAAGGAGAGAAAGCAAGAAATCGGGCAAAAGCAATGAATAAGAATCCTAACAATACATTCAGATAAAATTTATCCTTTGGTTTAAACATCAGAAATAAACCAAAGACAGTACCCAAAAACGCACTTATCCCGGTATAAGAAAAATCAATATTTCTGAAATAATCCCATTCAATCATTTACCATCACCAATTTATTTATTAATACCTGACTTCTATATTTCATAGTAGCCAGATAAACACCCGCTATTTGCAAATCCTTTTTACCAATGGCCACTTGATGTATCCCTTTAGTATATTCAGCCTTTATCACCTTTACTAATCCTCCACTCAGATTAGATATCTCTATGACCACCTCTCCAGCTTCCGGAAGGTAGAACGGAAGATTAGTCACCTGATGGAAAGGATTAGGATAATTTTGCAGCAGTGCTGCCTCATCCGTATTATTAATTGCCGGGAAGGTCAACTTCATACCCACCGTTTCATCCCCAAGATAAGCCTCTATAGGCGTCAATCGGTTGGTTAGAGACAAATAATCATTTGACCAGTTACCATCGGGTGTTTGGAAGGTTAATGTAATCAATTCTCCTGAATTTTTATCTCCATTCCAACTAAAAGTTAACATATTTTCTGGAATGAACGAACCAATGTGTTCATTTTCCAGCATTTTTGGTAATACATTCAGTAGCGTAAGACCCTTAGCCCATTGCAAGGTAAATTGGAAACCATCTGGTTGATCTTGATAAGGAATGAAGAAAGTACACTGAAACTGACCATTCGCCAATGATTTCACCATCACATTTAACGGTACAGCCTTTTTATCGGAACGAATAACGGAGCTAACTGCGTTGGAGGGATCCACATTTCCGCTAACATCTCCTATTTTGATACCCAAAAAATTGCTGTAGCTATTCGTCTTGAGATTATTAAGATTGAAAATTTCAGGGAAATTATTAGTCCAGAGGTTACCCAAATTTGGGAATATATAACCTTCACGAATAAAACGCCAACTGGTATTATCAGGGAAATGATCTGTCACATTCAATATTAACTTTCTTAACTGAATTAGATCTAGCGTAGAAATGGTACCGGAACGGTTAATATCAGCAGCAATTAACTGATGTGGGGTTTCTAACGGTTTAAGACCTAAAATATGTTTGGTAATCAGAATAAGGTCAAACGTCGATACGCCATTAAGGTGATCTTTGTCCAAAGTTGGTTTTACTGTATAATCATAACCATTTGGCAGTGCCTCAAAGGTATAAATACCCTTTTCATTGGTAAGTAAATCCTTGTCCTTATATCCTGAAAGTTTCATTGAAACCTTAGGGATTGGTAATTTATTAACTGTTCTAATGACCCCGGCAATTGAGGAATTTAGGATATTTGACGCTGGACAAAGCTTGGCATTATCTTCCACATTTATGAAAGTAGAACAGAAGGAAATATTTCCATAAGCATCCTTCAGGAACACCTTCACAGGAATGACCCCAATGTCATTACAAGTTACTACTACGGAAGAGTCAGACGAGAATGTAGCATTCATATCTCTGGAAATGCCCACGGCAATAACAGGAGAACATGCCCCCGCAGACCAATTCCTGTCTATATCCTGGAAGAAATCAATGGCACGGATACGTTGCATCGCCTGATTATCGTCTGTTTTCATTAGAGAAGTAGTCAAGGTCTGAACGCATACTATGGCAGGTGCAGCCTTTACCGAAACGGAGAAAGGAAGTCTTTTTGTGGAAGAAACCCCACAACCATCTCTGACCGTTACCAGCAGTTCATATTGTTTTGCCGCTGAAACACCAGCAGTAAGATCACTTACGGAAACTTCCACAGAGCCTGTAAAGGATAATGGTAAAATAGAATTTACTTTTCCGACAGCGACTTGTCCATTTTTCTCATATATGACCGCCTTTTCAAGCCATAATGGGCTTGAAGTGCAATTATCTGTTACCTTGAACGCTATTTTACCAGCAGCAAGACACTGATTTTGAGAGGATACTCCAAAGTCAGGTGCGCTGTAATTTTCGCCAATGACAGGTGCTACCGTATCTTTTACCACGATAATCTGGGTATATTGCCAGGCGAAAGATTGTTCGCCAAGGGTACCTGTACAACCCGGATTTAATTTAAGCAAAGCGTTAAAAATATTTGTAGTTGAATCTAAAAGATTTACCACCATCGGGCCATTCACAAACTGGGAAACCACAGAAGGAGGAGAAACCATCTTCTTTTCGAACTGATAAACCTGGGCAATACTTGAAGTATTTCTAGGTAAAACCGTTGCAAAAAGCATTGGATCAGCTGCATTACTGCATTGGAACTGATTAGGCACCTGACACCAGTTAATCACCGTTGAGGTTCTGTAAATGGTTTTGCACTGGTCTCCTTTGACATCTCTGTCGTATATTCTATCGGGCGACATACTGATGGCCAGCAGGTCACAACCATCTTCATCAAAACTAACACCAGGTATAGATTGGCCACCCTGATCGGCACAATCGGTCACCACATCGGCAGGAACGGTGATGGTATATTTATGATGAGCCAGAACAAAAATAGAGTCAGTATAAGACACAGTTACCACCATGCCTGGTTTAAGTTCCTTTTCAACCACCCAGGTTCTGTAAATGAGTCCTGTGTCACAATGAAGCTTCTCTCTGGACGAATAAGTTACTTTACCGTTGCATTCCAATCCGAAGATAGAAGGGAATCCGAAACGTAAAACAGAGAGATCCTCCTGTTGAACCGCTTTTATGGCCTCTTTATCTGTACAGTACATCCAGTTCTTTTTACCTGCATTTCCTGACATTGTATAATCCACTTTGGTAATAACGGGAGCGCTTTTATCTTCAATATTAATGACAGACCAGCAATGGCTCCAGGCACTTTGAGACGATGCAAACGGAAGAGCGCCTCCGTCTCTACCCCACAGTTCCACCATAATCTCCTTATTTCCCGCTGATAAATCGCAACAGAAAATTTCGATATAAGGCATACCCCGAGGTGTCCAGTAGGTGTCAGGTTTTCCATTAACTGGTTCGAAATCTGCAATATCCACTACCCCATTTGGATTTAAGCCAAATCTGTCATATATCAGGTTGGTCTTCAAGAAATCGAGACAGCTTGAGGTGAACATTCTTCTTACATAGAGAGAATCTAGGCGGCAATTATCTCTGCTTCCGTCATTTATATCGGATACATATACCCTACCAGCCGATTTCTCCCCTTCACCCGGGTAAAGAGCGTTTGCATATCGACCATTCAGGTACCAGTTATCGGAACTATTTGACGTTATGGACACATTCAATTGATCCTTACAAGCCATCACTGGCGGCGTATTATCTATTAGATTGAAATAGAAGGTATCTAACCCGGAATTTGCACATTGGTCGAAAGCGGAAACAATTAAACGGTGTTCACCAATGGGCAGATTATTATACACGATACTTTGGTCAGGCATTGGCATGGCCACATTAGCGTCTTCCACCCAGGTAGATCTTGGCACATAATAACCATTCCAATGATTCTTAGTTTCCAGTTTGTAACTGAACAATACATTACTACCGTTACAATTATCTGACACCTTAACATTGAATTGAGAAGATAGAAGCCAGCCGTTCATATCGGCATTCGATGGTAATCGTATGCTTCCTGAACAAGTTTGCGTTGAAGCATTCACTTGTACCGGTGCATTTTCAAGTAAACCTCTTATTCCATTTAACTGGCTACTATTCGCCATAAATTGAGGCGCGATAGTATCCTGGAAAATCAAGGATAATGTATCCAGTAAAATGGCATTGGTACAACCATCCATGATGCTGACCAGCGCTTGAATATGACTGCCACTATTACAACCTGGAAATGTATTATAGGTAAATGACACCTGATAATTACAAAGGTCATCAAAAAGATAAGCGGTATCTCTTCTATAGGTAGAAGTATCGATTAGATAGACATATTTGTATGCATCACGTAAGTATGACCGTATTTCCGTTGAGGTCGTTGGTGCACCACAACTATTGAACACCAGCGTATCTCTTCTATTTCTGGCGTAATTAGTGACAACTGTTGCATTTTGATCTACCTGACCGTTGATGGTTGTATATTTTGTATTGGCACCTAAAGGACCAAAATTACCAAGGCGAACCTGACTTACTGGCGTTCCCACCGCGGTGCTATTTATGGGTCTTCTAAAGTTAATCTTTTGGGTGACCACAGAATCATTTCCATACTTATCGGTGTAACGGAAAGATCTGTTGATGGTAGCATAAATATTATCGACACCACAATTTGTATAACTTAAAACATCAGTTACTTTAAGAGATAGCGGGCCACCACAATTTTCATACACATTAGTAGGTTTTCCTGTAAAAAATTGGTAAGAAGTATTCAGCCAGGAAGCAGGAACATCTTGCACTTTATTCACAGCGTCACAAATGAGATTTACATCATTCGGTTTAGTAACTTCAGGTGCACTATCATCTGTAGCATGAATTCGGCCTGAACAAACAAAATCACCATTTGCCTTATACACGGAATACAACCATCCCACGGTTACTGGGCTAACCCCGTCTAAAACGGCACCATTGGTAGGATTCAAGTCATTTATTTTAACTGTAAGATCAGTACCGACGTTACCCAAGAGCACCATATCAGCAGTAACGAAATTTTGACAAGTCTGATTCAGGGTAATATTCACATCAGAAATACAGGAAACTCCGCCACTGGGAACGGTAACTGGTGGATTGACCAATACATAAATAGTTGCTCTGGCGCAGGCCACCGGCGTACCGGCGTCACATTGCTGATAAGGCAGATTGTAGGGGCCGAAAAAAGTAGGCTCTGGAAAGAAATTAAAAGTACCGTTATTAAATATCTGAAATTGTCCGACTGAAGCCACCGTTGTATCCAAAATTGGCATCACGGAACGAAGTGACACTTTCCAAGATAACTGGTCAGCTAAGGTAATGGGAGTACTTAATGAATTGTCCGCCACCCCTTTACCATGTCCCTCGGGATCTTTGTCGTTTGTTAATATTTGCTTACCTATAATGTTCACACCCGCTTTAGTGGTATAATAATCATCTGCTGCCGAGGTGTTATTTGCTGCATTCTCTTCAAGCACGGTAATCACCTGAATGGCAGTTGCACAAAGCGTTGGTCTATTTAGTTCACAAACCTTATAAGTAATCGTATCATTTCCAAAGAACGTAGGATTCGGTGCATAAGTAATATCACCAATAGATGAAATACTGGTTACTATGCCACTGTCAGGCTGAACTACAATCTGAACATTTGCCGAATCGAGTTTTCCATTTTCAATACCTGATTTATCATTGATTAGCGTAAGAATAGTTACAGGTGTATTATACCTAGTCATAGCAATATCTGTATGCGCTACAGGTCTGTTAGCAGCAGAATCCGATACTTCCAGTACATCAATTTTCAATTGCGTCAATTCGCATCCAAAGCCACTGGCAAAAGGAGGACACAATTCCACTTCATACAGAAAAGTTCCGGGCACAAAGGATAGGAAAGTGTAGTAACCTTTATTATTCATCCTTGGTAATGTAGCCGACGGATTAGATGGCAGTGCTCCTAAAATCCTGTAAGAGGTACCCGGTATGAATCGGTCGTTGGTGGAAACATCACCAAAAAGATCCTTAGCCACATAAGTTGCATTAATGTCCGGAGATGGCAGAGAAACTGGTTTTACCAGAATATATAACGTCGCCTGGGTACAAGCCTGCGGCGTGCCATTGTCACACAAATCGTACTTAAAAGTTAGTAAGCCATAAAAGCTTTTTACCGGGGTGAACACAAAGGAACCGTCTGCCTTAAGCACTAACGTACCTTTGTTACCACCAGGCCAAGGGTAAGTTACTGGAATAACGGATAAGCTATGACCTTCTGGGTCAGAATCATTGGTAATCACATTGCCAGAAACAGGTCTGTTGGCAAAAGTATTTACATGATCGTCATTTGCCTGAACAAAATTTGGATCTGAAACAGGTTCAATCTCAATAATCTGATAGGTAGTATCACATAAAGTAGGTTCATTTAGCTCACAAACCTGATAGGTCAAAGTATCATAACCCACATAATTTCTTAGCGGCGTATAAATGATATTTCCCGAACCGTCATCTACTTTTCCTGAACCAAAACGACCATTCGAAATGATTTTGACAGAAAAAGGATCTAACAAACCACCACTATTTCCCGGAGCATCATTTACTAAAGATTCCAGCGTGACCGGATTATTTTTCTTCGTGGTTGCGAAGTCAGGTAATGCTGTTGGTGGATTTAACGGTGATTCAAAATCTAATACATTGATTGTTAATCTGGACTGTAAGCAAAGGTCGCTAGGAGTAGTAATTGAAGGTGGACACACATAAACATCATATTCATATAAACCCTTTACGTCCGTTACAAAAGTATATGTACCTATTTTATTTGCATTAAAAATTGGAAGAGCATTAGATGGGTTCCCAGGAATAGGCGCTTTTAAGGTATAAATAGTAGGCTTAAAGGTAGAAGGTAAAATGTCATTCGTAGCTACGTCCGCATCTGTTTCCTCGATTTTAATCTTTACGTACGTCAGGTTATAGTCCGGAGTAGGTTTTGGTTGAGGTTTAACAAGCAGATATAAGGTTGCTTTAGCACAAGCCTTAGGTGTCTGATTATCGCATATTTCATATACAAAAGACATTGGCCCACTGAAATTACCATCGGGTTCGAACTCAAAAGAACCATTGGACAGTAAAACAAGTTTACCAATGCCTACCAAATCCGTGGTTTGTGGTGTAACCGTCGTTGGATGACCTTCCGGATCCTTATCATTGGTAATCACAGAGCCCGTCACTTTGGTTCCACCGTAGGTAGTATAATAATCGTCCGCAGCCTGCGTAGTATTTGGAATGGTGGTATCAAAAATATAGATTTCCTGAATGGCTGTATCACAAAGTGGGGATGGAGTACCATTATCACATATTCTATAAGTATATCTTTCTATGCCAACAAAATTATTATTTGGTGTATAGGTAACGTCACCCGTCGTGGTATTCACCGAAGATACCCCATTGGCAGGTAAAGTAACGAGCGTGATAGAGGCCCTGTTCAGACTTCTTCCCGTCATGCCCGTAGTATCATTTGCTGTTGTTTTCAACACAACAGGCGCATTTTTAAGCGTATAGGCAATATCAATCTGAGCAATCGGCGGATTAACTTCAAGTTCACCCACTTGAAGAACAGTGATTTTTAAAGTTCTTGTAGTGCAACCTGTGGTTTGACCCGGTGCACAAACTTCAATTTCATAATAGTAAACCCCCGGATTTTCTGATCTAAAGGTGTAGGTACCATCGGGTTGTATCACTAAGGTAGCACCCGGAGGATTCGTATTTCTTGGTAGAGGATTCTTATAGGTAGTACCCGGTGGAACATCATCATTGGTAGAAACCGAACCGGTAATGGGAACATTTACATAGGTAATATTAACATCAGGATCGGGTGAGAAAGGCTTTATTAAAAGGTAAAGCGTTGCTCTGGCACAAGCAGCTGGTGATTGATTATCACAAATAGTGTAAGGGAAAGCAACGGGACCAAAGAAACCTGGAACCGGCGTAAAGGTATACGTTCCATCAGTTAACAAGACCAAAGTTCCCTTTCCAGGCAAAGTGGTAGTTTGTGCCGTTACCACGGTTGGATGACCTTCTGGATCTATGTCATTTGTTTTCACACTACCTGTGACGTTAATGCCACTGAATGACGTTCTGTAGTCATCTGCTGCCTGCGTAGAATTTGGTGGTGTATTTGGCAATACATATATGGTTTGTATCGCAGTGTCACATAGTGCAGGTGATTGATTATCACAAACCCTGTATTGGTAGGTCTCAATACCTGTAAATCCAGCTTTTGGCGTAAAGGTAATATCCCCTGTCGTCCTGTTGAAGGTTACCGTTCCGTTTCTTGAACCCAATCCAGCGATGGTATCCAGCGAGGCAGGATTCAATATTTTACCCGGCTCCATAGCCACATCATTATTGAAGGTAAGCAGGATTACGGGTGAATTCAACGCTGTATAAGCGATATCGTGATTAGCAATAGGCGGCAATTTAGCGGCAGGATCCAAGGGTAAAACCTCTATTTTCAACAAGGTTTTTGGACAACTCGAAGTTATGCCAGCTGGGCAAACATCCACTTCATAGTAGTAAGTACCTGGATTTGGTGAGGTGAATGTATAGGTACCGTCGGGATTTAGCGTTAAAACACCCAATGGCGGATTTGTACTCTTCGGCGTTGGATTTCCGTAGGTGGTACCTGGTGGAACATCGTCATTGGTAGCTACTGAACCATTTATCGGTACATTGACGTAAGTAATATTAACGTCAGGGTCGGGTACAAATGTGGTGGTAATAACCTTTGTCACCAAAATATATAATGTCGCTTTAGCACATGCCACAGGCGTTTGATTGTCACATATTGTATATGGGTACGAAACAGGTCCATAAAATCCTGGCGTGGGTGTAAACGTATAGCTACCGTCTGTTAGAAGCACCAATCTGCCCTTTCCCGCAATCGTAGAATCCAGCGCAGTTACCGTCGTTGTATGGCTCTGTGGGTCATAATCATTGGTTTTTACATTACCAGTAACCGCTACTCCACTTGGCGTGCTGTTATAATCGTCACTTGCCTGGGTTGAATTTGGTGGCGTCGTTGGCAATACATAGATCGTTTGTGTAGCTGTGTCACATAAAGATGGTGTTTGGCTATCACATACCTTATAATAGTATGTTTCAATACCCGTAAAACCAGTCGTAGGTGTAAACGTAATGTCTCCCGTAGAACTGTTAAATGTAACCGTACCATTTCTCGACCCCAGTCCACTGATCGTATCAACTGTTGAAGCAGTTAAGGTAGATCCTAGTTCCATGGCCCTGTCGTTTAA
>Ga0315900_10013044_pt1 | contig 10141 bp, 13 predicted proteins | sample LakEriMetagenome_FD_203521 | JGI IMG/M metagenome (GOLD analysis project Ga0315900, IMG submission 203521) | Freshwater fungal communities from buoy surface, Lake Erie, Ohio, United States - Buoy 12 MA114 | ecosystem: Environmental > Aquatic > Freshwater > Lake > Lake biofilm | place: USA: Lake...
AGAGCAAATGCGCCACAATATTCGCCTATCATGTTAATGAAGCAGAGCATTATGGAGTGGTGGAGTTTGATAATTATAATAAACCTCTAAGTATTGAGGAAAAGCCAAAAGAACCAAAATCTAATTACGCCGTCACTGGTTTGTACTTCTATGATAAAGATGTAGTGGAAATTGCTAAAAATGTGAAACCATCTGAAAGAGGAGAGTTAGAAATCACATCTATTAATAATGAATATTTAATTAGAAATAAATTAGCTGTGGCAAAATTATCTCGCGGATGCACTTGGTTTGACGCTGGTACATTTGACAATCTTTTAGAAGTAAGTAATTATGTAGCTTCAATTCAAAATAGGCAAGGCATGATTATTGCAAGCCCTGATGAAATTGCTTTTAGAAATAATTGGATTACACAATCTGAATTATATAAATTGATTGACTCTTATGGCAAAAGTTTGTATTCAAATCAATTAAAATTGAGTTTATTGTAAGCCAAAGATTTTCTTTGCGATGGCTAATGATTTTTCAAAAGCATGTCTTTCTGATAATGCTAAGTCATAATCTTCATCATTGTATTTAATTGAATCTAAATAAACTTGTATTTTTTGTATTTCTGATTCCAAAGCACTAACTAATTCTTGTGCTGAAGAGCTAATGTTATTTTCTAACTTTGGTTTTGATTGTTGGGGTTTGTAATCTTCAATTCCTTGACTAACAACACTTCGAACAATTGGTGTAACAGATGCTTTTTTAAATACAGGCATGTTTATTTATTTCTTCTCAGATTGTTTTGTTTCCTGTTTCATATTCACGGCAATACCTACCACTTGATAGTAGTTTTTTCGCCCGATTTTATTCATTGTAAACACACAATCTGGGTACACAATCTGAAATCTTTTTTCATCGAAAACATATTTTTCTGGTTCGCCAAATGTTTTAATTACAGATTTGAAATCTGACGTTAAACCCACACCTTTGTATTTAACAGATTTATTAACACCATAAGCTTGTAAAGTAAGTATTTGACTTGTCTTATTGCTAATTACCGTTAGGAGATAAGCATCTCTTTCATAAGTAAATGACTGAAAATTTTTGTCTTCAGATTGTTCCACAATAATAGGGTTGCCAAATCTGTTTGTGATGTCAATGAGTGTTGGATTTGCCCCAAAGCCCAAAAATCCTGAAAAAGAAACTAATGTTAAAAAAACAGACCACATAGGTTTTTATACGAATATTGTATAAAATAATTACATGCCAATAGACAGATGGACAATGGCAGCTGTTGCCCAAGAGGAAGCAGCTAGAGCTTTACAACAATATAAAATTGATGACAAAATCAAATCAATCATTGAAGCTGAGCTCGAAGTGAAAATTAAACAAGAAATAGATGTGCAATTTGCTGATATGAGAAAGGCTGTTAAAATCATGAATGAGCAAATTTTAATTTTGAAAGATGCAGTGGAAACTCTCAGTAAAAAATACAATAGCTAAAATACTTTTTTCAAGCCCTATAGCATTTTTTTTAGGTGTAGGTGTATTTGTTGCCACAGACATTTTACAACCAAGTTATTTCAAAAATATCCCAATTTATTTTCCATATTTTGCCGCTGCTATGTTTGTTGGATATTTAGCTGTCTTTTTAGCTTCATCATATATTTCCACAACTAAATCAAAATTTAGAGCAATTTTTTTCATGATTGTATTTATGATCATAGAAGGTTTATTTTCTTTGTTGGCAGTTTCCACTTATTATGGAAACGAAAGCATTCCAATTTTAAGGCTAATTGCATCTTTGTGCTTGCCTCTTGTTTTTAGTTTATTTTACTTTTTGAAATTAATAGAAACAGAAAAAAATGTAAAAGAATTAGTAGATGAAACAATTCTTTTCAAAAATTTTGATGAGCTTGAGTGTAGCAAGCCTAATTTCTAGTTGCTCTAGTCCAAAACAAAGTAAATTGATTTTAATTGATATATCTGGCTCAAATGCTTCGAATATTTCTAAAACTCTAAACAAAGTGAATGAGATTTATTTAGAAAGTGGACCCAATGATTATTTTGATATTTATTTTTTTTCAAGTGTCAAGTATTTAGCTTACACTGGAAACAAATTTAATAAAGACCGCGATTTTCTTCCATTTCTTAGATTGGGATATGAAAAAACCGCGCAAATTAAAGTGAAAGAAGGAACATCTTTTGAGCTATGTAAATCAATTTTTGAAAATAATAAAATTTATAATCAAGCTTTTCTTTTGACAGATGGTTTTTTTGAAGATTCGAAAATCACCAAAATAAATAATTCATCCAATATGCAAATAAATATTGTTGGATTGAATATTCAAAATAATGAGATTGTGTTAAAAGCATTTGAAAATCCAAATCAAGTGAAAATTGACTTTCAAGGTAATTGATCATTTTTAAGAGAAAATAAAGATATGTTTGATCTTTATTTGTTTGAAATAGAGTGTGCTGAAAAAATAGGAGCACATAAAATTGCAGACAATTTGCAAGATAAATTATTGAAAATTGCATCAAAAGATCATAAAGAAGTGATTAAAAAAATTAAAAAAAAATTTGATAAATCATCTGGCTTTAATGATATATCTTATATGCAACATCTCGATAAGCTAGAGATAAATGTTGATCCGTCAATTAAGAAATCTGTCAAAGATAAAATCAAAGATATGGCAGATCCATTTAAAGTTTCTTTCAGGTATAGCAGTGCTAAAAATATTGACGAATTAATGTCTGAATCAAGCATTGATCCCATTGACAGACATATAAGCAGATTGAAAAAATTAAAAAAAGAAAATCCAAGTTTTGATATATTCAAAGAAGAGCCATCTGATGAAGAATTAAAAGAAACTAGTGAATTTCCTGATGATGAAGAATTATCTGATTCAATTATGTCACTTGATCAATTTCTTTTATTAATTGCATTAGAAGATATTTACAAAAAAACTGAATCTTAAAAGTTTTTGTTGAAGAATTCTTTTTCAAAAGGAGGTTCTTCTAAATTCATTTTATTTTCAATTGTACCTAAATTGTAAAATTTTACTTTATATGCTTGTAGCAATGGTGTAAAGGTGGCTAGATTGTGTAGAAGCTCATAATATCTTTCACAAATCATCAAAAGCATCAATTTGTATTGCTCTTCCGAAAACTCAGAAGTTTTTACTTTTTCAATAAAATTTTCAAGCAATTCAGCTTGCCTTAAATATACTGCAGCCACTTCTTCTGGTGTCATAATATTTCTTTCTTAATTTATTTAATTCTCACTTGTTTCATTTAAAATTTTCAAAGCAATTTGTATTTTTTCATAACTTTTCATTTCGAGGTTTGAAAACTCAGTGAGATTGTATGACAGAGTTTTATTATTGATTTGATAAGCTAGTATCAATTCATAGGGTATTTTTGAATTTTTATTTTGAATGAAATCAAGACAAGAATTAGCAAAACTTTTTGCTTCTGTTTCTGATAAACTTAAACTACTTTTGATTGTTTTAACCACTTGATTGCAAACACTGAAATGTAAGTTTTTAAAATCATGTTTTTCAGCATCAAACACAATCTGATCATCATAAAAAATTTTTATATTCAAAATTTTAAAAAATAGTTCTATTTCAGAAAAATGATCAAATGAATTACAATCAATCTTTGAAACTTTCTCAACAGTTAGATTGTCCAACTTTACTTTAAATTGATTACCATCATACTCTACAAAAAAAATCATTGTGGCTCTGTGTATATTGTGGCTTCTACGGGGGCATATAAACCAGCTCTATTTATATCGAATTCATTTTGATTATAATACTCTTTACTATCAGGATCTGAAGCCTGTAATAATGCTATGAACTCTACAACGTGTACAAAACTTGCACTTGAAGCGTCAACTTTTACATCAAATGATTGCAAAGTAACATTTGACATAGGAAAATAAAAGGGTCCCCCAAAATAAAGTATAAATTGTTTGTGATTGCCAGCTGAGAAGTAAATTGAAAGATTTTCAGATGAAATAAACTTAAAACTACCAGTTACTTTACGTTTTTTATAAGATAAAAACTTAATGCCATCTGATAAAAATTTATTTACACCATCATTGGCTGTATAAACTTGAGTAAAAGAATTTGAAATACTCAAATTCATTGATAGAATATTTATGCCTTCTGCAACAAAATAAGATTGTAAAGATTGTGTGGAAGTGCTAATATCTGAAGAATTTTGTGCTACATTTAAGCTTAAAATACAATCATAATTTTTTGCTGTTCTGTAAGTTTGCCTATAACTGTTTATATCATAATTTGGCAACTCACTAGGTGGCAAAATTTGACTGCCACCTTCAAACTCTATGGTCAGAGCAACGTCTCCTCCTTCTGATAAATTTATATCAAATTTTTCAACAAATAAAGGACCTCCTAAATTTTTTGGGTTTACATCAACATTTAAAAAGAAAGGCACAAATTGATATACAGCTAATCTCCATAATAACTGCTGAAAATAAGAATTTTGGTCATTCTCTACATAAGGAACTAGTACATTAGTAGTTAAACTGCCAGTCGTTTTGATCTTATCACTTCTGGCAAGAGCAATAAAATCTGAATATGTGAATGTATTTACTGGTTGGAACAAATCAATTTTATTAATAGTTACACTGTTAATCATCCCCAAATAATAATTTGTGTTATCATGTGCTGTTTGTTTTAAAGAGCCTTTTTGAGCTTGATCAAAAAAATCTAATGATGGTGTGTAAACTTTTACTAAATCTTTGTTTATCAAATTCTTGAAAACATTCAAAAAGGGAATATAAGAAAAATTTTGAGTGTAAAAGTATGGATCTTTATGAATGGCAATTGCTACCTTTTTAAGCGATGAAGGATTAATTATCATATCACTGTTTTAATCCACTCCTTGCAAACAAGCTTTATTAAGTTGTAATTTAATTTATTGATATCAACTTGATTAATAATAATTGGATCCAAATTTAGTTCTTCCGAAAACTGTAAATTATTTATTGCAGAAAGAAAAATATTTCTGTAAAGAATTGAAGTTCGTACAAAAGGTTTTCCAGTAATATGATTTATGAAAGTTGCCTCCTCCAAGGCTTCACTTATAATGTCAAATCTAGGTCCTTTTGCATGAAAATGTATTTTATGTTTATTGTTTTCTTTTGGATAGTCAACAATTAATAATCCATTATCTAATTTCACCACACTACATTCGGTTTCAAATTCATACAAGTCATTGTTCAAAATAATCATTAATCATATTCTCCTTCCATTTCAAAAATTGGCTGACCATTTCTCACTCTAGTAATTGCAAACCAATCAAAATCTAATGATACAAAACTACCTTGATCATTATTTATTTTAGTTGGTTGCCATATCGTGTAAGGTATATTTAAAACTTGGTTTCCAAAATAAATTTGCAAGCTTTTGTTATTTACACCTGTCAAGGCTGGATATTTATTAAATGTTGGCTGTGAAGATCTTAACGCTAACACTGACATTTTTCCATTAACTTTTCTGCTTTGGGAATAATAACCCTTAACAAATCTTCGTGGCATCTTTTCATAATTATTTCCATAAAAAGGATTAAGATTATTTTGAATGTTAATTGAAATTTCTTTTATTGGCGTGGGAATGAAACTTTGAGTAAATAATCCGCTTAATTGATCCAACGTTTTTAAGTCTGTAATATTAAAATCAGATTGTACATCATTTACATAATCTGAAATTTTAATTCTTGATTTGTGTAAAGGTATAATTGGGAGAAATTCAAATTTTCTTTGAGATGAGTTAATAAAATTGAATCTTGTTGATGCATCATAATTTATTGCAACAATTTTGCAGCCTAGTTTGATATAATCTTCTTGGATAGTAAAATTTATTGAATCTACCATGCAAGGATAAAAACTACCTTCCGAGGTATCCATTCTGAACATTGGCTCATTAAATATTGGGTATGTTGGGTCTGTTGAAGAACCATAAATAAAAACTTCAAGCCAATAGCCATTGAGCCATTCTTGGTCAGTGGGAAAAGATTGTAACCCAACAACATTATAACCATTCGTCAGAAAGTACAAAAATTTTGGCGCACTTGCTGGAGGTTCAGGATTAAACAAAGCTTGATACATCAAAGTCTCGTTCACAGGTGGACTATTTCCAGGATTGTGTGTGAATTTATATGATGTGGATGTGCCTTGAAAAGCCCAAGCTGAAACGTTTAGTAGCAAGTCAATCGCTGGGTCTAAGCATCCAATTAGACTGTTAGCAAATAGAAAATTTACGTCAATACTAATTTGTCTATTTTCAAAACTAAAATGTGATTGTTGGTTAAAGCCACCGAAAGATAAATTATCTTGCGACGCAACGCTGACATCAACACTAAACTTATCCACTAACGCTATTCTTGGAATAGGGGTGTTATTTCTATCTTTTTGGGCTAACCAAGGTTGAGACACGCCCACTGTAATACCATTTCCGAAATAGTCGCATTTATAAAGCTCTACTTTACCAAAATTACTAGGATATGAGAAAAGGTTAAAAATCATGGTACACTGTCTATGGTAATGGTATCATATATAGTCCAATTAATTATTGATGTATTTGCTACAAAGTTTACTCCAAGCGTTAAATCAGGCTCAATAAAAACATCTACTACTTGATCAAAAAGATCATCTACGTTGCCTAGCAAAATAGTTGTACCTCTTTCTGTACCTTGTGGCACTGAACCAGATAAAGTGGTTTGATATCCAGTGGTTGAATTTTCAGCTAAAACATAAACTGTCATTGAATTTTGAATCGGAGAAGTAGATGAATATGTTTGCCCTAACACTGTTAAATTATTCCCTGCATCGTTAAAACTCATACTACTTAGGTCCAAATATGGGACAAAAATCTGAACTCTAGCTGGATAAGCTGATTTATCATTTGTAAGGTAAACCCCTCTTGATGAAGTTACGGTTCCTGTGCTACCCTGATCTAAAAATCCAAGTTTTGCTATTTGAGATTGTGTGATAGATGTATTGAATGACGCAAAATCATTTGTTGTAGCAAAATATGTTGTAAATCCTTGGGTATCGATAAATTTTAATTTTTGACTTGCTGAAAGGCTGTAAGGGGTGTTCATTGAAAAAACTGCCCAATAATTTGTGTTAGACTGCAATCCAACAAAATTAGTATTGTCCACTGGTAAATTCATTATGTATGCTGAAGATATTGAGGCAATTGGCATTGATTGTAAAGGATAAATCTCTGGTTCTATTGGATTGTAATTTGTGCCACTATAAATTCCACAACTTAACTGTGACACAATCGGAAATAACTGGGCTCCAGCACCTCCAGAGCTTGTTTGTGCATCAAATATTGTGATAGTAGGCGTTTCTGTGTATCCACTACCGAAAGATGTTACTAATGCCGAACTAATGCCACCCCCAGCTGATGTAGATAATGATATCGCGGCTCCATATCCATTTCCTGAAATAATTGCATATGGAGAAATATAATTGGATCCAGCATTAACGATTAAACAGCTTTGAATTCCTGTTAAAGCCGAATTATCTGATATAAAAGCATTAAAGGCTAAACCACCAATTACTCCTGAAATTGCATCTGCATCTTTAATTTTAAAAGCAAATTTAGAAGATGAAATTCCAAAAGAAGAATTAAGTGAAGGAAGAATAGTGTCATTTAAAGTGTAACCGCTCAATTGAAATGGGTCTGTTAATCTCTGTTGTTGGAAACCATTTTGCTCTTTGATATTTTTGTAAACATGGAAGAAAATTAAATTAGATATTGTCGGAGAAGTGTAACTTAAATAATTATTTACTTTTTTATCAAAATAAAAGTTTGAAGCAGAATTAACTTTAGGTGCATACTCTCCATCTGAAGTGACCGCTGATAAACCATAAGCATGCGTACCATTATAAATTGTTGAGTTTCCTGTAAAGTCCACTAAGTTTAACACTGATGTACTTCCAGGAAACGTACCTAAACTTTGTCCTACTAAGGCATTGCCTCCAAAAATGTCTCCTCTAAAAATCGCAAATGTTCTAGTCAGATCAACATTTTTGTAATAATAATAAAAATCTTTAAACCTAGAATCAAAATCGGTTTTTTGCAAGCCATTGAATCCTAATCCATATTGAAATAAGACAGTGGGCTTAAAAGGCTGATTTCTCCAATATTGATCAAAGCCTACTGAGTTAGAAGAAATATTTGTTGTGTATGTAATAAAACTGTTTACTAGATTTGATTCGATTGTGTATTTTTGTAAAGTGTTATATACCTTAACAGAATTATTGACAGAATTTAAGAATGCATTGTACGCTTGCTGATTAGGGAAAAAACTTGCTGGATTACTGTATTCAGGATAAGATTCATATAAAGCAATTACTCCAAGTGGGCAACTATATGTAAGAGAGGAAGTGCCAGTAATATTTACTGTGGCTGAAGCTAAAATAATTCCTGAAGATGGAACTTCTATATCAGGTGGCGTTCCATTAGCGGCAAACGTAGTAATATACTTAATTACTGGTTGAAAAATCAAATTAGCATTGAAGCCAGTGGAAGCATAAGCACTTACGTCTTGATTCAACACAATTGTATTTGTATTTGAATTTATTGAAGCTACACCAAAAAGATAATTATTAATATTTATTGTTTTGAAATTATTCAAATATCCCACACTTGGAAGTTGATCTACTGTAATGATATTTGATGAAATTGCAGTGATTGTGCAAGAAAAAATTGTAGATGCTAAATTAAAATCATTATAATCTAGATAAAATTTAAAAAGTTTAGTACCTTGATAATCCACATCATTTTTCACTGGAATAGATTGTGAAGGGACAACAATTTTATTTCTTTGATAAAAAACTATTCCTTGGCTAAACTGAAATTCAATTTGCTCAATATTATTTACAAAATCCATATTTGCAAATGAATCTGCATCTTCAAACGCACCAAATACTGGTTTGCCATAAGTTAATATAGATGCAATCTGAGACACGTTAAATAAAGCTGAATTAGGACTAGTGGTACTGCCTAATACATTCTTTTTGAGATCATAAGAAATCCCAACAGATTGTGAAAGATTAACTAAAAAAGAATCGTTTATATTTGCCACTTATGATATTTTTATGAATTCGTAGCGTCTATGCCTAGCTTACACCAAAATAGTCATTCAAAAATTCTTGAACAAAAAATGGAACTTCTGATTTATTCAAACTATACCAACTAATAAAATCTGGATTCCAACTTAATAGGTTTGCCCAATTATAAACATTCATATAAGTGCTATTAAATAAATTGTTATAAATAGTATAATCTACTTGAGTGTTAAATTTAATAAATGCATCATTTGCATTCAAAGAATAAAATTGACCATATCCATTGTTATATCTGAAACTTTTTAAGCTTATTGAATACAATGAGGTGGGTAATGATTGCCAATTAGTATTAATACCTGAAATTGTGACATCTTCTAAGCGAGTCAAAACTAAAATAGATAAATTTGGATCATTAATTAAATCAGATTCAAAATCTCTTATTATGTTGGCATCTAAATCTTCATTTGAGTCATAGGGTACTCCATAAGTTTTAAAGTTAGAAGCAATACCTACGATTGAAGCTCCATTTTGCTGAATAGATATTTTTAAAGGAAGTGTTTTGTTTACATAATTAATTGTACTTAAACCAGATGCTGGTAAGTCTTGAAGAGAAATCAAATTTTGTACTTGTATGGTTGTATCATTATTTAAGTCTGGCAAAACTTGATACACAGAATTATATGTAAACACACCTGGTTGAATCTTAATGTTATTTAGATCGAATGGTTGGTAAAGCTCAAATCCATAATTAAGAGAAAAAGATGTTGAAAATCCATAATTTCGCAAAGTGTTTATATTTGCATTTTCAATTTCTAATGACTTTTTATATTTATAAAAAAGCTCACACATAGATCCTAATAAATTTGTTATAATCGAAGTTGTCATGATGATCTAATAACGAAAGAGTCTCCTGGTGGATATCCACTATTCACTGATTCTGCATCTTCTAGTGTTTTAGAAACATTAAAAAATACAATATTGTCGATTGGTGCGCCAGAATTTAAACTCACAGGATTTGGAGTAATTCCAGATGATATT
>Ga0315900_10013045_pt1 | contig 10140 bp, 5 predicted proteins | sample LakEriMetagenome_FD_203521 | JGI IMG/M metagenome (GOLD analysis project Ga0315900, IMG submission 203521) | Freshwater fungal communities from buoy surface, Lake Erie, Ohio, United States - Buoy 12 MA114 | ecosystem: Environmental > Aquatic > Freshwater > Lake > Lake biofilm | place: USA: Lake...
GCACCGGTACTCCTGCCCAGACCTACTACCCCATTGAAGCCCCGGAGGAGTACTTCAACGTGTGGAGCTTCCAAGCGAACACCAACGCACACTTCATTACGTACCGGTTCGGGGGCGGCATGGGCACTGGTATCTACACCACCACCACGAACATGGACCCCGCCCCTGGGTACGCACGCATCAGTTTCTTTTCCGGGTTCTACAACGGTGTTCTTGCATCAGGCTCATCGGTGTACATGGAACAACTGTCGCCTACCAGTTGGCGCATCACGGTTTGCCAGGCCCCATGGACCACCGGTTCCAGCACGTTCTATTTCAACACGCGGTTCACGGTTAACAGTTGAACCCCGGCCCGGTCTTTGTCCCGAAAGTCGCACGAACTTTGCACCGACCCGGGTCCCCCCATGGCACTTTCGCGCACCTTCTCTTTCCTCGTTCTGCTTGCGGCGCTGGCCGTGGGCACCAATGCAGCCGCCCAGCACCTTACGTATGCCGAGTGGCAGGAACGTTCGGCCAAGGACCTGCGGCTGCTTCCGCGCTATGGTAACAAGGAAAAGACCGCGGAACAAGTGTTGGCAGACACGGTGCTGGTTCAGCGCGTGATGGAATCGGAACCCGATCGGCGCAAGGCATCGGACCGACTGGCAGGCATGGGCATGGGACTGCTCGCGGGCGGCGACATGGTGAGCGCGATGTACCGCTTCAACCACGCCTTCCTGCTGGACCAGCACAACCCGATGGTGTTCAACGGCTATGGCGCCTTCTTCATGGCCCTGGACCGCACCACAGAGGCCGGACAGCAATACCTGGAGGGCCTGACCTACGACAGCACGAACGTGCAGCTCCTGAACGGGTTGGCCACGGCGTTCATCGCTGAACAATATGCCCAACGACCCACGGATGCCACACGCGCCGACCAATCGACCAAGGCGGCATTGGAACTGCTGCAACGGGCACAGAACAGTGATCCACGCCACGCGGACAGCGCTTACAAACGCTCAGTTTGCCATCTGTTGCTGAAGGAATGTCCTGCGGCATGGGAGTGGTACCGGAAGTACCTGGAACTCGGCGGTGCCACGGCGTCTTCGAGCTATCGGCAGCAGCTGGAAACAGCCTGCCCTCCGACCAAGGACCGCTGAACCCTCGGCTTTCGGGCTGAAATGGCGACCTTTGCCGCCCGAAAGCCCCACCATGAAGAAGATCATCGACAGCCGCAAGTTGCTCGGCGCCACCGCCAAGAGCGACCTGCAGGAACTGGCCAAGCTCTACAAGGGGCTGATGAAACAGCACCATCCGGACCGTTTCCAGGACGAGACCGAGCGCGCCGAGGCCGAGCAGTTGAGCACCAAGATCATCGAGGCCTACAAGTTCCTGGAGAGCATTCACCCCGAGACCCACGCGGCCAACGCCACCGACTTCGAGGCCACCGTGGCCACCAACATCTCCAACTGGCACTACCAGCACCAGACCCTGCATCTTACGTTCGGCGATGGCAGCGTGTACGAATACTACAGCGTGCCGGCCAACGTCTACAACAAATTCGTGGCCACCAATGGCCAACCCCGTTTCGCCCGTCGCCACATTTTCGGATCATACGCCGGCCGTAAGGTGAGCGGACCGAAGGCGAAGGAATAAGCCAACGGCACACCATGGAATGTGGAGAAGCCCGCTGCTGAGCGGGCTTCTGCGTTCTTTGATCATTCTTCGACCGGCACCGCACTGGCCACTTTCGCCTGCATCTGCGGAAAAGGTCATTGTTCGTCATACCCGCCGATAGCCCTTCTCCACCTTCTTCGCACGCACCTTTTCCATCTCTCGGCGCGCCGAGGTCTCGTCGACGAATTGCTTGGTGAGCGATTGACCGGCTGTTCCGATCCGACCGTAGCGTACGATGTAGGATGCGCCTTCCACCCTCACCTCCCAGAACTTGCTGCTTCCATCCTCCACGCATTCGTAGCGCTCGAAGGCTCTGTCGCTCTCTGTGACCAGAGGCTCGGGCATGGGTTCAACAGAAGCCGTTGAAGGCTTCGGGGCTGTTGGTGTTAGAGCGCCCGGCACTTGCTCAACACCAGGTCCAGGCGCCACGACCACCTCAGGCGCGACCTCCTCCACGCCAGCAAGTACACGATCCAAGCGCCCCATCACCTGTTCCGGATCATTGAACCAATCCTTGGCGAGGATAGTGATCACCTGCCAACCGAAGGCGCGCAGCAAGGCCGGGCGCTGGCAGTACTGCTCCAATACATTGTCGTTGCGGTAGTGCACATCGGAATCGATGAGGATGCCGAGGCGGTAGCCCTTGCCATCGGTAGCACGTACGGCCAGGTCGCACCGGAAATAAGAACTGCCCACGTTGCGATCCACCTGTAGGCCTTGGGCCTGGAGCCGTTCCTCGATCCGCGTGGTCACTGAGGATACCTGATCGCTGCTGTGCTCTGCGCCACGCAGGGATAGCCCATCAAGCACAGTGGCCGCGCCATCCTGCTCACCCGCCGATAAGCGCTCGGCATATTGCAGGAACCGCCGCAGGTAATTGGCCCCCTCGTTGTGCTCGTTCTTGATATCGTTGGCGGTGATGCTGCTCACCACGGCCATGTGTCGCTTGGCCCGCGAGAAGATCACATTCAGGCGCTTCTCCCCGCCCCTACGATTGATCGGCCCGAAGTTCATGAGCATCCGGCCGTTCGCATTGGGCGCATAGCATACGCTCATGATGATCACATCGCGTTCATCGCCCTGCACGTTCTCCAGGTTCTTGATGAAAAGCCCCACGAACTGATCGTCCTCCACGCGCTGGTACTCCTCTTCCAACCTGGCCTCGAACGCCTTGTCGGCGGCCGCCAGTTCCTGCAACGCCTCTTCGATGGCCGATTGCTGCTCGATGGAGAAGGCCACCACCCCGATGCTGCGACCCTGGCCGATGAGCTGTTGAATGAGCAGGGCGATGTAGCGTGCTTCCTGGTCATTGCGTCGCTCGTGGTACACGCCGTTCCGCAGGTGGTGGAAACTGATGGGGCGGTCGGACAATGCGTTAACATGCCGTACCGCATCCGCTGGATCCACAACGCTGATGGGAGCTTGTTGGGCCTGCAGCAGTTGCTGGTCCGGGATGGTGAGCAGTCCGCGCCCGTAGAACGCCGCGTTGCTGAAGCTGATGAGGCTTTCATGACGACTGCGGTAGTGCCAGCCCAGCATCACGCCCCGCAACTTGCGAACGCCCTGGCTCAGCAGACTGTCCGCATCCAAGGCAATGCCGATTCGTTCCTCGGTGGCCTCCTCTTCCTCGTCCACATCGCCGCTGGTGGTGTTGAAGAAATTAGTGGGCGGCATCTGCATCTCATCGCCCACGATGATGGTCTGCGCGGTGCGGAACAAGGCGGGCACTCCTTCCTCCAAGGTGATCTGGCTGGCCTCGTCGTAGATCACCACATCGAAGAGCTTGGTGTCCAGCGGCAGGATGTCCGATACGCTTTGCGGGCTCATCAGCCATACGGGTTTCAGGCCCATCACCACCGGACCGCTCTCTTTACCGATCAGCTCTCGTACGCTCTTGTAGCGCATCGACTTGCCGAACTCGTTCTCCAGGATGCGCCGACCTGCGGTCCACTCCTTCTTGATGGACCGCTCCTCTGGTCCCATGCCCGTGACACTCGTATCCGATATCCGTACATGGTGCTTGAAACGGGCCCGTACCGTTGAACGGATCAGGTCCGCGTTCACATCGAGGTAGCGCTTCTCCAGGGCATTGAGCTGCTTCACGCTTTGGAGAATGGACAGCCCGTCCAGGCGATCGAACAGCCGGTCGGTACGGTACACCTCGTGCAATGACCTGTAGGCCGTGAGGTAAGCCATGGCATCGGCACTGATGCGCTGCCTGGTGATGAAAGCGCGCAGGCGTGGCTCCAACGCCGCGATCTCGCGCACATAGGGAACCAGGCCACTGAACCCGTTCAGCGCTTTTCTCGCAGCCACCATCCATTGCTCAACGCCATTCAGCGGAAGCTCTTCGCAGAAGGTGTTCAGGGTGCGCGCCTGCTCGGTAAAGCGATCGAGGTCGGCACCGAGCTCCACCAGCTCAGCGATCTCCGAAGGCGGCATGGCGAGCAGGGCGTTCCACTTGGCATCGCGCTGGCGATCACGCAGGGCGCGCACCAGTTCACGGCTCAGCGTATTGTCCTCCAGGCCGTAACGATCCTGCATGCCTTGCTCCAGGTCAGCAAGTTTCTCCGACGCTTCATGATCCGCACAGAGGTCGTCCAGCAAGCGCGCTATCTCAGGGGCCACCTGGTGTTTACCGAGATCATAGCTTCTCGCGACCATCGCCTTGATGCGCCGATAGGTGCCGTTCAGGAACTTGAAGAAACCCTTGTTCACGCGCTGCCATTGCTCGCGTGCTGCCTGCGCATCCGCAGCGTTGGGCCTCTGCTTCCAGTGCACCGTGGCCTTGGCGGCTTTCGCCAACGCCTTCCTCTGGCGCTCGATGGAATCCACATCCGTATCGTAGCGGCGCGCATCCTCATGACCGTTCTCGAAAATGCCGAGCCTGTCCCGCGCGGCCACCGGCCTCAATTGGCGCGCACCACCCACCAGCATCATCAGCTCGCCCAATGTGGGGCTCAAGCCATCCGGCAGGTCGATGGTATCCAATTGTTCGTTGATGCGCTCCCACACCTGTTCGGCTTTCCCCAACGCATCAGCGATGCGTCCAAGGGGCTGCTCGTCGTGCAGCAATTGCGCCTGCACCGCGATCAACGGATGCTCTGCCGGAACGGGGGCATGACCGAGCTCTTTCAATGCCACGGCCAGCTCGTGTACCAGCCGTTCCACCGACAGCCATGCGGCGTGGTCCGGTATGCGCTCCAAGGCAAGCGCATCCACTTGGTGCAGGCTCTCGTCGCGCTGCGCGATCAAGCGGTCCAACAGGGTATGCAAGGGGATCCCTGTGGACGCATGGGCCTCACGCATGCGCTGGTGGAAATGCTCCAACCGTCCGATCTCCTCCTCCATCCTGCCTAACACGGCGGCCCGTTCGCGCGCGATGGAAGCCTCGTCCATGGTGCTCTTCAGGAAGGCATCGTAGGTCTGCTTCAGGTCCTGGATGAAAGCCTTCTTATCGGCCTGCGAGTCGTGTACGCGGCAGCAGACCTCATCGAGCTCACGTTGCTTCAGGCGATGGAAGACCACGTCGAGCGCTGCGCGTTTCTCGCAGACGAAGAGCACCTTCTTACCAGCACCGACATAATAGGCGATGAGGTTGGTGATGGTCTGAGACTTGCCTGTGCCCGGAGGCCCTTGGATGATGTAGCTACCACCGCTCGCCGCCTGTTCGATGGCGCGGGTCTGTGTGGGATCGGCCTGGATGATAGGGAACCGATCGGCAAGCGGGGCACGCACCGGAGCGGCATCCTGCAACGGTCTTGGTTGATCGCTGAAGAGCATGCTGAACACGTCATCCTTGGCGTTCGCCTCGATGATGTGGTCGTAATCGCGCACAAGGGACATGCGCCGTGCATTGAAGTTGCCCAGCGTAACGTTGCAGAGGTCCACCTCCCAATGGTAGGGGTTGGTATCGCCCTCTTCCACCGTGTTGTAAAAGCTGCGACCGCCGTTGCCCTTGGCATGATCGACACCGGGTCGGAGGTCTTCGTTGATGATGTACTCGAAGGTGCTCGCGGCCGGACGCACCTTGCGCTGGTAGAGCTGAAGGCCCAGCGGCGTGAAGCCTTCCGTGCCGTAAGAATAGCTGAAGCTGCGCGTATCGCGGCCACTGGCGTGCCGACGCGTGCGACGCAGGATGCGCGAGAACGCCTGCCGTGCAGCGGCATGCACCACTTCGATGCGGGGCTTGTCCACCAGGTCAAGTTCGATCTCCGACCCGCTGCTCTTGGATTGCTGGCCTATGCTGCTTACCAGGTCCTCCACACTGGACTCCTCCAGATCGATGGAGTCAGGCAATTGTATCCCGTACAACTCGCGGAAATAATGGACGAGCACAGGGTTCACCTCGGCCTCTGCGGTGCGGCATTCCAGTACGTACTGGTCCTTCACGCCCTTGCGCTTGACCAGTTCCACGGGCAGCAGGATTAGCGGCGTATTGATCTTCTCGTTGCCGTAGTCCTTGAAGTTGGTCCACCGCAGGAAGGCGATCACCAGCCGTAAGGGATCCACGCCGTATTCGTTCACCGCTTTGCGCGCCTCGCTGCGCACTTTGTCCAAGCGTGCGGGCAAGGTGGGGCGCTCCTTCATGTCGAGGTAGCTGGTAAGCACCAAGCGCTTCTTGCCGATCACTTTGTCCCGCACGGAACCGCTCCATGTGATCAGTGAAGCAGGGTCGATGTTCTTGTGGTCCAGCAAGGGCGGTACGCTGGCTACGGTGAGGTTCACAAAGCCCTCGGTATCGCGGAAGTAGAGCAGCCTGTTGCGACGGCTCAGATCGAAGAGGCGCGCCTTGAGCTTGGCAAGGATCCAGTTGTCGCGCGAGCTCAGGTCCTGCTGGCGGAACCCGGAAGTGCGCGTGAGGTCCACATAGTTGTCCGGGTCGTACTGCCTGAAGTTCTTCAGCTTGGCGATGACCTCATCGAGGCTGCGCGGACGGTCCTCGCGATAGAGCTGCGTACATTCCGTGATCACGCTCACCAGTGTGGGGTGCACCTGTTCGTTCAGGGCGAAGAGGTTATCACGACGCTCCACGAAGGCCTCAAGGTCCTCGGGATCGTTGAAGTCCAGACCGAACGCGAGGCTGGCAAGGATGAGCCCGCAGATATGGATGTCGGTGATGGGGTCGTGATGGCCGATCTCCAGTTCCCAAGCAGCGTAGCCCAGCAGGTATTTCGGGGCGCTCAGCGTCTCCCCTTCCTGACGGATCAGCGCATTTCGGTAAGCATGATGATCATCGTCCAATTCGGTCACTTCGCGCGTCACCACCACCGGACCTTCCTGCCTGGGCTTCGTGAACAGAAAGCGCGTGTGGGATATAGGGCCGCTGGTGCGTCCCAGGTCCAGGTACAATCGCCCTTCTTCCACACGTACGGCATCCGCATTGCGCAAACGGGCCACACGCCCTTCCATGTGTACACCGTGCAATGCTTCCAGCAAGGGCATGACCACGGCGATCACGTCATCGGTGCGCAGGCCGCCCTGTTCATCGCAATACCGCAGGAACCCTCGGAAATCCAGCCCTTCGTTCATCGCTTATTCCTCTTGCAGGCTTTCCTCACCAACGTCCTTCATCTTCGACAACCCTTCCAGCGCACGCTCCTTGAGCTGCTTGAGCTCGCGGGCACCCAGCTTCAGCTCCTTGCGCAGGATGGCATCGAACTCCGCCGACAGATCCAACAGCTCCGCCAGTTCCAACATGTGGCCCAAAGGCACTTCCTCCTGTTCGCTGTCGCAACGGGCCACATCAAGCAGCACATAACTCAGGTAGTTGCGTGTGTCCTTGGCGGCGCTCTTCACCTGCTCGCGCAAGGCATCGGTCACATAGGTATCCGGGCTGCGCTTCATCTCGGGGAAATAGGACCGGCACAAAGCGGCCACCGCCGTACTGAATATCCATCCGGGCTTCACGGCCAACAACAACAGTTCCTGCGTGAGGCGATGCAGCTCCTTCTGCCGGAACAGGTCCAGGTTGTTGATGTCAAGCGGGCCGCGTATGAGGCGCTCGATGCGCTCGGTGGAGGCCGAAGGATCATTGTGCCAATGGTGCAGTGCCAGGCAGCGCAGGTAATTCTCCGGATGCGTGGCGGCCTCACTGCCTTCATTCGCGGCGTTCACCACTTCCTCGGCCTGCTGCACGTAGCTGGCGGTGTTCACCTGGGCCAGGCCCGTGTGCAACTTGATCAAACAACTGAGCACGGCCTCCGCATCCTGCGCAGCGAGCATGGCCCCGCGGTCGCAGAACAGCTCCATGTAAAGGCTGTAGAGGCGCGCGGTCTCCACGTGCACATCCTCGCTACGTTCATCGTTGGCAATGGCATACACCACACGCGCGGTAACCTCGTGCTCGCCTCCATCCAATACATAGAACAGGTAGTGCGCCAGCTCGTGGCCCAGTAGCGCGAGGAGCTCCTTCTCGGTCAGCAATTCCATCAGCCGGCCGCTGAGCACAATGTGCGCCTCCTTGCCGAGGATGGAGATACCTGCGTTCAGATGCGTCGTGTTCTGCTCCTGGTACAGCGTCACCACGGCATCGATGTTCAGTGCCTTCACCGCTTGTTCGGCCGATCTGTAGGCACCGGCGTAGGTCGTCGCGTCCAGCCGATAGGTGTTCTTGAGCAGGGCCGTGCGGTGTGCCTTGGCCTGCTCCTCCTTCACCTGTTGCCCGCTGAACCACTTCCACGTGCGCTCGCGCTGCTTGAAGTGATCACGCAGTTGGGCGTGGAAGGGGAATGGCACGAGGGCGACCCCGTTGGAAAGGGATGATGCGGATGCTTCCATGGCGGGATCCGAATCTACGGATCGGATGTGAGCTGGGCGTGAACGCTGTAGGGATGAGGCTTTCCGCAGCGTTCAGGCAGCAGGTTCCAAGAGGGGATACAAGGTTGCGATGTGCTCCCGGCATTAGCGTTCGTATCCGACCAAAAGACGCCTACGGCATGTTCTTCATTTGTGAGTATTTTAATGTTGTACTTTAGATTTCTCAAAACAGACCCATGCGCCACATCGACCGCGAACTCGCTCCTGTGCTACTGAAAGCATCGCGTGGCTTCCCTGCTGTGGTGCTCACAGGACCACGGCGGGCGGGAAAGACCGTGCTATTGCGCAAGCTGTTCCCGAAGGCTTCGTACACCCTGTTGGAGGACCCCGATGTGATCGCGCGGCTTCGGGCCGACCCTCAAGGATTTCTCGATGGATTGGCCCTGCCTGCGATCCTGGACGAGGTGCAGAACGTGCCGGAGCTACTCTCCTACATCCGCTCGCGGATCGATGCGAAGCCGCGACGGACCGGCCAGTGGTTCATCACCGGCTCGCAGGAAGCGCCCTTGATGCGCGGTGTTACGGAAAGCATGGCGGGACGGGCGGCCATCCTGCATCTGTATCCCTTGTCCACCACGGAATCAGCGAAGGTGGACCTGCTGCACGGCGGCTATCCGGAAGCCGTGGCGCGGCCGAAGAGCTCAGCGCTCTGGTTCAGCTCCTACGTGCAGACCTACCTGGAGCGCGATGTGCGCGCTGTGACCAACGTGCGCGACTTGGCGACCTTCCGTCGCCTCATGGCGCTGCTGGCCACACGGCACGGTCAGATCCTGAACCGCAGCGAATTCGCCGGCCCCTTGGGCGTGAGCGTACCCACGATCAACCAATGGCTTGGCGTGTTGGAGACCACCCAGCAGCTCATCATCGTACCGCCGTTCTACGACAACCTGGGGAAGCGCCTCACCAAGTCGCCGAAGATCTACTTCACCGACAGCGGGCTGGCCTGCCATCTGTTGGGCATCACCAGCAAGAGCGAACTGGAACGGTCACCCTTTCTGGGTGCCTTGTTCGAGGGCTTTGTGGCGGCTGAGATCGTGAAGCGGCAGGTGAACGCCGGAGAGCGCCGGGAACTGTATCACTTCCGCGACGAACAAGGGCTGGAGGTGGACTTCCTGGTACCCGGTCGCAACGGTGCGCTCACCTTGATCGAGTGCAAGGCCACGCGCTCTCCCTTCCCGGCCATGGCCGGGAACCTGATCAAACTGAAGGCCAACCTCGCCAAGAAACAAAAGACGCGCACGAAAGTGGATGCCGTTCTCGTTCACCGCAAAGGGACCAAGGACACTTCCCGTGCTCTACTACCGGAGGTTACGGCCCTATCGCTGGAGCGTTGGCTGGGCTGATATCACCGATCTCAAGATATGAGTTATTTAAAGTTTCACTTTATAATTCTCATAAATACTATGACCCATTACCAAGCAAAAAGCCCGGCTCATCACCGGGCTTCGTCCTGTTACGTTGACGTGGATCAGCTCTGCATGAACTGCCTGTGCTTGTGATCTTGCCGCGTGATGTCGACCAAGAGGTGCTCCCTGGGACTCAGTGAATACGCGTGAACACCTGCCCCCTGCCGCGCTCACTTCCCTCGTCATACACCTCGGCGATCAAGCGATCGGCACCGGCAAAGTCAGCATAGATGACCTTCTCGCGCTGCGTTCGCCCGTT
>Ga0315900_10013046_pt1 | contig 10140 bp, 11 predicted proteins | sample LakEriMetagenome_FD_203521 | JGI IMG/M metagenome (GOLD analysis project Ga0315900, IMG submission 203521) | Freshwater fungal communities from buoy surface, Lake Erie, Ohio, United States - Buoy 12 MA114 | ecosystem: Environmental > Aquatic > Freshwater > Lake > Lake biofilm | place: USA: Lake...
CTCCGGACTTCCTGGCCAAGGACGCAGAGGACTATTTCCATCGGCTGGACGCCCTGATCGCCCTTCCGGAGCTCCTGGCCGCCCTAAAGGCGCGCCAGGCCGAGCATATCGGGCAGTCCGGTGACCAGAAGGCCCTCCTTACCAGCCTGCAGAAGATGGTGCGTACCGCCGCCCGACGGTACGTGGAGAGGGGTGAAGGCCTGCCGCTCTCGCAGACTGTGTTCGCACAGCCGGGCGTCCTCGCGGCGGCCAGTTGACCTTGGACATCCTGAATCAGGTCGGCGCCACGGGAACCTTGGCCATGGGGTTCCTGGGGCTTCTGCTACCGAAGACCGCGGCGCGGTTCGTCGGCTTGCAACCGCTCACCCCGGCGGGCCGATCGGAGTTCCGGGCGACCTATGGCGGGCTCTGGGCGCCCCTGGCGCTGATGCCGCTGATCACCCAGGACCCGATCGTCTTCGCAGTCAGCGGCCTGTGCTGGGCCGGAGCCGCCGTCGGCCGGACCGTCTCCATCCTCCTGGATGACGCCCTGGACGCGCAGAACCTGAAGGCGGTGGGGTTCGAGCTGGTCTTCGCGGCCCTGCTCCTCGTCGGCGACCCCTGGCGGGCCATCCTGGCGTTGCTTGGCTGACGCCAGGACGGGCCCGCGGCCGGCGCTCAGAGGGCGAAGGGGAAGCCGCCGGCGCCAGCCCTGACGGTTTCGGACCGCTGCTGGATCGCCGTCGCCTTGGATCACTTCTCGGACATTGACCGACGGCCCCGCCGGTGGGGTCTGCATGCCCATTCATCTCGGGCCGGCCCCAAATCACTCCGAGGTTCCGAGGTCCCCGACCCGCCCCCTGCCCAGCTGGGCCAGGAGGCGGAGACCCTCCAGAAGGCCAAGGGTCTCGTGTCGGCTGACGCCAAGGCGTGAGAGGGCCCGGTCGGCTTCCGGTAGGTTGTAGAAGGGAATGGCGGGCCAGACGTGATGCGCCAGATGCAGGTTCATGTTGGCGTAGAAGAAGGCTCCCACCGGACCCAGGCGGACGGTCCGGGTCGACGCCTCGAAGAGGGTCTCCGGGTCTCCGGCTTCAAGCCCTGCATGCTGCAGCAGGGCGAGGTGAAAGCCGGCCCGAAGGGCGAGATGGGCCAGCGCGACCCCGTTCCGGGGCTGGATGAGCCGGCGGTAGGTCTCGCGGTCAAGGGCGCTCGAGGCCAGGGCGCGCGCGGCGTCGGTCATCCCGCGGCGACGGCGGCGGCAAGAAAGGCCTCACGGGCGGCTCCGGTGAGGCTGACGGCCAGGAGGGTTCCGGGAACGCTGAGGATGATGTCCCTGTCGGCCTCGCCCGCCATGTAGCGGGTGACGTCGCCATGGATCCCCGACTTGAAGTCGTGCCAGGCGATGACGCCGGACCCGCCCAGTATCCGCCGCGCCCGGACGGTGTCCGAGGCGATGGTCTCAAAATCGTGGCCGCCATCCACGAAGACGAAGTCGACAGCGCCCTCGAGGCCCAGGGCGGCGGTGTCCAGGGTCCGGCTGTCCTAGTGCAACAGGGTCAGGCGACGGCGGTCCGTCTCGTCAAGGTCCCTCAGGTAGAGGGGCCCCAGCCGGGACTGGGTCAGGCGGAGATGGTCATCGTTCTTCCGGTCATCGCTCCGGAGCTCAGCGTCTGAGTAGCTGGCGGCCTCGGCGAGGTCCGAGGCGATGTCGCCCAGGTCGACCGAGGCCACGTCGCAGCCCGGGTCGGAATTGGCGAGGAACAGGGATGTGGAATAGCCGAGGAAGGTCCCGAACTCGAAGATCCTCCGGGGGCGTACAATCCGCACCAGGGCGGTCCTCCAGAAGGCTTATGCTGCCGATCCCGCTGGGCGGCAGGTGGATAGCGAGCGGAACCGGGGCCTCATTGAGGGCTTCCGTCTTCAGGAAGAGGACCCGGGGCTTGATGTAGGCGACGCCCGGGCGGCCGTCCTTGTAACGCGCCGCCAGGGCTTCCGGGGTCTCGATGGGCCGGGCGGGATCCGCCCCCGCCGGTTCCTGCGCCTTCGTTGTCATGACCGCCTCCTGATTCGCCCCCAGTCTATCGCTCCACGTTCGCCTTCAGACGAAGAACATCACCGTCTCCGACCAGCCCTGGGTGTAGTGCCGCAGATAGACCCGGTAGTCCGGGTGGACCCCCAGGGCGAAGCGGGCGATGTCCCGGAAGTCCGAGGCCCGGTGGTAGACGGCGAGCGCCAGCTTGGGGCGGAAGTCGCGGATGATCCTGAGGGACCCGGCCAGGGCCCGGGTCTCCCACCCTTCGAGGTCCATCTTGATCAGGGTCACAGGTCCGGCCAGGTGCGCGTCCAGCGTCGTCACCCGGATGGTCAGGCCGCCGCCCTGACCGACCGCCGAGGCCGACCCTGCGTCCGGGTCGAAGGCCAGTTCTCCGGCCGTATCCGAGACGCCGATCGGGTGGAAATGGATGTCCCGCCGGCCGGCCAGCCGCGCCCGGGCCTCTCCCATGTTGGCGGGGGAAGGCTCGAACAGGTGCACCTCCCGGTAGTCCGGATCGTGGTCGCAGAAGGCCTCGGTGGTGTCCCCGTCGAAGCCGCCGGCGTCGACGAAGGCCTCGCCCCGGAGGTGCAGGAAGGGTTCGAAGTACTGGTCCTGGACCCGGACCTCGTAGGCCGCCATGTAGGCCGGGTCCGCCGTCAGCCGGAAACGCAGGACGTCCACAAGGGTCTGGCGCGAAACCTCATCGGACATCCGGCCGAAGAGGGCCTTCCACTCCCCTGCAGCGGCGGCCCAGTCCGAGCGCTGGTCCGCGACGAAGTCCGGCGTCCCCACGGCCTCACCGCCGGCGGCCATCAGGTCGGCAAGGCCCGCCAGCCGGAGGCCTGACCTTTGCGAGAACCTGCGGACGACGTCCACCGGGCGGATCGAGGTCGCGGCATTGACCAGGACGGCGCCGTCGGGGAGGTCTGCCGAGCCGACGACCGGGAGGTCGTTCCAGGTGGACCCGGCCGGCGCGCCATCGTCCACCAGCCCTGCCGCCCGTATGGGCCCGGCGAGGCGCTCGGCGTCGGCGTTTCGGCCGATCAGGTAGCAGGGCCCCGCTCGCCCCTCCAGGACGGCGACGGCGAGGGGGTCCGCGGCGCGGGGCGCCAGGGCCGCCTCGATCGCCTGGGTGAAGCCGGCGCTCACCAGGCCCCCGGGGGCAGGATGTCGTAGAGGCGGCGCTCCAGGGCCGCCGCCTTGAGGTCGGCGAGATCCGCGGTGTCCCGGGCGCGGGCGAACAGGAGGCCGATCCGGGACCGGGGGCTGGGTGCGAGGGTTTCGCCGGACAGGGCGAGTGAAACATAGTGCTCGACCGCCATAGGCTGGTGGAAGCGGATGGCCCCGAAGGCCGCGCCCTGAGGGCTGGACAGGGTGTGGCGAAGGATAGGTGCGGAAGGCCCCGGCGGTGGTCGTTCCCCGAAATCCTCTCCCAGGAAGGGGGCGACATAGGCGCGGCCATAGTCCATTCCCGTCGAGAGGCGGATGAGCAGGCTGTAGAGGTCCCCGGGGCAACGGCGGGTCACCTCGATCACCCGGATTCCGTCCGGGCCCAGGATCAACTGGGTGTGGATGAGCCCCGGCTGGAGGTCGAGTTCGTCCATAAGCCGGACTGCGAAGGCGCGGGCCTGCCGAAGGGCGGCCTCCGGGAAGTCGTCCACCACGTGGCTGGTGTCCACAGCCAGGGGATTGGCGGAGCCGTGCTCCTCCACCACAGCGTCCATCCGCAAGCCCGAATGGTCGAGGAAGGCGGTGTGACTGTAGAGCTGACCTTCCACGAACTCCTCGATCAGGCACTGTCCCGACCGCGACTCGGCGCGCGCCAACGCCATAGCCTCTGCGAGGCTGGACCCTGTGGGCGACCTCAGGACGGTGGCGCCCCGCCCGCTATAGGCCTCCTCGGGCTTGACGATGACCGCCTGCCCGGGCGTTACCGCCTCCGCCTGCAGGGTTCGCGGGACGGGAAGGTCCAGGGACTGCGCCCAGGACCGGAAGGCGCCCTTGTTGTTCAGCGTTCGGGTCACCCGGGAGCCGTCAACGCCCCGCAGAGGGCGCAGGTCGGCGATCTCCGCGCAGGTCTGGTAGGACCGGTCATTGCACCCGGGGACCAGCAGGTCGAACCCTTCCGACTCGAACAGCCGCAGGGTCGCCCCGGTGTCGGAATAGTCCAGCTGGACGTAGCGCGGGTGGGCCCGGGCGAGGACATCCGCGGGCTGTCCCCCGGCGAGGGTCACCTCGTGCCCGAGGGTCTCGAGGGCCCCCAGGAGGGGTCCGGCCGCCACATTGGTGTCGAGAAGCAGGACCCTGGCCATCGCGGTCAGCCGGGGACCTGGAGGGTCTGGCCGGTCTCGGCGGAGCGCTGGATGGCGTCGATCACCCTGAGGTTTCTCAGGCCATCCAGGGGGGTCACCACGACCTCCGCCTCGCCGCGGATAACCTCGATGAAGTTGGTGAGCTGCGCCGCCAGGGGATCGCGCCGGACCACGGGGACGACCTCCGTGGCGAAGGGGCGCGTCCAGGACGCCGCGCCGGCGTCCGGGAAGGTTTCCAGGCGGAGGGTTGGAAAGTGCAGCGTCCCCGCCTCGCCTGTGAGGGTGTAGCAGGTCTCCTGCGGCGAGTTGAAGAAGACCGGGTTCTCGCCGGTTGTCTGCTCCCAGCTCCGGGCCGAGGCGCCGGAGTCGGAGAGCATGAAGACCCCGAGCGCCCCGCTCACGAAGGACACCGTGATGGCGGCCGTGTCCTCGACCGCGTGACCACGGACCCTGGAGGAGGTCTGCGCCTGTACGGCGTCGATCTCGCCGCACAGGGTCCGCATGATACCGATCTCGTGGATCAGGTTGATCAGGATTGGGCCGCCCCCGGCCCGCGTCCGCCAGGGCGCCGCCGCGAAGTAGTCGTCGGGCTTGCGGAAGACCGCGCTCCCCTGGAAGGCCACCAAGCGGCCAAGGCGTCCCGACTCCACGATCCGGCGGGCGGCGCTGACCAGTGGGCTATGGGCCCTGTGGTGACCCACCATGGCCTTGATCCCGGCGCGTTCGATCAACTCCACCAGGGCCTCGGCCTCGGCAAGGTCGTCGGTGATCGGCTTCTCGATGAGCATGGGGACGCCTGCGGCGGCGCAGGTCCGGGCCTGGTCGAAATGGAACGGGTTTGGCGAGGCCAGGATGAGGCCGTCCGGCCGCACCGACTCCAGGCAGGCGGCGACATCGCCGAAGACCGGAACGCCAAGGGCCTCGGCCAGGCTGCGGGCATGGACGGGTTCCGGCTGGACGATGGCGGCAAGCTCTGTCCGGGGATCGGCCCGCACTAACTCGATATGCTTCATGCCCATCAGGCCGGGCCCGACGACCACCAGCCGCAGAACGGACATCGCACACCCCTTGGCGCTGACTCACATGCGGCGAGTCGCCGCTGCCCATCGTGGAGACTAGATCGGAAGCCCAGCCTCGCCAACCACTCCCAGTAACGCCCAATTAACTATGTTTGAGTCACGTTCCGAATGCGACTTTGGAAGTGGAACTATGTCAGCCGTCAAGCCCGACGCCCTAGACCATACACCGCTTCCCGCAGCAGCCAGCGGCATTCGCATCCCGGTCGCCTCGCCCGCCATGCCCCGGGCATCCGACCTCGCCCCCTATCTCGAGCGAATCGATACGACCGGCTGGTACTCCAACTTCGGTCCGCTGGTTCTGGAGTTCGAGGCGCGTCTCGCCGCCAGGTTCGCCCCGGGCACCGAGATCGTCACCCTCGCCAACGGAACCCTGGCCCTGACCCTCGCCCTTGAGGCCCTTTCCCTGCCGAAGGGTTCGGTCTGCGCCCTGCCGTCCTGGACCTTCGTCGCCACCGCCCATGCCGTCAGGATGGCCGGCCTCGTTCCCTGGTTCGTCGACGTCCAGCCGGATACGGGCGAACTGACCCCGGAGGGCCTGCTCGCCGTCCTGCCCGAGGCGCCCGGGCCGGTGGCCGCCGCCATTCCCGTCGCCGTGATGGGCCGACCGATGGACTCCGCGGCCTGGCGCGCCTTTCAGGACGCGACCGGGGTGAAGGTGGTCATTGATGCGGCGGCTGGTTTCGACTCCGCAGCCGCCGCACGGGTCCCGGTGATGGTCAGCCTGCACGCCACAAAGACCCTCGGCGTTGGCGAAGGGGGGTACATCGCCTCAGAGGACCTGGAGTTCAGCACCCGGCTCCGGGCCATGACCAACTTCGCCTTTATGGGGGATCGAATCTCCCGGCATGTCGCGACCAACGCCAAGCTCAGCGAGTACGCCGCCGCCGTGGGGCTCGCCGCCCTGGACCGATGGGCGTCGACGCGGCGCCGCTACGTCACTTCGGCGAGACGGCTTGCAATCGCCCTGTCCGACACGCCTGAAGTGACCTTCCAGGAGGGTTGGGGTTCGGACTGGATTTCCAGCACCTGCCTGGTTCGCCTGCCCGCTGGTTCCGCATGCCGTATCGAGGCCTTCCTCGAGGCGGGCGGGATCTCTACGCGCCGCTGGTGGGAGAGCGGCTGCCACATGGCGCCGGCCTTCAGGGACTGCCCGTCCTGCGCCCTTCCGGTCACTGAGCAGCTCGCCGCCTCTACCCTTGGCCTGCCCTTCTTCGCGGACCTGGGGGCGGAACAGATCCAAAGGACGGCCTCGACCCTCAAGGTCGCACTCGCCGGCCTTCAACCCTGATCCCGGGAGGAGGCCCGCCTTGCCCCTTGAGGACGTTCTGCTGGACGGGGCCCAGCCCCACTACGCCGACTCCATCCGGGCGATTGCGGCGAGCTGGAGCGCCTTGGTCCCGGGGCCGGTTCTGGCAAAACTGAACAACGCTAATTTCTATGAGACCTTCGCCTCCTGGCTTGAATGGCCGGGGACCGAGGATACGGTTCGGCTCCAAGTTGCGGCGGACTGCCCGACTATCTCTCTAGCGCGTGCCGCCAGGTGCTGGGCTCTCGCTTCCTGCACATCCCCTATGCGACGCCGCTCGACCGTCTTCTGACCACGGTCGATGTCTTCGCCAACCCCTTCCGCGCCGGCGGGGGGAACAGCGCCAACCTGGCCCTCGGCGCCGGCGCGGCGGTGCTATCCCTTCGGGCAGGTGACGTCTCCGCGCTCATCCCCGACAGCTTCGTGGCCAGCGATCCGGAGGAGTACTTCCGCTATCTCGACTTCTTGATCGAGTCCCCGGCGTTCTTGGCTGCGGTCAAGGCAGAGCAATTCCGCCATAACTCTCGCATGCGGGACCAGGACGCCTTCCTGGCCAACCTACAGCAGATGGTCTGCCTGGCTGGCGAGCGTTATGCGGCGCGGCAGGGCGGCGCACGGCTGTCGGAGACGGTGTTTGCGCCGGAGCAGGCACCGGCCTGGTATGGCAAGAGCGGAGCCCGCCCCGAGGCCTCTCCGGGCGGCTCAGGACGGGCCCGCGGCCGGGACTCAGAGGGCGAAGGTGAAGCCGCCATTCACCGGATAGACCTGTCCGGTAATCCAGCTTGAGGCGTCCGAGGACAGGAAGAGGACCATGTTGGCCACATCATCCGGCCGACCGGGCCGGCGGATGATGTACTTCTCCATCTGCCGCTTCAGGCGCTCGGGGTCGCCGTTCAGGGTCCGCTCCACCGCCGGGGTGGCGGTCAGGGCGATGGCGACGGAGTTCGCCGTGATCCCGTAGCGGCCCAGGGTCCGGGCCACCGAGCGCATGAAGCCGGCCGCGCCCGCCTTGCCGGCGGCGTAGATTTCCATGTTGGCGTCGCCCCAGCGGCCGGCGTCCGAGATGATGGTGACGATCCGCCCGGGCGCCTGGCGCTGGATCATGCCGGGGATCACGGCCCCTGTGCAGTTGATCACGCCATAGAGGTTCACGCCCAGGAAGGTCTGCCAGGCCTCGGGACCCGTCTCCCAGAAGGGCAGGCGTGCGTCCGCCGACGGCGTCGCCCCCGCATTGCCCGCGTTGTTGACCAGAACGCCGATGGCCCCGAGGTCGGATGAGGCCTTGGCCACCATCTCCTTGACGGCCGCCTGGTTCGAGACGTCGCACTGCAGGGCCAGGGCCCTGCCGCCCGCGGCGCGAACCTCCTCGGCCACGGCCTCGGCCCGTTCCAGGACGAAGTCGTTGACCACCACGCCGCCGCTGTTGGCGGCGCCGCCCAGGTGGAGGGCGATCTGTCGCCCGACGCCCTGGCCCGCGCCCGTCACCAGGGCCACGCGTCCGCCCAGATCCAGAATGTCCGTCATCTTGTCTCCTCCCTCGCTCCTGCGGGTTCCTTCCCATCCTAGAGCGTCTTTGGCCGCCGTTGAAAACGGGATTCGTCGTGTCATCGCGTTCGGCGCGCCTCGAAGGGCGGCTTCGGTCGTCCTGTATTGGGACAATCGGTCGATCCTGGACGGGCCTGCGTCCCCGGCGCCCGCTGGACACTGAGTCCACCGCCCGCCGGCGCGGGTATCTGCGTGTCCATGCGACCGGGGAAAGGCCCTGAAGAGAGCCGGCGGACACCGGAAAGTCTCGCAATTCCAGGTAGATCGCGGGCGTTAACTTTATTGGAAGATCGACTTCGGGTTGATCCGGCGAAATCCACTGCAAAACAGGCGCTTGGCGTCAGATAGATCTTTCTCTATGTCTCGAAACTGCACGAAGTATGGTTAACAACCTTAGGGAGAATCTGGCACGTGACTTGCTGGAGACTTCCTGACGAACCCGGCGGAGCGCCATCTGGCGCAAAGTGGGGTTCAAGGTCCCGGCCTCTCTCCCGGGGGCATGTGTTGATGAAGGATGACGCCATGAAGGCCATCAGGATTCTTTCGGCTTCAACTGTCCTCGCCCTGGCCATGGGGTGCGGAAGCGCCTATGCGGCCGACACGGACACGGCGTCGGCGAGCGCCAAGGCGGACATCATCCAGGCGATCACCGTCAGCAAGACGTCCGACCTCGCCTTCGGCCGGGCCGCCATCCCGACCACAGCCGGCACAACGACGGTCGTCTTGTCCACGGCGAACGTCCAGTCGGGCACCGCCGACTTCGTGAGCACCCAGACCACGTCGAATGCGGTCTTCGCTGTCGCGGGGGAGGGCACCTACGCCTACACCCCCCTGATCACGGTCACGGACGCGGGGCTCACGGGGCTGACCCTGTCGGGGATGAAGGCCAAGTGCGGCTCGGGCGCCGACCAGAACCTCACCCTCGGATCGGCCACGGGCCTGACCGGATGCGCCCTGACGGCGGGCGCCGATACCGTCAGGGTCGGCGGCACCCTGAGCATCGCGACGACCGCGACGGCGGGCTCCGCGAAGACTGTGGGCACGATCCAGGTCGTGGTATCGTACAACTGAACGCCCTCCGAAGGGGAGACGGGCCTTGCGCGCGCAGATCCTCGCCCTGTTGCTGATCACAGTCCTGGCCCCTTTGCCGGCGACGGCGGCCCCTGAAGACCGCGCTACCGCCTATGCCCTGGCGGACATCGCCCCCGCCGCCGCCGCCTCGCTCCAGAAGGCGACCGAGCTCCTGTTTGGTTCGACGCCGGGCGTTCTGACTACGCGGATTCCCGGGGGCGGACCGGTGAGCCTCATCGCCACCGGCGTTGACCCGGAAACGGGCGCCTTCACCTTCGCCGCAGAGGCCGCAGCCGCTTCGGACCTGACCGCCCTGATGGCCGAGCTCGCCGCCGGAGGCTCACGGCGGGTCGGCGGCCTTCCACTCATCGGCGCCATCAACGGTCAGGCCGTCCAATTGATCGTCCTGGGCGCTGCACAGGGCTCTGGCGGCGCGACCTCCCTGAGGCTGCTCCTGGCCTTCGATTGAGGCCCTCGCCGTGATGACTCCAACGGCCCCAGCCTTGTGGAACATGCTTCTGGCGTCGGTCCTGGTGATGTCGGCGGGCCCCTGTCTCGCCGCCGGTCCCACGATCGCGCAGGAGGCCGACCTGCAGTTTGGCCGCTTCCTCGCCTCGTCGGCGCTGCCGGTGCGGGTGACGGTCAGCACGAACGGCGGCCGGACGACGGACAATGGCGTCCTCCTCGCCGGCGCGAGCCCTCAACCGGCGCAGTTCGCGGTCAGCGGCGTCAGCAACGCCATCTTCCAGGCCGCGATCTCCCTGGGGTTCTCAGGACCCTCCGGGGTGAGCCTGCAGTCCCTCACCGCCACCT
>Ga0315900_10013048_pt1 | contig 10140 bp, 8 predicted proteins | sample LakEriMetagenome_FD_203521 | JGI IMG/M metagenome (GOLD analysis project Ga0315900, IMG submission 203521) | Freshwater fungal communities from buoy surface, Lake Erie, Ohio, United States - Buoy 12 MA114 | ecosystem: Environmental > Aquatic > Freshwater > Lake > Lake biofilm | place: USA: Lake...
GCACTATGCGGTTGAACTGGTAGTCGTAACCGCCCTGGATGCCGGCGAGGAAGCCCGACGAGCCGCCGAGGCCGTAGCCGACGTCGTTGCGGAAGTTCGACGAGAAGGCACCGCCGAGATGGGCGCCGACATAGAAGCCGGTCCAGACGCCGGCCGGGGCGGCCGGAACGTAGACGGTATCAGGGATGGCCTGACGACGCGGGATGTCGGCGGCGAAGGCCGGCGTGGCGAGCATGGCGGCCGCGGCAGCGGCCCAGACGATCTTCTTCATAATCAACTCCTGTCCCATGAACACCGCGGGGGCTTTGCCCGTCGCGCCGTCCCTGTTGTGATGCGGTGAACAATCCATAACCGCATTCGTTCGAATTTGCGCCTGTTCCTTGGTTGCGTCGTTAATCAAGCGTTACCATCGGAACCGGTGTTCATCGTCATTCAGACGACGAAGGCAGTCATTTCCATCGATTATTGGCTGAAATGAGGCTGTTCGCTGAAGTCTTAATTGCAAATAATTCGTTACATGCCATGATAATCTTGATAACAACGCTAAGTCTGTGAGTATGATGGAGGCAAATTCTTTCGGTTTGTGGCCCAATCGTGGCAGCAGTGCGAACGTCTCCGGGCCGATCAGGTGAACCGCGGCCGCTCCCCTTGCGTAGAGCGCTGCAAATCCCTCGCACAGGGTGCCGGGTTCAGTCGTTTTCGCGATCGATACTGACGCGGTACGGCATCAGGCCCTCGACCGTGCTGTGGCATAAGGGCATCAGGGATTCCGGGACGTGGTCCAGGTCCCGGGAAACGGGTATGTCATGATCGAAGCTGGCACAGCCCTCGTCACCGGTGGGGCACGGCGAATCGGACGGGCCATCGTCGAGACTCTCGCCGACGCCGGCTACGCGGTGGCGATCCATACCCATCGATCGGGCGCGGAGGCCGAGGCGCTCGCCGCCGCCATCGTCGACCGCGGCGGGCGCGCCGTGGTCGTCCGGGCCGACCTTGCCGAACCGGCGGAGGTCGACGGGCTGGTCGCGGCTGCAGCGGCCGCACTCGGCCCCCTGACGCTGCTCGTGAACAATGCCAGCGAGTTCATCGAGGACCACCTCGGCAGCCTGACGCGCGAGGTGTGGAACCGGCAGTTCCGCGTCAACATCCAGACCCCCTCCTTCCTCGCACAGGACTTCGCCGCCCAGGCCCCGGCCGGATCGGCGATCGTCAATGTCACCGACCAGCGGGTGTTCAAGCCGACGCCGCACTTCTACTCCTACGCCCTGACCAAGGTCGCGCTCACCGCCGCCACCGTGGCGATGGCACAGGCACTCGGGCCCCGCATCCGGGTCAATGCGGTGGCCCCTGGCCCAAGCCTCCAGGGCGCGCGGCAGAACCCCGAGGATTTCTCCCGCCAGCAGGCGGCAACGCTGACCGGCGGGGGCAGCCCGCCGGCCGCCATCGCGGAGGCGGTGCTCTATCTTGCCCGCGCCTCAGCCGTGACGGGCGTGACCCTGCCCGTGGACGGTGGACAGCATCTGCTGTGGCAGACGCCGGACGTGGACGGCATCCGGGAGTAGGCCTGCACGGCTGCGTTTCGCTGATGCCACCTGCCGGGTGCCGACTTCGCCTATATATCGCAGACCATGAGTCGCCCCGGCCGCACCAACCTCGACCCCGACCTGACCGACCCGGAAGCCGCCGAGGCCGAGGAGGCGGAGACGCTCGTCCTGGAGCCGTCCGCCGACGACGACGCAGCTCCTGCCGAGGGAACCGTCGCGGCTGGCATGGAGGTCATCAAGGCCGCCGTGAAGCACGCGCCGAAGGGTCCCGGCGTCTACCGCATGATCGATGCGAAGGGCGAGGTGCTCTATGTCGGCAAGGCGAAGTCCATCGCCCGCCGCGTCATCTCCTATGCCCGGCCCACCGGCCTCGTCAGCCGCATCGTGCGCATGGTCGCCGCCACCGCGGCGATGGAGTTCGTCTCGACCAAGACGGAGACCGAGGCGCTGCTGCTCGAGGCCAACCTCATCAAGCAGCTCCGCCCCCGCTTCAACGTGCTGATGCGGGACGACAAGTCCTTCCCCTACATCCTCATCACCGCCGACCATCCCGCGCCCCGCATCGCCAAGCATCGCGGCGCACGGGTGGCCAGGGGCGACTATTTCGGCCCCTTCGCCTCGGCGCAGGCCGTGGGTCGCACCATCAACGCGCTCGAGCGTGCCTTCCTCGTGCGTTCCTGTTCGGACGCGGTCTTCGAGAGCCGCACGCGGCCCTGCCTCCTGTTCCAGATCAAGCGCTGCGCCGGCCCCTGCACGCAGGAGGTCGCCCCGGCCGACTACGATGCGCTGGTGAAGGAGGCGAAGCTCTTCCTCTCCGGCCGCAGCCAGGCGGTGAAGCAGCTTCTCGCCCGGCAGATGGAGGAGGCCGCGGAGGCCATGGAGTTCGAGCGCGCCGCCGTCTACCGCGACCGCCTCGCCGCGCTCTCCGCCGTGCAGTCGACGCAGGGCATCAACCCGCGCGGCGTCGAGGAGGCCGACGTCTTCGCCGCGGTGCAGGACGGCGGGCAGACCTGCATCCAGGTCTTCTTCTTCCGCACCGGCCAGAACTGGGGCAATCGCGCCTACTATCCGAAGGCGGACCGCACGCTGGAGGCCGCCGAGGTGCTCGCCTCCTTCATCGCCCAGTTCTACGACGACAAGCCGCCGCCCTCCCTCGTTCTCCTCTCCCATGAGGTCGAGGACCAGGCGCTGCTGGCCGAGGCCCTGTCCGCCCGCGCCGGCCGCCGGGTCGAGGTGCAGACGCCGAAGCGCGGCGAGAAGAAGGATCTTGTCGACCACGCGCACCAGAACGCCCGCGAGGCCCTCGGTCGCCAGCTCGCCGAGAGCGCCTCGCAGATGAGGCTGCTGCAGGGCGTCGCGGCGGTCTTCGGCCTGCCCGCGCCGCCGCGCCGCATCGAGGTCTACGACAACTCCCACATCATGGGTTCGAACGCGGTGGGCGGCATGATCGTCGCCGGTCCCGAGGGTTTCCGCCGCCGCGACTACCGCAGCTTCAACATCAAGTCGGACATCGCCCCCGGCGACGACTTCGGCATGATGCGCGAGGTGCTCGAGCGGCGATTCAGGCGCCTTCTGAAGGATGCGCCGAAGCCGGAGGGCGAGGCTGCTTCGGGCGAGGCACCGGCGGAGGAGGCGGAGGCCGACGGCTCATGGCCCGACCTCGTGCTCATCGACGGCGGCCCCGGCCAGCTTGCCGCCGCGCGGGCCATCCTCACCGACCTCGGCATCGACGACGTGCCGCTGGTCGGCGTCGCCAAGGGCCGTGACAGGGAAGCGGGCCGCGAGACCTTCCACATGACCGGGCGCGAGCCCTTCCGCCTCGAGCCGCGCGATCCCGTGCTCTACTTCCTCCAGCGCCTGCGCGACGAGGCGCACCGCTTCGCCATCGGCACCCATCGCGGCAGGCGCAAGAAGGACATCCGCTCGGCCGGCCTCGCGGAGATCGGCGGCATCGGGCCCGCACGCAAGCGCGCCCTGCTGAACCACTTCGGCACGCTGAAGGCGATCGAGCGGGCGAGCCTCGAGGACCTGCAGCGCGCCCCCGGCATCAATGCCGGCACGGCGCAGGCCGTCTATAATTTCTTCCACCCGCAGGGCTGAGACCGCTCACCCCTCGCCTTCGCCCCGCGCCCGCGATTCCGCGATGAGCCGGTTCGTTGCCTCCTCGATGCCGGCCTCGAGCCGTTCGGAGAACTCCGTCGGATTCAGGCCGGGCGGGATCGGATCGAGGAACTCGACGAGGACCGTGCCCGGTCGACGGACGAAGGACTTGCGGCTCCAGAACATGCCGGAGTTCAGCGCCACGGGCTGGCAGGGCAGGCCGAGCGTCTTGTAGAGGTGGGCGACGCCATACTTGTAGTCCGGCGGCGCGCCGACCGGCCGGCGCGTCCCTTCCGGAAAGATCATCACCTGGCGCCCGATGGCTGCGGCCGCCTTGGCACCTATGGTGATCGAGGCGAGCGCCTCGCCCTTGCGGCCGCGATCGACGGGAATCTGCCGCGCCTTCCAGACCGCCCACCCGAACAGCGGCACGTAGGCAAGCTGTCGCTTGTAGACATAGGCCGGACGCCGGAACGGGACGAAGAAGGCGAAGGTTTCCCAGGCCGACTGGTGCTTGGCGGCGACGAGGAGCGGGCCGTCGGGAATCTTCTCCATGCCGCGCCATTCGACCTTCATGTCGCAGATGAGGCGCAGCGCCCACAGGTTGCCCCGCCCCCAGAGGAGACCGATCGCGAGGATCGCGCGGCTGCCGGGCAGCAGCAGGATGGGGATCAGGACCAGCAGCAGAACACCGGTCCACAGGTAGAAGAAGATGTTGAAGACGAGGGAACGCAGATGAAGCATCGGGCGGGTCCTTGCCGCCCGGCAGGCGGTTCAGGTGCGGGCGGTGCGCAGCGGCGGGAGGTGCGGATCGGCCGTCGCCCGGTCGAGCCGCAGTCCGACAGCTGCCATCAGATACTTGGCATATTCGAAACCGAGAATCTTCACGCTTGCCGCGTCTTTCCACCACCCCTGCGGATGGAGCGCGCCGGTCAGCACCGGGAAGGCGACGAGGCGCACGTCCGGCAGCAGCCGCTGCAGTTCGAGCATGGTCCGCGGCATGTGGTAGCTCGACGTCACCACGAGCAGCGAGCGGAAGGAATGCAGCCGCGCCCACTTGGCGGTCTCGATCGCGTTACCGCGGGTATTGAGGGCGCGGTGGTCGAGGTCGATGCAGCAGGCCATCAGCGGCGAGGCCGCCGGGACAGCTCGTGCCAGTTCCCGCTCGCGCACGATCGGGTTGACGCCGCTGATCAGCAGCCGCCGTCCATGACCGGCCCCGAGAAGGGTCACGGCATCGCTGACCCGGTAGGAGCCGCCGGTCATCGCGACGATGGCTTCGGTGCGGGGGCTCGAGGGATCATAGGGTCGGGTCGCTGTCTCGGCGAAGGCGATGAACCCGCCCGCAAGTCCCAGAACGGCGGCAGCAAGAGCCGCAGGCAGCAGGAACGACAGGCGCAGAATCCGGCCGGGCCGCGAAGACCTGCTTCGGGCCACCATGCCGGGCACCGCGCCGCCTGGCGCGCTTTCGATGCGCATGGGCGTCATACTTGTCAGGATACCATCGAATACGGCAATCAGAAGTCCCGTTCGTGACCGGCTGCCATGGTTCCGCATCGCGGCTGCCCTGCAACGTCAACCATCGTCGGCCGCCATCCCTTAAGGCCACCTTTCACCGTGCCGGCCCTTCGACCGGGATTGACTCGGGCGCGATGCCGCAGAAGCTGCCCACGTTCCCCTGGAGGATGCCGTCCATGAAAGCCGTCCTGTGCAAGGCCTACGGGCCGCCCGAGAGCCTCGTCGTCGAGGAGCTTCCCGATCCGGTGGCCGGCCCCGGCGAGGCGGTGGTGCGGGTCGCGGCTGTCGGACTCAACTTCTTCGACAACCTGATCATCCAGAACAAGTACCAGGTGAAGCCCGAGCTGCCCTTCTCGCCCGGCTCGGAGTTCGCCGGTCGGGTGGAGAGCCTCGGCGAGGGGGTGACCGGTCTGAAGGTCGGCGACCGCGTGCTCGGCAACATCTCCCATGGCGCCGCGCGCACCCATGTGGTGGTCAAGGCCGCGACCCTGGCGCCCATCCCCGACGCCCTGAGCGATGCCCAGGCGGCCGGCATGGTCATCACCTACGGCACCACGATCCACGCGCTGAAGGACCGCGCCCAGCTGAAACCCGGCGAGACGCTGGCCGTGCTCGGCGCGGCCGGCGGCGTCGGACTCGCCGCGATCGAGCTCGGCAAGGCGATGGGGGCGAAGGTCATCGCCTGCGCCTCCAGCGACGACAAGCTCGCCTTCTGCCGCCAGCACGGCGCCGACGAGACGATCAACTACGCCACCGAGGACCTGAAGGAACAGCTCAGGGCCCTGACCGGCGGCAAGGGCCCTGATGTCATCTACGACCCGGTCGGCGACAAGCTGGCGGAACCCGCCCTGCGCGCCATCGCCTGGGAGGGCCGCTTCCTCGTCATCGGCTTCGCCGGCGGCGAGATTCCGAAGATTCCTCTCAACCTCACCTTGTTGAAGGGATGCGACATCCGCGGCGTTTTCTGGGGTTCCTTCGCCCAGCGCGAACCGCAGAAGAACCGGGAGAACCTCATGCAGGTCGCCCGCTGGACCGCCGAGGGCAGGCTGTCCCTGCATGTCCACGGCACCTATCCGCTGGAGAAGATCGCCGAGGCCCTGGGCATCCTCACCAGCCGGCAGGCCAAGGGAAAGGTCATCCTGACTCCCTGAGTCCGCGACGAACCCGGACGGCCTTTGTCCGCGACAATTGAACGCGGATGCGGCATTTTGGCAGTGTGGGAACCCGGTACGACACCGCGACGTCTTATCGGGTCAGGCAGACCCCGCTCCACAGCGGCCCCTTACCAGATCCGAGGATTCTCCGTGGAAGACATTGTCCGGCTTGCCGCAGACCCGACCGCCTGGGCCGCGCTCGCGACCCTCATCGCGATGGAGGTCGTGCTCGGCATCGACAACCTCATCTTCATCTCGATCCTCACCAACAAGCTTCCCGAGGGCCAGCGAGAGAGGGCCCGCCGCATCGGCATCGGGCTGGCGCTGGTCATGCGCCTCGCCCTTCTCGGCACCATCGCCATCATCGTCTCGCTGACCCAGCCGGTGATCACCATCCTCGGCAAGGGCTTCTCCTGGCGTGATTTCATCCTGATCGCCGGCGGCCTCTTCCTGCTGTGGAAGGCGACCAAGGAGATCCATCACAATGTCGACCCCCGCGGCGGCCTTCACGACGCCGACACCGGCCAGGCCGTCATCTCCAACTTCGGCACGGCGATCGCCCAGATCATCCTGCTCGACCTCGTCTTCTCGGTGGACTCGATCATCACCGCCGTCGGCATGACGGACGAGATCGTCATCATGGTCATCGCCGTCGTCGTCGCCGTGACGGTCATGCTGCTCGCCGCCGACCCGCTGGCGAACTTCATCGAGGACAACCCGACCATCGTCATGCTGGCCCTCGCCTTCCTGATGATGATCGGCACGACGCTGATTGCCGAAGGCTTCGGCGTGAAGGTGCCGAAAGGCTACATCTACGCCGCCATGACCTTCTCGGCGCTGGTCGAAGGGCTCAACATGCTCTCCCGCCGCGCCGCGAAGAAACGGGAGCGTCAGGCGGACGAGCCGCGCTTTCCCGTGCACCGCTAGACGGGGCGATCGGACCGCCCCTGCGCCTCAGGTGGCCGGGGCGGCGAAGCGCAGGCGATCGGCGAGATCCGTGATGGATGTCGCAAGATCAGCCTCGACCGCGGCACGGTCCGCCTCGCGCTCGGCAATGAGATGAACGTGCACCTCCTCGGCCCGTTTCATCTGGGCGAGCCGGGCCAGCGCACGGGGAGAACCCGGCGAACGGCCGGCCCAGACGGCCACGCGCGTACCGTCGGCTTCGGCACGGGCAAGGACAATGACAGCCCCCTCATAGGCGGGCGCCGTCGAGGCGGCATGGACGGTCGCCAGATAGCGCCGCCCGGAAACGCCGCGCCAGGCATGGAACCGCGCGGCAAGGCCGGAAGCCCTCAGGGCAGAGGGGGAACCGGCGTCGAAAGCATGGATCGTTCGGCCTTTGTTCATTGGAACATTATGAGAACAAACCAGCGTCACGGTCAATGCCGCGCGGCCTCCCGGCCGCGCCCTTGCTGACAGCGTAGTGGCAGGAGCGGCAGGGCGGCGGCAGCCCGCCTAGTGCCCCGCCGCCAGCGTGCCGCGCTGCCGCGTGTCGGCCGCCCCGGCCCATCCGCCCGGCACGGCCAGGATGGCATTGACGTTGCCGAAGGTGCCGCGCGCCACCACCCGGTGACCGCGGTCCGCGAGCAGCCGCAGCGTGTCCACCGACAGGCCACCTTCCGTATCGATCGCATCCGGCAGCCACTGGTGGTGGACGCGGGGCGCCGCCACCGCCTCGGCCAGGTTCATCCCGTGATCGACGACGTTGAGGATGGTCTGCAGCGTGATCGTGATGATGCGGCTGCCGCCGGGCGACCCCGTGACCATCGCCACCTTGCCGTCCCGGAACAGGATCGTCGGCGTCATCGACGACAGCGGTCGCTTGCCGGGGCCGGGCAGGTTGGCATCGCCCTGCACGAGGCCAAAGGCGTTCACCGCGCCGGCCCTGGCGGCGAAATCGTCCATCTCGTTGTTGAGCAGGATGCCCGTGCCCTCGGCCACGAGGCCAAGGCCGTAGGAGAAGTTCAGCGTATAGGTGTTGGAGACGGCGTTGCCGAAGCGGTCGACGACCGAGAAGTGGGTCGTCTGCTCGCCCTCGTGCGGCGCCGGGTCGCCCGCGCGGATCTCGGCGGAAGGTCGGGCGCGCCCGGGATCGATCCGCGCCCTGAGGCCATCGGCATAGGCGCGGGAGGTAAGGCCTCGCACCGGCACGGCGACACTGTCGGGATCGCCGAGATAGCGCGCGCGGTCGGCATAGGCGAGCTTCATCGCCTCGACCATCAGGTGGATCGTCTCGGCGCTGTTGTGGCCACGCTGGCCGAGGTCCAGCGGCTCGAGGAGGTTGAGCATCTGCACGAGATGGACGCCACCTGACGAGGGCGGCGGCATGGAGGCGATGGCGTAGCCCTTGTAGCTGCCGCGGACGATGTCACGGATCACCGGCCGGTAGGCGCGGAAGTCCTCCGTCGTCATGATGCCGCCGTGCTGGGCCAGCGCCGCGACGATGCGCGCCGCCGTTGCGCCCTCGTAGAAGCCGGCAGCCCCCTGCTGGGCGATGGCCTCCAGCGAGCGGGCAAGGTCTTCCTGCACCAGCAGTTCACCGTGGACCGGCGCCGTGCCGTCGGCTTTCAGGAAGATGCGTCGGGACGAAGGAAATCGGGCCAGCCGCTGCGCCGCGCGCGGCAGGGAATCGGCGAGGTCCTCGTCCACCGCGATGCCGTCGCGGGCCAGGCGAATGGCGGGTGCGACCAGTTCCGCCAGCGACAGCCGCCCCGAGCCGTAGCGCCGGTGCGCCTCGGCGAGGCCCGCGACCGTCCCCGGCACGCCGGCGGCAAGCCCCGAATCGCGCGACAGGCGGGGGTCGGGCTCGCCATTGGCGCCGAGGAACATGGTAGGCGTCGCCGCCCTCGGCGCCACCTCGCGGTAGTCGATGGCCACCGTCTCGCCGCGCTCGGCCAGATGCACCAGCATGAAGCCGCCGCCGCCGAGATTGCCGGCCCGCGGCAGGGTCACGGCCAGGGCGAAACCGACGGCGACCGCCGCGTCCACGGCATTGCCGCCGCGCTTCAGGATCTCCACGCCGACGCGCGTCGCCCGTGCCTCCTGGCTCGCCACCATGCCGTTCGGCGCAAGCGCCGGATGGACCCGCGCCGCCTCGGAAATGATCGGCCAGGAGGTGTCAGCCGCGGCGGGCGCTGCCTGCGCCAGTGCAACCTGCGGGGTCAGCGCCACGGCCGCGACGGCCAGAAAAGTCCGATACCCCATGCGCATGCCCCCTAACGACGCACCACCGCCCCGCGCCCGCGCCTCTTGGCAAGCGGCCGGCGAACGCCATGATGCAACCGGTTGCGGAATTGAGTCGGTCACTTCCGCGCGACGTCATAAGAACAAGTGCTGCGAGACCCGTCCATGGCCGCCCCCGATCGCCTGCCGCCCATCCCGCCCTCCGCCTACACGCCTGACCAGGAGGCGGCCGCGGCGGACTTCCGCAAGCGGCGTGGCGTCGAACCCTTCGGCCCCTATGCGCCGCTGATGCGTTCGCCGAAGGTGATGATCGACGTCGAGGCGCTCGGCCGGCGCCTGCGCTACGGCTCCTGCCTGTCGGAGGACCTGAAGGAGATGGCCATCTGCCAGGTGGCGCGCTCCTACTCGCAGCAGTTCGAGTGGTCGGTCCATGCCATGGAGGCGGAGAAGGCCGGGGTGTCCAGGGCGACTCTCGCGGCGATCGCCGAGGGCCGGCGGCCGGACGACATGTCGGCCGACGAGGCCCTGATCTACGACGCGGTGGCCGAACTGCTCATGACGAAGCGCTGGTCCGATACGACCTATGCGCGTATCGTCGCCCGTCACGGCGAGCAGGGCGCGGTGGAGATTCCGACCCT
>Ga0315900_10013051_pt1 | contig 10137 bp, 6 predicted proteins | sample LakEriMetagenome_FD_203521 | JGI IMG/M metagenome (GOLD analysis project Ga0315900, IMG submission 203521) | Freshwater fungal communities from buoy surface, Lake Erie, Ohio, United States - Buoy 12 MA114 | ecosystem: Environmental > Aquatic > Freshwater > Lake > Lake biofilm | place: USA: Lake...
TGTAGTTGACGTAAGCCTCACACCAAAACAGGGGACGAATCGGTATGGCTCTTACTCCCAGACTTTTACTCACGCAAGGGCTGGTCGGTCTTGCTGTGGAGGTTTAATTAAAAAGAACCAGTTCCAGCAGTTCCTAAAGATACAGTTGATGTACCAGCAGAACCACCGAACGTTGCCTTTTCTTGTTCAGTTAATTTCTTACGACGTTGAGATTGTAAACCTTTAAATTGTTCAGAGGTTAATTCTTCTTGAATACCTGCTGATGTTCCTTCATAGATTTGTGCAAGTTTTTCAGTAGAAGAAAGGTCACGTGAAATATTAGAGTAACCAAGTCTTGCTTGTTCTCTAGTTATACCTAGTGCTTCTAGTTCATTAATAGATTGTTCACCAGTTTGAATATTAAATCTTCTAGCCTCAGAACCTATCTCTGCACGTTGAACTTTACGTTGTAATTGGTTAGCCATATCTTCAGGATTTTTACCAGTTAATAACGCTTTAGCAAAATCAGTATTATCCAAAGTAGGGAAATATGTTTTCAAAACATCTTTTAGTAATGGGTCAGCATTGTTAATCTTGTCATAAACATTAACGATTCTTGCTTTAGTTTCATCAACAGAAACATCGCCACCAATTAATTCAGCATATGTTCCCTGATTAGCCATATCTCCAAGACCTGAACGTGTTAAAATTTCTTGATAATCTTTTTCTAATTGTATATAACTGTATGGGTCTACTGCTTGTGCTTTTTTACCAGCAGCAATCTCTGCAGCAAAAGTTTTATTATATTTATCTATACCAGCAAAACGTTCTTTAAATTCTGGTAAGTCACGTATAGCAACTTGAACACTTTCTTCAGTATACCCTTGGTTAATTATAAGGTCAGATATTTTATCAACAATACTTTCCTTTAAACCTAAGTTCTTTGCTAATGTTTTTGCTACAGCCTTAGCACTAACTCTTGTATTTTCGGCTTGGGCTGCTTGGGCTGCTTCCCACTGTAATAACCAATCAGGTACTACATCTTTTTCTTCTTTTCTAGGTTCATAACCTGGTTTAGCACCAGCAGTACCACCTCGTGCATCAGCACCATAAAGAACACGTTCAATACCTAAATTGAGTTCATTTAACTTAGTTGTGGTTATTCCACCTGGTGCTTTAGCAGCAGCGTTAATTTGTTTAATTGCTGCAGCCTGTTGTTCTTTAGGTAAAAGTTTTGCTTGAGATACTAAGTATTCTTGTCTACTTGGTTTTTTTTCTGCCATTAGAATCTTCCGCCAACCATATTAAGTAACGAACCAACCAATTCATTTTGAGAACGTTTAGTTTTATCATATCTAGGGTCATTCTGAATAAGTTTTAATCTTTCAGAAGCGGACATAGCGTAAGGTGAACCATCTTTAGGATTAGTTGCAGTCATAATTCCTTTAAGTGCAGGGTCATTATAGTTGACATCTTTTACATCTAACTCTAAGTAGTCAGCAATTTCTTTTTTGAATGGGTCAGCAACATCTTCAAGGGTAGCACCTGCATCAAACCTAGCCTTATAGTTAGGAAATGCTTTTATCGCTTCTTGTTTAAAGAAATTATTAATATCATCATCTGACATTTCACCAGTAAATTTTGCTTTAACAAATCTTTTTAACTCAGCACTTTTATTGGCTAAAGTAACACCAAATGATTGCCCTTTTTTAATAATATCCATAGCATAAGTATTTGCTAAACCTTTAAGATAGTTAGATTCAAAATCAACAGAGTTAGCAACTATTTTAATAAAATCTTCCTGAGTTAAATCAAAGAATATTGCTTTACCAGCAAGTTTTTTAATTTGCTTCAAATTCTCATTAACATCAACACCAGCCTCAATGAAGGCTTGCTTTATTTCACTTTCTATATTTTTTAAATTGTTTTTAAAGGTTGCTGGGTCCTGCTTCTGTAAAGCAAGTGCTTCTCTTTTTTGAATAAAACTATTCTTAAACCATCTTGAAGCAGAGATAGCCGTTAATGCTTCTTGAGTAGTAACAGTACCATCATTTAATCCTGTAATTAAATAATCTAAACCTGAAAGATTAGCAATAGTTTGAAGGAAAGATAAATCAATAGTATTCTCAGTATCAATATTAATATCTTCTTGACTAGAAGGAAGATTCAATTCTCCTATAACTTTACCTTTACCTTTAATTACTTTAGGTCCTCTAGAACGTGAAGGTGTTGTAGAATCATTCATATAATCTAAGTATGTTCCTTCGTTGAAAGTTGTCCAAGGGGTAAAATCTTTTCCTTGTTTACTAATAGCCCAAGCAGCCTTAGCATTAAATATAGGGTCTTCTAACTTTGTTGCATCTCTTAAAGCATCTGCACCTTTATACTTAGAAGGGTCTCTTAAACTACGTACTTGGAACAAACCAACACTGTTACCCCATTTATTATCAGCAAGTTTTTGGTCACCTTGGGCATCACTATTACCAGCAGATTCAGCCAAAGCAATAGCAACCATCATAGGAATATCCTTTTCAGGAATACCCGCTTTACGCAATAATTGTACTAATTGTTCTTTTGTATATTTTGCCATTATTGTAATACCTCAGCCAAAGTATCTCTACCAATAGCATTACTGCCATTTATTGCAGCATTAAAAGCCTCACCGAATTGTTGCAAAGCATAATAACTTCTTCGCTCAGCAGTACCTCTAGTACGCTTCTCAGCCAAGTCAGCAATATCAGCATCAGTAAAACCACCCATAGTCATCTGAGTAGTTGTTCCAGTAACAGGGTCTTTAAACTCAGAAGCAGTTGCAGGAGATGATTTAGCAGCAGCAATCACTTCATTTGTAAAGTCAACAAAATCTTGTTCAGTAGGTTCAGTATTTTTATATTTCTTATAAACAGTTCTTAAAGTTTCTTGAATTGCTTTCTCACTTGGAAGACTTACGCTAGTAGCAGTAACAATAGCGTCTTGATATGTTTGTTTTAGAAAATCTTGCCATCCAAGGATTTCCATACTACCTTGTTCAAGTAATGCTTTATTAGAAACACTAACTTCATTCAACATATTCTCAACAGCAGTACTTGTTTCTGGAGTGAAACGATTTTCTAAACCAGGACGCAAAGATTGTTTATAATCTTCATCACTCATAAAACGATTTTGCCACAACTCTTGTTTCAAATCACGAATCGATGGACCACCAGTTTGTGATTTATAAGAATATGCTCTTTGAAATTCTTTAGCAGCATCAATTAAAGGCTTAACATAAAAGTATCCCATGCCACCTGGAAGAAGCGTTGCTGGTTGATACTCTGGTTGTTCAGCGTTAGGAACAGGAAGTTGATATTGAAAAGAAGCATTACCATTTTCATCTCTAACAATTTGCCCACGGCTATTAACTGATGTTGATGGTAAATAATCTGTTGGTTTAATTCTATAATCAAGTGGAGAAGCAGCAGTATCAGCAGTAGTTCCGAACAGTTCTTCTTTAGTTACTTTTGTTTTCTTACCAGGTTCAGAAGTTAATGCTTCCTCAATTTCTTGCTTACTAGCCCTAACTCCTTCACCTTGTGCTTTGGCTGCAGCACCAGAAATACCACCAGGATTCCAAGATTTATTATAATTTTGTAAAACATTTACACTAGCAACAGCGTAACCTTTACCATTTTCTGTATACAGTTCAACATTAGGATTATCTGCTAAGTCAATAGAAACAGAATACTTTTCTCTTGAATCAAAAGGTTCAAAAGGGTTAAGTGTTTTAGATATACCTTCTTTAATGGAACGCAAAATAGAAAGAGGAAGTTTAGTTGGAACAAATCTTGTACCATCATCACTTAAAACTAATGTAATCTTACCACTATTATCTTTTTTATTATCAGCCATTTAAACCTTATCTATAGTACGTCTCTAGATTTAAACCTAAGCATAGGTTCAAATATAACTTTGTTTGCTTGACTTATTGAACTGTCGCCAGCCCCTAGTTTTCTTAAATCTGACAAAGCCTTATTTCTGTAATTCTTCTTGTATTCAACAGATTCAGGTCCACCAATATTTGATTGATAGTTGAAAGTATTCATAGAATCATCAGTTATTTCAACTGCTGATAAAAGTTTACGTCTAGTCATATCATCAATTGGTGCAGTAGGGTCAGCCAACATTTGCTTCAAAGAAGTAAGCATTGTTTCTTGTTTGGAAATACCAAAATCACCTTGTTGTAAAGCACGGTCCAAATAAGGATTACTAATTCTTAAAGCATCTCTATAATTTTGTGTAGCCTGTTTAATGATTTGTTGTTTCCTGAAATCAGGTTCTCTTGAAATAGCATCAAAGGCTTCATCTTCAGCATCAAAATACTTTTGTCTATCAACAGCAACTTGTACTTCGTTCAAGAAAGATTCTAAATCTCTACTCTTAATCATACCTGCTGCTTCAAACCAAGCATAAGATGATGCACTGAAATCACCAGTATCAGGTGCAGCAAGATAAGCAACATCACCATACTTGTTTATAAAGTCTTGGTTACGTATTGTCCAATCTTTAACAGCATCAGTTTTAGAAAACGCTACTTGTCTAACCTTGTCATTACGTGAAACAGTGTAAACAAGTCTGTTAGGGTTTTGCCCAATAAAAGCAACTAAGGCTTCTTCATAAAGGTCATCATGTCTAGGGTTAGGTGCTTTAGCCATGTTCTCATAAAGGTCAAAGAACTCTTGACGGATAGCACCAATACCTACTTCTTTCAAATACCCTGGCACATCTTTAGATTCCTGAACAGATACACCGAAAGGAAGAGGTGTTAAACCTAAAATGTTTCTCAATGCAACAATGTTATGTGCACTAATCTTTATTTGTTTAATATAATTATATTTTTCTTCAGGACTTGCATCAACTGAAAGACCATAACCATTTGCTTGATTGTATGCTATTGCTTGATGGATAGCAGTTATTTCCTGTTTATCTTTTTCAGGAGAAGTTAATACTCTGAAACTTCTATCTAAAAATACTGGTATCATTGCTCTACGCAAAGTAAGATTATCACCAATATCACCAAGTAAAACATTATCTATTCTATCTGCAACAACATCACCAGTTGTTCCAGGTAAAGAACCAACTACTGCTTTAAATAACCAAACACTTGCACCAGCAAGAGGTCCAGATAGTGTTGGTGTTGCAGCATCTGCAGATAAAGAAGGGTTAGCATAGTTTAGTTTTAAAGTTATTTCATTAAACATTGGTTGTTTATATGCAAACTTTCCACCACTAAGCACATTCATTACAGGGTTAACAGCCTGGAATATGAAATCATCCATAGGCATAACCACATAACGATTACCTGAAGCGTCTTCGTGTATAAAACCACTGCCATTTAAACCTAATGATGCTAAACGCATTCTATAAATTACAGGTAATGTGGCTTTACGTAGACGATACATACGTCTAATAAAGTCTTCAGTGGCACGATAAAAACGTCCAACGTTACGCACAGACCATGCCATTTGGCTTCGTATTGCTGGGTTATCTATGAATTGTAGTAACTCCATAGTGGCTTCTTGGTTAGCAATTGCTGCAAAACGAGCCTTTGCTTGAGTAATTGCCCAGTCTTTGTTATAGCCAGGATTATTCTTTAAAAGATTATCAACATAATCTAGTTCTGCTTGACGATAAACTTTTCTTTTAGCAAGATACATAGCAGTATGTGCAGGTGCACGGTGCCATGCTGTTACTTGTTGGTCAAATCTTTCAAAGAACCATTGTTTGCCTTTGGCAAAAGATGATATAGGGTCTGAACCAGCGAACTGTAATTGACTTCTAAATGGTCCTTCTATTAAATTGTTTTGTGATGCTTCTAAGTATTCTTCAAAGTCTAATTTGCGTACAACATCTTTAACTTTAACTGATTGACCATCAAGTCCTGTAGTTTTTTTAGTAATTAAACTAAATAAGGCTTGATTGAAAACTTTGTCATGTCCACCATTGAAACTGTTTTTTAAATCAGCAAGGATATTAACTACTCTTGCTTGTGCTATTTCAGCATCAGTGAAACCTTGTTTACGTTTAACAACAGTATCTGCTGAACCATTAATAAATGCTGAAGCAATCCTAGGGTCACTTATAGTCCAAACACCATTAGCATCTGGGAAGAAACCAACCTTAAGCATTGATGCATCAACAGCGTTTTTGATATCTTCGGAAGTTTTTAAACCGTTATTCTTAAAAAATATTTCTACTGGTTCATAATAGACTTGTTTACCACGTTTAAAGTCATTCATACTGAAACGTTGGATGAATCCCCAGAATTGGGCACCAGCACGTTCACGTATTTTAAGATTAGAATCAACAACTCTAAATTCGTTACCAATAGTTGCACCAAGAGAGTCTTGGATTCTTTGAGATAAACTATCTGTTGGGTCAATATTTAAAATAGATGCATTAAACTTTCCACCACCAACAGTTTGACCTATTGTTGAGGTATAGTTTTCTGCAGCGTGAGGGTCAGTTGATATTAAATCAAAGATATCTTCACGTTGTTCATCAGTAACTACTTTAAGTACAGACTTTTCATCAGTTTTGCGTATTGCTTCATCAGCAAGTATTGCAAGTTTTTCTGATTTATCAACTTTTCTAGCAGCAATGTCTGCTCTGACTTCATCAGAGATAGCACCAGTGTAGTTTTTGTATTTGTCTCTTAAGAAAGCCACAGATTTTGCTGGTCCACCAACAAGAACTGCTGCAGCGGTAGCACCAAATCTACCTGCACCTACTAAATAATTCCATAATGCTTCCTTTGGGGCATATAAAAGGAAGAACATTTGCTCATCTAGTGCAGATTTGATACCAAGTTTTGGTGCAAGTGTGAAGAAAGTCCAGTTATCGTTAAAGCCTTGTACACTTTTAGAGTTAACTGTTGCACCTAAACGTTTTAATCTTTCAAACTTTGTACCAGTTTTGTCTTTAATGAAAGCACCTGAAACAAATTTACCTATTTCATCCCATGGAAGTTGCCCAATATATGGGGTTTCTTGGAAAGCATGTGGTGCACCAGACACTGTTTGACGTAAAGGTCCCATTTGTGTTAATGCTTCAGGACCACTTACAGCAATCCTTGTTTTATCACTAACAACGCCTGCTTCAAGGAACTCTTGACCTATAAAACTTTCTTCTTTAGTAAGCATTCCAGGGGCATTACCAAATTTGTCTTCAAGAACGTTCTTCATGAAGACGTCTCCGCCTTCCATTGCACTGATTCCCATTCGGTGCATAATGTAGGCATATAAACCACGTAATGCTAAAACTCTATCGCCAGGTGTTTCAAGATTTTTAAACATTTGAGCATATAAACGTGCCAAAGGTTTGTTCATTACTAAACCTGCTGTGGATTCCACAACATCTAAAGTTGTGTCTATTCCTTCTCCAACATATTTAGTACCTGTTAAAGAATCTTTAACTGTTCCATCAACAATATTGATAGGTCTGCTACCTGGATGGATTCTTAATCTATTAACTACACCTTTAAAACCTTTAATGCTATCTTGGGCTAGTTCAAAAGAAGGTGTTCCAACGAATTGTTTTAAACTATCAATGTTATTAATTGATGTTTCTGCACCAAGTGCAATAGTTTTATCTAAAAAGTCTGAAGAGAATAGTTCTTTTTCAGCATTGGTTAAAGGTTTGTTTTTAGATGCAGCGTTCCAAAAACTTGAAACAGTGGTAAGGACTTTGTTTTTAACTTCTCTTTTACGACTAGCAAATAAAACACTATTCCCAGCAAATCTATCTATGGTATGGGTTCTTCCACCAAAGAATAAAGAGAAGTCACTCATTTGCATAAAGAAATCTTTAGCAGACTTAGCATCATAAACACGATTAAGTGCTAATAATCTTAAAGCCTCATCGTTATCAAATTGTGTGCCACGAGTTATAGGAAGTATTTCGTTATCTAAAATACTTTGTCTAGCAACAGGGTTTCCTTTAGCCTCATCATATTTTTTAACAAGAGGACCTAAATTATCCCATGCTTGAACTACTTCAGGATTTAAATCAAATGCTTTTCTAACACCATTAACACCCTCTGAAGCAAGTTTTGATAAACGTGCAGCCTTTGTTAAACCTAAACGTGCAAGACTTCCAACACCAAAAGTTACATATGTTAATGGGTCTATTGCCATTTGGTATTGCAAATCAGAAACACCAGATAATGTGTTAAACGCTAATCTGTAAAAAATGTTATCTGTTTTTCGGTTACCTAAAATATTTCTAGCAAGTGTACGACCAGGACTTAATCTTGCTCTTTCATATTGTGCAAGTATTGGTTCAAAAGTTTCTGGTTGGTTAAAAACTAAATCAATAACTTTATTTAATTCATCATTACTTAAACCTTGGTTGGCAATAATTTCACCAGGGGTTTTACCTTCTGCTAAACCTCTGGCAACCATACCAACAGTTGCACCATAATTTTGGTCAAGTCTTTGCATTTCAGATTGGTCAAACATGTTGGAGCCATCCCAACCGCTGTTCCAAATCTTGTTACTTAAATCAGGACCTTGTGATTTTAATTGTGCTATACGACCAGGTGTGTTAAGAACATTTGAATAATTAACGGCTGTACCAAAAGCAAGTTTAAAAGGTGACTTGATTGCATCAAAAGCAGTTTTAGCAAGACTCCAGTTACCTGGTTGGTACATGTAATCAGTTTTACCAAATAAACTTTTTAAAGAATCCTTAACAGTAGGGTCAAGGTTTTCGTAAATAGTTTGTGCTTCGTCTTTGTCATCTAAGTTTAATAATTCACGATGCTTATTAAATAAGTAAGAATATTGGTCAATGGTGTTTTGTGCAGGGATACTTAAATTTGCTTTATATGCTGCAGTAGCCAGTGATGGCGAAGTTTTCCAAACTATTTCGTCCATTAAACACCTGGTGCAACATCAGAGGAATTACTTATTTCATTTAAAATAAAAGAAATTGTTTCATCGTTAGCATAAGGAAGCATAGCAGTTAAAGTTTCTTCCAATGATGGTTTCTCTGGAAGTGCTAAACCTGATGGGTCAAAACCTGTACCTGCACCAATACGTGAACCTTGAGTAATAACTTCATCAGAACGTTCAGTAGGTGCAAGAAGATTAGTAACACGAGGTCCCATCATTGCTCTTTGAATATCTGCAGCAGTTGGAACACCAGCAGTTTTAGGAGAACCTGCCATATCTGCACCTTGTTGAAGACCTAAAAGTTCTTGACCTTCACCATAATTACCACCAGACATATAACGAACTGGTTGTTTAGAAGTATTCATGTCAGTACGTTGTGCGTACTTACCTGGTCCTGAAACTTTTTCCATTAATCCTCATCATCATCGAATGTGTTAAATTTTTCATCCAACAAACGCCCTGCTTCTGTAATCATTCCCTGTAATTTCCAGTTAGGAGATTTGTTGTCATCTAGTACGTGTAAAAAGTATTTACCATTGGAATCAATCATTTCAACAATGGTTATTGCACCTGTTAACATCCCACCCATCGGATGCAGGTCTTGAACAAAATCGTTTAACGCATCCTGAAATCTTTTAACGTAATCAGGTTGTGTACGTTTTGTCATTTTATCCCGCTATCTGTCCTAGTATTTGTGCTATGTTTGGTGCTTGTGGTGGAGTGGCTCCAGTTGAGGGAGCGGGAGCACTCGTAGGGGACGGTTGTGCTACAACCTGCTGTGGTAACCCCTCAACTGGAGTAGGTTCAGGTTCAGCAAATACTTTCTTTGCTGCCTCTTCAATTGAAGTTCCATTTTGTCTTGCAGTTATTATTTCAGATAATTGTAAAATAAGTTTTGCAGGACTTTGTCCAGTTGCAATCATCTCAGGTAATGCTGCTGCACTTGATTCAATTGCTTTGTTTAAGTTATCTCTCATACGTTGAACATCAATGCGTTCTTGTTCTTTAGAAACATTCAATGCCCAAGGTAGTTCACTCATAACAAATTCGCGTGATACTAAATCCCCACCCATTGCTTGTAGTGAGAAGATAAGTGCACGCGATGGGTCAAGACCTGCCATCAGTCCATAACGAACTTCAACAGTGTAGTCACCTTTAATATCTTTTGAAGGATTGTATTTAAGTTCGTATGGTGCACCGTCATTTACACCACGAACTGTTTTATCCA
>Ga0315900_10013052_pt1 | contig 10136 bp, 9 predicted proteins | sample LakEriMetagenome_FD_203521 | JGI IMG/M metagenome (GOLD analysis project Ga0315900, IMG submission 203521) | Freshwater fungal communities from buoy surface, Lake Erie, Ohio, United States - Buoy 12 MA114 | ecosystem: Environmental > Aquatic > Freshwater > Lake > Lake biofilm | place: USA: Lake...
GGCCGGATCTTGACGCGCTGCCAGAGGAGATCGCCGAAGTCTGGCGCGCTGTGGGCGCAGCGGACACGATTGGCGTCTTCCAGATTGAGAGTCGCGCGCAGCAGCAGTCGCTCCCGCGCACCAAGCCTGTGAAGATGGATGACTTGGTGGCGCAGGTCGCCATCATTCGGCCCGGACCCATCCAAGGGAATGCGGTGCATCCGTATCTGCGCCGTCGCGCGGGGCTCGAGCGCGTCACCTATCCGCATCAGTCACTCGCGCCGATCTTGGACGAGACGCTCGGCGTGATCCTCTATCAAGAGCAGGTGATGCGCATCGCCATTGAGGTTGCTGGCTTCACCCCTGGCGCCTCCGATGTCTTCCGCCGCGCCATGGGTTCGGCGCGATCCGAACGCGAGATGGAGCTGCTGCGCACGCGCTTCGTTGACGGCGCCATCAGCACCGTTGGGATGCGCGCGGCTGATGCCACGGAGCTCTTTGAACGCGTCGCTGCGTTTGCGTCGTTCGGCTTCGCCAAGTCACACGCCGCCGCCTTCGCGCGCACCGCCTTCGAGAGCGCCTGGCTGCGCCTGCACTATCCGGCGCACTACCTCGCTGGCCTCATCCGCGCGCAGCCGATGGGCTTCTACCCCGTTGAGGCGCTGATCCACGACGCGCGCCGCCACGGCGTCACCGTGCAACCCGTCTGCGTCAATCGTTCAGCAGCGCGCACTTCCACTGAGTCGCTTGACGTCCGTGGAGCAATTAGCAGCGATCCCTTCATCGTGGTCCCCACCACTACAGAGCGCGCCGCCGCTGGATCGGAGGACGCGCTCTCGTTTGCCGTTCGACTCGGCCTGAATCTGGTGCGCGGCGTTGGCACGCGCACCGCGGAGCGCATCGTTGCAGAGCGGACGCACGGCGGCGACTTCCGCTCACTGGATGACCTGGCACGGCGAACCCAGCTGCCACTCAGCGCACTGGAGCGCCTCATCCGCGCTGGCGCGCTGGACACGTTCGGTGCTGAGCGTCGCGCGCTCCTCTGGCAGGCGGCGGAGGTCGGCGCGGAGATCACGCTCCCACCGAGCGACGCCCCCGCGCACCTCACGCCAGTTGACCGACTTGAAGCACTGATCGACGCGCATGGTCTTGTTGGTGCGGATCCCACCATGCAGCCGATCGAACTCTGGCGCGACGCGCTCACCCGCACGGGGACCGCCACCGTCGCCTCGCTGCGCCACCGCGCGGCTGGGCCCGCGCGCATCGCTGGGCTCCTGCTGAGCAGACAGCAGCCGCCCACCGCGCACGGCACCGTCTTCCTGGCGCTGGAAGATGAGACGGGGATCGCCAACGTCACGATCCGCGCGCGCGACTGGCCGCGCCTCCGCGGCGCCGTCCGCAGCGCCTCGCTCCTCCTCGTAGAAGGCGAGCTGCAACGCACCGGTGAGGTGGCGAACCTTGTCGCCACCCGCATCGCTCCACTCACGCGTGCGGACATCAAGCGGCACGCGCGAATCAGCTTCCGCTGAGCAGTCCCTTCGGCGACGCTATCCTCTGCGCATGTGTGGACGCATCGTGCAGAGCAGCAGCCCAGAGGAGATCGCGCGCGAGTTCGGTGCGGCGATCGATCCAGTGATGCGCGGCTCGTGGCAGCCGCACTGGAACGTGGCGCCCACCGCAACCGCGGCACTGATTGCACCGCATGCTGAAGTGGAAGAGGCGAACGGCACCGTGGTGCACGAGCGACTCCTCACCTACGCGCGCTGGGGCCTCGTCCCACACTGGGCGAAAGATGAGTCGCTCGGCAACCGCCTCTTCAACGCGCGCGCAGAGACCGTAGAGACGCTGCCGAGCTTTCGCGATGCGTTCAAGCGCAACCGCGTGATCGTCCCCGCTGATGCCTTCTACGAATGGGAGAACCCCGAACACTTAGAGGCACTCGGCACGCCAATCCCAAAGAAGGCACCGAAGCAGCCGTGGGCATTTCTTCCCGCCAACGGTGGCCACTTCGCGCTGGCTGGACTCACAAGCATCCGCGCTGGCGCAAACGGCGCACCGCTGCGCACCTTCACGCTGATCACCACCGAAGCGAACGCCGTGGTTGGCCGCATCCACGACCGCATGCCCGTCATGCTCAACACCCTCGAAGAGCGCGCCGCCTGGTTGGACGAACGCACGCCGATCAGCGCGCTCCGTTCACTCCTCGGCCCTGCACCCGACGCACTGCTGAATGCACGCCGTGTCTCGCGCGCCGTCTCCAACGCGCGCAACGAAGGCCCGCAGCTCATCGAGGAGATCCCCGACGAGCATGCGGGCCTAGGCCTTTAAATCATCAACTTCGCCGACGACCCCTAATTGCAGTCCTCAGCAGAGTCAACGTAACGGCTCGACCAGACGTTGGCACTACTCCTCGGCGCGCTTGCCGTATTTGAGGAGTACCGGTTACTTCGGCTCAAAAGCCTTGCGACGGTGCGCGGCGCAACTACTTCGCATTCGAAACTGATCGCTCCTCCCGTCCGCGCGCGATTTCTGTTGAAACGATTGCTATGGATATCGGCGACTCCGTTTCTCACATCAATCCAGAGTGCGCCGCCTTCTCTCGCAGAGTTTCCTGTGAATACATTACCTGTGATCTCGGTCAGCCCATCAACCATCCAGGTTTCGATTGCTCCTCCAAAGGTCGCTCCCGAATTACTCGCGAATGAGTTCCCAGTCACGATAAAGTCACGGCCGTTCCGCTCATGGGCAATCGCCCCACCGTCTTCCAGAGCCACATTGACGTTCGCTCTGAATTCGCTCCCTGTAACAACAATCTCTTCGTCGTCATCGTAATCGTCATCTAGGCCAGATCCATAGGAGTAGATTGCAGGACCCTGTCCCGCTCGATTCCCCCTGAAGGTGCTGCCATCAACGTTGAGAGATCCCTCGTAGACATGAATTCCGGCGCCTGCGCTGGTGCCAGGGGTTGAATTACCAATGAATTCGCTGTCATCGACTTCTAGGCTCCCGCCCCACAGGTAGAGAGCTGCTCCGCCCCAGTCAGGCTCCATGCCATCCGGTTCATAGGTAGTACGATTGCTCACAAACCTACTACCTGTGACCGTAGCGTCACTCTCTTCAATTAAGACAGCACCACCGAAATCAGCGTAATTTCCGCGGAAGTATGAGTTAACCAGAGTGACTTCGATCTCGTAGGCATAGATAGCTCCGCCCCCCTCCTCGGGTTCGGTTACGAAGTTACCGACAAATGAAGAATCGGTGATCGTGACATCGCCGCCGTCAGCGTAAATCGCACCGCCTTCACCGCTTACTGCTTCATTACCCGTGAACGTAGAGTTGGTCACGGTGACTGGTCCGCCAGAATAAACCGCGCCGCCGTAGCCGCTGATGTTCTCAATAAAGTCTGAATCGGTGGCGGTGAAGCCGTCGCCAGCATAAACCGCGCCGCCATACTCATCGAGGCCGTCGTTGCCTTCCATCAACACGCCTGTCAACTCCACCGTGCCACCGTCAATAACAATGGCTCCATAGCGACCATCGTTGTTCATAAATTCTGAGTCGCTCACCTCAATCAAAGCCGCGGCCGCAACGCCATCCACAGAGATCGCTCCACCCTCCCCCGCGCTAACGTTGTCGCTGAAGCTCGAGTCCGAGACAGTTACCCCCTGACCGTTCGCGGCACTGCCTACATAGATGACAGCATCGTCGCCGTTCTGATTGTTCGTGAAGTCACTGTCTGAGACGGTCACGGGGCCAGGATTCGCGAAGATCGCGCTGCCAGAGCCGACAGCTACACCAGAATCAAACGTCGAGTCGGTCACACTGAGCGACCCATCGAGGATCTTGATGGCGGCACCGGAGGCTGCCTCGGCATCAAAAAAGCTAATTCCGCTCACAGAAACAGAGGTGACGTTATCAAACGAGAGAATTTGGTAGAGCCCATCTCCATCGAGGGTTACATTTGCTCCCGCAGCTGCTTCAATGGTAATCACATCATGAGCAGGACCACCGTCATGAAGGGTGATATCGTCCGCAAATAGGTAGTCCCCATTGCAGATGATGATCCTATCCCCGTTGTCGTCAACGGCCGCAAGTGCGGCGTCGAGCGCGGTATTAATATCTGTCAGGTTTGTGCTGAAATCAGGATCTGCACATGAACTCGCAGCAGTGGTGTCGTCGTTCTCTCCAACATAGATGTCGTTCACCGCGGCAACCGCACGTTGTGGCGCCTGCAGCATCACGCCTGCAGCGAGCGCTGCGCTTAACAAGGCGATCAATACTCGTTTCATGTGGCCTCTTCCTCCTCACTGCTTTCTGCCGATTTCGGCGGTTCTGTTTTTGAGCGAGTTTTTCTGCGTAAGACTGTAGGACAAAGCAGCCCCCGTGGGAAGACCCTTTCACGAGCTCAGCACGGCCGAGGGCGGGAAGTTGGCCATGTGCGGGGCAGGCGCACAGCGGCTCCAGATCTCGCGAGGTCTATCGAGTCAGGTTTCCAGAGGGATGCTCAGTAGATTGAGTAGTTCGTTCGGGCCCGAGCGAACGTTCGCTCAGTGCGGCCCGATCCCCGCCACTGCCACGAACACGGTAAGCAGCAGGCCAAGGAGTAGTCCAATTACCCAGGAGCCAGCGAGCGATTTCATCCCTCTATCTTACCGCGCGCGTGCCTCGCGGGTAGACTCCGCTGCATGAGCCAGTCACCGCGCGCCGTCCTGATGATCAACCCGCTCGGGTTCAATCCAAACCCCGAGACGGCTGTGGATAACGCCTTCCAAGATGCGGCGATTGCGGATGCCGCAGAGCGTGCCGCGGTGGCGGCGGAGGCGCGCGTCGAGGTTGCGCGGATTGCGCAAGGGTTGCGTGAGCTCGGCGTTGAGGTGTTGCTGATTGACGACCTTCCCGGGAGTGATGTGCCCGACTCTGTCTTCCCAAACAACTGGATCAGCACCCATGATGATGGCCGCGTGGTCCTTTACCCCATGGCAACACCGAGCAGACGTCGCGAACGACGCGCAGATGTGGTGGAGGCGCTGCGTGAGCGATACGTGGTGAGTGACGTGATTGATCTGTCTCCAATGGAAGAGGATGCGATCTTCCTTGAAGGAACTGGCGCACTGGTGTTGGACCACACAAGCCGTGTTGCATATGTGGCGCGATCCGGTCGCGCGCACACTGCAGCAGCGCTGCGCTGGTGTTCCGCAATGAACTACGAAGCGGAACTCTTTGACACTGTCGATTCAAAGGGTGCGCCGATCTATCACACCAATGTGGTGCTCTCCATTGGGACTGAGTTCGTCACCGCGGGCCTCCAGAGCATCCCCGACCCTGCCGAGCGGGCCCGGGTGGGGGCGCGGCTCACAGGCTCCGGACGCGAGGTGGTGGCGCTGGACCCTGGCCAGATCGCTGAATTTGCTGGTAACGGGCTCGAGCTTTTGGGCGCCGGCGGCCGCCGCATCTTCGCCCTCTCGGCGCGCGCGGCGGCGGCACTGCGACCCGATCAGCGTGCGCAAATCGAGCGTTTTGCGCACGTTTTCCCGATCAACATCCCAACGATTGAGCGATCGGGCGGCTCCGTCCGATGCACGCTTGCGGGGATTCACCTGCCACCGCGGGGTGGCGCAGGGGCCTGATCGTGGGTCGGCGAGAATCCGCTGATCATTTGCGCTTCACAAATCGCGCGCGGTCTGGCACGCTAGAGGTCGCAGGACCAGATGGGTCCTGGGGAGTTTAGTTGAGGTGAAAAACATGGCAGCAAAGAAGAAGGCGAAGAAGGCTGTTGCAGCTGCAGCGCCTGCCGCGCCAAAGGTGAAGAAGGCCAAGAAGAAGGCGGCTCCTAAGAAGGCCGCTGCGAAGAAGGCCGTCAAGAAGGTAGCCAAGAAGGCCGTTAAGAAGGCTGTGAAGAAGGTTGCCAAGAAGACCGCAAAGAAGAAGACGGCGAAGAAGGCTGTCAAGAAGGCCGCGAAGAAGGCCGCTCCTAAGAAGAAGGCTTCCAAGAAGAAGGCTTCGAAGAAGGCTGCAGCGGCACCTGCCGCTTCAACCGGCTGGAGCATTTTCGGTTCCAACAACAAGTAATCTGACGACCGTCGCGTTCGCGCGACTCGTCACTTGCTGATGTGAAGAGGCCCCGCCCATTTGGGCGGGGCCTCTTCTTTTCTTTACGCGCCGTTGCGAATCTACCGTTATGGGATGCGCGTTTACGAGATGCGCCGTCTCCCCTTACTGCGTTCCAGGAGTGCTACGCCGAGTGCGCGGCGTGTGGATGGCGGAACGGCGGGGCGACTGCGTCGTGAGTTCATGCCGTCTGGAAGATAGGCGCCGAACGATGCGGCGAAGTCAATCTCTTCCCGCTCTGTTGCCCCCTCTTCCAGATAGACGGCATCATTGGCGTCGAGCTGCTCAATCAGTGTGACGATCTCCGGGCTCATGGCGGCGGAGGTGATCAAGAGGCGCTCATCTGGGTACGCCCAGGCACAGTACGCGGTGGCACCCGCCACATAGACACTCATGAGACGTGCACGATTTCTTCGGCGACGCTTTGGGGCGTCCGCGCGAACTCGAGAAGAGAGTTGACTCATAGGGCTCCTTCCGCTGTGCAGAGCCGTCCGGCGGCGCCGTGACGGGATTGGCAACCCTACTATTGATCCCCAGTGTGTCAAGTGCCTGACACAAGTTTCGCCGATCTTTTGTGCGTGATCGGCGCTCGTGCGGTCAGTACCCGCGGCGCACCATCTCAATGAAAACACGACCGGCGGTGCGAGCGTCGCTCTCTGCACGGTGCGCTGGCCCCTCCAGTTTGATCTGTAACTCCTTGACGACCTCTTCAAGGCGCGGCCACTTCTGGTCTGGCGCGGTGAGGCCCCGCATGGTGCAGTAGGTGTGCTGATCACGCCCGAGTTCAATGCCGAGCCACTGCAGCCCCTCCGCGTCAAAGGACATGTTGTGCGCAATCACCAACTCTGCGCCAGCGAGGCGCTCGGCGAGACCATCTCCCGCCTCATCCACATCAACGCCGTCTTTATCGATCATCGCCTGCGTGATGCCGGTCAGCTCTGCAATGAAGTCGCTCACAGGCGTGTCTGACTTGACGAGGGTGGACCAGGCCGCAACCTCGCGGTCTCGCTCGTAGGTGATGAGGCCGATCTCAATCACGGCAACATCCGGATCCTTCTTCCATATCCCCGTGGTCTCAAAGTCCAGCGCAACCCAACGCTTCGGCAGGGTGCCGCGGAATCTGTCGCGTGGCTCAGGGAGGATCATGCGGTGATTATGGGGGTTCGCCGCTACGATGTCTGCATGGAGTTGTTGTTGATTGCACTCGCAGCCGCCGCCGCATCTGCGGCAACCCTGATCTCTGGATTTGGCTTGAGCACAGCACTAGTCCCAGTCTTCGCCCTCTACTTTCCACTCCCGCTCGCGATCGGTGCCGTTGCGGTGGTGCACCTGCTCAACTCACTCTTCAAGGTGGGGATCATGCGTAGCGAGATTGACTGGCCGGTGGCCTTCCGATTCGGTGTGCCAGCGGCGGCAGCCGCACTCCTTGGCGCAACACTCCTCGGCGCACTCGGCGAGGCAGAGCCGCTCGCTCGCTACTCCATTGGAGAGTCATCGTTTCAGATCACGCCGTTGAAACTCGTAGTGGGAGGGGTGATCCTCGCCCTGGTCGCGCTGGAGCTCTCGCCGCGCGCCACTACCCTGCACATCTCGCCGAGTGCCCTCCCCGTCGGCGGCCTCCTCTCCGGATTCTTTGGCGGACTGACGGGGAACCAAGGGGTGCTGCGCAGCGCCTTCCTGTTGCAGCTGCGCCTCTCACCAGCGCGCTTCGCGGCGACGGGAGCGGCTGGGGCGGCCTTCGTTGACCTTGCACGTCTCGCCGTCTACGGGAGCGGAACCTCCGCCGCCGTGCTTGAGAGTGCTGGACCACTTCGCGACGCGCTCATCGTGGCAACCCTCGCAGCGTTCGCCGGTGCGCTCGGTGGGCGGCAGCTGGTTCGAGTGATCAGCGGCGCCCTCCTCCGCCGTATCGTTGCCTCCTCCATGCTCGCCGTGGCAACACTGATGGTCACGGGTATCGTATGAACATGAATCAGCTGACGGTGAACGCGAGGCTCACGAAGCTTGCGAACGGTCGTGCACCAGAACTGCTCGTTGGGTTTGGTGCGGCAGCGATCCTCGCCTGCGACCTGATCGATCCGACGCTCGATGCGCGCATCTACGCCGCCTCCGAACATGCGCTCGGGTCTGCCGCATGGCTCTTCCATACGGGACTCGCCGCACTCTTCGCTGTGCTGATCCTTCTGTATGTGCGCCTACGGAAGAGTCCCGTGCATCGCGGCGTGCGCCGCGGCTTGGTTATTGGGGCGATTGGCGTGATTGGCGTTGTGCTCTTTCCCACCGATCCAGGTTGGGGCGTGGTGAGTGTGCCAGGGCGGCTGCATCCAATCTTTGCGCTGATTGCTGCGGGGAGTCTGCTCTATGTAGGGTCTCGACTCTCGCGCCCGCGCAGCGTCCTGCTGCACACGGCGGCCTTTATTGGTGCGGGCTTCCTCGGGGGGTTTGTGGGTGGTGGTGCGGGATTCGCGGAGCGCTTCGCCCTGGCGATCGTGGGGCTCCTTCTCTACCTCGGCGCCTACCGTTCGCGCACCGGCGAGATCTAGTTCAGCGAACGCTCGCTAGACGCTCTTCCCACTGACGGGCCGCGGTCGGCTCGCACGTGTCAGCTTTACTTCGACGATCGCGCGCATGCCGTCTTCTGCTGCGCGCGTGAGCTCCTTCATCTCTGCAGCGCTATGCACGCCATAGACCCAATGGCCGCGGATGGTTCGCACAAGGAGGCCGCAGATTGTTCGGGTCTCAGCGGCGTTGTATCCGCGCGTCCGGAAGAGCGGTCCCGCCCAATCCACGTATCGGTCAATGTTTGCTTCAAGAAGAGTTCGCAGTGCCACGCGCCCCTGCTTCGTTGAGTTGATGTACGTGATGATGTCCCAGCGCGAAGAGGTCTCCAGGTGGATCTTCCCCATGCCCATCACAAGTGCGTGCAGCTGCTCGCGCCAGTTCGCTTCGGTCCATGGCGTGGTGGTGTGCTTCATCAGCGCGGGCCACCAGACCTTGACCCACTCTTCGTAGATCTCCGCGAAGATGGCGTCGCGATCATCAAAGAATTGATAGGCCGTTCCGGCGGCGATCTTCGCCTTGCTGGCAATCATCTGCATGGTGATGTTGCCGACACCTTCGCTCTTTGCGAGCGTCTCGGCGGCGGCAAGGATCTGCTTCCGGGTGCGGAGCGATCGCTCTTGGCTCGGGACTCGTCGGCGTCCTGGAATCCAGTTGCCAAGCGGGAAGGCATCGGGGGTCAGCTGCTTGCCAGCCTCCACCACGATCTTTCCTTTGGTGACGCGGGTTGATGACTTCATGCTCTGAGTGTCGCAGGTCGCACTAAACGCGCAACTACCTGTCAAGCAATTGCGAGATTAGTTCAGGTATCACGCTCAATGTGTTGATTTCTCTACATTGGCGGCGGCGCCAAACGTGAGGCGAGCGCTAGTCGGCGGCGCGGCGGAGGGTGCGAATCAGTGCCTCTGCGGCGTTTGCGCCAGGTGCGCCCGTGACGCCACCACCTGGATGCGTGCCCGCGCCGGAGAGGAAGAGCCCTTCGATCGGCGTCTCATAACGGCCGATGCCGTAGAGGGGGCGCCACTGCGCAAACTGATCAAAGCCTTCATTGACGTGCATCGCGTGACCACCCGTTGCGCCCCAATCGTTCTGCAGATCCGCAGGAGTGATCAGCTGGCGCGCGCTGATGAGATTCGTGATGCCAGGGGCAACGTGCTCCAACTGGTCCACCACGCTATCCGCGAACGACTTGCGTGTGGCTTCGTCCCACTCGCCGTCCTTGAGGACCGCGGGTGCGTACTGCACCACGCAGCTGACAATGTGTCGACCGTCCGGCGCGAGCGATGGATCAATCAGTGTTGGGATGAGCGCTTCAATAATCGGCGTCTCGCTGATGCGGCCGTACTTGGAGGCGTCGAAGGCCTTCTCGGTCCCGAGGATGCTCTCCAAGATCACGATGCGGCCGCGCAGTTTTTCCTGCGCCGCTTCGCCCTTCCCTGCCGCGGTAAAGGTGGGGAGCTTGTCAACGAGCAGGTTCAGCTTTGAGGTGA
>Ga0315900_10013056_pt1 | contig 10135 bp, 9 predicted proteins | sample LakEriMetagenome_FD_203521 | JGI IMG/M metagenome (GOLD analysis project Ga0315900, IMG submission 203521) | Freshwater fungal communities from buoy surface, Lake Erie, Ohio, United States - Buoy 12 MA114 | ecosystem: Environmental > Aquatic > Freshwater > Lake > Lake biofilm | place: USA: Lake...
CGCGACACCCTCTCCCGCACAGCGGGGGAGGGAGGGGGAGGGGGCGCGACCGAACCTGCCAATCAGGCAGTGCCAGCGGCCTCTCCAGCCGGATTAGCGCGGGGCGGGCGAGGTGTCGCATCTATAATGCTCATCAATTCTAGCGGGCTTACTCATTGGCAGGGCGCATGGCCGGAGGCTAGACAGCGCCCAGCACAGAGGACCCGTCCCATGGCCTATTTCCAGTCCAAGCCGACCGCCGGCCGTCATTTCCTGCAGATCCCGGGCCCGAGCAACGTGCCGGACCGCGTGCTGCGGGCGATGGACAACCCGACGATGGACCATCGCGGCCCCGATTTCGGCCTGATGGGCAAGGCCGTGCTGGAGAAGGTCAAGGCCGTCTTCAAGACCAAGTCCCATGTGATCATCTACCCCGCTTCCGGCACCGGGGCGTGGGAAGCGGCGCTGGTCAACACGCTCTCGCCCGGCGACCGCGTGCTGATGTGCGAGACCGGCTGGTTTGCCCATCTCTGGCACGAGATGGCCACCCGCCTGCAGCTGGTGCCCGACTACATCAAGACCGACTGGCGCCGTGGCGCGGATGTCGCCGCCATCGAAGCGAAGCTGCGCGAGGACAAGACGCACAGCATCAAGGCCGTCTGCGTCGTCCACAACGAGACCAGCACGGGCTGCACGTCGCGCATCGACGAGGTCCGCAAGGCGATGGACGCCGCCGGGCACCCGGCGCTGCTGCTGGTGGACACCATCTCCTCGCTCGGCAGCATCGACTATCGCCATGACGAATGGGGCGTGGATGTCACCGTCTCCGGCAGCCAGAAGGGCCTGATGCTGCCGCCGGGCCTGTCCTTCAACGCGGTCAGCGCCAAGGCGCTGAAGGCGGCCGAGACGGCGAAGCTGCCGCGCGCCTTCTGGGACTGGCAGCCGATGATCGCCTCCAACGCGACGGGCTATTTCCCCTACACGCCGGCGACCAACATGCTCTACGCGCTCGATACCGCGCTCGACATGCTGCTGGCAGAGGGGCTGGACAATGTCTTCGCCCGCCACGATCGCCACGCGGAAGCCACGCGCCGCGCCGTGCGCCATTGGGGCTTCGAGGTCCAGTGCGTCGATCCGCGCCACTACTCCTCCGCGCTGACGGCGGTGCGCCTGCCGGAAGGTCACAGCGCCAATGGGCTGCGCGCGACGATCCTGGAGAAGTTCAACATGTCGCTCGGCAACGGGCTTGGGCAGTTGAACGACCGCGTGTTCCGCATCGGCCATCTCGGTGACTTCGGCGACCTGCAGCTCGTCGGCACGCTGGGCGGGGTGGAGATGGGGCTGCGCGCAGCCGGCATCCCGCACAAGTCGGGCGGCGCGCAGGCGGCGATGGAGTACCTCTCCGGGAACGCCTGATCCTGGCTTGATCCGCGCGGAGGGTTACGCTCCGCGCGGGCCATCCCCACACTCGGGTGATGGCCGAGGTCTTCATCAACCGTATCGCGACCGCCGTGCCCCGCCATGAGGTGCACGGCGCCTTCCGCGCCTTCGCCGCGGCGAAGGCCGCGACGGCGCAGGTGGAGCCCGCCTTCGCGCGGATGGATGCCCGCGCCGGCATCGCCACGCGCCATTCGGTGCTGGAGCCGTCCCTGCCGCTCGGCTCTGGCACCGCCTGCGGCTTCTATCGTGCGGGCAGCGCCTTTCCGACCACCCGCGCCCGCATGGCCCGCTACGAGGCGGAAGCCCCGGCGCTGGCCGATCTTGCTTTCGCGCGCCTCGGCCTGGCCGAAGAGGCGCCGCGGATCACCCATCTCGTGCTGGCCACCTGCACGGGCTTCGTGGCACCGGGCCTCGACCGGCATCTGGTGGAACGCCACGGGCTGCCGCGAAGTGTCGAGCGGACCATGGTCGGCTTCATGGGCTGCCAGGCGGCGATCAACGCGCTCAAGCTCGCCTGGCACATCGTCCGCAGCGAGCCTGATGCGCGCGTGCTGGTTTGCTGCCTCGAACTCTGCACGCTGCACCTGCAGGACACGGCGGCGCTCGAGCAACTGCTGTGCTTCCTGCTGTTCGCCGATGGCTGCGCCGCTGCGATCGTCAGCGCCGAGCCGACGGGCTTGCAGATCGAGGGGTTCCGCAGCCTGGTGATGCCGGAGGCGGCGGAGATGATCACCTGGCGCATCGGCAATGATGGCTTCGACATGACGCTGTCCGGCCTGGTGCCGATCACGCTGGCCCATGCGCTGCCCGATTTCGCGCCCGAGATGCTGGATGGCCGCGCGCCGGCGGAGGTTGATCTCTGGGCGGTGCATCCGGGCGGGCGCTCCATCCTGGACGGCGTGCAGAACGGGCTCGACCTGCCGCCCGCGGCGCTGGCCACCAGCCGTGCGGTGCTGCGCGCGCATGGCAACATGTCCTCTGCAACCGTGATGTTCGTCCTCGCCGCGATGCTGCGCGACGCCGCTCGCGGGCAGCGCGGCGTGGCGCTGGCCTTCGGCCCCGGCCTCTCGGCCGAGAGCATGCGCTTCCAGGTTGCCTGACGATGCCGCGCATCATGGCCGATGAGATCATGGATGATCCCGGCCAGTCGGAAGCTGATTTTCGCGCCGCGCTGGACGGGCTGGAAACGCTGAACCGCCTGACCTTCGCCCATCTCCCGCTCACCCGCTTCCTGGACCGGCTGGTGCAAGAGGAGGGGCTCACCCAGCTCTCGCTGCTCGATGTCGGCGCGGGTGGGGGCGATGCGCTGCGGGCGGTGGCGCGCTGGGGCAAGCGGCGTGGGATCAGCCTCGACCGCAGCCCCTGGGCCGAAGGCTACGCGATGGCGTGCGGCACGCCGGCGGGTTGGATCACCGCGGATCTCTTCGACCTGGCCCCCGATCGGCGCTTCGATGTGGTGATCTGCGGCCTGTTCGCGCATCACCTGCCGGATGCGGAGCTGGTGCGTTTCCTGCGTTGGCTGCCGGCGCATGCCACGCGGCGCTGGCTGATCCTCGATCTGCACCGGCATTGGCTGCCGTGGGCCGCGGTCTGGGCCGGCACGCGGCTGCTGCGCCTGCATCCGATGGTGATCCATGACGGGCCGGTCTCCATCAACCGCGGCTTCGTGCGCGCCGATTGGACGCGACTGTTGGCCGAGGCCGACGTGGCGGCCGACATCCGCGGGGTCGTGCCCTTCCGCTGGGCAGTGTCGGGGCGCGCCGGATGAGCGGCATCGTGATCGTCGGTGGCGGCCCCGCCGGCAGCGCCGCCGCGATCGCGCTGGCCCGCGCCGGGCGGAGGCCGCTGCTGATCGAGCGCGAGGCCGTTGTCACCGAGAAGGTCTGCGGCGAATTCCTGGCTGAGGACGCAGCGCGGCTGCTGGCGGCGCTCGGCCGCGACATCGAGGTGCTCGGCGCTGTGCCGATCCGCCGCGGCTTGCTGGGCGCGGGCCGCGCGCAGGCAGAGATGCCGCTGCCCTTTGCCGCCTGGGGCCTGCCGCGCGCGCGCCTGGATGCTGCGCTGCTGGATGCCGCGGCCGATGCGGGGGCGGTGGTGCATCGTGGCGTCGCGGTGGCCGCGGCCGACCACGACGGCACCGGCTGGTCGCTGCGCCTGGCAGCCGGCGGGGTGCTGGCAGCGCCGCAATTGGTGCTGGCCACTGGCAAGCATGAACTGCGCGGATGGCGCCGCACTGCGCGCGGTGGGGCGCTGGGCGTGAAGCTGCCCTTGGCGGGCGCGATGCCGGAGGCGGCGATCGCGTTGCTGGCATGCCCCGGCGGCTATGCGGGGCTGCAGCCGCGGCCGGGCGGCGGGGCTAATCTCTGCGCCGCGCTGGATCCGGCCGCGCCCGGCGCGGCGGCGGCGGCGCGCTCGGCCGAGGCATTCCTCAGCCATGTCACGGGCGGCTCGGCGCTGGCGGAGCGGTTGTTGGGCAGCCTTCGCCCGGTTCTGGCACGGCCGCTTGTGGTTGCGGGCGTGCCCTATGGGTTCCTGCATCGCGGCCTGGAGGGCGACGGGACGGAGCCCTTCCGGATCGGCGACCAGGCGGCGGTCATCCCGAGCTTCTGCGGCGATGGCGTCGCGATGGCGCTGGGCTCGGGCCTGGCGGCAGCGGCGGCGTTGGCGAGCGGCGTGCCGGCGCCGGCGCATCACGCCGCCCGCGCCGCGGGCCTGGCGGGGGGTATGCGGCTGGCCGGTCTGCTGGCGTGGCTGGCCGCGCGAGCGCCGCGCCTGGTGCTGGGCAGCGTGGCGATGGCGCCGGGCATGGCGGGGTGGGCGGCACGCCGAACGCGGCTTGGCCTGGTGTGAAGAGAGGGGGGGCGGGCTTGACCCCCGCGCCGCGGGTCGCCATACGGCGTCGGCCACGGTACGTCCCGTTCGTCTAGAGGCCTAGGACACCAGCCTTTCACGTTGGCAGCACGGGTTCGAATCCCGTACGGGACGCCACCCATCCGACGGAAACCCACCGCGAACCTTCTCTGCCTGCGCGACAGGTCACGCGTCGTGGTAGGCGCGGGTGCGTCGAATGGCGCCCTCGGGCTGCCTGACACGCAGAGCTTGACAGCAACCAGAATTAGGAATATTGTCTCTGCTGCAAATCCGTCCAGGAGTTTGCCATGCCTGAATCGCCGCCAACAGAAGCCAGCCTGCGAGCGGCAATGCGCGATCCGCGGTACTGGCAGCCGGGCCATCCCGAACGGAGCCGCTACGTCGCGCGCGTGACGGAAGGCTGGCGCAGTCTTGTCGAGGCCGAAGCGGGCCAGGGTGGTGTCGTGAACGTACGAGGCTACGTTCGGACCATCGACGGCAAAGCCGTGAACGTGGCCGCACACACGCGAGGCGATCCGGCCGGCGGATCGGATCCCGGAGAAGGTCGGGGGCTACAGCGAGACCAAGCAGCAGATCGCGCCGTTGCGACGGCAAGTCGCCGAAGCGCTGCCTGCGATGCGCAGTTCGAGCGTGACCAGGCGGTTTGCCGGGCGCTTCCCTTACCAGCGATCCGGCGTTCATGTTGGGCCAGTGCGATGGAGAGATACGCGCAGTGCGGTCGCGGGGCCTTTATCCCGCCTTTGGTGACGGGGCGCTGACATCATGATGGAATCGATGGACGTGATCGCGAGCCGAGCCTTTGAGGTGGATGGCCAGCCTGGGTTCACCATAAGGATTGGCCGGCCGACGCTGGCACCTGAGGGCGATTGTTGGTTCTGCCAGTACGAGATCGATGGACCTCTGACAAAGCGTCGTGGACGCTTCGGTGGTGAGGACGCGATGCAGGCCCTTGTGAACGCCCTGTATTGCCTCGCTGTCGATGTGGAGGTGAGCGCTGAGAACGCCGAGGGGAAGCTGTCTTGGCTCGGCGAAAGGAATGATTTTGGGCTGCCCTTGCCTCCGAAGAAGTGAGGCGATGGTTCGGGTCCGCTACACGACTAGGCAATTGAGAAGCCCAGACTTGCTTCATTTGGCAGAGACGGTTCGCGGGGAGGGGCGTTCGCCACGCCACTTCTCCACGACATCGAGAACTCAGGCCGTCGGCTTTGGTCGGTTGCGATGGCACCAGCTGTCTTCGGGCGCTTGTGTCCTGCGCCGTCCATCAACGGCACCAGCCCGAAGATCAGACGCACCTAAGGCTGCACAGGCGCCCCGGCGGTAGGGCGTCATTCGTGAGCATGCCGAGCACAGCGTGAACGCGGCCGCACGTCCAAAGCTTGTCGCGCACCCAACGGCATCCGATGCTGCACCAGCAGATGCGTTGGGAGGCAGCAGATGCGCGGGACGGTGAGGTTCGGTCGGCGCATGGCACTCGCGCTTGGCGGCCTGGGTCTGGCGACGCCGACACTCGCGCAGGACTGGCCGGCCCGGCCGATCCGGGCGGTGCTGGGCTTCGCACCCGGCGGGGGCGTGGACCTGGCGGCGCGGGTCGTCGCGCGGGGCATGAGCCAGGCCTTGCGCCAAACCGTGGTGGTGGAGAACCGGCCCGGCGCCGGCAGCACGCTGGCCGCCGCCCAGGTGGCCCGCGCCGAGCCGGATGGCTACACGATCATGGTGGCGGAAACGGGCATGCTGATCGGCCCCGTGCTCTACCGCGACGCCCGCTACGATCCGATCGCATCCTTCGCGCCGATCGGGCGCATCGCCGTCGCGCCGCTCGGAATCGTCGTCGCCGCCAGCCTGGGCGCGGCGGACCTGCCGGCAGCACTCGCGCTGGGCCGCGCGGCACCGCGCCCCTGGCGCTTCGCGACGCCGGGCGTGGGCACGGCGCAGCATCTGGTGGGCCAGATGCTGGGCAGCGCCGGCGGCCTGCCGCTCGAGCATGTGCCGTATCGTGGCGGCGCGCCGGCCGTCACCGCCGTGCTGTCGGGGGAGGTCGAGATCGGCGTGGCGAGCCTGCCCGCAGTCATGCCCGCCATCGGCGCGGGTCAGTTGCGCCTGTTGGCGGTCACGACACCGGGCCGCGTCGCAACGGTGCCGGAGGTGCCGGCGGTTGCGGAAACGCTCCCAGGCTTCGACCTGGCGCCCTCCATCTTCCTGGTGGCGCCGGCCGGCACGTCGCCGCTTGTGGTGCAGGCGCTCAACGCGGCGCTGTCGGCCGCACTTGGCGATGCGGCGACGCGCGATGCCCTGGCGTCGGCAGGGCTGATCGCCGCCCCATCATCCGCGCCCGCCGAGATGGCGCGCGACTTGGCGCTGGAGACGGAGCGCTGGTCGGCCCTTGCCCGCAGCTCGGGTGCGCGGCTCGATTAGAACCATCGCCGAGCCGGATGGTCGGCAGGCTGACATGCGCCATCCGGCGCGGGCGATCGGCGTCCGCGCTGCCGAGCTTGGCGGCACAGCGATGCGCAGCCACGATGCCCGAGACACCGGCCTGAGAGGGATGCCATGCCGAGCCTGCGCGTGAACGGAACCGAAATCCACTACGCCGAGGCCGGTGCCGGCGGGCAGCCTTTGCTGATGGTGCATGGCACGCTGGGCGATCAGCGGGTCTTCGCGGCCCAGATGCAGCCACTCGCCAAAGCAGGCTTCCATGCGATGGCGCTGTCGCTCCGCCACTGCTGGCCCGGCCACTGGCCCGCGGAGGGCGGGGATTTCCGCATCGACACGCATGTCGCCGACGTCGCCGCCTTCATCCAGGCGCTCGGCAAGGGACCGGTCGCGTTGCTCGGTCACTCCCGCGGCGGGCATATCGCGCTGCGAAGCGCGGAACGGCACCCCAGCTTGCTGCGCGCGCTAATCCTGGCCGAGCCTGGCGGTGAGCTGGATGAAAGCCTGGGTGGCAAGCCCGGCGCGCAGGCGCAGGCCAGCGCCTTCACGCAAGCCGCCGAGCTGGTGGCGGCCGGCGACGAGGAAGGCGGCCTCAAGGTCGTGGCCGAGCACACCGGCGGCCCCGGCGCCTGGGAGCGGCGGCCGGAGGACCGCAAGGCCATCAGCCGCGCCAATGCGCGCACCCTGCTGGGGCAGCGGCACGAGGAGCGCCGCCCTTACGCGCGCGCCAGCGCCGCAGCCATTCGAACGCCGACACTGTTCCTTCAGGGCGCCCAGACGCGCCCGAGCTTCGTGGCGAATGTCGCGGCACTGTCGGGCGCGATGGCGGGTTCCAGGGTGGTGGTGATTCCGAATGCCACGCACGGCCTTCCCTATGAGAATCCGAAGGACTTCAACGCCGCGGTCATCGGCTTCCTGAACGCGCTCTGATCACGGCGGCCAGCGCGCTGTCGGAGAGAGGCTGCATGGCCAAGGTGGTCTGCGCCGGCATCGGCGTGCTGGACCAGGTGTGGGAATTGCCGGCGCTGCCGGCGGCGGCGGGCAAATACATTGCCACCGGCCTGCGCGTGGTTGGCGGCGGCATGGCGGCCAATGCGGCGGTCGCGATCGCCGCCCTTGGCGGGCAGGCCGCCTGGTGCGGCCGGCTCGGCGCGGATGCGGCGGGCGCGACCTTGCTGGCCGCGCTGCGGCGCCACGGCGTGGACACGCGCGGCGTCACCATCGCCGAGGATGCGCGATCCCCGACCTCTGCCGTGCTGCTGGACGGCGAGGGCGAGCGCATCCTGGCCGTCTTCCCAGGCGCCGGCCTGCCCGAGGAGGCGCCCGTCCCGCCTGAATTGCTGGATGGCGCTGGCGCGGTGCTCGCCGATCCGCGCTGGATCGGCGGGGCCGAGCGGCTATTCGCGCAGGCCGCGCGGCGGGGCCTGCCGCGCGTGTTCGACGCCGACATCGCCCCGCGCGCGGCGCTGCACCGTCTCGCGCGGGAGGCGGAGCATGTGATCTTCTCGGAACGCGGCCTTGCGGCCTTCTGTGGCCATGCGGATGCACAAGCGGGACTGGCGGAGGCGGCGGCGATGCTGCCGGCGCAGGTGGCGGTGACGCTCGGTGCCCAAGGCAGCCTGTGGTGGCGCGAGGGCAGGCCCGTGCATCTCGGCGCTCCGCGCGTCCAGGCGCGCGACACCACGGGCTGCGGCGATGTTTTCCACGGCGCCTATGCGCTCGCCTTGGCCGAAGGCATGGCGGTCCTGGACGCGGCCCGGTTGGCCACCGCGGCCGCGGCGCTGAAGGCCGCGCGCGGCAGCGGCTGGGACAGCATGCCGGATCGCGGCGCGGCCGAGGCGATGTCCGCGCAGGGCTGGGGCTGACGTCGTCCGCGCGAGAATGCGTCGACGACGCCCATCCTCTCGCATCACGCGTCGTTGAAGCCGCCGAGCGGCCGAACGTGGCATCAAGGGCGGCGTGGCTTGACCTTCGTCAAGGCCGGCCCGTGCCCGAGAGTCATCATTGCCACGTCTGCGGCCATGGCGTGATGCGGCATCGTCATCCGGGGGGCTGACCCGCCGCAGACCATGGTGCGCAGGATCGAACCAGAGGCGCGCGACATGGCAGTTCCGCTGCAGGTCACCTTCAAGGGTATGGATCCCTCTCCCGCGCTTGAGGCGCGGATACGCGAGAAGGTGGTCCGGCTGGAGCGCTTCGAGCGCGACATCCTGCGCTGCCACGTTACCATTGAGGCGCCGCACCACCATCACCGCCAGGGCCGGATGTTCCGCGCCCGTGTCGAGGTCTTCGTGCCACGCGGCGATGTCGTGGTCACGCGCGAAAGCCCGCAGGACCACGCGCACGAGGATCCCTATGTCGCGCTGCGCGATGCCTTCGCCGCGGTGGTCCGGCAGCTTGAGGATCATGCCCGCAAGCTCGACCACCGCACGACGCCGAACGAACCCGTGCTGGTGCATGGCCGCGTGGTGCGGTTCGTCGCGGACGAGGATTACGGCTTCATCGAGACCGGCGACGGGCAGGACGTCTATTTCCATCGCAACAGCGTCGCTGGCCATGCCTTCGACCGCCTGCGTGTCGGCGACCAGGTTCGCCTGACCGTCACGGACGGCGAGAAGGGCTCGCAGGCAGGGGTCGTGCATCCGGTCGGCCGACAGCGCTGATGGACCGCGATGGGAGCCTGCGCATGCCGAGCTTCGCCACGCTCGATCGCTCTGTCCGGGCCGCGCAGGCGCGCGCGACCCAGGGGCTCTCGCCGATGGCGCTCGCCGCGCCATGGGCGGATTGGGCGTTCCATCTGGCGCGCGCCCCAGGCAAGCAGATGGCGCTGGCGCTGCAGCTGCATGTGCTGGCGTCGCGCTACGCGCTGTGGCTGGCGCGCGCCGCGGCGAACCCCGCGGTGGAACCGATCCTGACGCCAGAGCCGGGCGATCGCCGCTTCGCCGATGCCGGCTGGCGCGTCTGGCCGTTCAATACCGTGATGCAGGCCAGCCTGCTGGCAGAATCCTGGTGGGCCGAAGCGGCGCGGCAAGTGCCGGGGATGACGCGCCGGCATGAGCAGCAGATCGGTTTCCTGATGCGTCACCTTCTGGCGCTCGGCGCGCCCGGCAACCTGCCCTTTCTCAACCCCTCCATCCTCGAGCGGACGCTGCGCGAGGGTGGCGCCAACCTGCTGCGTGGCCTGGGCAACTGGCTCGACGATTGCGACCGCCAGCTCGCGGGCAAGCCGCCGGCAGGTGCGGAGGCCTTCGTCATCGGCCGTGACCTGGCGGTCACGCCGGGCCGTGTGGTGGTCCGCAACGACCTGATGGAGCTGATCCAGTACCAACCGGCGACCGACAGCGTGCACGCTGAGCCGGTCATGATCGTGCCCGCCTGGATCATGAAGTACTATGTCCTCGACCTCAGCCCGCAC
>Ga0315900_10013057_pt1 | contig 10135 bp, 2 predicted proteins | sample LakEriMetagenome_FD_203521 | JGI IMG/M metagenome (GOLD analysis project Ga0315900, IMG submission 203521) | Freshwater fungal communities from buoy surface, Lake Erie, Ohio, United States - Buoy 12 MA114 | ecosystem: Environmental > Aquatic > Freshwater > Lake > Lake biofilm | place: USA: Lake...
TTGAGCCCGGGTTGCTGCTCGCAGGCGTCCAGGAGCTTCCTGGCCTGGTCAGGGAGCAGGAAGTGACGCCGACGGCGCAGGGGAAGCTTGGGAGGCTGAACACCTGCCGCCGGGTTGATGGGCAGCTTGCCCTTTTCCACCAGCCACTTGAACCAGCCGTTCACGGACTGAAGGTAATGCCAGGCCGTGTGAGGGTTGCGCTGGCGGTGGTGCTCGAACCAGGACTCAACCATCGAGCGGGTGAAGGCCCTGGGGTTGGTGACGCCCAGGAACTCGATGAAGCTGCGGATGACGTATTTGCGGGTGGTGAGAGTGGTGGAGGACAGGCCGTGGTCCTTCTTGGCGCGCAGGTAGTTGTCGAGCTCAAGGAGGGATTCCTGGAGAGAGGCCTGGGCCTCGGCCGTGACGCGGGTGACGATGTCACGAGCCAGGACAATGGCCCTGGCTTCATCGGGGGTGTCGAGAGAGAAACGGAGTTGGGGTTGCCCAGGGCAGGGAGTGAACCTGACCCACCAGTTTTTGCCACGCTTGAAGAGCCCTTTCATAGCCGGGGGAGCCTCGTCAACGAAGAGGCTGAGGGTGGCGGAAAAGACAGGTGCCTTGAGGTGCGAAAGGGCAGGGGACGCGGATGAAAAAGCAGGGGCGAGCGAGAGCGGACAAGATTTGAACCCCGGAGCACACGGCAAGTGACCGGAAAAAAGCTGCTCATCCAGCCGCAGGACCCGAGATGGAAAAGGGCGAAACGCCCCCCAAAGCGAGGGGTCGGCGGGGGCACGATGTGCTAATGGCAGTGTGCTAAAGGGGCCAAAATGTGCTAAAAAAGGTGTGCTAAACGCAGCACACATAGCAGGAATGGCAGACTGCCATTTGACCCATGGAGCCTTCATTATGAAGGCTTTCCATTGGTCGGGCTGGCGGGATTCGAACCCACGACCTCTTCGTCCCGAAAGGAGATTCGGCACACACAAAGGCCTGATTCCACCGGGGTTATACCTGGCATGTGCTAGCGACAATGTGCTAATGAACACTGCAGGAATAGCACACATTCCAAGTGTCAAAAGCACGGATAAAACCGGGAAGGGGCCTGCCATTGGACGACACTGGATCTTTGCTCGGGACGAAATGAACCTGCCAAGGCCTTCGCGGGCTGAATTGGCAATGTTTTGAAAGGTGCTGGAGCGGGTGCTTGTTCCGTTGAAGTATCTGGATCATCTCACGCAGGCCGGGTTCGCGGAGGAAGAGAAGATCGGCCGGAGCCATTTTTACATCAACCGTCTGCTCACCATGATCCAGCTGCCTGCAAATTTGCTTTCAGGTAGTCCGGCTTACCTGCATTGGTGCAGGGGCAGTTTTAGAGTTCAAGAACACGGTTTGAACTGTGGCGGGACATAAAACAGGAGGCGAAAGCCTGGGAGTAGGATTGGAGTGCTTTTTTCGTGTTCAGCCTGTATCTGCCTCCCCTGGGTATTGTTGGAGGTGCAGGCTGGTTTCCTCTTCGTGCCTGTAGAATAAGATGATGGTCCTTAAGTTGTGGGCGGAACGGGGTGTGCAATTTGCTCGACATGTGGGCGGAATCCCGGTTAATCGTTCCTTGTATGTGATAATTCATATCCTCACTGACGTAGTGCAGGCAATCGGACCCGACTTGTTTTACTGATCCGGAGACAAGGCAAGTCGCGGATTGCGCCAGTGAGACCTGCTCAAGTTTTATGACATGAACGTAGACGAACTCAACACCCGCAGCCTGAGAACTCAAACATCCTGCGAAACAAGCAGTTTTCTCGAACGGATTCGTCGTCGCGCCTGTGGCTGGCATGTCTTGCACGGCATCTTGATGGCCCAGTTGATCCTCATGCCCTGCCCGCCGTCCGCCCAGGCGGTGTGGATCGAGGTGGACACCGATGGCGACGGCATCATGGACAGTGGATATGATGATGGGATCCCTGACCCAAATGATCCCGCCTATGTTGATCCGGCGCATCCAGACACGACCTCTGATTCGGATGGAGACGGTTTGACTGATGACGAGGAAACAGCGGCAGGCACCAACCTTTACAACCCTGATTCCGACTATGACGGGCTGACCGACCGTGATGAAATCTACCTGACGGGCACCAACCCTCTTGCCTCCGACAGCAACGGCAACGGGGTCTCCGACTACAACGAATTCTACGGCAACTACACCGTGGCCCCAGACGGCGGCGGATCGCCGGAATCTCCGTATGACTACGATGGCGACGGCATATCCGACCCGGTGGACCCTGACCCTTATTCAACCGCCAACGACCCGGACAGCGATGGCGACAGCATCGCAGACTCCCAGGACACCGACCCCTACAACACCATGGTCTGGTGCGACTACAACCGCAATGGCGTCAATGACGATGCGGAGGCGCAGTCCAACGACCAGGATGGCGACGGGGTTTCCAACGAAACGGACTCACATCCTTATGACCCGGTCCTGAGCAATGACTGGAACTGGAACGGGATCAACGATCAGGACGAGGACTGGGACGGTGACGGGGTGAGCAACCTGCAGGACTCCCACCCGAACTCCAACGCCCTATGGTGCGACTGGAACTCCAACGGAGTCAACGACGATGCGGAGGCGGGAAGCATGGACAGCGACGGCGATGGTCATCCGGACGCCTCGGACTCCCACCCCTATTACAGCACGCTCTGGAATGACTGGAATTACAACGGCACCAATGACGAGGCCGACAGCCCCGCCACGAGCATGGACAGTGACGCGGACGGTCATGCGGACAATGCTGATTCCCATCCGTCAAACTCCTCGTTGTGGGAGGACTGGAACAACAACGGCGTCAACGACTCCCAGGAGTCAACAACCAGCGACTCTGATTCCGACGGCATAGAAGACGGCAGTGATTCAGACCCTGGCAATTCCTCACTCTGGAGCGACTGGAACCGCAACGGCGTCAATGACGGGAGCGAGTCTTATGTTGATGAACCGACACAGCAGGATTCGGATGCGGACGGACATGTGGATGCCATGGACTCGCATCCCGGCAACCCTGGGCTTTGGGAGGACTGGAACTTCAACGGGCTCAATGACAGCACGGAAAGCTATTTTACTGACAGTGACGGAGATGGAACCTCCGATGCGATGGACACCCACCCCAGCAACCCGGCCCTGTGGGATGACCAGAACAGCAACGGAGTCAATGACGCTGACGAGGTGGTGGTCATCGACAGCGATGGCGACGGCTATGCGGACACCCTGGACACGCATCCCGGAGACACCGCCCTCTACAATGATCATGACAACAACGGAACCAATGACGAGCTGGAAGCCCCGCCTGATGATGACACGGACGCCATGCCCGATTCACAGGATCCCTCTCCCCAGGACCAGGACAACGATGGCCTCACCGACACGGAGGAATACCTGATGGGTACCGATCCCGGGGAAGTGGACACTGACGGGGACGGCCTTGCGGATGGTATGGAGGCCTATGTCGGCACCGATCCGCTGAACGTGGACACCGACGGAGACGGGCTGACTGACTTTGAAGAACTGATGGCCTATCACACAGACCCGCTGAGCGCGACGGGCAGCCAAACTTCAGGAGCTGCCGGAGGCGGAGAGGAGGAGCCGGGGGCCGCTCCGGGAGAAGGGGACGGGGGCGGAGCAGGCGGCGGAGAGCCAACAGCATCCCCCGGACAGGCGGAGATCGACGTCAGGCTGGTGATGGATGCAGTCACCCAGGAAAGTTTTGATCTCCGCCAGGGCAGCCTGCTGAGCTTTCCAAGTACGAGCGGCAGGACGGATCAAAGCGACTTGAAAAAGACCTTTGTCATTCAGAACAGCGGCAGCGCCCCGCTCTCAGGCCTGCAGTTCCAGCTGACAGGTGCTGATCAGGCCGCCTTTGAGGTCAGCGTCCTGGCTGCGGACACCCTGTCGCCGGGCTCCTCCGCCACCTTCACGTTGACCTTCAAGGCCCCTTCAGCTTCTGCGACAAAGAGCCTGGTCGCATCCTTGCTGATTGCCAGCAACGATGCGGATGAGTCGGTCTTTGAACTTCAGCTTGTGAGCGTCTCCGGATTTTGGCACGCTCAAAGGGCTTACTTTTTCGCCGACCTCAGCGACAGCGATCACGACGGCATCCCGGACCGCGTTGAGGATATGTATGCGCCGCTGGTGGTCACGCCCGACGGTGACCTGGACGGCGACGGAGTCGGCAACCTGGCTCAATACCTGGCAGGCCTTGACCTTCGGGGCGGCAGCCCGGCGGGAGACTTTGACGGTGATGAGATTTCGGATGCTGTGGAGGATGCCTGGAGCAGGCATGCCCCGGGTGCGTTGAACAAATATCGCTTCAAGGACGCCTTCCAGGACCCGGACGGCGATGGCCTGCTGACTCTCGAGGAGGTCAACGGCTGGTGGGGTGGCAGGGATGATCCTGCGGCTGTCGCCACTCACCCGTTCAAGAACTGCACCGGCCCCAACAACGCAGGAACGGCCCCGACTTACAACGTGGCCGTGCGCACTCCACCCTTGGCCACCGGAACGGCCTCGGAATGGTTTAACCGGGAAAGCGAACTGTCCGCCTGGATGAATGACGGGCTGCTGCGTCTGGCCTGCCGCGAACGAGGCGGCAGCATGACCGTGGCCGCTTTCTTCGCCTCCAAATACCGCTACAAAAAATCTGGATCCTCGGCTTCCTACGGTTACGACCATCTGCCTGCGGGCTACCTTGCCTGGCTGGGATTGAATGCCGCCGCCATCCCGGCCACCACCTCGGTGCTGCCGGTGCCGCCCTCAGAAGTGGCGGAACGCATTGCACAGCGGAAGACGCTGCTTCTGGCGTCCGATCCTGACCAGGACGGCATGCCCTCCGAATGGGAGGCTGTGCAGAAGTTTCCCAAGGAAAATGTCTTCTGCCTGGACTGGCGCAATCCGTCCGATGCCAGCCTGCCTGCCGCCAGGACCTTCCTCCAGCAGCAGATCAGCGGGTTGACCGAGCGGATTCAAGCCCTTGGCTCGCAGATTGCCACGGCAACGGCGACAGCGCGACAGTCGCTCATCAACCAGCGCACCCTGCTTGAGGTGGAACGGACCGCCAGACAGCAGGTGCTTGACTCCCGGCTGGGCTCGGACGGACAGACGGGCGCAGTCGCCAGCCCGCATTCCGCCATGATAGGAACGAGCAATGTGCATCAGACACTGCTCATCGAGCCTTATCTGATCGCGGCCCCCAAGGCACCGGCCGCGCTGGCCAATCCGCCTGCGGAAACGGCGTCGGCAGCCGTGAAAGCTGCCTGGGAGCTCAAACGTGATGCCTGGGTGACCGCCTTCACGAACCGCCTCCCGTGGGAGATCCTCAACAAGATCGACCCAGATCATGACGGCCTGGTCAATGCCGATGAACATCTGCTCGGCCTCAGCCCGAGGCTGCCGGATTACCTGCCCACGGGCGGCCGCGACAGCGATGGCGACGGCTTCACCGACGCCCAGGAGCTGACCGCAGGCACAAACCACCTGGACCGCACCCAGTTCCCCCCGTTCACCCTGCACATCATCAGCGGCTCGTCCCAGGTGGTCAAAATCCACCAGGAGTTTCCCCAGCCCCTGGTGCTGGAGGCACGAAGGGCCGACGGCACACCCCAGCCAGGCATCGCCCTAACCGTGACCACCAGCCGGAACAACAACCTGGTTCTGCTCTCAGGGTCGGCCGGCACCGACGACTGGTGGCCCAAGACTCTTCAGATCATCACAGGGGCCGATGGGCGCGCCACGATCCGCGTCAAGGCGCCCAACACGGCCGGAGCCCTGACGGTGACGGCCACAGCCGCCATCAAGACGACCACCAAGGCGGCCTTTTCCACCATGGTAAACACCCTGATCGGAGACGCGGATGGCGATGGCATGCCGGATGCCTGGGAGACCAGGGCGGCTCAAAACGGCCAGCCAGCCCACGGCCTTAACAAGCTGAGCGCCCTGGACGCATCGGCATCCCCGCTCAATCACGGCTATCATCGGGACACACCCCCGGCCCGTCTGCCCCAGGACATCCTGTCCCAGCTTCTCGCCCTGCGTGACACCACGGGCTTCCTCAGCGACTACTCTTCCAACACGCCCCAGGCCACCGACCGGTTCACCACCGCCCAGCGCGCCACCCTCGCGCTCGTCGACCCCGACCACGACGGCTGGAGCAACCTGGAGGAACATCAAAACGGCACCCACCCGCGCATCGCCGACAACCCAGCCACCGCCGCCCGCGATGACGACCAGGACGGCCTGCCGAATCTCTGGGAGCACCGTCACGGCCTGAACTTCAACGACGACCGCGACGCCGACCTCGTGCTTGACCCCGCACTGACGCAGGCGCAGCGTGCCGAACTCATGGACATCAAGGAGGCCGGAGTCGTCAAATCCTATCCGGAGGCCTACGCCGCCAGCTGGGGGTTGAGCCAGCTGCAATGGGAATGGATGCGGCGCATCGACCCCGACCACGACGGCTGGACGAACCTGGAGGAGTTCCTTTCCGGCACCAACCCCCGGGTGGCGGACACGACGTATCTGCGCGTGCGGCGCGGAGGCGTGCAAACCGCCATCGCCGGCCAGCCCCTGCCCGAGCCCGTCGTCGTGCAGGCGGTCCGCGAGGTGGTGGACTCCACAGGCGAGAGAGCCCTGGATTCGGTCATGGCTGATGAAGAAGTGACCTTCAGCGGCCCGGACGGCTTGCTTTTCAGGCCTGGCAGCGGCCTCGCTGGCAGTGATTCGTCTCAGGGGGCCAACCCGTACACCCTCAGGACGGACGAGGCGGGCTACCTCTGCGTCAATGTCCAGGCGCCCGCGCAGGTCGGCAGATACACGTTCTTCACCAGCCTGGGCAACGGACTCAAGACCGCATTGAGCCTGGAGGTGCTGCCGTCAGAAACAGGTGGAGGCCCCGGCGGGCCGGGGACACCTGGAGGACCAGGCGGCCCCGGTGAACCCGGTCCCAACCCGCCGTTTGAACTGAAATGGAAATTTGCGCAGTCCAGCTCGCTGGATGTTTCGGTCCACAGGTTTGATTACATGCACAAGACGGAAAATGGCGAGATAAACACCTCCAGCCATGCCGAGGTCAACGACTGGAAGGATGGGGGCACGGTTTCCAACTATGACTTCTACCCAAATGCATCTTATTCAGTTGTGCCCAGCATGGGCGTCCTGATCGCCGGATCAAGGCCGCCTAACCTCCGCCTTGTCGATCCCTTGTATTCAGAAAGCAGAGTGCTTCTGTCGTGTTACAGCCAGGCCAACGGCTACTCTCAAACGGAACCTGGGTTCAAGACGGTGCGTAGTAAAGTATGGCAACAGACTAGGCCCGTTCTTGTAGCTGTCACGCCCGGCACCAGCAATCAGGTTGCGCTGCCAGCAGGACATGACGTGCTCGTGCTGCTGGAGAGGATCGAGACAAAGGGAGGGACGCTTTATGAACCGGGAACCCCCACATCAGACACGACCTACCAGACTTTCACCATCCACATCGACGAATCCGGCCAGGCAGCGGTCCCCGAGTCCATCATGAGCCAGACCGGCTACATCGACAGCAACGACGACAACACCGCAGTCACCAACACCCTCCGCCTCCTGCCCATTGACTTAAAGGAAGCATGGTCTGACCAAATCACAGATGTGGAAGCGAACGGAATGCCAGACGCGACGGGCAACAACAACCGCTCCTACATCATCATGGGCGCGAGACAAGACGGCAAGGGCCACGCCAAGTTGAAGCTTGGAAGTGCAATCGCTGCTGACATGCGAAGTAAAATCTTGTGGAGGCTCGCCCCAGCGAACACACCAACCTCTCCATCGTCGGGCAGCTCAACTTACGATGCGGATGGAACAACTGTTCGCGTTACCATTGATGCAGGCAGCATCGCAAATGCGGACGATAAAGATTATGTTGTCGTCGTTGGCTACGATCAGAACGGAGATGGAAACCTTGCCTCTGGAGAGTTGCTACCAACACCGAAGCGCATGCACGATCCGCCAGGAGGCGGCGCGAATCCACAATCATTGCCCTTCAAGTTTACCGTCGTCTCTCAGGCCCGCTATACGTCGAGCAAGCAGAACAACGACCAACTCGCAGCAAGTGTGGCTGGACAGTTCCCTAGCGCTTCGGAGTTGTTCTTTGCTTTCGGTGCGGGCACCCAGCCACCGCAAGCGATGGGATACTTTGACGTTAAGATCAGCAGAACTGAAACAGGGCTGACTCATCCCATTGGCATCAAGTTCACACCGCGAGCAAACCCCGGTGATGGCAAGCGTTGGCTTTATGATGAGACGAACGTGATCTGCCAGGACTTCGTGAGAGCGCAACGGTTCAAGACGGCCATCAAAGACAATGTTCTGAACAACCGACACGATGAAATCGCCCAATACTTTGCAGATAACCCAGGCGAGGAGACGGGCACATTCAGTTGGACTTGGGAGGAACTCACGGGAGCTATCGGCCACGATTGCAAAGCCATCATTGGAATCCTCAATCCGTTTGAGCCAGCCCCAAACATGCAGGACGTGGATATGTGGCTTGCACTCGGAAAAGTGAAGATAAACGGAACCGTCACCATTGAAGTGCATTGGATAAATCAGAGGGTCACTGACGTCTGGTTCAGCGGCACTGTGGACGACATTTACGACTTCGATTACGACGACAAAGGCGTCAGTGTTCCGTTCTTGGGAGACGTAAGCCCTGCTCGTGCGGCAGAGGTGCAAGCTGGATTTGATACCCTTGGGCCAGGTGGTGGCGTCTTCCTCCACCGTCTCAACTACAACACAGCCACCGAGGTTCCCCTCACCTTCGACTTCTTCAGCCTTTGAACTCCGCCATGAAAACACTTCCGTGTATCACAATCACGTTGCTCATGCTCTGCCGTTTCGCCGGAGCCGTAGAACTCGCCACTCCAGCGCAATGGATGGCAGAACTCGAAAAGAAATCCTTTCCTGAAACGCTATCGCTCACTCTCGATCATAAGCAGGAGTGGCCTGTCTTGCGGTCACCCTCATGGATTGAGCGCCAGCCTGAAGATGTCAGAACCGCGCACAAAGATGATTTGGCGCTATCCGTTTTGATCCTCGGCAAACTGCACGGCGCTGCTGTCGGCAACTTCGCGGTTCAAGAAACCAGACCACAGCTAACGGCAAGCCTGCTCTCAATGGCGGATGCGTATAAAGCCAAAGGCGGCCACAACAACGATGTGCTCGCTCTTGCTTGCGAGAAGATCGCTGTCCACTTGGCGCTCGTGCATCTCAACGCCAACCCCAGCGATGCCAAGCAGTTTACAGCGGCGTTTGTGACTGGCCCTGACAAGCACATTCAAACCAAAGCATGGTTGAAACAGCGAGGGAATGAAGATGCTTGGCTGCATGACAAAATGGCGAGGATCGACACCATCACGCAAGGCGACGAGCAAAGTCCATTTGGTGTCTTCTTTCGCCTCGCTCAGGGTGCAGAGGTTCCAAAACCGCCAGCATTCAGCTTTCGCTCTTTGATTGACACATCCAACGTAGTTCGCTTGTGGTTCGATTCCGTGAACGCGGAGTATGAGCGAACAGTCGCGTTGCCGCTGGTCATTGATTACCTCGTTGCAGGTGGCATTGCAGTTCCACGTCCGGCGAATCCAACGCAAGCAGTCCGTGAGAAGCTTGGTAAAGACATGTCCAAGTATAGACACCAGCTCATCCGTCAAGGTGACGCATCTCCCAACGACATCTGGAGCACCTTGAACCGCGTGTATAACGAGAAGGCAGCTTTTGAAATGCTTAAACGGTGGCTGGAGTAAATCGGCAAGTGTGGCTCGCAGAGCTCACCAGCTCCGCCCATTGCCCACCGCTGAAGTGCTCCGCCCGCTCCCACCCCCGCCGCAAAGAACAGTGCGGATTTCCGTAACGCCGCAGCTCCGCACCAACCATGCGGCTGGCTGCGATATCGGTTCTCAATCTCAGCTCGTTGCGCAACAAGGAGGGAAAATTCCTAGCGAGGCCTGATAACCCAGGTCTTGAGCGCCTGGCGGGTTCACGTGTTTAAGGCACCTCGGATTGCTGAAACGTCGAACCTCCGACTGATCCACAGCAGCACCGACCGCCTTCGTTGCGCAACGAACATCACCAGGGCCGACC
>Ga0315900_10013059_pt1 | contig 10134 bp, 12 predicted proteins | sample LakEriMetagenome_FD_203521 | JGI IMG/M metagenome (GOLD analysis project Ga0315900, IMG submission 203521) | Freshwater fungal communities from buoy surface, Lake Erie, Ohio, United States - Buoy 12 MA114 | ecosystem: Environmental > Aquatic > Freshwater > Lake > Lake biofilm | place: USA: Lake...
CTGTTTCTTTTTACCCCAAAAACGACTCAAACCGCCAATATCGGCTCAGTTCGGATGAGAACCAGTCATGACGACTCAAAACGGCTCTAACGGGCTGCAATCGGTTGAGGTAGGGGTAACAGAAGTCAGATATGGCTCCCAAACGCCTAGAATCCGCTCAAAGCCGCTAGATCTGCCTACTAGAGGCGATGAGATGATCCAGTTCTGCAAAGATATCGGATTCCCGATGCTTCCTTGGCAGGAGCAACTGGCTCGAGACTGCCTTCGATATAAACCCGATGGCCGTTGGGCACACCCGCTAATCGGCATCATGCTTCCTAGGCAACAGGGCAAAAGTACATTTATGGCGCTCCGAATCCTGTTCGGGATCTATGTCCTAGGCGAAAAGATGCACCTAGCCACAGCTCATAAGTTAACTACATCGAGCGAAATCTTTTTTAAGGTAAGCGAAATGATCGATAACTCAGCGCTGCTAATGGATAACTTTGCTAAGAAGTACGAGTCCAAGGGATCGCAGGAGATTCGGTTTAAGAATAAAGCCCGGTATTTAATCAGAGCAGGCAACTCAGCCGCTCGTGGTATCGCTGCTCCAGATGTAATCCATATTGATGAGTTGCGCGAATTCGATACTGAAGATGTTTGGTCATCTATGCGCTTTACCCAAATGTCTAACTCAAATCCGCAGGCTTATGTCTATTCGAACGCTGGCCACGCCAATTCGGTGCTATTGCATAAGTTTCGGGAGCGAGGACTCGCAGCTAGTGAAGGTGCTGACGATTCGATCGGTTGGTTTGAGTGGAGCGCTGAACCAGGAGCAGAAATTACCGATAAAGAAGCCTGGTATCAAAGCAATCCATCGCTAGGCCACACAGTCCACGAGGACAATATCAAGGACAGCCTTTCGGATCGAGAAGATATCTTTAGGACTGAAATCTTATGCCAATTCGTTTCGATGATTAATCCAGTTATCTCAGAAGCCGAATGGAAGAAATGCAAGGCAGATGATCTGCCAGAATTAGACGTCGAAAAGGATACTTGGATGGCGATCGATCTTAGCCCAGACAGAAAACACGCCAGTCTCGTTGCAGGCCAAAGAATCGAGGGCAATCGGTTTATGGTTAGCCTGCTGCATACTTGGTTTAACCCGGTCAACCTCGATGATCTAGAAATGGCCAACGATATTGCTTATTGGGTTCGTAAATTCCCAGTTAACGCAGTTGCCTACTCCAAGTCCACCGCTTCAGCAGTTGCGGCTCGTTTGGCTCCAGCAGGAATCCCAATCCACGAGGTCAACGGTCAGGAATATCAGCAAAGTTGCGATGAGTTCGTTTCAGCCGTTTCATCGATGCGACTAGCTCACGCGGATCAAGAAGAATTAACTAAGCAAGTACTATCAGCCGTTAAATTAACTCGAGGCGATGGCGGTTGGGTTATGGGGCGCAAGGCTTCGGGAATTGTGTGCGGTGCAGTTGCTTCAGCAATGGTCACTCATTTCGCGACACGCGGCGAATCGGAAGTTGACATTCAAATAGGTTAATGTCTAGGCAATAGCGTATAATATGTCCAATGGGAATCAGGGACTTATTTACAACGCCAAAGCCACCAACGGAAGTTACAGTTGATGCCGCTTCTACTCCTGCACCTTTCAATAACACAGCATCCTTTAATCCTTTCGTATTTACTCAATCAGTAGCAAGCCGTCAACAAGCTATGGCGGTTCCAACAATCGCTCGTGCCAGAAACATTATCTGCTCAACACTTGCATCATTACCACTCGAGCAGTATTCAAAACTCGATGGCTCCCATATGGGAACTCCAGCAGTTATAAATCAACCAGACCCACGCATTCCAGGATCAGCAATCTACGCCTGGCTCGCAGAAGATTTACTTTTTCATGGCATGGCTTACGGACAGGTTTTAGAACAGTACGGAGATACAGGTCGCGTTCGCGCCTGGACTCGCGTTGCTCCAGATCGTGTAACACCTAAACTTAATAATAACCAAACAGAGATCGTTGGCTACCAGATTGATGGATCAATCGTTCCAACTAATGGCGTAGGTTCCCTAGTCGTATTTTACGGACTTGATGAAGGCGTGTTGAATCGTGCCGGGCGCACAATCCGAGCAGCCCACGCACTTGAGCAGGCCGCCGAAACTTTCGCTAAAGAACCAGTACCGCTTCAGGTTCTCAAGTCAAACGGTACTAATCTTCCAGCAGAACGCATATCTAAACTTCTCGAATCTTGGAGAACTGCTCGCCTTACTAAATCAACCGCGTTCCTTAATGCGGATGTTGAATTGCAAGCGTTGGGCATCGATCCAGCCAAACTGCAGCTAAATGAGGCTCGCCAATATGTCGCTCTGGAATTGGCCCGCGCTTGCAACCTTCCTGCATATTTCGTAAGCGCTGAAACAACCAGCATGACTTATAGCAACTCAGTTTCGGAACGTCGCTCACTTATCGACTTCTCAATGAAGCCAATTCTTGCAGCAATTGAACAGCGTTTATCTATGCCTGACTTCTGCCCTTCAACTGGTGAAATTCGTTTCTCACTTGATGAATTCTTGCGTTCAGATGCATTACAACGCGCTCAAGTTTATGAAATCTTAAATCGTATTGGCGCAATGAGCGTTGAGCAGATTAGAGAAGAAGAAGACCTGATCGACAATAAGGAGAGAAGCTAATGAAGATAACTATGCCAGTTGCTATTACAGCAGCAGATGCAGAATCTCGAATCATCGCAGGCCGCATCGTTACCTGGAATGCTGAAGGCAACACCTCAGCAGGCCGCACAATGTTCGAGAAAGATTCGATCAAGATGTCTAAAAACACTAAATTGGTTCTTCAGCATGACGTAACAAGACCGCTTGGAAAACTCGTCAGCTTTGAGCAAGATGAAATGGGCATCACAGCAGAATTCAAAATTGCCAAAACAACAGCAGGAAACGATGCACTAGAAGAAGCCGCAACTGGACTTCGTTCTGATTTCAGCGTTGGAGTAGATGTTGAAGATTGGAATAACAAGGATGGCGTTATGGCTATTAGCGCATCTAATTTGATCGAGGTTAGCCTCGTCACCGATGGCGCAATACCGGGCGCAGAGGTTGCAAAAGTAGCGGCCGTAGAAAATGAAGTTTCTGAGACATCTCAGGAAGAAACACAATCAACCACAGAAGGAGAACAAGTGTCAGACACTACCGTTCCAGAAGTTGCTCCTGCCGCAGAAACGGTAGAGGCTGCAAAGGTTGAAGTTAAGGCTGCAACAGCACCTTACATTTCAACTACTGTTCGTAACCCAATCGTTGATAAGGCTTCTTATCTCGAGCATTCAGTACGTGCAAAGTTAGGCTCAGAAGAATCTCGCTTGTATGTTGCAGCAGCAGCAGACACAACAGATAACGCTGGCTTAGTTCCAACACGTCAATTAACTGAGGTCATCAATGGCATCAGTAACGCGGATCGTCCGATTATTTCGAGCATCTCAACAGGAACCTTGCCTGATGCAGGTATGTCCTTCGAAATTCCAAAGATCACAGTCGCTCCAACAGTTGCAGTAGCATCTGAAGGCGGAACACCATCAGAAACAGATCAGAACGCAGCGTTTGTTTCTGTTCCAGTTCAAAAGTTCATCGGACAACAGACATTCAGTCTTGAATTGCTCGATCGTTCATCACCTGCATTCTTTGCAGAACTTGTTCGTCAAATGGAGTTCGCATACGCAAAGGCTACAGACATCGCAGTAGGTTCAGCGCTTATTGCTGGTGGAACTGATGGCGGAAACCGCGCAGCACTTACAACAGGCGCTCTAGTAGCTGACTTCGTTTCAGATGCAGCAGTTTCAATCTACAAGAACACTCTTGGATTCGCACAGAACATTGTCGTATCTCCAGAGCAATGGGGCGCTCTAATGGGCTTGGTCGATACTGCAAATCGCCCAATCTTCACACAGACAATCAACCCACAAAACGCAGGCGGAGATCTAACTGCAACATCAGTTCGCGGAAACCTACTCGGACTCAACCTACGCGTTTCACGTAACCTAACAGACACAGCAGGACTAGGCGATAACACATTAATCGTTACTAATCCAGATGCTTACACATGGTACGAATCACCACGCCTATCACTACAGACAAACCTCATCTCTTCAGGTCAGGTTCAAGTTGGATACTACGGCTATGGCGCGATCGCTACTAAGTTGGGTGCAGGCGCATACCGTTACATGGTTGCGTAATTAATTAACTAATCATGGGGGGGCTGCTGCTCCCGGTGGCTCCCCCAGTCGTTTAATAGAGAGGATGTAGAGATGCCAACAATTGTTACCGTAGCAGAACTAAGGTCGATCCTTGGTGTCTCTACAGCCCTTTATAACGATGCTTATTTAGCAGATGTAATCGATACAGCAGAGTCAGTAATTTTGCCTATGCTTGTCAAGTACTCAAGCCCGATCGATGTCGTGGCGCTTCAAGACAATATCGCGACATATTATGTCCTTGGCGATAATAACTTTTCAGCGGGTCAGAGCGTAGTCGTTACAGGCGTAGGCTCTCCGTTTAATGGCACTTTTACAATCCTAGAATCAAGTAACTTAGATTACGATTCATTCGTATTGCGTTCTAATTCACGCATATTTTTAGACGGTTCATATAGAGAATTCAACGGCTTTTTTACAGTATCAATTACAAACGCAGACATTACAGAGCGCAAAGTAATTCCATCAGGCTTGGCAACTCTTTCAGGCGCAGCCACTTATGTAGGAAATAGCGCGGTTGAGTCAGCAGTCCTAGCAGTATCAGTAGAAGTATTTCAATCTCGGATCGCTCCAGGTGGCCAGATTGAAGGAATTGATTTTACAAACGTTAGCCCATACCGCTTAGGCCGTAGCCTCTTCAATCGAGTGTCAGGACTTCTCGGGCCGTTTATCGACACCGATTCAATGGTGCAGTAATGCCAGCATCAACGATTCTAGACACAGTACGTCAACCACTAGCAACAGCCTTTACAAGCGTGGCAGGCAATGTATATGCCTACGTTCCAGAGGCTCCTATGGTTCCTTTCGTAGTTACAGTCCCAGATTCTCCATACCTGGAATTAGAGACTATAAACAAGTCAACCCTTCACATTAAAATTAATCTCGTCATCTCAGTCGCAGTTGCATATAACAGCAACCCGGCATCGCTCGACAATCTCGAGCAGCTAGTAATAAGTGTTCTGAAGGTTATCCCAGCGGGATACACAGTCGGAGCGGTTGAAAAACCAACAGTAACTCAAGTTGGCCCTTCCAATGTTTTGGTGGCCGATATCAGAGTTTCTACCTACTATACACAAACAAACTAAAGGAAAATAATATGGCAACTGTAGTAATCACAGGTCGCGATATTTCTCTATCTTTCACAGGTGGAACAGATATCGAGGCACAAGCAACTAGCGCGGTTCTCACTAAGACAAACCTACGCGAGACATATCAGACTCTTGATGGCGAAGCCTATAAGACAACAAACATTGAAGGAACTTTCGCTCTTTCAATGCTTGCTGACTGGGGCAAGGCTAACTCAGTATGCGAGGCTCTTTGGGCAGCAGCAGAGACAGCGCCAGACACAGACATCAGCGTTACACTAACAGCAGCCACAGGCGCTCAATTCGTGTTCCCAATCATGCCAGAATTTCCTACAGCAGGCGGCGCTGGAACAGATGCTCAGACTGTAGACTTTACATTCAAGGTATCAAAGGGTGCAGTAGTAGAAACCTTTAGCTAAAAAATAGAAACGGGAGCAAGCAATGCAACAGCAAATAACAATTAAATATGTAGATGGAACCGAAACCACTTACCTGGTTAGACCACCTGACTACGCCAAATGGGAGATGACAACTAAGAAAGTTATCTCTCAGTTTGGCGGCATGTGGGACATTCTTTATGTAACGCATTCAGCAATGAAGCGCGAAGCAGGCGGCCAGCCAACCAAGACACTCGATGTCTGGATGGAATCAGTCGTAGATGTCGAAGTAGGTGGGGGAGACCCAAAAGTCATCCAAGGGGAAGCGTAAGCCGACTCTTAGTTGAACTGGCAATAGCAACACAGATCCCAATGGATAAGTGGCAAAGTGCCGAGGATATTCTTACAGCGATAGAAGTACTAGAGGAGCGCAATCGTGGCAAGTGAGCTAGTAGCACTAGACCAGACTGAACTTCGTCAAGTCTTTAAGGCTTTAAGGAATATGGGTGAAGAAGCAAACGATGAGGCCAAGCGCCAATCAGGCGCTCTGGCTGAATTCGCCCGGGCTGAGGTTATTCAAACTGCTAGCAGGGGTAATAACACTAAAGTCTCAGGCCGTATTGCTCAAGGTTCAAGAGTTAAGAAGTCAAGCCGCATAGGTGAGATTACTTATGGATTCGCTTCTCAGAAATTCTCAGGTGGAGCAACCACTAGAGATATCTGGGGCGGCACAGAATTCGGTTCTAATAAGTTTAAGCAATTCCCTGTCTGGTCAGGTCGCGAAGGTCGAGGCTCTAAGGGCTGGTTCATTTATCCAACTCTGAGAAAGATTCAACCTCAGATCGTTGCTCGATGGACAGAATCATTTACTAAGATTTTGAAGGAGTGGGGCTAATGGCAACAGGTACAAGAGCGTTAACGCTCAAACTTCTTGCTGACGTTGACAACTTCACTAAGAATCTTGATAAGGCCGATAAGGATGTAATGTCCTTTGGCGATAAGGTTCAAGACTTTGGAAAGAAGGCTGGTCTAGCCTTTGCAGCCGCAGGCGCAGCAGCCGTTGCCTATGCTGGCAAGTTGGCGATCGATGGAGTTAAATCTGCCATCGAGGATGAAGCGGCTCAAGCCAAGTTAGCCAATACTTTAAGAAACGTCACATCGGCTACAGATGCTCAGATTAAATCTACTGAAGATTACATCACCAAGACTTCCCTGCTTTTTGGAGTAACAGATGATGATTTAAGACCATCTTTAGGTCGATTGGCCAGAGCTACTGGGGATGTAGAAAAGGCTCAAAAGTTAACAACACTTGCTATTGATGTCGCAGCAGGTTCAGGCAAATCACTCGAAGCCGTAACTAATGCAATGGCTCGTGCAGCCGAAGGCAATACCGGGGCTCTTGGTAGATTAGGTATAGGACTTACATCCGCTCAATTAAAGACAATGAGCATGGATGAGATCACCGCTAAGTTAGCCGCTACTTTCGAAAATCAAGCCGCTGCCAAGGCGGACACATTTGCAGGAAAATTAACTCGCCTTCAAATCGCTTTTGATGAAGGCAAGGAAACTGTAGGCGCTTACATTCTAACAGCCATTACTCCGCTGGTCGAAGTTTTGGTTCAAAAAGTAATTCCTGCCATTGCAGAATTTACCGATAACTTAGGCGAAAAATTGCGCCCAGTAATCCAGTTTCTGACTCCTATTATTAATGGACTTCGCACCGCATTTAATACTGTCAGAGATTCATTAAAAGACAACAGCGATGAACTCAAGCCACTTCTTAACTTATTTAAAGCAATAGCAGAATTTGCTCGAGACACATTAGCCCCAATTTTGAGCAAGACTTTAGGCGCAGCATTAAAGGTTATAGGCACAGCTATATCTGGTTTGATAACTGCTTTAGCCAGCGTGGTCACATTCTTTAATGATCTTTACAATGCCATTAAGCGAGTAGTTGATCTATCTAAGCAATTAGGTTCTAAACTCAATCCTTTTGACGGCGGCAAAGTTTCAGGAGCATCTTCTCCATCAGCACCATCAGCACCGGCAACTCCTTCAGGCATTCCAAGTTACCTAAACGTAAGACCAGTATCTACTACTAACATCACAGTCAATGGCGCGATCGATAGCGAATCAGCAGCCCGTCAGATCGTTCAGATTCTCAACGATTCCAACGCTCGAGGAACCCTAGGCAGCGCGGCGTTCGTTTAATGACTGCATATACTCCTTCCTATAAGGTCTTAATTGATAGCGTTGAAGTTACAGACGTAACCATAGCCAACCTAGTCATTACCTCAGGCCGTACCGATATCAACGTGCAGCCAGTTGCAGGCTATTGCCAAGTGCAATTAATGAACCTTAATAACTCAAGCTATAACTTCACCGTAGGAACTGGGATTACCGTAGAAGTCACCAATTCCGTTGGAACTTATGTCCCTATTTTTGGTGGCTTTATATCAGATTTTACTATTGCGGTTAATCAGGCTGGGGATTTGGGATATACAACTACTGCCACTATTACGGCTTTGGGAGCCTTATCCAAACTGCCTAAGAAAATTTCTGCTGGAGTATTGAGCCAAGACTTTGATGGCGATCAGATTTACACGCTTCTTTCAGATTTTCTTATAGGCCAATGGAATGAATTATCACCAGCATTAACTTGGGCAAATTATAACCCTACGGAAACTTGGTTAAATGCGGCCAATTTTGGTTTAGGAGAAATTGATCAGCCAGGTGATTATGAGCTGATAGCCCGGTCATCTTCAAACACAGACCTTTATTCATTATGCACCGCTATCGCTAATTCAGCTTTTGGCGTGCTATACGAGGATGCAAGCGGCAACATAGGCTATGCCGATTCAACCCATCGTCAGGATTATTTAGCCAATAACGGATACACCACGCTAGATGCTAACCACGCTAATGGCCTAGGTCTAGCCGCCACTACCCGCGCTGGAGATATCCGCAACAGTTTCACAATCATTTATGACAATAACGGCAATCAGAGTTACACCGCTACGGATACAGAAAGCCAAAGCCTTTTTGGTGTATATGCCGAGCAGTACACGTCTCGCATTAAACATACTGCCGATGCTGAAGACCTAGCAGATCGTTATATTGCCTTACGCGCTTTCCCTTATGCCAAATTTCAAAGCATTACTTTCGTACTTGGAAACCCTGAGATCGATAATTCTGATCGAGATGCGTTAATTAACATATTTCTAGGCCAGCCAGTCTGGATTCAGAATCTTCCTGGCAATATTACCGATGGCTCATTTCAGGGTTACATCGAGGGCTGGACTTTCCGAGCCAGCCTTAACAACCTAAGCGTTACTTTTAACGCATCTCCAATAAACTTCTCCCAAGTTGCGGTAAAATGGGAGCAGGTAAATGCAGCAGAAACTTGGAACACCCTTAATACAAGCCTAACCTGGCTAAATGCGATAGGAGCAGTAGCGTAATGGCAACAACAACTACTAATTTTGGTTGGGATATTCCTCAATCAACCGACCTGGTAAAGGATGGCGCTACCGCCATTGCAGCCTTGGGTCAGGATATAGATACTGCCCTGGTTGATTTAAAGGGTGGAACTACTGGCCAAGTACTAGCTAAGGCATCAGGAACAGACCTAGATTTTTCTTGGGTCGCGCAAGACGATTCTAACGCTATTCAAAATGCCATTGTAGATGCAAAGGGAGACCTTATCTCTGCAACTGCAGCTGATACTCCAGCACGTTTGGCAGTTGGTACAAATGGACAAGTCTTGACAGCCGATTCCACAACTGCGACTGGTCTCAAATGGAATACACCTTCAACTGGTACGCCTGCCTTTGTAGGAGTGTCATTAAAGTCCACCACAGATCAAACAATTAGCAATTCAACCTATACAGCAATCACTTGGAACGATGAGTATTTTGATACCGATGCATATCATTCAACAAGTGTTAACAATAGTCGCGTAACAATCCCTACTGGCAAAGCCGGGAAATACCTTATTTCAGGCTTTATCACTTACGATAACAACACCACAGGTTCAAGACAATTACTAATTTATAAAAACGGCAGTTCTGCTTATGTGCAATCATTAGCAGCCGCTAACATCTACCCGACTGGCACAGTTTCATATATCGCGGACTTAATTGTAGGCGACTATATCGAAATGTTCACATGGCAAAGCTCAGGTTCTAGCCAAACTTTATTCAAAACTGGCAACAACTCATCATTTGTCATGCAATACCTAGGAGCATAATATGAACCTTTACGAAAAAATTGTAGAAGTCTATCCAGAACTAACGAGCGATGATTTCGGTCGTTTTGGCTCTATCGCTTTACAGGATGACGCAGACGACAAAGGCGCATATATTGCAAAATGGGATTACACAAAGCCAATTCCCAAAGGTCTCAAATTAGGTAAATGAA
>Ga0315900_10013062_pt1 | contig 10132 bp, 17 predicted proteins | sample LakEriMetagenome_FD_203521 | JGI IMG/M metagenome (GOLD analysis project Ga0315900, IMG submission 203521) | Freshwater fungal communities from buoy surface, Lake Erie, Ohio, United States - Buoy 12 MA114 | ecosystem: Environmental > Aquatic > Freshwater > Lake > Lake biofilm | place: USA: Lake...
ACGTCGACCAAAACCGCCGTCATCAATGTGAGGGGGGCCAAGTGAGGCGCAAGTGTAAAGCGTGCAAGGACGGCCCTATCGTGGGAGTCCTCAACAACGCGGAACGTTGCGACACCTGTGAACGCTACCCATCCGACCATGACGCCCGTCTCGCCTTGGTGTCCAAGATTCACTCGACCCGCAGGCGCCAGCGTCGGATGTGGGCGATTCGAGCGTACAAGAATGGAGGTTCACGGTGAGCGACATCACCTACGTCTGCAAGAAGTGCGGTCCTAGGACCGACGAGATCGACGACGACCCGGGCGTCAAGCTCGAGTGCGACCCGATGGACATCGTCCCACACGGTCGATGCACCCAGTGCGGCGAGGCTGTCTACGAGTACGGGTGCGACAAGCTCGTCGAGCAGATGCGGAATGCCCAGCTGATGGTCGTGGCCCTTCGGGACGTGCAGAGCACGCTCGTCGGCCTCTCCGTTGGCGGCAAGACGCAGCTCAGGATGAGCCTGAACTCACCCATACTGCGGCAGGTCCGCGCCATCCTCCGCAAGGTTGGTGAGAAGTGATCGGATCCCGCCCCGTTTCATCGGGAAGCGCGGGCGTGGTCCGGGCATGGCTCGGTAAATCGGAATACCACTATGAAAACGAACGCAAACGAGGAGACGACAAACAAACGCATTCGGAAGCTTCGGCAGGCCTTTGGAGCGATTCCAGACGGAGATATCAGGGAATCACGGATAACCGCCCTGATTCGACGCTTGAAGCAGCGGCTGCCGAATCAGACCCCGGACCGGCATTGGATGTATGCGGCTGAATGACCGGATCCCGTGGCATCGGCGTGAAGCTGGTGCCATGCGGTCCGGGCATGGAGTCCGGGGAGAATAGGAGAAAACCATGAACGACTACAAAATGCACAGCGTTCCCACCATTCCAACCATCAACGTGACTGGTGCCGCCTTGCGGGCGGTCCAAGCTGCCGATGAACGCGGCAGGGCAACGCATCAGGCGCTGATCGACGTCCAGATCAGAATGACCAAGCACGATCAGATTCCCAATGAGCAGTGGGATGCTGTTTGGTGCGCGAGGAGCGTTGAGCTTGCCGATGAACAGAATGCCGCCATCGACGCCATCGACGCGCTTCCGGGACGGTGGCGAAAGGAGACGCACAATGTTCGTCAGCTTCTCAAAGGGTCCAACAGTGTCTCGTGGGCGTGGAAGCTGCATCGGGATCAATACGCCAAGACTCTGTCGGACGCCGGAGTTCCTCTGGTGATTGCGTGCCAGACCGCCGAGGCTTGGCGCGATGCCGCTGCCCGTGGTTGCTGACGTGATCGGATCCCGCCCCGCCGATGCCATCGGCGAGGGTGTGGTCTGGGCATGGAGCCTAGAAACAACCAGTTAAACCACCATGAGTTCCATCAAGTTAAAATGCGACAACTGCGGCAAGCTCGTACACCCGGTTCCGGCGAAGGACAGAGCCAAGAGGCACGAGCATGGAGACATCTACTCCAATATCGAGTGCCCCAAGTGCGCCGCCCTCATCTACAGGCCGACGCTTTCGGTCAACGCGAGGCACCACGCCATCGAGATTTTCACAATCCTTAAGGACATCACCAAGGCGGCCAGCATGGCCGGCCCGCACGGCACGACCGCCTACCTGATTGCAGACGAGAAGATGAAGATGGCCACAAAGGTGGTCGACAAGATCATGCGTGAGACACTGAAGATGCGTGAGGTTTCCCTCTATCATCCGCACGGAACTACGCTCATCCATGTGTTCAGCGACGGCCAGGCCTGCATGGCCAACGGCGACCCGCTGACACCGTCCGCGAGGAAGCTGATCCGCCTCGGCGGATTCTACATCAGCAACTACGAGGACTGGGTGAAGGACGTGATGAGAGAGCTCGGCAAGCCCGCCAAGAAGCGCCGCCGTATGGACTGAGTCCCTTGCACCGCCGGGTCACACCGGCCCTTCACTCCCGATGCCACGACGTGGCGCCGGGATTGAGGGATCCACCCCTCGACGCAGCTGCAGGCGATCTCTGCAGCATCACCTATCACACCATGAAGACCAATAGTTTGAGGCACATCGACACAGTCGTGTCCGGACAGTTCAAGTACGTCATCAAGATCCAGCTGGCCGACGAGTGTGGCAATGGCCACGAGGACTTCTCGATCACGGCCGACATTTACAGGAATAAGGGACCCGAAGGAAAGACCCCAATCTGGAAGGAGTATGGTGGCGGATGCTGCCACGATGAGATCCTTGCGGTTCGCCCCATCTTCAAACCCTTCGTCGACCTTCACCTTTCCGACTGGACCGGGACGCCGATGTACGCTGTCGAGAACGGCTTCTACTGGTACGCCGGATGGCAGCAGCTGAAGCACGTCGACCACCACGGCAGCAGTGGCGTAGACGGCAAGCCTCCTGAGAAGTGCAGGGAGATTCTGATGAGCCACCTCCGCATCAGTGCGGATGAGGCGGACGAGATGGCCAAGATGGGAATCATCTGCAAGGAGCAGATGAAGATCGCGATCCACGAGATGAAGCTGCCGGCCAGATGGCGGGATGAGGCGAGCGACGCCATTGAGGTCCTGGAGATTCTGGTCAATGGCAGCAAGCACAAGACTCAGCGTGTCCAGTTCGAGACGCAATGCACCAAGCGCCACTGGACTCCGCCTACCGAGGCCGAGATGTCCGTCCATCTGCACCGCGTCGCTTCCGGTTGGTACAAGCCAGAGGCTATTGCGAAACGGATCGCTGAAGCGTTCGAGGCCAGGAAGAAGAAGGATCTGGATGCGCTCGACGCCGAGTTCAAGCAGAGGATTGAAGAGGCTGGAATGAACTACCTCTTCGACAAGTGGGTGATCAACACCTTCGGCAGGAGACACGGATCAAACATCATCTACTACAGGCACACCAACACCATCGAGTGCAACTGGTCGAGGGCCGACAAGCTGATGACCAAGGAAGAGTTCGATGCGCTGATCACGTCGACCAGCCCAGAGAACCTGCCTGCCGGCTGCAAGTTCAAGTTCAACGAAAGCCCCAGGCACTGATATGCAACCACTGCCACCAAACCGGGACGGCATGAACGACGTCAGGGCGAAGGCTGCAGAGGCTGCGCTCGAGGCGTTCATCCATCACACCAAATCCGACCCCGAGTCTGCGATCGGCGACCTCATCGCCAACATCGCTCACCTCGCCGATCGGAAGGAGCACAAGTACGGCACGGCCTACGCCGGGCTGGTCCGCGGGCTTGGCCACTACGCCACCGAGACCTCGATGAAGGGCGAAGAGAAGCTGATGCAGGCCGCCCGCACCATCGCCAGCAGGAGAACCTGACCACCGCCACCACGGCCTCGGGAAACCGGGACCGTGTAGGCGACGATCATGTCGCACACAACCATCAACACCATGAATCATGCATCGAACGAAGAGCGCAAAAAACCAGACCAATCGGTCCACGATCAAATCGAGATCGTGAACATGGCGCTGCAGATCGCAGAAGAGGCGTTCGGCTCCGGCTTCGGGGAACCTCACCGGGTTCTGTCAGGGCTCGCGGCGATCCAAGTCATTCATTCTGAGCGCGGTCGTCAGTGGATCAACCACGACTTCCCGAACGACGGACTCCCTGAGATCAGCAAAGTGGTGCGCCAGTTCCACAAGAATGCAGATTACGGTCAGGTCAACGAAGTGCTGTCGTCGCTATCGCTGCCGACGCAGGTGGCCAAGCAGATCCACGACATCGTGATCAAGTTCACCAAGCCGGAGGTGCTGCCGTGAGGGTCATCATCTCAGAGGTGGTCGAGTACGACGTCGAGGTTCCGGACTCGATCGATCCCGATGACGAAGCCATCGAGCAGTGGTTCTGTCAGAAGGGGGCGTCGGAGTTCCCGTGCAGGGTGGTCGACAGGAACGTCGAGATCCAAGCCGACAAGTGGAAGATCCAGACCGCCTCCGCCAACGGCTGGGCCGACATCAAGGTGTCCGCTGATGGCGAAAACTACCACGACCTGCACTTCGATACGAAGTACGAGGCTGAGCAGGAGATGAAGGGCATGTCCGACTGCCGGGCAGTGCCCGCTTCAACCCCTCAAAACGACGACATCTACTGACCCGTGAAAACCGTCCACATCCCATTCGGCTCGACACCACCAGAGAAAGTTCCGGAGCAATACCTGCTGGTCACCGAGAACGGCAGCGGTGATCGATGGGTCATGCCGCTATCATCGAGGGCCGCGCTCGATGTTCAACGTCAGTCCATCCGGTTCGTTAAAAAGAATTGGAGCGGGGACTTGATGATCGAGCGGCCATTCGCCACAGGCCCAGACAAGTCGCACGCCCACTACTACGCTGTCATCATCACCGACGGGCACCCCATCGACTCGGTTGTCGTTTGGGAATCCGTCGGCTTCTACGTCACCACCACCTACTAGAACCAGTCACCAACTCACCATGAACACCATCGAGAAGTTTGAACACAAGGGCATGACCATCCGGATCGAGCACGATCCCGACTGTGAGATGCCGAGCAGCGACTCCATCAAGATCCTCTACCGCAAGTCCTCCAGGTACACGCTGGGCGACACTCCGGTCGAGAACACCAACGACATCAACCACCTGTTCCCCTCGACCGAGTACCACTGGTACGAGGTCTATGCCTACGTCCACAGCGGCGTTGCACTTTCGCTCTCTCCGTTCGGCTGCCCATGGGACAGCGGGCGCAGTGGGTTCGCAGTCGTGAAGCGGTCCGATTTCCCGGACAACGAGAAGGCTCGCGACGCAGCCAAGTCGTTCGTCGACGAGATGTCGAAGTACCTCAACGGAGAGACCTACTACTTCTGCATCGAAGACGAGAACGGCGAGCACGTTGACTCGTGCGGCGGCCTCATCGGTATCGATTGGGCAAAGCGATATGCCATCGAAATGGTTGACACGCTGCCCGAGAAGGAGCCTGCCGTATGAGCGAAGCCCACTCCATCATGCTCGGCCAGATCTCCGCCGAGGTCGAAGACTTCTGCCCCTCGCCGAAGACCACAACCTTGGAGGCTGTCCGGCTGATGAGGCTGGAGCTGCTGCGGCTTCGGCTGGAGAAGCTCAAGGATCAGGTCGCCGAGCTCGAGGAACTCACCAAAGGCATCACATGAACATCACCAACCTCATCGCCGCCGTCATCCTCGAGGAGAGCGGCGGAGACAACCTGGCCGTCGGCAGGCGTGGCGAGCTCGGCCCCATGCAGGTCCGACAGTGCGCCATCGACGACGTCAACAGGAGGTGCGGCACAACGTACCGCCTGATCGACATGACCAACCGGGCGAAGGCGGCCGACGTCTTCGTCAAGTACATCCACATCTACAGCACCAACCCGACCGAAGAGGTCGCCTGCCGCATCTGGAACGGAGGCCCTCGAGGTCCACGCCGCAACTCGACCAAGCCGTACTGGCGCCGCATCCAGAGGCGCCTCAACCAGCAACGCCATGAGCACTGACACTCCACCTGCCCTGAGAAAAGGCGACTTCGCCGCGGTCACAACGGGCTACAGGACCGACGTCGTGATCATCGAGTCGAACCTTGACGAGCTCGAGGATCAGCAACGAATCCTTCGCCAAAGCGGATACCCGGACTACGACGCCGTCGCCACCGTGAGCACGGCGGTTCCTTCCTGGGGGCGCACTACCCACCCAGTCCTCCTGAAGCGACTTCAGCCCGTCGTCTTCGACCCGCACAGGATCGCCATCGAGTACCTCGACTGGATCCGCAGGGGGAAAAGCGCCTCCGACTCGTTCAACCTCGCCGTCAGCGATCTCCACAGCTTCCTTCCGTCGGATGTTCGCGATGCCTCCGAGATCGTCAGTGCCAGGCTCGATGAGCTGAAGCGCGAAGTGATCCGCATCGCGCATCCGAACCGCTGATCTTCGCTCCCTGCCCGCATGGCTCAGCTGTGCGGGTAGTGGGCGGGAATCATCCCGCGCCAACCTCAACCTCACACCATGACCACCAGAAAAAAGACCATCACCATTGTCGACTTGTTTTGCGGAGCGGGCGGCACTTCAACAGGGGCCATCCAGGCTGCCGAGGTGCTCGGCTACGAGACCAATCTCACGGCCGTCAACCACTGGGAACGCGCCGTCGCCACCCACTCCAGCAACCACCCTGGATCTCGTCACTACTGCGTCAGGGTCGAGTCCCTCAACCCTCGCGACCTGTTCAAGGAAGGCGAGGTCGACGTGCTCTGGGGATCGCCGGAATGCACCCACCACTCGAGGGCTCGTGGAGGCAAGCCGATCAACGACCAGTCCCGGGCGACGGCGTGGTGCGTCACACGCTGGGCGGAAGCTCTTCGCCCCAGGTTCGTGATGGTCGAGAACGTGCCGGAGTTCGCAGAGTGGGGACCCACCGACTCCAATGGTCGGCCGATTCCTGAACGCAAGGGCGAGATCTTCAACGCCTGGCTGAACACCCTCCGCGCCCTCGGGTACACCGTGGACCACCGCGTGCTGGTCGCCGCCAACTACGGAGCCGGCACGACCAGACGCCGCCTGTTCACCTGTGCCGCGCTGCCCGGCTACGACATCGTCTGGCCTGACCCGACCCACTCGAAGGATGGATCCTCCGGTCGCCCGTGGGTCGGCGCCGACAAGGTCATCGACTGGTCCATCAAGGGTGCGTCCATCTTCAACCGGAAGCGCCCGCTCGCACCGAACACCTTGAGGAGGATCGCGGACGGCCTCGCCGCTGGAGGCATGGACCCTTCGATCATCATCATGGAGAACGGGAGTCGCCGCCGCTCCGTCAAGGATCCGCTTCCCACCATCACGACGGCGAAGGGAGGGGCGATGGCTCTGGCGCAGCCCTACCTGATCCCACAGCACTCCGGTGGTGCGCCGCGCCCCGTCGCGGAACCCGTCCCGACCATCGCCACAGCCGGAGCCATCAGCCTGGTCGAGCCGTTCCTGGTCGAGTACTACGGCACCGGAGGATCCGTTCCGATCGCCGACCCAGTCCCCACCGTCACAACCCGCGGCCGGTTCGCGCTGGCCCAGCCGGTCGTCAAGGTCGACGGCAAGGAGTACAAGCTGGACATCCTGTTCCGCATGCTCAAGCCGAAGGAGCTGGCAGCAGCACAGGGATTCCCACCCGACTACAAGTTCACCGGCACCCAGGAGGAGCAGATCAAGCAGATCGGCAACGCCGTTCCCTGCCACTTCTCCAAGGCGCTGTTCCTCTCGATGCTCACCCAGAGCTCCGACATTTCTCACCTGCACTGCAACTGACACAAACCATCAACCACATCACCATGAGCGACTACAACCTCCTGTCCGTTTCCAACGACGCCAAGACCATCAAGGGCGAGTCGAAGGGCTACCTCACCGGGGTCCTGTACCTGGCTCCGCACAAGCTGTCCGGCATCAACATCTGCCCGTCGGCCTCACCTCAGTGCATCGCCTCCTGCCTCAACGGCGCCGGCCGCGGCGTCTTCCCCAACGTGCAAGCGGCCCGCCTCCGCAAGACCAAGCTGTTCCACGAAGACCGCTCCGAGTTCTTCACCCTGCTCCGCGACGACATCAACCGGCTGGTCAATGCGGCCAAGAGCCGCGGCCTCGCGCCGTGTGTCCGCCTCAACGGCACGAGCGACATCCCGTGGGAGTTGACCTACCTGCCGAGCCAGACGGGTATGAAGCACACCATCCTGTCGATGTATGCCGGCGTGCAGTTCTACGACTACACCAAGATCGAGTCCCGCGCCCTGGCCTGGGCTCGCGGCCTGATGCCGGAGAACTACCACCTGACCTTCAGCTACAGCGGCGGCCGTCAGCCCCGCCTGCCGAAGATCCTCGAGACCCGCTGCAACGTCGCCGTGGTCTTCCGCAACACCCTGCCCGAGACGTACCTCTCCCGCCGGGTGATCGACGGCGATACATCCGACCTCCGGTTCCGTGATCCGCGGGGCGTCATCGTCGGGCTCACCGCCAAGGGTCCTGCACGCAAGGCCGACGCCGGATTCGTGGTGGATCTGAATTGACCAACATCAGTTAAGGTAACAAAATTCACTCATGGCAAAGCCCCATGGACAGGTGCTTTGGGAGAGGTTCGACCGCTACTGTCCACTGCTGTTGAGGCTGCTTGCACGCCACAGGCGTGGAGCCCCGCTCACCGTGGTGGAGATCAGTCAGAGGTCGGGACTGTCCCCGAGCTCAATCGAGGCGATCAGCCTCTGTGTGGATTGGCGAGGCATCGACCTGCCGACGGCCCGGGCATTCATGCGCGGCGTCGGAATCGACCTCACCAGTCGAGAAGATTTCCGGCGGGTGCGGATGTACCTCCGCACATCCAGCCGGGACCCCAACAAAAAGTTCCCGTACCTCAGGAGGACACCCGAATGGAAAACACTGTACCTACCCCTGCTCGAAAGGCTGGCAAGCCATCTCAAGCAATCCGCATCACGCCGAACCAGCGAACCGCGATGATGGCCGACCTGGTCCGCAAGACCATCGCCGAAGATCCCGTCATCAAGAGACTGCGCCAGCGAATCGTAGACCGCGAGACCATGATCCAGCGGCGCTGCGCCAAGCGGATCGACGACAACATCCGCAAGGAGTACGCGGCACGCCTGCTCAAGGCCGGCGTTCCGATCCTTCCTTCGGAGACCAAAAGGTGGACCCAGTGAAACTGATCAAGCCACCGGGATCGGAGTTCTGGCTCATCGAGGTCATCACCGAGAATGGCCAGGCGCGATCCATCTCAACCGGGTGCCGCACCAAGTCGGATGCCGAGGTGCTCGTGAAGGACGCCAAGATCCGTGAGATCGAGACGGCCGCACGAAACCACCGGCTCACCGCCGAGGTCGTCACCCTCATCACTGCCGGCCGAAACGTCCTGGTCTCCGAGGCCATCCTCGAGTGGGGCGAATGGATGAAGGTCGGAACCAAGTCGCCGCGCACCAGGGACAACAACCTGTCCGGGGTCAGCCGCTGGGTCACATCCATGGGCCTGTCGGCCATGCCGATCGGGGCCATCACCGAAGAGCATATCCACAGGTGGATCAACGATCCCCTGCTCAACCACAAGCTCGGCACCAGGATCCTCCGCCTGGCCTGCATCCGGAACTTCTTCCGGTTCTGCAACGTCAAGCGGTACATCCTGTCCGATCCGTCCAGGCTCGTGGCCGTCGATCACCGGGCCATGTCCCACGAGCAGCGCGAGACCCGGCACAAGCTCGTGTTCGAGGATGATGAGATCGACTTCATCCTGTCCGTCTGCGACGGCACCGAGCCCAACTCCATCACCGACGGGTTCTTCGGCGCGGCCATCACGCTGGGCCGGGACCTGGCCATCCGCCTGGGCGACGTGTGCAACCTCGAATGGAGCTGCTTCGACTTCGAGCGTGGCATCGTCGTGATCTGGACGGACAAGAGCAACACCCGGGTCGCCATCCCCATGAGCGAGCGGGTCGAGAAGCTCGTCACCTCGCTGCCGCGGAACCAGACTAGGTTCCTGTTCCCGAACGAGCAGCTGATCAACGCCGACGGAAAGCGTCGGGCCATGCTCAGCGTGTACTTCGGCCGGCTCTTCAAGAGCCTGGGCTTCGAGGGCTACACGTTCCACAGCCTGCGTGCCACCATGGCCACCACCATGGCAGCCAACGGCTCCACCATCGAGGAGATCGCCAAGACCCTCGGGCACACCGGCACCAGCTGCACCAAGGCCTACATCCGCAAGGTGGGCGCAGCCAAGCTGGCGTCAGCCATCCCGTGAAGACCATCAAACTCGGCGAGCCGTTCCGCATCGAAGGCGAGGACCGGCTCGGCATGTTCGTCCGCCACACAGACCAGCCATTCGCCAGGCTCGTCCGCTACCAAGGGCACCGCCACTACAGTGGCCGCGCCAAAAAACCCCAACGAAGAGGTTGACCTCCAGACGTCGGGGCGCTACTCGTTTCCCGTCACTTTAACGGGGCGTTAGCGCCTCGACGTTCTTTCCGATTTGGGCCTGTCCTGGTTTCGATCTTGTGACGAGACCCTGGATTCATGCCGAGGATGATGGTTGGCCTCGTTAAAACTACCCATCACACATCAAACGCCAACACTGATAACGAAGTCAGCGCGGAGTTCGAGAACATGCAGCCCCCGAC
>Ga0315900_10013064_pt1 | contig 10130 bp, 10 predicted proteins | sample LakEriMetagenome_FD_203521 | JGI IMG/M metagenome (GOLD analysis project Ga0315900, IMG submission 203521) | Freshwater fungal communities from buoy surface, Lake Erie, Ohio, United States - Buoy 12 MA114 | ecosystem: Environmental > Aquatic > Freshwater > Lake > Lake biofilm | place: USA: Lake...
CTCTGGCGCGCCTGTCGGCATCGCCTCGAGCGCGCCTGTCGGCGCGACCGCACTCATCCCGCTACCGTTCCGCCGAGGGTCCCCGCGGTGCGTGCCGCGACCACGATCAGCCACACGCAGGCGCCGAAGCCCGCCACCCAGACGAGCGATCGCAGGGTGGGCAGGTCGGCGAGATAGCACGCGAGGTAGGCGATGCGCGCGACGAGGAAGACCCCGGCGATCATCGCGACCGTGTCCTGCGGGACCTGACCGATGACCGCGGCGACCAGCGCCGCCACGTACACCGCGAGCGCCTCCCAGGAATTCTGCTGCGCCGCGTGGGCCCGCGCGCGATAGCCCGCCAACTGCGACAGCCAGGTCCGCGGGTTGCGGTTGTCGTAACGGCCGGGGCCGGCTTTTGAGATGCCGGCGCAGACGATCGGGAACAGCACGGCGACCAACAAGGTCCAGAGGGCGAGGGTCATGGGTCTCTCCTGTGCCCCGGCAGGGGCGGGTCAAAGATCAGGGCTGATCAGGGCTCCAGCCCCCAGTGCGCGGCGATCCAGCCGAGCGCCACCGAGGCGGCCACGAGCGCGGCGACGACCACCACGAGCAACGCGCGCCGCAGCGCGACCGAGGGGCGCGGTTCGGCGCTCATCGCAGGCGCACCGACCCCTTCTCGTCGAAGGGGATGGTGCGCACCAGCCCCTCGGCGAGCTTCACCTCGCCGCGCAGGCGGTAGGACAAAGAATCCGGCAAGCCGTTGCTGCGCGCGCGCTCGAGGAGACGCGCCAAAGTGCCGGCGAAGTTCGCCGTGACCAGCATGTCGAACTCGGCCTCACCGAGCGCCGGCACCGTGAAAGAAGACCCGGAGAGGCCGCGGCCCAGTTCCTCGCCACCGACTTCGAGCGTGTAGGAGACGCCGCGCACGGCGATCGCGCGGTCGTTCGGGTTCTGCACGCGCAACCGCGCCTTGAAGCGCTGCTCGAAGAGGTCGCCGCGGACCCACTCCACGCCGATCACGGACAACTGCGGCGGATCGAGACGCGGCACGAGGCTGGCGCAACCTGCGAGCAGCAGGGTCGCAAGCACGGATAGGATGGACAAGCGGAAAGCGCGGGACATCGGAGGGGATTCTAGCAATGACGCCTACGACCTGCCGCTGCTACTGCATTTCATTTAATAGTATACAGTATATAATATTATATATTGCTCATATGTCGCCCCGCAGGTGGGCAGAGCACGCTATGCTTTGGCCGATGCTGGCCCTGCTTCAGTCACCGACCCGCCTGACGATGCCCCGCCCCCGGTTCGCGGCCCGGTCACGCTGGGTGTTGTTCGTGGCCCTGGCGCTATCGGCCTCGGCCACCCTGCTCGCCCGAGCGGACGTGCCCATCGAGGACCTCGCCCGCTTTCCGAAGAGCACCGTGACGATCGAGGCCGCCGCAGGCGGACGCCACAGCTACCGCGTCTGGATCGCCGATACCGAAGCCCGGCAGCGACAAGGCCTGATGTTCGTCCGCGACCTGCCGGCGGACCAAGGCATGCTGTTCATCCACTCTCCGCCCCGCCCGTCAGCGTTCTGGATGAAGAACACCTACATCCCGCTCGATCTGCTGTTCGTCGATACCCGCGGCAAGATCATGCGGATCTTCGAGAACGCGACGCCACTCTCGCTCGAGCCGCTCGGCGTGGATGCGCCGGTCCGCGCGGTGCTCGAACTGCGGGGCGGCGAGGCCGCGCGGCGCGGCATCCGCGCGGGCGACCGCTTGCGCCATCCCGCTTTTCGTTGAAGCACACGGGCTGATGCGCACGGTGCGTTGACGTACACGGCTTCAGAGTCCACGGCGCCTGACAGCGGGCAATGAATTCCTGCCGGCCCTCCCTGTCGCGTCGACGCAACGCCCACCACTCGCCCCCAGGTGGCACTTGGGATATCATCCGCGCCGGAAATCCCACATCGCGGCGCCCATGCGCGCCACCACGAACTCGAATTACTGGAGTGGCCCTCATGAAGAAGATCGTCCTCAGCTTGGCGACCGCTGTCGTCCTTGCGCTCTCGCAAGGCGCGCAGGCGGGTTCGGATCCGGGCAGCACCTACATCGCGCCGTCGATCCACGGCGTCTGGGTGGACGACGACCGCAAGGTCGACGACGGCCTCGGCGCCGGCATCGCGCTCGGCTACGTCGCGTCCGACAAGTGGAACTTCGAGTTGGGCGGTCACGCCAGCGGCCACGATATCGCCGGCTCCGACGACCGCTACGACATCAAGGGCATCGACCTCAACGCCCTGCGCGTCTTCAAGCGCAGCGACAGCATCAACCCGTACCTCATCGGCGGCATCGGCCGTCTCGAAGGCGACGGCCCGTCCTCGTCGGACTCCGGCATCTTCTACAAGCTCGGCGCCGGCGTGATGGCGGACATCGCCAAGAACACCTCGAAGGGCACCAACCTCGCGATGCGCGGTGAAGTCCACACGCGCCGCAGCGAAGATTTCAACGACTACGTCGCGAGCCTCGGTCTCGTGTACTCGTGGGGCGGTTCGATCGCGGCGCCGGCCGCAGCGGCGATCGCCGCGATCGCTCCGGCGGTCGCGGTCGATGGCGACGACGACCGTGATGGCGTCCCCAACAGCCGCGACAAGTGCCCGAACACCCCGCTCGGCGCCAAGGTCGACAGCGACGGTTGCGAGTGCGGCGATGTCGTGCTGCGCGGCGTCACCTTCGTCACCGACTCGGCCGAGATCACCCCGCAGGGCCAGCTGGTGCTCGACTCGCTCGTCGCCGGTCTCGCGCGCCGCGCAGGCACCAAGCTCGAGATCCGCGGCCACACTGATGATGTCGGCTCGGAGGCCTACAACCTCGCGCTCTCGCAGCGCCGTGCGGACTCCGTGAAGGCCTACCTCGTCTCGAAGGGCCTCAACGCGGCCGACCTGTCGACCGCCGGCCTCGGCGAGATGCAGCACATCGCGCCGAACGACACGCCGGAGGGCCGCGAGCAGAACCGTCGCGTCACCCTGCAGGCCTTGAGCGCGATCTGCGAGGCCCGCGCCTCGGAGGATCTCACGCTGCGCGGCGTCACCTTCAAGACGAACTCGGCGGTGATCACCCCGACCAGCAAGCTGGTGCTCGACTCGGCCGTGGCCTACCTCAAGGCCCGTCCGAACGCGGCCGCCGAAGTGCGCGGCCACACCGACTCGGTGGGCAACGACGAGGCCAACATGCGCCTCTCGAAGGCCCGCGCCGAATCCGTGCGCGACTACCTGATCGCGAACGGCATCGACGCCGGTCGCCTGACGGCCAACGGCTACGGTGAGACCGAGCACATCGCTCCGAACGACACGCCGGCCGGACGCGAGCAGAACCGCCGCGTCACGCTGCGCATCGCGCCGTAACGCGACGCGCAAGGTCGGCCATCGACCAAGGCCCGCCGGGTATGACCACCCGGCGGGCCTTTTTCTTTCGTGTCATTCGTCGGCAGGCGCCCTGCGGTAGGATGTGTACCACCCGCGTGATCGCGGGGATGCCACCGGAGCAGACCATGTTTTCGACCGATACGCCCTCCATCGCGCCGCGGAGCGTCCGCGGGATCGCGGCCCTCGCCGCTGCCCCGGCTGCCCTCGCGGCCTTGGTCGCGCTGTCGGCGGGTGCGCCGGCCGCACTGGCGCAGGGCTCGACCACCGCACCCTGGCCGACCGACGAGTTCTGCGGCCGCGCCCAAGGCTATGTCACGCTGGCGAGCCGACCCGCGCGCAACACGCTGCACGAGGGCTACGACAGCTTCCGCGACTCGGCCGCCTCGGTGCAGCCGCTCGAAGCCCAGCAGTACACCGTCGCCGACGACGCGCAGGGTCGCGCGCGCCTGATCTCCTGCAAGCTCGTGACCGCCGAGGCACTGCGTGGCGCCTACGGACCGGAGGCCGCGCGCACCGACTCGAGCTGCTCGCTGGTCAACCGCAACACCTTCACCTCGGTGCTCGCCTCGCTGACCCCGGCCGAGCGTGCGAACGCACGCTTCGGCCAAGGCAAGAAGGTCGCGTTCGATCGCGACACCCTCGCGACCAGCGCCGCCGAATGGCTGGAGCCCGGCGAACTCGCCACCGTCGACAAGCGCGGCACGCTGCACCTGACCTCGCGCAGCTGGACCGGCACCGAGGCCGGCCGCGGCGTGCGCCACTGCCACTTCATCGCGCCCGACTTCGCGCGGCGCATCCTGCTCGACGGCTCGCTGTCGCTGCCGGCGACGCCCGTGAAGCGCTGAAGGCGCGCGCGTATCGCCCCCGACCTGGCCCCTTTTCCGACCTGACCTCTCGAACGGAGACTCCACCATGAGACATTCGTCCCGCATCCAGATCACCGCCCTCGCGCTCGGCTCGCTGCTGCTCGCCGGCTGCGCCAGCACCGGCAACCCCGACACCGCCAAGACCCGCAGCGGCGCGGCCATCGGCGCCGGCATCGGCGCCGTCATCGGCCTGCTCAGCAAGGGCGACAAGTTCGACAATGCGGCGATCGGCGCCGCGATCGGCGGCCTGGGTGGCGCCGCGATCGGCAGCTATCAGGACCAGCAGGAGCGCAAGCTGCGCGCGCAGCTCGCCAACACCGGCGTCGAAGTCCAGCGCGTCGGCAACAACATCACGCTCGACATGCCGGGCGGCGTGACCTTCGCCACCAACAGCTCCGACATCAACGCGAACTTCTACCCGGTGCTCGACCAGGTGGCCGCCACGCTCGGCGAGTTCAACCAGACTGTGATCGAGGTCGCAGGCCACACCGACTCGACCGGCGCGCGCGCCTACAACATGACGCTCTCCGAGCGCCGTGCGGGCTCGGTGGTGAGCTATCTCTCCGGTCGCGGCATCGCGCGCGAGCGCATGATCGCCGTGGGCGCGGGCCCCGACCATCCGGTCGACACCAACGACACGCCGGAAGGCCGCGCCCAGAACCGGCGCGTCGAGATCACTATAGTTCCGGTGGAGAAGAAGACGGGCTGAGCCCCGTACCGCGCGCGGCAGGATCCGCGCCCGCGGTCGCGGCGGTCGGTGGCGGTGCGGAACGCACCGCTGCCGACGTCCGCCGCCGCACCTCGAAGGCGTGGCCGAGCTCGCGGGCGAGCGCCGGACTGCGCTCCAGCATCTCGCGCACCGCATCCGGCGACAGCCACACGCACAGGCAATCACGGCGCGCCACCGCGCGCACGTCGGTGCGCTGGGCGCCGTGCAACCCCGCCTCGCCGAAGAATTCGCCGCGACGCACCGTCGCGATCTCGGCCGGCACACCGCCGTGCTCCACCTGCAGCGACACCTCGCCCGACACCAGCAGGCACAGGCCCTCGATGGCCGCGCCCGCCTCGAATACACTCTCGTCCCGCGCGTAATCCGCACGCCGCGCCCGGCTCGCATCCCAAGACTCCGGTGCTGCAGGCAATTTCGGGAAGCGCGCCAGCAGCTCGATCGCGGTCGGCTCCGGCCGGTAGAACGGCGTGTCGGCCTCGTGCTCGAGGTTGACGCTCATCGGATAGGGGATCGTGAGCCCCTCGCGCCGCGCGGCGTACCAGACACGCGTCATGAGCTCGTTGCGCACCGCCATGCGCTGGCCCTGGGGGACGCGCACCACGAGCTTGTAGTTGACGCTGAAATCCGCGAACGACACCGTCGCCGCGTAAGGGGCGGGATCGGGGAGCACGCCCGGTGTGCCGCGCGCGACCTCCTCGAGCACCGCGCGCACCTTGTTCGGCGGATCGTCATAGCTGAAACCGAACTCCAGCGCCTCGGCGCGCTGGCGCAGCGGCCGCGAATAGTTGGTGATGGTCTGGCCGTTGAGCGAGGCGTTGGGGATGATGCGCGTGATGCCGCCCGGCGACATCACATGCACCGAGCGCCAGTTGATCTCCTGCACCACGCCGGTGGTGTCGCCGACCTCGATCTCGTCGCCGACCTCGAACGGGCGCTCCATGAGCAGCATGATCCCCGAGAACAGGTTGCCGAGCGGCTCCTGCAGCGCGAGGCCGAGCACCAGGCCGCCAAGCCCGAGCGCCGTGAGCGCGCCGGAGAGGTCGGCGCCCCAGACCTGCGAATAGACGATCGCCGCGGCGGCGAGCACGAGGCCGAGGCGCACGAGATCGCGCAGCAGCTTCGGCACGCGCGCGCGCCAACTGCCGGGATCGGCGCCCTCGAAGGCGACCGCGTTGACGAGCCCGAGCGCGCCCGCGACCAGCACCACCCACAGGATGGTGTGGCCGATCCGCACCCAGAGGTCGTCGCCCGGCAACGCGAGCACGCCATCGAGCAGCACCACGAGACCGATCGCCGGGACGATGGCGTTGCGCAGGAACGCCACCGGCGCCGCGAGCGCGTGGTCACGGCGGCGCAGCGCGGCGAACCATTCATTGAGCACCAGCAGCGCCAGCGGCAAGCCGACGATCAGCGCCAGCGCGGGGCGCCAGGACGCTTGCAAGCCCTCCAGCACGTTCATCCGCGCGTCCCGGACGGGCCGCCAGCCGCGCCATCGCCGCCGCTGCCGCCCGCGCCACTGCCCGCCACGCCGCTGCCCGCCACGCCGCTGCCGGCCGGCGCCGGTGCATCGATCACCGGGTAGAGCTCGACGCTGCCCATGCCGCGCAGCTCCGCCTGGAACGGCGCGCCGAAGGCGACCTCGTCGCGCACGCGGTCGTACACCGCGCGCGTCACTTGGATGGACGTCACGCCGTCGGACTCGATGCCGCGCGCGAGACGCACGGTGTCGCCCCACAGGTCGTAGATGAAGCGGCGCCGGCCGACGAGGCCGCCGGTGACGGGTCCTGCGTTGATGCCGATCTCGGCGACGATGGCGAGGCCGCGCTCGGCGTTGAAGCGCCCGACGATGCGCACCACTTCGCGGGCGAAATCGACCATCCGCGCGGTGTGGTCCGGGCGCTCGACCGAGAGGCCCGAGGCCGCAAGGTAGGACGACCCGATGGTGCGCACTTTCTCGACGCCGTGCTCCTCCGCCGCCTCATCGAGCGCAGTGACGATGTCCGAGAGCAGGTGGAGCGCGCCTTCGCCCTCCGCGCCCTGCGCGGCATCGACGCCCACGAGGTTGACGAACGCGACCGTGACGTCGGAATAGGACTGCGGCTCATCGTGCCGGCCCTCGCGCAACTGCGCGGCACCCGGCGCCGGCAGCAGGCTGGCGAGCAGCCGCTCGGTCTCCTGGGTCTGCGCCTGCATGCGGGCGCGACCGTCGCGGAGACTGGCCGCCATGTCGTTGAAGGCGACGCCGAGCGCGCGGAACTCGGGCGCCGCGGCCAGCGGCACCGGTGTGTCGAGGTCGCCCGCGCTGATGCGGCGTGCGCCCTGCGCGAGGTCCTCGATGGGCCGCGCGAGACGCGACGCCAGCCACAACGCGAACAGCGACGCCGCGAGCGCGAGCGCTGCGGCGATGGCGAGCGCGCGCCGCGCGTAGTCGGTGAGCGGCTGCAACGCCTCGCTGCGGTCGATCTCGGAGATCAGCCCCCAACGCAGCGAATCGAGGTCGATCGGACCGTAGGCGGCGAACACCGGCTCGCCGCGATAATCCTCGGTCTCGAGCACGCCCGACTCGCCGCGCAGCGCGGCGCGCGTGCCGTCGTGTGTGACCGGAACGGTCAGCACCGTGGTACCGAGCCGCTCCACCTCGCCGACCGTGCGCGAGGTCAGGGGCGAGGTGCGCAGCCTCGTGATGAAGGCCTTGGCATCCTCGCGTACGAAGCGTGAATCCGAGCGCATCGCGAGATCAGGTCCCACGAGGTAGGTCTCGTCGGTGCGGCCGATGCCGCCCGGCTTGCCGTCGCGGGTGCCGAACAACGCCTTCTCCAGCGACTCGAGCGGCAGTCGCAGCGAGAGGATCGCGACCAGGCGGTTGCCGTCGAACACCGGCGTCGAGATGAACGCGCGCGGCGCGCCGAGCGACGGACGGTAGAACTCGAAGTCCGAGAGCTTGTAGTCGTCGACGTTCTGGCTGTTGCGCAGCGCGCGCACCGCGCTCGCGAGGTTGCTGGCGGCATAGGGGCCGTCCTGCAGGCTGGTGCCGAGGACGGTCGAGGCCTTGTAGCTGAAGAACACCTCGAGCGTCTCGGGGTCGGTCAGCAGGATGTTGTCGAAGCCGAGCCGACGCACCACCTCGCCCAAGGACGGCCGCACCCGCGCGACCGTGCGCCCGTAGGCGCTGTCGTCGGTGCCGGCGAGGTCGGCGTTGCCGGTGTAGGGCCGCGCGCCGCGCGCGATGTAACGCTGCTGCAGCAGCCACCCTGCGGCGCTGCGCGGCAGGTAGGCGCCCGGCGGCGACTGCAGGCCGAGGCGGCCATCGACCGCCGGCGTGAACTCCCGGTCGTAGAACGCCGCCACCTCGGCGCGCGCCGCATCGCCCACGGCCTCTGCGCCGAGTGCGCGATAGGCCTGCAGCAGCTCCGTGGCGCTCTGCGCGACGAGCGGGAAGGCCGAGAAGGCGAGCACCTCGTTGCGGGTGGATTCGAGCGACGCGACCACCGCGCCTGCCTTGGCGCGCTGCAGCGCCTGCACTTGGTTGAAGGCGGCGACGCGCAGGCTGTCGCGGGCGCTGGTGTAACCGAGCCAGGCGACCAAGGCGATGGCGGTGAGCACCAACGCGAGCATCGCAGCCAGCAGCTTGGACTGCAGGCTGATCGAACGAATTGCCTTCACGAGCCGTCCCTCCCCCGTCGCGCCCCCGGAAGCCGGGGCGCCGAAAGGCGGGACTTTAGCGCGGCGAGTCGCCCCGCGTCACGGGCGTGAACTCGCGGAACACCCGCTCGAGGTACTCGGCGTGCAGGCGGCTGCGGGCCTCGGCTTCGCCGGTATCGGCCGGACGGTAGGCCTCGATGTCCTCTGCGCCGACCACCGACCGGCGGGCGAGCAGCCGCTCGATCGTGTCGAGCCGGGCGCGGGTGACGGCGAGCTCCGCCACCAGCGCGAGGGTCACCGAGTACAGGCGATCGAGCATCGGGTCATCGGTGAACTCCGGGCGGCGCCCGCGGGCGGCCGGCGGGGCAGGCTGGGTGGGGTCAGCGCGGAACGGGAGAGGGTCATTCATCTCCTTGCTACCCAGCGACGGCGGATCCTTCCGCCGCCTGCCATGCCCCGACGGCGTACCACACAGGCGCACGCCCGAAATCTTCGGATTTGCCATCGGCCGCGACCGCCACCGGCGCGCGGCATTCGGTCTCGAACACCTGATCGGCCGGGTGACCGGCAGCGACGAGGCGTTCGGTGAGATCCATCTCGTGGAGCGCCGTCCAGAACGGCTCGTTGTTGAAGCGCCCGTCCCAATCGCGCATGAACTGCTCGAACGGCGGGAACCGGCGATAAGGCGGTTGCTCGAGGTGGATCGTGAGCCCGCCCGGACGCAACAGCCGTCGCGCCTCGGCGAAGAAGCGCGGCAACGCCTCGGCCGAGGTCTCGTGCAGCACCATCGTGGTGAACACGAGGTCGCAGGAGCCCGCCGGCAACGAGGTCGCGACGGCGTTCTCCTGCCGGAACTCGACGTCGTCGATGCCGAGCGCGCGGGCGCGGGCATGGCCGTAGCGCAGGAACGGCGCCGCGACGTCGACGGCCACGATGCGGGCCTCGGGGAAGGCGCGCCGCAGCGGCAGCGTGTTGTGGCCGAGGCCGCAGCCGAGGTCGGCGATGACCTGCGGCTTGAAATCCGGATGCTCGCGCGCCAGCCAGGACGCCAGCGCACGGCCCGCCGCGTCGTTCCACGGCCCCGCCATGCCGCCCACGGTGGCGAAGAATCCGGCGTCGTAGTTGGCGGGGTTGGAGACGTCGTCCGCGATCTGCTCGGCCGTGTACCCGCCGCGCATGAGGTGCGTATCCACCGAGGCCACGTAGCGCGGCACCGGCAACGTCGGGTCGAGCTTCAGCGTGGGCGCGCCGTCATTGAGCGCCCGCGCACGCTCACGCAGCGCCGTGGCCTGGCGCGCGACCAGGCTGCGGCCGGCCTGTTGGCGCATCTCCATGGTGTTGCGGCGCACCAAGCTCCAGCTGCGCCAGGCCGGGTCTCGGGACATCGCCTCGGCGACCTCGTGACGGTCCCGGGGCTCGTGGCCCTGCCGCGTCTTCCAGTCGGGGCTCACGCGGCCCTCGAACGAGGACCGCACCGCGGGCGCCAGACGGCCCGCCA
>Ga0315900_10013065_pt1 | contig 10130 bp, 6 predicted proteins | sample LakEriMetagenome_FD_203521 | JGI IMG/M metagenome (GOLD analysis project Ga0315900, IMG submission 203521) | Freshwater fungal communities from buoy surface, Lake Erie, Ohio, United States - Buoy 12 MA114 | ecosystem: Environmental > Aquatic > Freshwater > Lake > Lake biofilm | place: USA: Lake...
AAGTGAGCCTCGCGATCGAACGAAGCTGCCGGCTGCTGCGCTTCTATATCGGAAAAGGGGCAATCCCCTACGGCGATCACCACCCCTGGATCGAGACCCACGAAGACAACGGCAAATGCGGTATGGCAGCCGTCTTGTTCAATCTCCTCGATGAATCCCAAGGCGCTGAGTTCTTCTCGCGAATGAGCGTCGCTTCGCACGGCCCAGAACGCGACTGCGGTCACACAGGAAACTACTTCAACATGCTCTGGGCTATCCCCGGTGTGTCGCAATCGGGCCCGAATGCGACCGGCCATTGGATGGCCGAGTTCGGTGCCTCCTACTTCGATTTCGCAAGAACCTACGATGGGAATTACTCCCACCAAGGCCCACCCGAGCCCGATCACGACAGCTACAACGGATGGGACGCGACCGGAGGCTATCTGCTGAGCTATGCAATTCCTGGAAAGAAGCTTTATCTAACGGGCCGTCGCCCCAATCGACTCCCTCCGATCGATCCTGCAACCGCCAAATCGCTGATCCTCGACGGACGCGGCTGGGACAACCAAGATCGCAATAGCACCTACGACGCTTACGGCATCGATCAACTCTTCGAACGACTCTCTAGCTGGTCCCCTGTGGTCCGCGAACGAGCATCCCTAGCGCTGGCTCGTCGCAAAAAGGTCCCCATCGAACCGTTGACCGAGATGCTCGCCTCGGAAAACCTCCAAGCCCGCTACGGGGCTTGCCAAGCCTTGGCCGCACTCCGCAGACGCGGTGCACCCGCTGTCGCTGCTCTGGAATCTCTCCTGGACAACGACGATCTTTGGCTCCGGATCAAAGCCGCCGAAGCTCTCGCGGCCATCGGTCCTGCCGCCATACAAACCGTCCCCCAACTCCTCGAACTCCTTGCCACGACCGACCAAGAACATGACCCACGCGGCATGCAACAACGCTACATGGCCTTCGCTCTGTTCGATCAACCCAACGGGATGCTCAACCGATCCTTAGATGGCGTCGACCGTGAGGCGCTCTACCGTGCCGTCCGTGTCGGACTTGTCAATCAAGACGGACGGGCACGCGGTAGTATCGGCTCGGTCTACCGAAACCTATCGTCCCAAGATATCCAACCACTCCTGCCGGCGATCTTCCAAGCCATCGTCGAGCCTGCCCCAAGCGGAGAAATGTTCGCCGATACCATCCGGGTCGAAGGCCTCGAACTTCTGGCTCAACACCGAATCGCCGAAGGCATTCGAGCCTGTGTCCAATACACCCGCGATCAAAACCCATGGGCAAGCGAAAAACGGACCCCAGAGCTCATGAAGATCCTTCTGAGCTACGGCAAGCATGCTCAGGAAGTCATCCCTGAACTCATCGCCCTTGCCGACTACTTCGAAAAGGAAGAGAAGAACTTCCCCAAAGAACTCAAGCTGCTCAAAGCACAAATCGTCCGACAGACCATTCGCCAAATCGAAGCATCCAACGATGCTCCCGTGCTGCGGAGCATCGATTCCGATCCGTCGGAATAATCGCCCAATAAGCGATCAGTAATCGCCCAATAAGCGTCTCCGGAGGGACCAACGATCAGCCCGTCATCCCACCGTCGACGGTCAAGACTTGGCCGGTGACATAACTGGCCGCAGGGCTCGCCAAGAACAACACGCATGCAGCCACGTCGTCGGGCTGCCCTAAGCGGTTCGCAGGGACTCGCTTCTTGACCTCGTCGACCACCGCGTCTCCGAGGGCCTTGGTCATGTCGCTCTCGATAAAGCCCGGAGCCACGGCATTGACCGTGATCTTGCGTTTGGCAAGCTCCCGAGAGAGCGATCGGGTGAATCCAATCATCCCGGCCTTCGTCGCCGAGTAGTTGGTCTGACCAGCGTTACCGATCAAACCCGATACACTCGACATGTTGATGATCCGGCCATACCGCTGACCCATCATGATCCGTGTCGCGGCGCGGCAACACAGAAAACAACTCGTCAGATTCGCTGCGATGATCTCGTCCCATTGCGAATCGGTCATCCGAGGCAATAACGTATCGCGAGTGATCCCAGCATTGTTGACCAAAATATCGAGCCGCTTGTACTCGATCTCGACGGTCTCAAAGAGCTTCTCGACCGAGGTGCGGTCCGTCACGTCGCACGACATGGCTACCGCATCTCCGCCAGCAGCTTGGATCGCAGCGACGGTCTCGGCGAGCTTCTCGGCGTTTCTAGCCACACACAGTACCTTCGCGCCGTTCTCCCCGAGCCGTATCGCGACGGCTTGTCCCAAACCCTGGGAAGCTCCGGTGACCATCGCGACTTGTCCCTGTAAATTTGCAGTAAGTCCCAATGATGTAGCCATAAGCGTCGCTCCTAGAATCCCAAAAAAGAAAGTTGAACCTAATCCCCAAACGCCTCGCAAGGAGCTTTGCGGTCGGTCCGCTTGAGGGTGCCGGTAAGCACCCTGCCGGTCCCGATTTCGTAAAACTGTTCGACGCCCATGTCCAATAGCTTACGCAAGGATGCTTCCCACAAAACAGGGGATACGATTTGACGCGGCAACAGGTCCGCAAAATCACTTGCGCGATCATGCAACTGCGCATCGACATTGGCCACCAATGGAACCCTCGCATCGATTAGCTGCGCATGCTCCAAGGCCCTTTGAAGCTCCTCGACGGCCGGTCCCATGATGTCGGTGTGGAAAGCCCCAGCGACGGCCAGCCGAATGAACTTGTACCCCGATTCGCTGACCAAATTCTCGCAAACCCGAATCGATTCGGTGTGACCCGATATCGCAATATTGCCCGGGCACAATAGATTCGCCAACTGCAGAATCTCACCCGGTTGCCTAGCTTGGTCGCAAAACGACTGGACGTGCTCTCGGTCCACTCCGATGACGCTGGCCATCTGACTCGAAACCGCACTGGCCGCCGACTGCATCGCACGGCCACGTGCCGCGACGAGTGCAACACCTCTTTCGAAGGACAACGCACCGGCGGCAAACAGCGCCGAATACTCCCCAAGACTCAGGCCGGCTACCGCGACGACTTGGTCTGACACCTCCGGACGCTGCTCATAGAAATCCTCCAAAGCGGCGGCAGAATGGACAAACAAAGCCGGTTGGCTGTTGCTCGTCAAATTCAACTCGGTGTCGGGCCCGTTGAGACACAACGCAGCCAAATCAAAGCCAAGTATCTCGGATGCCGTAGCAAACAACCCTCGAGCCGACTCGCTGCGCGCAAGCAACCCCTCAGCCATTCCGACTGTTTGGGCTCCTTGCCCAGGAAAAAGCAGGGCGACTTTTGCCACGGTCCCTCCTTAGCCGATTGTCAAAAAGACGTTTCTCAAGACCACCCGAGAATCTCAGGCTACTCTTGAGTCTGGCCCATGTCGACGACCACGCGGCCCATGTAAAACCCACACTTGGGGCAAACACAGTGGGTTGGAACTACAGTGCTGCACTTGCTGCAAACCTGCAGTTGCTTGGGCTTCTTGGCATGGTGCGCACGACGCTTGCCAGAGCGGGAATTCGAATGTCGTCTCTTAGGTACTGCCATTTTCTGAACTCATTCCAAAAACTTAGACTTCTCACAACGAAAGGATCTTAATCGATCGATTCAACCAGTCAACCACAAACAGCCTCGCACGGAAACTACGACCCTAAAAACAAAAGACGCACCCGAAAATCGGATGCGCCCATTGATATCGACTCTGTAGTATCCAGATTACTTACGACGGAAACGTCGAGCAGCAAAACCGATAGCTCCCAAACTGAAGATCGCCATCGAGGCTGGCTCGGGAACTGCAGCAGGTGGTTCAACAGAAATGTTAAATAGGTAGGAATAGGATCCACCACTCTCACCGGCGGAGAAACTCAAGAACGCAGGTGTTGGGTCAAACCCAGACCTGGTGAAGAAGCCCGTAGCGAGGATCGATCGGACGTTGTTGGTCTGGCTGTTTAGCTGGAAGCCATCGTTGGTCGAAACGCCAGTAAACGATCCAAAATCTCCTGAAATGTTGATAGCATACCCAACCGTAGTTCCAAACACAGGAACCGAGAAAGAACCCCAGGTTGTTCCCACGTTACCAGAGAATGAGCCGCTACCACTTGTCGCAGCATTCGTGTTAAACGTGAATGCCGCGTCGGTGTTGGTTCCGCCGGATAGCGATCCCGACGAGGCGTTGAAGGCTGCCGAACCCGCCGCCAAATAACCGGCTTGTACCGAAGCAAACGAACTCGCAACGACCGCAATCAATGCAAAAATAAAACTCTTCATCAATAACCTCCCAAAAATTTGGACCCCAAGCTGTTCTCAGCCAAAAAGGTGGCTGACTTAAGTGGCCATATTATTCGGTCTTTCGTCACAAGTGTCAATCTGTCTTCCTATATTTGTCGTTATTTCTTAAAATTTCTTCTTTGGAGTCGCGTCAATGCATCTGAGTGATGCACTTTGTCACCTGGGTTGAATCCGGGCCCGTGGACGGTACGCATGGCGAAAAAATCTCAGTCCTTGAGCCCGCGGCGGATCAAAAGCGCCTCGACCCCAGGCTCCCGACCCCGGAAATCGATGTACTGCTGCATCACCTCCCGCGATCCCCCACGAGACAACACCTTCTGGCGAAACATCGTCCCGTTGGCCGAAGTCAATCCACCCGACTCCTTCATGTAGGCATAAGCGTCAGCCGCCAAGACCTCGCTCCATAAGTAGGCGTAATACCCGGCGGAGTAGCCCCCCGACCACACGTGCGCAAAGTACGAGCTGCGATACCGGGGCGGGACGGCCGACAAATCGACCCCAAACTTGCCCAAAAGCTGTTTTTCAAATCCGACGACATCTCCGGGCACTTCCTCTGGACGTAGCGAATGCCATCCCAAATCCAACAACGCCGCCGAAAGATACTCCAACGAATCGAAGCCCTTGTTGAACTTGCTCGCCGCGATCGCCTTGTCGAGTAGATCCTTGGGCAAAACCGCTCCGGTCTGATAGTGCCGAGCGTAATTGGCCAAGATGTCCGGCTCAATCGCCCAGTCCTCATGGAACGTCGACGGAAACTCGACGTAATCTCTCGGTACACTCGTCCCGGATAAACTCGGATATTCCACCGCCGAAAAAAGTCCATGCACTCCATGCCCAAGCTCATGGAACATCGTCTGGACGTGGTCGAGACTCATCAATGCGGGCTCCCCCTGAGCCGGACTCGGTATGTTCATGACGTTGATGACCACGGGCAACTGATGGAGCAAACGCGACTGCGAGACCAGGGAGTCCATCCAAGCTCCACCTCGTTTGGAATCCCGCTGGAAGTAGTCGGCATAGAACAATCCGATCGGCTTGCCATCCTTACCGACCACGTCGAACACCCGAACAGTCGGATGCCACACGGGCAAATCCGTCCGCTCCTGGAAATCGATCCCATAGAGTTTGTTGTAAGTATAAAACACTCCGTTTTTCAGAACGCTCTCGAGTTCAAAATAAGGCTTGATCGCATTCTCATCGACCTGGTACTTTTTGGCCCTTACTTTCTCGGCGTAGTACTCCCAATCCCAAGCTTCCGGTGGGCCTGTCAACCCATCCTCTTGCATCGCTTCGGTGATCAATGCCGTCTCGGATTTGACCTTCTCGAGAACCCCTGGTACCAAATCCTGCAACATCTTCATGGCCGCCTTGGGGGTGCCGGCCATCTGGTTCTCCAGAGTGAACGAAGCGTGATCGCTGTAGCCGAGCAACTGTGCTCTCCGTGCGCGGAGCTTGGCCAACTCCAAGACGATCGGCTGGTTGTCGATCCCCGCGTTTTCCCCTAGCGCGCGATTCGCACTGGCCAACCATACGCGTCGTCGCAACTCTCGATTCTTGAGGGATGTCAAAACAGGCTGCCGGGTGGTGTTGGTGATGGCCAACAAGTACTTACCGTCCTGACCCCGCGCGTTGGCCGCCTGTTTGGCAGCCGCAATCTCCCCGTCGCTCATCCCTGCAAGCTGAGCGAGGTCATCGACCAGGACGGCTCGCTCCTTGGTCACAGCCAGCAATTGGTTCTGGAACTGGGTCGTGAGGGTCGAGATCCGCTCGTTGATCGCTCGGACCTCGACCTGCTGGGACTCCGAGAGCTTCGCTCCAGCCCGGACAAAATCCTCATAAGTCTTCTTGAGCAACCGCTGCTGTTCTTCGTTGAGCTTGAGCTCTCCGCGCTGATTCCAAAGCTGCTCGACGCGCCCGAATAGCTGCTTGTTCAGATAGATGTCGTCGGAATGGCTCGCGAGTTTCGGGGCAACCTCGCGCTCGATTTCCTGGATCGATTCATTGGTGTGGGCTCCGGCCAAATTGAAAAAGACCGCCGCGACTCGGGTGAGAATCTCCCCGGACTTCTCCATTGAAACCAAGGTGTTTTCAAACGAGGGGGGATCCTGCTGAAGGGCGATCGAGCGTACTTGTTCGAGTTGCTGGGTCATTCCGGCCTCAAAGGCGCTTGCGAAATGCTCCGGTTTGATCGATGCGAAATCAGGTGCTTGAAAAGGAAGCTTGCTGGCAGAGAAAAATGGATTGTCTTGGTTCATCGTTTTGGATTTTGGATTGTCGGTCGATTGGGTTGTCGGGGCGTCTTGTGCTTGGGCACTAAGGCTCGATACGCTCACCGATAGAGCCTGTGCTCCGATCGCACAGACAAACCCAACCCTAGCAAACCCAGTCCCCCATCGGACTTTTCTGTTCATGGCTTGATCTCGCATCGCGGTAAAAAAACGAACGCAGTAAGAAACGCTTTTGAGGAGCACTATCGTACCCGATCCATCGAATCCGATCAGCCAACCGTTCGAGAATCTTCCCTTTGCGTCCTTGCGCCTTTGCGCCTTTGCGTTCCCTTCTTCTCCCCTGCCTTCCCCTCTTCCCTTTGCACCTTTGCACCTTTGCGTTCCCTTCTTCACTTCTTCCTTCCCCTCTTCCCTTTGCACCTTTGCTTTTGCGTTGAATCCGGCTGTTTCTACGCGTCTTAGCCTTTCACTCAATCGCCTCTTGGAGCCTTTGGACCATCTGCTCGGCGATTTGGGGATGGGAATCGACCAAGTTGGTAGTCTCACCAGGGTCAGCATCCAAATCGAACAATTGGTACTTCGGTAACTTCGTCGGCGTCAGCCTAAGCTCCAGGTTGCTTGCCCGTCCGGAATCCGATCGAATCAGCTTCCATCGCCCCTCGCGGTAGCCGAAACTGCCCGATTGGCCGTTGTCCTGCACCACCAAGTGGCTTCGCCCCTTGGCAGAAGGATCCAGGAGCAACGTGCTCAGATCGACACTGTCGGAGCAAGCGTTTTCGGGAACCACGGCACCGGCAAGAGCCGCGAGGGTTCGAGGGTAATCGACCGTACAGATCACTTCATCGCTGACGCGTGGGGTGATTTTCGCAGGCCATCGTGCGATCATAGGAGTGCGAACACCACCTTCAAAGACGTTGTATTTCCCCCCTTTGAAAGGTCCATTGGGGTCATGGTCTCCGAGCGCCTCGATCGCACGGTCTTCGTAACCGTCGTCGAGAACCGGACCATTATCACTGCACAACAGAACCAACGTGTTTTCGTCGAGATTGCATTCCTTGAGCGTCTTGATCAATTCCCCCAGAGACCAATCCAATTCGACGATTGCATCTCCGCGAGGACCGTGGGCAGTGGCACCGGCGAATCGTTCGTGAACGATGCGAGGGACATGGATCGCATGCGAACAGAAGTACAAAAAGAATGGACTTTCGCGATGATCTCGAATCCACTGATTCGCTTCTCGAACCCAGTGGTCCGAGAGGTCCTCATCGCGGAAGCGAGCTTGATGGCCCCCGGTATAGAATCCGATCCGACTCACACCGTTATGGATCGTCGCGTTGTGACCGTGGGACCAGTTCATTTTCAGTTGGTCCCGATGGGTGATTCCCGTGGGGTGATCCTCGGTGGGCTTGGTATCACCGACCCAGAGTGGATCGGCTGCATCGAGCCCCAGGACCCGATCGTCATGGACGAAGACTTGGGGAACCCGGTCGTTGGTCGTGGGCATCAGCAAGCAGTGATCGAATCCAAAGTCCAGTGGTCCTGGCCGCAGGGTACCGTTCCAATCAGGGCCTTTTGGGCCTCCGAGTCCAAGGTGCCATTTGCCGATGACCGCCGTTTTGTAGCCGGCGGACTTGAGCAAGCTAGCCAGGGTCGTGGTTCCGGCCGGGATGATCGAGGGGCTGTTTGGGGGAGCCACCCCGGTCCCTTTTTGTCGAAAGGCGTAGCGGCCCGTGAGCAGCGAGTAGCGCGTTGGGGTGCAAGTCGAGGCCGAGCAATATCCGCTGGTAAATCGGATCCCCTCCGAGGCGAGTCGATCGATGTTGGGGGTCGGAATGGACTTCGCACCGTAGCTTCCGACATCCCCATAGCCAAGATCATCGGCAAGGAACACGATGACATTGGGGCGAGGAGGAGTTGGAAGCGATTTGGCCCGAGTCGGTTCATCGCCGAGCGTCCGGTGGGTCGATAGGCAAATCGTCGGTAGGCAAACCGTCAGGATGGCCACAAGTGCGGGCAAGAAAGAGATTCGCTCGGTGGGCTCGGTTGGCATGGCAAGTCTCCGGCTGGGTGGATAGGAGTAGCGGATAGGCTCTTAGAAAAGGGGGGGCCTTGAGTACGGGATCGATGTAGGCTCGTATGATACACCGATGGACTGGCTACGGGGGAACATCGTTGCTTGCCGTCAACCCGGTGAACCGCACCCGGAGGGCGAGATGGAATTGCCGGTGTCCGCCAGTCCTGGGCTATCGCACCTCCTTCTGCCTTACTCTCTTCCTTTGCGACTTTGCGCCTTTGCGACCTTGCGTTCCCTTCTTCTCCTCTGCCTTAAGCACCCGAACAAAACTCCGGGACAGTCCCCGCGTTTTTTCAAACACCTTCTTAAATTTTCAAGGCCTTCAACCTACGACCACCGCGATAGGCCAAGCCTAATGTTGCGATTCCAAAAATCGCCATCGAACTCGGCTCGGGCACTCCAGCTTGCCAAACCCCGCCTTGCAAATCTCCAAAACGAGATGTTACCTTGAGATTCCCTGCCGACGTCGGGATAAACTCAATATCCTCGTCGTCGAAGAAGAAAGTTTGTCCTCCGGAATACGAGCCTAAGTTGGTCAAACTGTCGAAGAGTCCCTCGGTGCCTCCGACGTTTCCTCCTGTAAATAGCCCTGCACCATACTCCAAATTAACACCAAAATCCCAATGAAGAATCCCTGCTCCTTGAGAGTATGCAAGCATCGGATTATTCGCAAATTCTGCCGTGACGACCACGTACTGGAACCCAGTGTTTGGACTTAATGTCGCGGTGTAAACCATACCGCTATCAAAAATCTCTAGCGTCGCCGGACCGGTGTTCGGTAGAATCCGGATAGGGGCCTCGAACAGACCGTTATTGAATGTAAACTCATGGATGAAGCTGTTATCAGCAGTGGCGCTCACCTTCCAGGTCGCGTTGGTAAAACTGGTTGTACCAAGGGTGCCTGTGATCAATGAGTTTGGCCCTCCAGAGATCGAATAGTTGACTACAGCCCCCGTCGAAGGCCTAGAAACACATAAAACAAGCATCGCGACTAGAAACAGTTTCAAATAGACTGCACGCATAATCGATCTCCTTGAGTGGTAAAACGACCTAATCTGTATTTGTCGTAGTTTAATGGATTGAAAACGCCCCGGCAATCGAAGGATATCCCACTTCCTCAACCAAACACTCCTTCCGCACCCTTGCGAGCCGACTTTGCATCAAGGGCTCACCCGTTATCCTCATCGAAAAAGTCGTTCGACACCTCTTTGACCTCGTACAGCTTGGTCCGGACAACTCCGATGTTGTACTCACGCATCAGTGATGCCACCTTGGCTCCGTCGATCAGAACTACCTTCTTGCCGACGATCTTCGAGAGGAATTCATGGGCATCCTTGGAGAACTGTGACGTAGTGATCATCACCCCTTTGTTGGCTTGGACAAAATCCATGCCACCGACAAACTTTTGAACCTCTGGTCGTCCAATCGTTGCTTCGGTGTAACGTTTGGCCTGGATGCAAACGATGTCCAGTCCAAGCTTATCCTCTTTGATCACCCCATCGATTCCACCATCGCCGGGCTTGCCAGTTACATTGCCTTCGCCGTTGATTCCGCCGTAACCCAT
>Ga0315900_10013066_pt1 | contig 10130 bp, 8 predicted proteins | sample LakEriMetagenome_FD_203521 | JGI IMG/M metagenome (GOLD analysis project Ga0315900, IMG submission 203521) | Freshwater fungal communities from buoy surface, Lake Erie, Ohio, United States - Buoy 12 MA114 | ecosystem: Environmental > Aquatic > Freshwater > Lake > Lake biofilm | place: USA: Lake...
CAGAACACGACCTGGGCGGGGTAGGTGTACACGCCCAGCAACTCGATCTGGTAGCGCTCGCGCAGCACCTGGTCGAGATGCGGGCGGAAGGCGCGCACGGTCTGGCGCAGCGTGGCCATGTCGGGCGAGAGGGCGGGCAGATCCACCGCGTTGAATTCGGGTTCCTCGGTCGAGACTACGGCGAGCAGCGCCGTGCCGAAGGGCACCACGCCAAGGCGCATGAGTTGCAGCATCTCCTGCCCGCGGATGCCGCTGCGGTCGAAGGGCGCGATCTCCGCCACCACGCGGCCATTGGTGATCTGGGTGATGCGCTGGCGCCAGAAGGGTTCCTCGTAGCGCAGATACTGGCTGACATCGGCCAGCCCACCCACGACCTTCAGCCGGATCGGCTGCTGCGCGGCTGCAGTGCCCGGCAGGGCGAGCAGCAAGGCGCCGAGGCACAGCGCGCCCAGCAGGACGCGCAGGGCGACAAAGCGCCCCAGCCCCGTCTTCGCCGGCACGCACGCCATCCGAAACGCCATCTGATACGCCATCCGGTACGCCCCTGGCCGAGGGGACCCTGTCCCCGGTCAATTTCTCGTGTCGTCGTGGCTGCCTGCCGCGTTCCCAGCTTCTGCAACCAGCGTCGCGTGGAGCCGGTGGCCGGCCCGTGCCGCAGGACGCCTTCGGCGATCCGGCCCGGAGGTGGCGGCGCGATCCGCCACCTCCTGCCTTATAGCAAGCAACAGGGGTGTTGCGGCAACCTTAACGCGAGGGCTGCTCCCCCTTTCTGCACGCGCCGCAACCCTTCAGGGTCCCTGGCCTGGTCAGTCGAGCTGGTCGCGCACCCAGCTCTCGGCCTCGGCGGGCAAACCGATGAAGGCGCTGCGCGGTGCGAAGGGCACCACCAGCAACTGGCCCGGCTCCTTGTGCCCGCGCCGGGCGATGGCACGGCGGAAATGGCCCATCAGGTAGTCCGGCGAGAGGTCGGTCGCGGCCAGCACCGTATCGCCGCCGAGTGCCCAATGGGCGTCCGCGACTTCCCAGATTGCATCGCGCAGCGCGCTCCGCATCTCGGCCGCCGCTTCGGCTTCGGCATCTGGATGATGGACCACCAGGACAAGCGTCATGCTTCCTCTCAGGCCGGCGAAAAAGACGGCCGGCGCCGGTTCGCAAGGCGCTGCCCGTGCAGCCCCTTCCGTCCCGTGCATCGTTCAGACAGGATGGTGGCATGATTGCGGCTTCACAGACACCCATCGAGATCGCGAGCCATCGCGGCGGTCTCTTCCTTTGGCCCGAGAACAGCGCCCGCGCCTTCCGCGAGACGGCACGCCTGGCGGTCGAGCAGGCCGAGTGCGACGTGCACATGACGCGCGACGGCGAGGTCGTGGTGATGCACGACGCCACGCTGAACCGCACTACCGATGGCCGCGGCCCGGTGGCGGAGATCGACCTCGCCGCCTATCGCGCGCTGCGCGTGAAGGGCACGGCGGGGGAGGCGCCGCCGACGCTGGCGGAATACCTTGCCATCCTCGCACCCTCGCCGGTGGCGCCGCGAATCGAAATCAAGGCGGATGACCAGCGCCGCGCCTATCCGGGCATCGTGGCCAAGACGCTCGCCGCGCTGGATGCGTCCGGCCAGCGGAAGCGCAGCTGGATCATCGGCTTCCAGGCGGACACCATGGCCGAGGCGCAGCGGGCGGGCGGGCTGGCCGGCGTGGCCTGGCTGCTCGAAATCCCGACCCTGCGCGACCTTGGTATCGAGGGCATGCTGGCGGTGGCCCGCGCGCATGGCTTCCCCGAAATCGGCATGGCCGAGAGCGTGATCGATGCCGAGATTCTGGCCGCCTGCCGTGGTGCGGGGCTGCGACTCGGCACCTGGGGGGCCAACCATGCGGCCTCGATCCGCCGCATGCTCGATATCCGGGTGGATTGCTTTGCGACCGACGACCCACCCCTGGCCATCGCGCTGCGCAACCAACGCTGATTCGTCTCACGCCCCGCGGCCTGCGCGGCGATGCCGTAACAGGTTGCGGTGCTGCTTGGGCCGTGCCTAGACTTCCCGCCAAGAAGCAAGCGTTGTGGGAGGGTGCGTGGCCACAGGGGAGAATCTCCTCGTCGCGGAGGGCGTGAGTCTTCGCTTCGGCGGCGTGCGCGCCCTGACAGACGTCGCCTTCGAGGTGCGCGAGGGCGAGGTCTTCTCGATCATCGGCCCGAACGGCGCGGGCAAGACCTCCATGGTCAATTGCATCTCCGGCCGCTACCGCCCGACCGAGGGGCGGATTCTCTTCCAGGGCCAGGACATCACGAAGCTCGGCCCCAACCGCCGCGCGGGGCTCGGCATCGGGCGCACCTTCCAGAATTTGGCGCTGTTCGGGCACATGAGCGTGCTCGACAACATCATGGTCGGGCGCCACCACCTGCTGAAATCCGGCTTCCTGCGCGGCATGGCCTATTGGTTCGGCGGCGCGCAGCGCGAGGAACTCGAACACCGGCGCGAGGTGGAGGAGATCATCGATTTCCTCGAGATCCAGCATGTGCGCAAGGCGCAGGCCGGCACGCTGCCCTATGGGCTGCGCAAGCGCGTGGAACTGGCGCGCGCGGTGGCGCTCAAGCCGAAGCTGATCCTGCTGGATGAGCCGATGGCGGGCATGAACCTCGAGGAGAAGGAGGACATGGCGCGCTTCATCCTGGACCTGAACCAGGAATGGGGCATGACCGTGCTGATGATCGAGCACGACATGGGCGTTGTGATGGACATCTCGCACCGCGTGATGGTGCTCGATTTCGGCCGCAAGATCGCGGAAGGCCTGCCGGAGGAGGTGATGGCCCATCCGCAGGTTCGTCGCGCCTATCTCGGCGATGCCGACGAAGTGCCCAACCCGGCGGAGCTGGACGCGTGAGCGGCCTGGACACGCTGCCGCGAATCCTTGCGCACAATGCTGCGCAGCATGGCGGCGAGATCGCGCTGCGTGAGAAGCAGTTCGGCATCTGGCGCGCCTTCACCTGGGCGCAGTACCACGCGCGCACGCGGCTCTTCGCACTAGGCCTGCAGCGGCTCGGCGTGCAAGGCGGCGAGGTGATCGCCATGATCGGCGACAACCGGCCCGATTGGGTGATGGCCGAGATCGCCGCGCATGCGTTGGGATGCCGCAGCCTTGGCGTCTATCGCGACGCGCTGGAGGATGAGGTCGCCTATCTGCTCGAAATGAGCGGCGCCGCCGTGGTCTTCGCCGAGGATGAGGAGCAGGTGGACAAGCTGCTCGCGGCCTCCGATCGCCTGCCCGCGCTGCGCCACATCGTCTTCTCCGACCCGCGCGGGATGCGCAAGCTCGAGGATCCGCGGCTGATCTCCGCCGAGGCGCTCTGCGGGATCGGCGCTGCCGAGGATCCCGCCGCATATGAGGCGCTGCTCGCGCAGCAGGATCCGGATGCGATCGCGGTGCTCTGCACCACCTCCGGCACCACAGCGCGGCCGAAGCTGGCGATGCTGAGCGCCGGCGCGCTGGTGCGCCATTGCCGCGCCTATCTCAAGGCGGATCCGAAGGGGCCGCAGGACGAGTACGTCTCCGTCCTGCCGCTGCCCTGGATCATGGAGCAGATCTATGTCCTCGGCTGGGGGCTGATCGCGCGGATGAAGGTGAACTTCGTCGAGGAACCCGAGACGATGATGGCCGATTTCCGCGAGATCGGCCCCACCTTCGTGCTCTTCGCCCCGCGCGTGTGGGAGGCCCTGGCGGCGGAAGTGCGCGCGCGGGTGATGGATGCGAGCCCCTTGAAGCGGCGGATGTTCGAGCTTGGCATGAAGCTGGGGCTGGAGGGCCTGGCGCAGGGCAGGCGCTCGGGCCTCGCGGATGCGCTGCTGTTCCGCGCGCTGCGCGACCGCCTCGGCTTCTCGCGCCTGACCTCGGCCGCGACGGGCGGGGCGGCGCTGGGGCCCGAAACCTTCCGCTTCTTCCAGGCGATGGGCGTTCCGCTGCGCCAGCTCTATGGCCAGACCGAGCTGCTTGGTGCCTACACGCTGCACCGCGCCGGCGAGGTGGATTTCGACACGGTCGGCGTCGGTTTCGACGACACGATCGAAATCCGCATCGACGCCCCGGATGTGAGTGGCGTGGGCGAGATTGTCACGCGCCATCCCAACATGTTCGCCGGCTACCTCGGCGGCGAGGCACCGGCCGATCTGCGGCAGGGCTGGCTGCACACCGGCGATGCCGGCTACTTCGACAAGGCCGGGCAGCTCGTGGTCATCGACCGCATCAAGGACATCGCGGAGACCGCCGCGGGCGTGCGCTTCAGCCCGCAATATATCGAGAACAAGCTGAAATTCTCGCCCTATGTGGCGGAGGTCGTGGTGCTGGGCGCGGGGCAGTCGCACCTGGCCGCGATGATCTGCATCCGCTTTCCCATCGTTAGCCAATGGGCCGAGCGCAACCGCATCGCCTTCACCACCTATTCGGACCTGGCCGCCAAGCCGCAGGTGCTGGAGCTGCTGCGCGCCGAGGTTTTCCGCGTCAACGCCACGCTGCCGGAGGCGCAGCGGCTGCGCGATGTCGTTCTGCTCTACAAGGAACTCGACGCTGATGACGAGGAACTGACGCGCACGCGCAAGGTGCGGCGCGGCGTGATCGCGCAGAAATACGGCGACATCATCGCGGCGATCTATCGCGGCGATGCGGCGATCCCGGTGGACACCACCATCGCCTTCCAGGACGGCACGAAGCAGCGCATCCGTACCACGCTGCAGGTGATGCGCATCGCCGCCGCACCCGCCCAGGCCGCGGCATAGGAGAGCAGGGATGGATTGGGCGCTTCTGCTGCAACTCACGCTGAACGGGCTGATCGTCGGCGCGCTCTACGGCGTGGTCGCGATGAGCTTCGTGCTGATCTACAAGGCCTCGCAGGTGGTGAATTTCGCCCAAGGGGAGTTCCTGCTGGTCGGCGCCTGGGTGTGCTGGTGGTTTCTCAGCGAATGGCAGCTGCCCTTCTATGCGGGTTTCCTCTTCACGCTGGTCTTCATGACCATCTTCGGCGTGGTGCTGCAGGTGGTGGTGCTGCGTCCGCTGATCGGCGAGCCGGTGATCAGCGTCATCATGGCGACGATCGGGCTCGGCATCTTCTTCCAGGCGCTGATGAAGTGGATTTTCGGCGTCTTTGCCAAGCCGTTCCCGCCGATCTTCGCGGTGGAGCGCGTGAGCGTGCTGGGGCTGGAAGTGCAAAGCGTCTATTTGATGAGTCTCGCCATATCGCTGCTCATCATGGCGGCCTTTGGCTGGTTCTTCACCGCCTCCAAGCACGGCCTCGCGATGCGCGCCACGGCCTTCGACCAGCAAGTGGCGCAGTCGCTCGGTGTCTCCGTGCCCAAGGTCTTCGCGATGAGCTGGGCGATCTCGGCCGTCGTCTCGGCGGTGGCAGGGGTGGTGGTGGGCGTGGTGAACGGCGTCTCCTCCGCGCTGTCCTTCTACGGCATCAAGGTGTTCCCGGCGGTCATTCTGGGCGGGCTCGATTCCATCCTTGGCGCCGTGCTTGGTGGGGTCATCATTGGCCTGCTGGAGAACTGGGCGCACTACATCGACAGCGAGTGGCTGAACTGGGGCAACATGTTCCAAATCGCGCCGTTCTACGCGCTGGTGCTGATCCTGCTGATCAAGCCCTACGGCCTGTTCGGCACGAAAAACATTGAGCGCGTCTGACGCATGAGCGCCATGACCCCCTGCGGCGACTACCGCACCAGCTACGCCGCCGACACCACCATCTTCCCCACGCGCAACAGCCGTCTTGCGCTGCTGGTGGGCATCGCTCTGCTCTGCTGCGCGCCGCTGGTGCTGGGGCGCTATGAGCTTTCGCTGCTGATCAATATCGGCTTCATGGGCATCGCCGCCCTCGGGCTCAACATCCTGGTCGGCTTCACCGGTCAGATCAGCATCGGCCATGCCGCCTTCTTCGGCCTGGGCGCCTTCACCTCGGCCTATCTGCATGAGCGCTTCCACATCCCGGTGATGCTCTGCATCCCGCTCGCGGGACTGATCACGGCGTTGATCGGCACGGTCTTCGGTGCGCCCGCAGCGCGGCTGAAGGGCCTCTACCTCGCCATCGCCACGCTGGCCGCGCAATTCATCCTCGAGGACTTTTTCGCCCGCGCGCGCTGGTTCACGGGTGGTGTGGCGGGGCGCATGACGGAAAGCCCGACGCTGTTCGGCTTCGCCTTCGACCGTGACGAGACCTATTTCTACCTCACGCTCTTCTACGTCGTGATCATGTTCGTCGCCGCGGCGAATCTCATGCGCTCGCGCGATGGCCGCGCGCTGGTCGCGGTGCGCGATCACTACCTTTCCGCCGAGATGATGGGCATCAACCTTGCCTATTACCGCACGCTCTCCTTCAGCATCGCGAGCCTCTATGCCGGCATAGGCGGCGCGCTCTACGCGCACTACCTGCTCTTCGTGAGCGTCGAGGCTTTCAACATCCTCTTCTCCATCCAGTTCCTCGGCATGGTCATCATCGGCGGGCTCGGCTCCGTGATGGGCAGCCTGATGGGCGCGGCCTTCATGGTGATGCTGCCCGAGGTGACGCAATGGGGCGCGGAGGCGCTCTCCGGCAGCGCCATCGACCATGCGCTGCGGCTCGGCAATTCGCTCAGCTACCTGCGCGAGATGGCACTTGGCGCGGCCATCATGCTGTTCCTGATCTTCGAGCCCGATGGGCTCGCAAGGCGCTGGCGCCTGATCAAGGCGTATTGGAAGCTCTACCCATATTCACACTAGCCGGCAGCAAGCCCGGCCTTCAGGGAGGATATGCCATGTACATGAAGTCACTGGTTCTCGGGGCGGCGGCGGCGTTGAGCCTGTCGCTGCCGGCGACGGCGCAGCAGCGCATCCCCATTGGGCATCTGATGGACAATTCCGGCCCCACCTCGGATGTCGGCGTGCCCTATGGCCAGGGTGTCGCGGACACGCTCGCCTGGGTGAACGCGACGCGCCGCGGCGTGGGCGGACGCCCGCTCGCGGTGAACGGCGTGGATTACGGCTACCAGGCGCCACGCGCCGTCAGCCAATACCAGGCTTGGTCGCGCGACCGCGTGGTGGCGATCCAGGGCTGGGGCACGGTGGATACCGAGGCGTTGATCCGCTTCGTCACGCGCGACCGCATTCCCTACATCAGCGGCTCCTACTCCGCCGCGCTGACCGACGCCGCCGGGCGTTCCGGCCGCCAGGGTGTGGAAGCTGCGCCGTTCAACTTCTTCTATGGCCCGTCTTACTCCGATGCGTTGCGCGCGATGCTGCAATGGGCGGCGGATGACTGGAAGGCGCGCGGCCAGCAGGGAAGGCCGAAATACGTCCATATGGGTGCGAACCACCCCTATCCGAACTCGCCCAAGGAAGCTGGCGAGACGCTGGCGCGAGAGCTTGGCTTCGATGTGCTGCCCGCAATCCAGTTCGCCCTGACGCCGGGCGACTACACCGCGCAATGCCTGACGCTGCGCAGCGGCGGGGCGAATTACGCCTATCTCGGCAATACGGCGGGCTCGAACATCTCGGTGCTGCGCGCCTGCCAGACGGCGGGCGTGCAGGTGCAGTTCCTCGGCAATGTCTGGGGGATGGATGAGAACGCGATGCGCGCCGCCGGCACGGCGGCGAATGGCGTGGTCTTCCCGGTGCGCACCGCCACGGTCTGGGGCCAGGATGCGCCGGGCATGCGCACGGTGCGTGAGATCAGCCGCGTCTCGGACGCCGCCGGCACGGCCTATCGCCCGGTGCACTACATCGCCGGCGTGTGCAGCGCGATGCTGATGGTCGAGGCGATGGAGCACGCGGTGCAGGGCGGTGGCGCGATGACCGGCGAGCGCATCCGCGAGGGCTTCTACGCCCGCCAGAACTGGGTGCCGCGCGGCTTCGAGGGCGTGTGCAACCCCTCCAACTTCGCGCCCGACGATCATCGCGGCACGCTGCGCGTCGGCCTCTACCGTGCCGTCGTCAACGGTCCCACCGCACAGGGCAGCGTGGCCGATCTGATGGCCGCGGGCACGATGAAGGTCGAGCCGGTGACGGTGGTCGAACTGCCGCGCCGCCGCGACTGGCTCGGCTGGTGAGCCAGGCGGCCCAGGCCACGAACCCTCCGCCGGCGGCTGCGCCGGCGGAGGCGCCGTTGCTTGAGGTGAACAACATCGAGGTCGTCTACAGCGACGTCATCCTCGTGCTGCGCGGCCTGTCGTTGGCCGTGCCGAAGGGCAAGATCGTCGCGCTGCTCGGCGCCAATGGCGCCGGGAAGTCGACGACGCTGAAGGCGATCTCGGGCCTGCTCAAGACCGAGGAGGGCGAGATCACGCGCGGCGATGTGCGCTTTGCCGGCGAACGCCTGAACGGGATCGAGGCACATCAGATCGTCCGCCGCGGCATCTTCCAGGTGATGGAGGGGCGGCGGATCATCAGCGACATGACCTGCCTGGAGAACCTTCGCCTCGGCGCCTTCACGCGCAGCGACAATGAGGTGAAGCGCGACATCGACATGGTCTATGGCTACTTCCCCCGCCTGAAGGAACGCACGGGCCTCGCGGGCTATCTCAGCGGCGGCGAGCAGCAGATGCTCGCCATCGGGCGCGCGCTGATGGCGCGGCCCAAGCTGATCCTGATGGATGAGCCCTCGATGGGCCTCTCGCCGCTGCTGGTGAAGGAGGTCTTCGGCATCATCCGCAAGCTGAACGAGGATCTCGGCATCACCATTCTGCTGGTCGAACAGAATGCGCGCATGGCGCTGTCCGTCGCCTCCCACGGCTATGTGATGGAGCAAGGCAAGGTCGTGCTGGATGGTAGCGCCGAGGCGCTCGCGAACAATGAGGACGTGAAGGAATTCTACCTCGGCGGGCACGGGGCGGAGCGCAAATCCTTCCGCAACCTGAAATCCTACAAGCGCCGGAAACGCTGGCTGTGACAACGCATTTCGACAATCGCGAGACCCGCAGCGCCGCGGCGCGCGAAGCCGCGCTCGCACAACTCCTGCCGCGCCAGGTGGCGCACGCCAAGGCGCGCGCGCCGGCCTATGCCGCGCTGCTCGCCGATGTCGATCCCCATGCGGTGACGGATCGCGTGGCGCTGGCGGCGCTGCCCGTCACGCGCAAATCCGCGTTGATCGCCGCCCAGGCCGAGACACCGCCACTTGGCGGATTCAGCGCCACGCCACTTGGCGATCTCGCGCGGGTCTTCGTCTCGCCAGGCCCGATCCATGAGCCGCAGGGCGCGGGGCCCGATCCCTGGCGCTTCGCGCGCGCACTGCACGCCACGGGGCTGCGACGCGGCATGCTGCTGCACAACTGCTTCGCATACCACTTCACCCCCGCCGGCATGATGCTGGAGGAAGGCGCGCGCGCGCTCGGCTGCCCGGTCTTTCCCGCTGGCCCCGGCAATACCGAGGCGCAGGCCCGCGCGGCGGCGCATCTGCGCCCGTCCTGCTACGCCGGCACGCCGGACTTCCTCAAGGCGATCCTCGAGGCCGGCGATGCGCTCGGCCTCGACCTCACATCGCTGCGCTATGGCCATGTCACGGGCGGCGCCTATCTGCCCGCCCTGCGCGCCTTATACGCCGCGCGTGGCGTGACGGTGCTGCAAAGCTACGGCACCGCCGATCTTGGCCTCATCGCCTATGAATCCGAAGCGCGCGAGGGGCTGATCTGCGACGAGGACGTACTGTTGGAGATCGTGCGCCCCGGCACCGGCGACCCTGTGCCGGAAGGCGAGGTGGGTGAGGTGCTCGTCACCAGCTTCGACCGCGCCTATCCGCTGATCCGTTTCGCCACCGGCGATCTCTCCGCTGTTCTGTCCGGCGCTTCACCCTGCGGGCGCAGCAACATGCGCATCAAGGGCTGGATGGGCCGCGCGGATCAATCCGCCAAGGTGCGCGGACTCTTCGTGCGGCCTGAGCAGATCGCGGAGGTGATGCGCGCGCATCCCGGCCTGGGGCGCGCGCGCCTCGTCATCGCCATCGCGGAAACGCGCGACACCATGACGCTCCGCGTCGAGAGCCCCGTGCGCGACGCGGCGCTGGTGGAGAGCCTCGCGCGCAGCCTGCAGGGCATCACCCGCCTGCGTGGCCAGGTCCGGCTGGAGGAACCCGGCGCGCTGCCCAATGATGGCAAGGTGATCGAGGATACGCGGCCC
>Ga0315900_10013067_pt1 | contig 10130 bp, 10 predicted proteins | sample LakEriMetagenome_FD_203521 | JGI IMG/M metagenome (GOLD analysis project Ga0315900, IMG submission 203521) | Freshwater fungal communities from buoy surface, Lake Erie, Ohio, United States - Buoy 12 MA114 | ecosystem: Environmental > Aquatic > Freshwater > Lake > Lake biofilm | place: USA: Lake...
GGCCGAGCCGATGTCCGGCACGCCGGGGGCCGAGCCGGCGGGTGATGCCTATTTCGGCATCTACCTTCTGGCCATGGGGCGCGGGCGTCCCCGCCGGGCTGAGGAGCTTCAGGGCATGGTGCGGGCCGCCGGCTTCGCCCAAAGCCGTCTGTGCGCCACCCGGACTCCGCTGCTGACCCGTGTGTTGGTGGCAGATGTCACTTCATCCTGACGATATGTGTCAGTTTGTCTTGACATCGCCAGTTGTCAGCGTAGGCTGACGTTCCGAAGAGATGCTCGGAAGACCCGTGGACACCCTAGCTGTCGTCCTGGAAGCACCTGAAAGGCTTGCACTGAGCCGGCTCCAATTGGCCGGCCCGGGCGAGGACGACGTCGTCGTGGACGTCGAGTGGAGCGGCATCAGCACCGGGACGGAGCGCCTGCTCTACACCGGTCGGATGCCGGCCTTTCCCGGCATGGGCTACCCGCTTGTCCCCGGTTACGAGTCGGTGGGGCGCATCGCGCAAGCCGGCGCGAAGGCCGGGCGCCGCGTGGGTGAGCGGGTGTTCGTTCCCGGTGCGCGTTGCTTCGGGTCTGTGCGCGGTCTGTTCGGCGGTGCCGCACGCCGACTCGTGGTGCCGGGCGCCAAGGCGGTCCCGCTCGACGATGCGCTTGGCGCCGATGGCGTCCTGCTCGCGCTGGCGGCGACGGCGCAGCACGCCATCGCGCCTGGGGTGGTGCCGCCTGATCTCATTATCGGGCATGGCGTCCTTGGCCGGCTTATCGCGCGCATCATCGTCGCCATGGGCGCGCCCGCGCCGACCGTGTGGGAACTCAACCCGCAGCGGGTGAGCGGCGCGCGCGGCTATGCCGTGCTGGCGCCTGACGACGATCCGCGCCGCGACTACCGCTGCATCTGCGACGTCAGTGGTGACTCCGGCTTGCTCGACACGCTCGTCCAGCGCCTTGCGCCGGGCGGCGAGATTGTCCTGGCAGGGTTCTACAGCGCGCCGCTCAGCTTCTCCTTCCCGCCCGCCTTCATGAAGGAAGCGCGGATCCGCATCGCGGCAGAGTGGCGCGAGCCTGACCTTGCTGCGGTGCAGGCGCTGATCGCCGCCGGTTCCCTGCCGCTCGATGGCCTGGTGACGCATCAGCGCGACTTCGCATCCGCATCGGATGCCTACCGGACTGCCTTCGAAGACCCGGGCTGCCTGAAGATGGTTCTCGACTGGAGGAACTGCCAATGAACGCGCCCGCCGGATTCCAGCCGAGCCGCGACGCACAGGCCAGCATGGCCGATCAACTGCGCCAGGAAGCTGCGCAGGAGCCCGACCCGGTCCACACCGAACCGGCGAAGAAGCAGACGCAGATCATCGCGATCTACGGCAAGGGCGGCATCGGCAAGTCCTTCACGCTCGCCAACCTCAGCTACATGATGGCGCAGCAGGGCAAGCGCGTGCTGCTGATCGGCTGCGACCCGAAGAGCGACACGACCAGCCTGCTGTTCGGCGGCAAGGCCTGCCCGACCATCATCGAGACGAGCTCGAAGAAGAAGGCGGCCGGCGAGCAAGTCACGATCGGCGATGTCTGCTTCAAGCGCGACGGCGTCTTCGCGATGGAGCTGGGCGGGCCGGAGGTCGGCCGCGGCTGCGGTGGGCGCGGCATCATCCATGGCTTCGAGCTGATGGAGAAGCTCGGCTTCCATGAATGGGATTTCGACTTCGTCCTGCTCGACTTCCTCGGCGACGTGGTCTGCGGCGGCTTCGGCCTGCCGATCGCCCGCGACATGTGCCAGAAGGTCATCATCGTCGGTTCGAACGATCTGCAGAGCCTCTACGTCGCCAACAATGTCTGCTCGGCGGTCGAGTATTTCCGCAAGCTCGGCGGCAATGTCGGCGTCGCCGGCCTGGTCGTGAACAAGGACGATGGCACGGGCGAGGCGCAGGCCTTTGCCGATGCCGTTGGCGTCCCGGTCCTCGCCGCGATCCCCGCCAATGAGGACATCCGCCGCAAGAGCGCCAATTACGAGATCGTCGGCCGCCCCGATGGCGAATGGGGCCCACTGTTCGAGGCGCTCGGCGTGCAGGTGGCCGAAGCGCCGCCGCTGCGCCCGACCCCGCTGTCGCAGGAAGGCCTGCTCGGGCTTTTCAAGGGCGAGGCGGTCGGCCGCGGCGTGGTGCTGCAGCCGGCGACGCAGGACGACATGCGCGCCGCCGGCGCCGTGGCGAAGCCCTCCCTCGAAGTGGTCTACGAGGGCGCCTGAGCGATGGACACGCTCCCTCCCAAGGACATGCCGCCTGCTGCTGAAGGCTCCGGCTGCCATGGCGGCCGGGAGACGATGGAGGCGGCCGCCCGTGCGGCAGGGAAGAGCGAGACGATGGATCGTCTCGCGAAGGATTATCCGCGCGGACCGCACGACCAGCCGCAGAGCATGTGCCCGGCCTTCGGCTCGCTTCGGGTCGGGCTGCGCATGCGCCGGGTTGCGACGATCCTCTCGGGCAGCGCCTGCTGCGTCTATGGCCTGACCTTCACCAGCCACTTCTATGGCGCGCGGCGGACGGTGGGCTATGTGCCCTTCAACTCCGAGACGCTCGTCACCGGCAAGCTGTTCGAGGACATCCGCGACGCCGTGCATGAGATGGCGAAGCCGGAGGACTACGACGCCGTCATCATCACCAATCTCTGCGTCCCGACCGCCTCTGGCGTGCCGCTTGAGCTGCTGCCGAAGGTGATCAACGGCGTGCGGATCATCGGCATCGACGTGCCGGGCTTCGGCGTGCCGACCCATGCCGAGGCGAAGGATGTGCTCTCAGGCGCCATGCTGCGCTTCGCGCGGCTGGAGGCCGAGGCCGGCCCAGTCGCGCGCCCGCGCAATATGGTCGAGGGCCAGCGGACCATCGCGCTGGTGGGCGAGCTATTCCCCGCCGATCCAATGGGGATCGGTGCGATGCTGGCACCGATGGGGCTCAGCCTGGCGCCGCAGACACCGGCGCGCGAGTGGCGCGATCTCTATGCCGCGCTCGATGCCGTCGCTGTCGCAGCCGTGCATCCTTTCTACACGGCCAGCATCCGCGAGTTTCGCGCCGCGGGCCGCCCCGTGGTCGGCTCCGGTCCGGTGGGCGTCGAAGGCACGGCGGCCTGGATGGACGCGATCGCCAAGGCGGCCGATGTGCCGGCCGCAATGCTCGACGCCGCCAAGGCTCGACTGCTGCCCGCGATCAAGGGCGCGATGGCGGCCGCGCCGATCAAGGCGCGCATCACTGTCTCCGGCTATGAAGGCTCGGAGCTTCTGGTCGCGCGGCTGCTGAGCGAGGCCGGCGCCGAGGTGCCCTATGTCGGCACCGCCTGCCCGCGCACGGAATGGTCGGACGCCGACCGCGAATGGCTTGAGGCGCGCGGCACGCATGTGCAGTACCGCGCGAGCCTTGAACAGGACGTCCACGCCATGCTGGACGCGAAGCCTGACCTTGCGCTTGGCACCACGCCGCTGGTGCAGAAGGCGAAGGAGCTCGGGATTCCCGCGCTCTACTTCACCAACATGGTCTCTGCGCGGCCGCTGTTTGGGCCCGCGGGCGCAGGCTCCATGGCCGGCATCGTCGCCGCGCAGACCGGCGGGCGCGAGCGTTTCGCCCGCATGGTGTCCTTCTTCGACGGCGTCGGCACGCCCGATGGCGCGGGCTACGGCTTCAAGGACAAGCCCCAGGATCCGCCTGGCTTCCGCGAGCGGCAGCGCAAGCTGCGCGCGGCGAAGGCCAAGGCGGAAGAAGCGGTGGGGACCTAGCCGATGCTCGTTCTCGACCATGATCGTGCAGGTGGCTACTGGGGGGCGATCTATGCCTTCTCGGCAGTGCGCGGCCTGCGCGTTGTGATCGACGGGCCGGTGGGCTGCGAGAACCTGCCGGTGACCGCCGTCCTGCATTACACCGATGCGCTGCCGCCGCATGAATTGCCGATTGTCGTCACCGGCCTCGACGAGGATTCGCTGTCCCAGAACGGGACGGAGCCGAACCTGAAGCGGGCCGCCGCCAGCCAGGATGCCGACCTGCCGGCTGTCGTGGTCACGGGCTCGATCGCCGAGATGATTGGCGGCGGCGTGACGCCGCAGGGTTCGAACCTGCAGCGCTTCATCTGCCGCACGATCGATGAGGACCAGTGGCAGGCTGCCGACCGGGCCATCATGTGGCTCTGGAACGAGTTCGGAGCGCGCGGCCGCAAGGTGCGCGCGAAGAACCCGAAGCTCGGCGACAAGCCGCGCGTGAATATCATCGGGCCGATCTACGGCACCTTCAACATGCCGTCCGACCTGGCGGAGATTCGCCGGCTGGTCGAAGGCATCGGCTGCGAGGTGAACCTCGTCTTCCCGCTCGGCAGCCATGTCGAGGACATCGCGAAGCTGCCGGACGCTGACGTCAATATCCTGATGTACCGGGAATTCGGGCGGAAGCTGTGTGAGGAGCTGGAGCGGCCCTGGCTGCGCGCGCCGATGGGGCTGTTCGCGACCACCAACTTCCTTCGCAAGCTTGGTGAGCTGACGGGCCTCGACCCCGAGCCCTTCATCGAGCGTGAGAAGCACACGACCATCAAGCCGCTCTGGGATCTGTGGCGCTCGGTCACGCAGGATTTCTTCGCCTCCGCGTCGTTTGCGGTGGTGGCGCAGGAGACCTATGCGCGTGGCCTGCAGCGTTTCCTCGGCGAGGAGATGGGCGTCCCTTGCGCCTTCGCCTTCGCCCGCAAGCCGGGCGAGAAGCCGGACAATGCGGCTGTGCGCGAGGCGATGAAGACATCGCCGCCGCTCGTGCTGTTCGGCAGCTATAACGAGCGGATGTACGCGGCCGAGCTGAAAAGCCGCGCGATCTACATCCCCGCGAGCTTTCCCGGCGCGATCATCCGGCGCGCCACGGGCACGCCTTTCATGGGCTACGCGGGCGCGACCTACATCGTGCAGGAATACTGCAACGCCCTGTTCGATGCACTCTTCCACATCCTGCCGCTTGGCACCGATCTGGACCGGGTGGATCCGACGCCGGCGCGTACGCCGGAGCCCTGGGACAACGAGGCCGTCAGGATCCTCGACGAGCGCGTGGAGGCGGAGCCCTTCTTGCTTCGTATCTCCGCAGCAAAACGCCTGCGCGAGCAGGTGGAGAAGGCAGCACGCACTGCTGGGGAGCAGCGCGTCACAGCGGACCGTGTCGCACGCACGCTTGAGGAGAGCGTGGGATGAGCCCCGGTTCCCCAGCGATCCCGTACCTCGAACAGGCTTGGCAGCTTGCTGCCCTGTCGGTTCGGGGCGCGGGTCAGCCATGGCGGTTCGCCGCCTGGCAAACCCGGCCGCGCGGGATCTGCGCGGTAACGGCCGCAAGGCCAATAGGAGGCTCGATGCATGGCCGAAGGTTCGCGAACCGGCCTGACTGAGGGCGAAGCGCGGGAAATCCACCGCCTGTTGATCCAGGGGTGGGCTTTCTCCGTCTTCGCTTCGATGGGTGCCCACATCCTGGTCTGGCTGTGGCGTCCGATGGTCTACGGGAATTCCGTGGTCCCGCCGGACTGGCGCTTCTTCTAAGCAACCGAGAAGGAGAGCAAGTCCATGCACAAGATCTGGATGGTTGTTGACCCGCGACGCTCGCTGTTCCTGGCGATGGTCGGTGTCATCACCGTGGCCGCGCTGATCCACTTCGTGGTCCTCAGCTCGCCGCGTTACTGCGACCACCTCGGGTGGTGCGCCACGTCGCCGACCTTCACGCCGGGCCAGCCCGTCGGAAGGTAACGGACGTCGCGATGTCGCTCCGCGGCAGTGGGCGAGGCAAGCACAGCGGGCCTCGCCCGCTGTCGGGGACGACAAAGGGGTCAGGCAGTCTGTTGCCTGGCCAGCATGGGAGTTTCAGTCCATGGCAATGCTGACCTTTGAACAGAAATACCGGGTCCGCGGTGGGACGCTGGTCGGAGGCGACCTGTTCGACTTCTGGATCGGGCCCTTCTGGATCGGCTTCTTCGGGGTCACCACGGCGTTCTTCACCTTCCTGGGCACCGGCCTGATCCTATATGGGGCGGCCATCCAGGGAACGTGGAACCCGTGGCTCATCAACATCGCGCCGCCTGATCTTGCCTATGGGCTGCGCCTTGCGCCGATGCGCGAAGGCGGGCTGTGGCAATGGATCACCTTGTGCGCGATCGGCGCCTTCGTGTCGTGGATCTTCCGCCAGGCGGAGATCTCACGGAAGCTCGGCATGGGGTACCACATCCCCGTCGCCTACAGCTTTGCGGTCTTCGCCTACATCACGCTGGTGGTCATTCGCCCGCTGCTGATGGGCGCCTGGGGACACGGCTTCCCCTATGGCATCTGGAGCCACCTCGATTGGGTGTCGAACGTCGGCTACCAGCACCTGCACTTCCACTACAATCCGGCGCACATGATCGCGGTGACGTTCTTCTTCACCACGGTGCTGGCGCTGTCGCTGCATGGCGCGCTCGTGCTCTCGGCCGCGAACCCGCCCAAGGGCGAGGTGATGAAGACGGCCGAACACGAGAACACCTACTTCCGTGACTTCATCGGCTATTCGATCGGCACGCTGGGCATCCACCGCCTTGGACTGTTCCTCGCGCTGTCGGCTGGCTTCTGGAGCGCGGTGTGCATCGTCATCAGCGGACCTTTCTGGACCCGCGGCTGGCCCGAGTGGTGGGGCTGGTGGCTCAACCTGCCGATCTGGCGCAACTAGGCCGAAGGGGCGAGACACATGACCGCTTTCGTCCAATACCAGAATATCTTCACGCGGATTCAGGTCCGCCCGCCCGAGCCCTATCCGGGTGTCGCGCTGCCGCCTGACGATGTGCCGCGCGAAGGCAAGCCGACCTTCGTCCATCTGTTCGGGATGTTCGGCGACGCACAGGTCGGCCCGATCTACCTTGGCATCATGGGCATCCTGTCCATTGTCTTCGGTACCTTGGCCTTCCTGATCATCGGCCTGAACATGCTGTCCTCCGTCCAGTGGGACATCATCCAGTTTGTCCGGCAGCTGTTCTGGCTCGCGCTGGAGCCGCCGCCGGCGAAATACGGGCTGCAATTCCCGCCGATGCGGGATGGCGGCTGGTGGCTGGTGGCTGGCTTCTTCCTGACCCTGTCGCTGCTGCTCTGGTGGGGCCGCACGTATCGACGCGCGCGGCAGCTCGGCATGGGGACCCATGTCGCCTGGGCCTTCGCGGCGGCGATCTGGCTGTTCCTCGTGCTTGGCTTCATCCGCCCGATCGCCATGGGCAGCTGGAGCGAGGCGGTGCCGTTTGGCATCTTCCCGCACCTCGACTGGACGGCGGCGTTCTCGATCCGCTACGGGAACCTCTTCTACAACCCGTTCCACGCGCTCTCGATCGTCTTCCTCTACGGCTCCACGCTGCTGTTCGCGATGCATGGTGCGACGATCCTCGCGCTTGGCCGCTACGGCGGTGAGCGTGAGCTGGAACTGATCGCGGATCGCGGCACGGCGGCGGAGCGTGGCGCGCTCTTCTGGCGCTGGTGCATGGGCTTCAACGCCAGCTTCGAAAGCATCCATCGCTGGGCCTGGTGGTTCGCGGTGCTGTGCCCGCTGACCGGCGGCATCGGCATCCTGCTGACGGGCACCGTCGTGGACAATTGGTACCTCTGGGCGGTCGAGCGTCGCTTCGCGCCCGAATACCCGACCCTCTGGGCGCCGATCTCCGATCCCGCCCTGGTGCAAGGAGCGCCCCGATGAGGCCCCTCAAGCTCAGCTGGACTTTGCAGGCCCTGATCGTTCTTGCGGGCCTGCTGGTGCTGCTCATTGTCCTGATGACCTTCGAACGGCCGCCCGTTCGGAGCAGTCAGAACGGCTTCCGCGGCACCGCGATGGAGCATGTCGTCAACCCGCGCCTGGCGACCCAGGTTGTCGCGCGCAACCAGGTGCCGGAGGCCCAGCCGCCGGCGGATGGGCCGGTTGACGCCAACGACAAGGCCTCTGCCATCTATGAGAACGTGCAGGTGCTGGGCGAGCTCAGCAACGCCCAGTTCCTGCGCGTGATGGTGGCGATGACCGAGTGGATCGTGCCCAAGGCGGTGCGGGATGCCGGCAATGGCTGCGCCTACTGCCACAACCCGGAAAACATGGCCTCCGATGAGGTCTATACGAAGGGTGTGTCGCGGCGGATGCTGCAGATGACGCGTACGATCAACGCCGACTGGTCGAACCATGTCGGTCAGACGGGCGTCACCTGCTACACCTGCCATCGCGGCCAGCCGGTGCCGGCCGCGGTGTGGGCCACGAACCAGCCGAACCGCGCAGGCCTCGTCGGCCCGCATGCGCTCGGCCAGAACCTGGCGACGCCGCAGATCAACAACTCGTCGCTGCCCTTCGACCCGTTCACCCCCTTCCTGCTGGGTGACCAGGACATCCGCAACATCAGCCCCACTTGGCAGCCTGGGCAGAACACCGACGATGTCCGCATCGCGGAGTGGACCTACGCGCTCATGGTGCACATGTCGCAGGGTCTCGGCGTCAACTGCACCTTCTGTCACAACAGCCGCGCCTTCGCGAGCTGGGAGCAGAGCCCGCCGCAGCGCCTGACCGCCTGGCATGGCATCCGCATGGCGCGGGCCGTGAACAGGGACTATGTGGAGCCGCTGTCGCCGGTCTTCCTGGCGAACCGGCAGGGCCATCCGGACGCCCCGCACCCGCTCAGGGTCGGCGCGAATGGCGATGCGCTGAAGGTGAACTGCGCAACCTGCCACGCCGGTGCGAACCGGCCGTTGCTGGGCGCGCCGATGCTGCGGGACTACCCGGAACTCAACCTGGTGACCCGCAACCCGCTCCGCACCTCGGAGGCAGCGCCGACAGGCGGGCCTTTGCGCAACTGAGCGGAGCCATAGCGGTGACTGGCGCGCGGCCGGCATGCCCTTGCAAGGGGATGCCGGCCGCGGCACATCCGGGCACCGCCCATGACAGCCTTTCTCACCTATGCCGGCCTCTTCGCCGTCGCGCTTGGCGCGGCTTCGATCCTGCCGTTGCAGTCAGAGCCCGTTCTGGTTGCCCTGCTGCTGCTGGCCGAGCAGCCGGTCTGGGCGCTGGTCGCGGTGGCGAGCCTCGGCAACACGCTGGGGTCCTGCATCAACTGGCTGCTCGGGCGGGCCGTCGAACGGTTCCGCGATCGTCGCTGGTTCCCTGTTCCGCCGGAGAAGCTCGCGCGCGCCGAAGGCTGGTATGCGCGCTGGGGCCGCTGGTCGCTACTGATGAGCTGGGCGCCGATCATCGGCGATCCGCTGACCGTCATGGCCGGCGTGCTGCGCGAGCCCTTCTGGACCTTCCTGTTGCTGGTCGCGATCGCCAAGACCGGCCGCTACATCGTGCTGACGCTCGTGACGCTCGGCCTCGCCTGACGGCGTCGGCCCGCGCTGCCGGAGGATTGCCGTGCTCGACACGATGAGCGACCCGCGGCCGCATGCCGTCGTCATCGGCGCGGGTTTCGGCGGATTGGCCGCCGCCGTCCGGCTTGGGGCGCGCGGATGGCGGGTAACCGTGGTCGAGAAGCTCGATGCCCCAGGCGGCCGCGGCTATGTGTTCCGCCAGGACGGCTTCACCTTCGATGCCGGCCCGACGATCATCACCGCGCCCTATCTGCTGGAAGAACTCTGGGAGCTGTGCGGCCGCCGCATGGCGGATGATGTCGAGCTGCGGTCGATGGACCCCTTCTACCGCATCCGCTTCGACGACGGCACCGTCATGTCCTGCAGCGCTGATCCCGAGGCGACGCGCGCCGAGGTGGCGCGGATCGCGCCCGAGGACCTGCCCGGCTTCGACCGCTTCATGCGCGACAGCGAGGCGATCTACCGCGTTGCCTTCGGCGAGCTGGCCGACAAGCCCTTCCACAGCTTCGGCGCGCTGCTGCGCGCGGCGCCGGACATGATCCGCCTGCAGGGCTACCGGACGGTGTTCGGCAAGGTCGGCGACTATTTCCGCAACGAGAAGCTGCGCATCGCCTTCAGCTTCCATCCGCTGCTGATCGGCGGCAATCCGCTGACGACCACCGCCTATTACTGCCTGATCGCGCATCTGGAACGGATGCATGGCGTGCACTACGCCATGGGCGGGATGGGGTCGCTGGTGCAGGGAATCGCCAGCCTGATCGACGGCCTCGGCGGCCATATCCGCTGC
>Ga0315900_10013069_pt1 | contig 10129 bp, 11 predicted proteins | sample LakEriMetagenome_FD_203521 | JGI IMG/M metagenome (GOLD analysis project Ga0315900, IMG submission 203521) | Freshwater fungal communities from buoy surface, Lake Erie, Ohio, United States - Buoy 12 MA114 | ecosystem: Environmental > Aquatic > Freshwater > Lake > Lake biofilm | place: USA: Lake...
GGCGCGTGTCACCGCATAACCCAAAGCGAAACCGCCGGCGTGGAGGAGAAACACGGCGAGCAGCAACTGCGGGCCGTGGGTGAAGATGTCCTGCGCATTCTGCCCGACGATGCTGCCGACGATCATGCTGATGAGCACTACGGAAACGAGCGGTCCGGCGGGCAGGATGGTTTCAGCGAGTTTTGGCGCCTTGTGGTGCAGGAGCAATCCGAGCAGCACCGGTGCGAGCACGACTTGGGCGGTGGTGAGGAACATTCCGGTGGCATCGACGGGCACGTAGGCGCCGGCCAGTTTCTCGGTGAGAAGCGGCGTGAGAATCACCGCAGCAAGCGTCGAGCAAGTGGTCATGACGACCGACAGCGCCACATTGGCGCGGGCGAGGTAGGTCACCACATTGGAGGCCGTGCCGCCGGGGCAGCAGGCCACAAGGATCAGGCCCACGGCGAAATCGGCCGGCAGGCCGAGCAGTTTCGCCACAGCCCAACCGAGCAAAGGCATGATGGTGTATTGCGCCACGAATCCCAGCCCCACCGACCGGGGTGTGCGCACCACGGCGGCGAAATCCTGCACATTAAGGGTCAGTCCCATGCCGAGCATGACCACGGCCAATCCCCAGACGATCCACGGGCCGCTGAACCAGGTGAAAAGCGGAGGGTGCCACAGGGCCAGCACGGAGGCGGCCAGCACCCACACGGGGAACCAGTTGGCGGCGGCAGCAAGCAGGCGGCGCATGGGTTCGGGCATCACGCCTTTTTCGGTGCCGGTTTGACAATGAAAAACGCCAAGGTTTACTGCTGGATTCAGTTGTTATGAAACTGACCTATTACGGACATTCCTGTTTCGGCGTGCACGTGGACGGCGCGCACCTGCTCTTCGATCCCTTCATCACGGCGAATCCGAAAGCGTCTTCAGTCGACGTGGACAGCATTCCCGCCGATTACATCCTCGTCTCGCACGGTCACTTCGACCATGTCGACGACGTGGCCCGTATCGCCAAACGCACCGGGGCAACGCTGGTCTCCAACTTCGAGATTGTCCAATGGTTCGCCAAGCACGGCGTGGAAAAAGCGCACGCCATGAATCTCGGCGGCGCGTGGGAGTTTCCCTTCGGTCGCGTCAAGATGACCGCCGCAACGCATTCGAGCAGCATGCCGGACGGCAGTTATGGCGGAAATCCGGCGGGGTTCCTCGTCGAAAGCAAGCTGGGCCACTTTTATTACTCCGGCGACACGGCCCTGACTCGCAACATGAAGCTCATCGGCGACAGCGCATCGCTCAAATTCGCCGTGCTTTGCATCGGGGACAATTTCACCATGGGTCCGGAGGACGCGGCGCGCGCGGCCACGTTTCTCGAGGTGAAGGATGTCGTCGGCGTGCATTACGATACTTTCCCGCCCATCGAGATCGACAAAAAGGAAGCGGTGCGGGAATTCGCCGGACGCGGACTCGACCTCCACCTCCTGCCGATCGGGGAATCGAAGGATTTTTGATCCTATTCCTCGAGGATCCCGTCGGCGTCGAGAGCACCGCGGGAGGCGCGGAACACTTCGCGGCTGACCGGAAACTCGGCATACCTGTTCATGCGCAGCAGCGCTGCAACCTCCCGTGCGGGAATCGTCCCGCCGACCCGCGGATAAAGGGCGATGGTGTTGCGGTCGGGAATGACCACATGGAAACCGGGGCCGAGCATCGGTTCGAAGCGGTCGTAGAATGCGGGCGCCAGGGCCAAAGCAGGAAGCAGCGGATCGTTGCCGCGGATCAGGACACGGTCGATGATGCGTCTGCGGTCGCGGCGGATCTCAATGTCGGCCCGGGTCAGCCAAGAATCGCCATGGGTGTCGGCGAGTTCCTCGGCTCGGCGCCATGCAGCCCGGGTGGTGGCATACTCCAATTCGTCGTAGCCCTTGTGGCGCGCCACGGCGACGATGGCGGTGTTCGAGCCGGTGATGCTCTCGTGAAGAGCAGGCCGCTCGAAGGACGGTATCACTGTCATCCGCCAGCCGGGATCTGAGCTTTCGCCGGCGCGGGCCAGGGATACTGCGGCCATCAAGGCAAGAAAAGCACGCTTGCCGTGGCGGCGGGGTCTGGTAGCGATCATGCGATGATTACGTATTTGGACGGCGTGCTGCGCGAGGTTTTACCCACGCAGGTCGTCGTCGAGGTCCACGGGGTAGGCTATGAGGTTTTCATCCCGCTCTCCAGCTACGATCGTTTGCCCCAACCCGGGCAGCCTGTCCGCCTGCTCACCCACCTGCAAGTGCGCGAGGACGCGCACATTCTCTTCGGCTTCGCCTCTTCCGAGGAGCGTGATCTTTTCCGTTTGCTGGTCACGCGGGTCAGTGGGGTCGGACCCAAACTCGCCCTCGCGGTTTTGAGCGGTATGGATGTCATGCGTTTCAAGGCGGCCGTGGTCGACTCGGACATCACGTCGATTGCCAAGATTAGCGGACTGGGCAAAAAGACGGCCGAACGGATTGTGCTCGAGCTGAAAGACAAACTCGGTGTGGCCGCGGCGTGGGAGGCGGCCAGTGCGGACAAAGCCCCGTCGGCGGAAGCGCGCGCGGCCAACGATGCCGTCTTGGCCCTCATCGCGCTTGGCTACAAGCAGGTCGATGCAGCCAAAGCGGTCCGCGAAGTTGCTTTGAAAAACAAAGAGGCGGGGACAGAAGAATTAGTCCGCTTGGCGCTCAAGTCGCTGGTGTGAGCGCGATCGCCACGGAATCCGAACGCCTCGCCCGCGCGGAACGCATCCGTGCGGCCATGCCCCCGGGCGGGCTGTTTGCCGGCAAAGATTGGAGGCTTTCGCCCGAGCCGTTCGTCCTGCCTGCGGGGATGGACGAGGAATTGGAGAAGCTCGGATTCCGTCTGCGCAAGTTCACCGAGGCGTGCAATCTGCTCTACCGCCTGAGCGTCTCGGCTAAACGTCCGGCGTGGATCGCGGAGTTGCTTGACCGGGGCAAGCCGCCCGAATTGGTCGAGTTGGCGCGGTCCAAGGCGCTGGCCGAGGACATCCCGCGCGTGCTGCGACCGGATGTGATTTTGACCGAGGACGGTTTCACCATTGCCGAGTTGGACAATGTTCCCGGAGGGATTGGACTGACGGCTTGGCTCAACGAGGTCTATCTGGCCGAGGGCTTCGATGTGCTCGGTGGTCGCGGCATGGATGACGGATTTCGTGCGCTGGTTGACGGTGGGGACATCGCTATTTCGCAAGAGGCTGCTGATTACCGTCCGGAAATGGAATGGATGGCGGCGAGGATTGGCGCGCGGGTGATTGAGGCGGAAAATCCGCCGGGCGATTTGCGATCCACGGTTTACCGGTTTTTCGAGCTGTTCGATCTGCCGAACATCGCGGGGTCAATGGAGCTGCTGCAGGCGGCGGCCAAAGGAAAACTCGCGATGTCTCCGCCACCCAAACCGTGGATCGAGGAAAAGCTCTGGTTTGCTTTGTTCTGGTTGCGTCCTCTCGCGGATTTCTGGCGGCGCGAGCTGGGTGACAAGCATTTTGCCGCGCTGCAAAAAGTGATCCCGCGCACGTGGCTGATGGATCCGCATCCCCTGCCGCCGACCGCGGTGTATCCGGGGCTGGAAGTCCAGAGTTGGGAGGAGATGAAAAAGTTCAGTCAGCGCGAGCGCGAATTGGTGCTGAAGGTCAGCGGGTTCTCCGAGCTGGCCTGGGGATCGCGCAGCGTGAAGGTCGGACAGGATTTGTCGCACGAGGACTGGGCGCGGGCGATCGACGATGCGTTGGCCGATTGGGAGCGGTGTCCGTGGATTTTGCAGAAGTTCCATCAGTCGCGCGTCGTGGAGATGGATTATGCCGGCGCGGACGGTCTTGAACCGTCGCTACAAACGATGAAGGGCCGCGTGCGGTTGTGTCCTTACTACTTCTGCGGTGCACGCGAGACGAAATTGGGCGGCGTGCTGGCCACGATTTGTCCGTCGGACAAGAAACTGCTGCATGGCATGCGTGATGCGATTCTGGCACCGGTGATGGTGGCCGGCCACTGATCCTCGTTTCAGGGAATCCAGCCGGGTAAAGCCGCGGCCTGCTTGATCCACGCGGTCATCTGCTTTTCGTCGAAGCCGTCGTCCTCGTAGATATCGAGCCAGCGTGCATCGCCGCTTTTCGGCGTGCCGCCGGGCGGGATCGGTTTCAACGACAGTCCGCGGAAGAAGGTGACCTTCACGTATTTGGTCAGACAATGCGCGCCGAGGAACCATCCGCTTCCTTCCACGCCGTAAAAAGGCGAGTTCCAGCGCACTCCCTTCTGCACCCCCGGCACCGATTTGGTGATGAGCGCGTCGAGTTTCCGCCCGATGTCCTGCTTCCAACCGGGCATGGCCGCTATGTAGGCCTGCACGGGTGCATCGCCGTTGCCCTTCGGGATCTGTGGATTGCCGCCGGAGAGCAGTTCGGGTTTTCTTGTCATTGGTGCAGGCAGGAGTCTCACCAGAAAATTCGGCAAATCAAGCGAAGGTCCGTATCCGATCAACGTGCTCCGTCACTGGCGCACCCTTTGGTTTCTTCTTGGCTTGGATCTGGGGGAACTCGGATTACGTTGCGCAGCAGACCTCAAGGATCCGAAATGAGCATGCAACTGGAAACGGTAGTCGGAGACGCTCTCGCCCAATATATTCCGGACCTCGCGCGGCTCCGCATGACCGTTTTCCGCGAGTATCCGTATCTTTACGACGGGAGCGAGGCCTACGAGGCAGATTATCTGCGCACTTACACTGCTTCAGGTAAGGCCATCGCTGTGCTCGCGCGGGACGGCGATGCCATCGTGGGAGCCTCGACGGGAATACCGCTCGCCGCCGAGACCGAAGCCTTTGTGCGCCCATTCGAGGCGCTGGATCTCGCCCCCGCCACGGTCTTCTACTGCGGTGAATCGGTCTTGCTGCCGGCGTGGCGCGGACGCGGGATTTATCGCGCCTTCTTCGAGGCGCGCGAGGCCTACGCCAGAGGACTTGGCGGCATGTCATGGATCAGCTTCTGCGGCGTGGTCAGACCGGGGAACCATCCGCTGCGCCCCCAGCACTGGGAACCGCTCGACGCGGTGTGGCGGCACTTCGGCTACTCACCAGAGCCCAAGCTCCGGACCAGCTACGCCTGGAAAGACATCGATCAGCCCGCGAGCACCGAACACCCGATGCAGTTCTGGCTCAAAGCGCTGAGCTGATACCTGTGCTGTTCCCAACGAACGGCGCAGTCTGGAATCACGTCGCTTTGTCGGCGGACTGGAAGCTTCTGACCAGCAGCCGCGTCTCGGCAACGAGCAGTATGCGATCCAGTCTCATGAACAGCAGAAAAGTTTATTCCGGAGATGGCTCACGCGGATTTTGTTTTTTGCCGATCGCTGGCCGACAAACTCTCGTAGAGCCGCACAATGTCGTCTTCGGTCACGTCGATGAACGAGTCGATGCTGCGCACCGCCGCGACCACCGCCTCGTGGGTCACGCCGGATCCGGCGGCGGGTGACTTCGTATGATGGAAGCGGGCCGGGTATCTCCGCCAGGGGAACCAGAAATTGAAGGCCACGGCAAAAAGCACGAGGGCGAGCGCGTTCAGGCCGACCGGCCAGATGGCGAAAGAATAGCCCAAGTCGCTCACCTTCGATCCTGCCAGCACGGCAATGAGGGCGGTCGATCCTCCCGGCGGATGAAGGCAACCCAGCAGTTGCATGCCGAGGATGGCGAAGCCCACCGCACATCCCGCCGCCAAGGTGGTGTCGGGTATGAGTTTGTGACAGGCGACGCCGACAAGCGCGGAGGCTATGTGTCCCCCTACGACAGGCCAAGGTTGGGAAAGTTTGCCGAGAGGGACGACGAAGAGCAAAAACGTCGTGGCTCCCATGGAGAGCACGATGAAAGCTTCGGGAGCCGATCCGAAAAAGTGGCGACCGAATCCGACCAAGCCGGCGATGGCCAAAAAACCTCCCGCGCTCGCGACGATCTTTTCTTTCCATCCGGTCTCATCCCGTTCCATACCCAGCCATGCTTTGATTCCGCTCATAGAGCGGCAAGGGATCGAATGAATCGCGGCAAAAGGCAAACCTTACGTTCCAATCCGGACAGATGGGCGTTGTGGCGACTGCTTCCCGGCGTTAGACAAAGCCGCATGAGCAAAACGACCCCTAGGCCCGCGGTTGAAGAGGAAGCAAAACGTCTCGAGGAATTGTCCGTGGCGCTCATCCGGGAGAAAAACTGGCAAGCTCTCGAGCAACTGCTTTCCCCCGCCTGCCAGTTCGTCACCGGTCATGGCTCGTGCGATCGCGCCGAAGCGATGAAGTTGATGAAAGAGATGAACCTCGGCGAAGTCCGTTTCAAAGATTTCAAGGTAACCCAAGCAGGGGACAATCTCGTCGTCAGCTTCTGGCTGAGTGCGTCCGAGATGATCGGAGGCAAGGTGCTCTCGACCGAATTCTCTCCGCGTTTGAGCGTCTGGCAACGGGTCGGGCCGGACTGGCAATGCGTCGCCTACGCCGACTTCAATCCGGTTTGAGGCAAGGTTGCCATGGACCCCGTTCAAGGGCCAACTTCGACCAGACCAGCCAGAACATCTACCCGTCTACCGTTGCGAAGTTTTGGGCGGATCGCCCATCGCTTTCACCAACGCATGAAAGGAGGCGGGCGGAAAGGATGTTTGGAGAACCAATCCTTCGCTCCGCCGAGCAGGAATTTATGGAAGCCGGCGTTGGGAAATTCCGATTTCAGTCGGGCGATGAGAGTGGAGGGAAGTCCGAACTTGAAGAGCCCGAGGGAGAAATCCACGAGGTCGCCTTTTCGGAAAATCTCCACCAGTGGATAAGATGGGTCGCGGTAGGCCCGGACCTTGTGATGCATCTCGATCATCAGGGCGATTTCGTCCGCCCAATGCGAAAGGTTTTTTGCATCCAGCCATTTCCGCGCTTGTGCTACCGAGGGCGACAGATAAGCCACGGTGTGATCGGACCAAAGACCGATGTCGTGGAATGCGGCGGCAATCGCCAGTTTGTCTTTTTCCTCCTCGGAGCATGGTTTTAGCGCAAGACAGCAGTTGAACATGCGGTAGACATGTCCGCGGTAACCTTCGTAGGTGTCGCCGATCTGCTGCTTCCAACTGGAGAGAATTTGTTCGATCAGGGGATGATTGGTGACGGTATCCATCTGGTTTGCCTTTCTGCTTCTGGCTCGTTGTTACCGCGGAGTCAAAATGCGCACGAGCAGTTGCTGCAAAATGAGTGCCGGGTCCGAGCCGGTGGACATGATCGAGGTGGCGGCTTCGGCGCAGGCGATTGTCGCATCGGCCAGTTCGCGGACTTTGAAGCGCTTGGCCTCCTGCGCGGACATGTAAAAACCGTAAGCGTTGAAGGTTCCGTCCTTTTTGCGCGGAAGGATTTCTTTTGCTTCCTCCGGCAATTGCTCCAGCGCGGATTGGAATGCGGGATAGCTCGGCGGCACGCGCAGTCCGTATTCCTCGATTAGCACAGCGGCGGCGGTCATGCGTTGGATGGTCGGCATGATGGCGGCGTAGAGGAGTCCGACCGGTTCTTCGCCTTGGGCGAGGAGTTTTTGCAGGCAGTTGCTTGCTGTTTTGAGGTTGCGACGCGCCAGACAATTGCCGAGCTCGAAGATGATCCCGCGCCGCGTCTCCGGCACGAGCAGGGCGATGTCCTCCTCGCGTATTTCGCGGCGTTCATCGCCGAGGTAGGTGTCGATTTTGTCGAGTTCGTTGAGCACTTGGCGGGTATCAGAGCCGACATAGGCGGCGAAGCGCTCGAGGGCATCGGGATGGAATTTTAATTTGCGTTCGCGGGCCGCGGAGTCGGCCGCCTGCCGCGCGGCTTCGTCCTCGTCGAAACGCGGACCTCCTGACGGTTTGTCGATCACATCGGTCGCGGCGACTTTGCTCAGCGATTTGTAGAACGTGCGGCGCTTGTCCGGACTGATTGCGCTGAAAAGCAGGCGTGTTCCGTCGGGGATTCCGCCTTCGAGCACCTTCTGCAATTCCTCGAGCGCCTCTAGCACCGCCTTGCTTCCGCCGAGCTGGGTGTCGGAGAGAAAATTCGCGCTCTTCAGCCAGACGAGTTTTTCCGAGGAGAGAAATCCGGGCATGCTGAGCGAAAGGATGGCCTCGCGGACGATGTTCGCCGCGTGCTCGGCGTTGTCGGCATGCGCGTCGAGGGTTTCGAGGGCGAATTCGCCGCCTTCCGCCGGTGCCAACTCGGCCGCGAGTTCCTTGGCGCGCGCTTTGACCGCCATCTCGTCATTGCCCGCGACAAAATGGATCGCAGCGTCCTTGGCGGTTTTCTTGGTTTTGGCGGTCGGCATACTTATGTAGCGGCGGCGTCCCCGCCGCCGGTCGTGCGTTCGTTTCGCCGTCGGGGATGGCGACGCTACATGTTGTAGCCGCGGTACTCGGTGCCGCGCGAGAAAGGAAAGCAGGATTCAAATTATCGGCGGCGTTGCCTTCCAGCGTACGTCACAGGCCAACGGATGGGGGAGACTTTTTCCGGAACGCTGGAGGGTCGCAGTTTTTCGCCCACGGGCGTAGCGTGGAAGTCCATGAAAAACCTCCTCCTCTCCCCCTGGTCTGCAGTCCTCGCTTGCGCCGCTCTCAGCACGGTCACCGACACGCTCGGCACGACCTGGTGGGAGCAGAAAAAGTTATGGATGCTCTTGGCCATCGTTGGTCTCTCCCCGCTGGTCTTTCTGGCCTTTGGCTACGTCGGCTCCCACTTCGGCCTGGCCAAGGCCTCGAGCCTGACCAACACGCTGGTGGTCATCGGACCAATCCTCGTCGGCATTATTTTCCGTGGGGAGCTTCGCCAACTTTCGGCAGTCGAAGTTGTGGGCATCTCCATGGCGGTGGCCGGTATCGTCCTGCTGACTGTTTTCAGCCCGCGCGAAGTCGTCTGACCTCCGGGAAAAGAACAAGGTTACCTTCGTCGTTTTTTCGCGCCGTAGGTGACGGAGCGCCGGGTGGGGGAGATTTTTTCCAGACCGGTGCCGGCTTTCAGTTCGGTGATCTGATCGCGGAGGAGGGCGGCCCGCTCGAATTCGAGGGCGCCCGAAGCTTCTTCCATTTCCTGGGTGAGCTCGGCGAGAAGCTCCGAAAGGGATAGTCCGGTGCCGTCCTCCGCGACGCGCGCGGTTTCTTCGGATTTGCCCTTGAGGATGACGTGGAGGCTTTCCTGGACGGCGCGCTGCACGCTGCGCGGGGTGATGCCGTGCTCCTCGTTGTATTCCATCTGGCGGCGACGGCGATAATCACTGATTTCGAGCAGGGCCCGGATGCTGCCGGTCATTTTGTCGGCGAAGAGCACCACCTCGCCGTCGACGTGGCGCGCGGCACGCCCAGCCGTCTGGATGAGCGAGGTCTGGCTGCGCAGGTAGCCTTCCTTGTCCGCATCGAGGATGCAAACCAGTCCGACCTCGGGCAGGTCGAGGCCTTCGCGGAGCAGATTGATGCCGACGAGGATGTCGAACTCGCCGGCGCGCAGGGCACGGAGGATTTCCACACGCTCGATGGTGTCGATGTCGCTATGGAGGTAGCGAACCTTGAGTCCGATATCGCGGAGGTAGTCGGTGAGGTCTTCGGCTGTGCGTTTGGTCAGCGTAGTGACGAGGACGCGTTGTTGTTTTTCGATGCGCTGGCGGCAGAGTTCGATCGTTTCGTCGATCTGGTCCTTGAGCGGGCGCACGGTGATCTTAGGATCGAGAAGTCCGGTGGGGCGGATGATCTGCTCGGCAACAAGCGGAGCGCCGGGAGTGGAGACGTCGAACTCGTCGCGGGCGCGTTGGAGGAGGTCTGCGCTCTCCTCGATGGTGAGACGATTGTCGGGGCGGACCGCGGGGAGGAATTCCTTGTTGCCGACATGGCTGTTGCGGATCTCGAAATCGCCGGGCGTGGCGCTCATGTAGAGAAGTTGGTTGGTCATGCCCATGAACTCGGGGAAATCGAGCGGGCGATTGTCCAGCGCGCTGGGCAGACGGAAGCCGTAGTCGACGAGGACCTGTTTGCGCGAACGGTCACCGGCATACATGCCGCCGATCTGCGGGATGGAGGCGTGCGATTCGTCGATGACGCAAAGGTAGTCCTTGGGGAAAAAGTCGAGCAGGGTGTAAGGGCGCGACCCGGGCGGGC
>Ga0315900_10013070_pt1 | contig 10129 bp, 9 predicted proteins | sample LakEriMetagenome_FD_203521 | JGI IMG/M metagenome (GOLD analysis project Ga0315900, IMG submission 203521) | Freshwater fungal communities from buoy surface, Lake Erie, Ohio, United States - Buoy 12 MA114 | ecosystem: Environmental > Aquatic > Freshwater > Lake > Lake biofilm | place: USA: Lake...
GTCATCGCCACGCACAACCTCTGTGATTCCTTGTGCAGCATCATCTACCACCACTGCAACGTTGTAGGCCGGCACACCATCGTTGCGTTGCAACACCACATCATCTACCGCACCACTTTGTGTACCCCACACAAAGTCATCAAACACACAAGTAGCCCCGTCGGCACGCAATCGCACAGCACCAGGGCGCGCCTCGCGCTTTACTGCACGCTCCCGTGTTGTCAATTCCCGACACGTGCCCGGATACAACGCGTGTGCCCCATGGGGTGCAGCAACGGCTTCGGCAATTTCACGACGCGTACAAAAACATTCATAGGTCAACCCACGAGCGGTCAACGTGGAGATGGCATCGCGATACAGATCAAATCGCTCGCTTTGACACACAGGTACAGAATCAGAAGTGATTCCCATCAACAACAAATCATCGAGTTGTTGGGCTGCATGGGTCTGTGATGCATTGTGTTGATCTAGATCTTCAAAACGCACAATGAACGCTGCGTTGTGTGTGCGTGCAGAACCCCATGCAAGCAATGCCGTACGCAAGTTGCCCACGTGAAGTGGACCCGTAGGAGATGGTGCAAATCGTCCGACAGACATCTCAATAATTATTCTGTCGGTGTTGCATGGCCATGAACAGTTTCGTTCATTGGTGTTCCAAACAGGAGAGATGTGGTCTTACCGTCCTTGGTGACGGTGATGTCAATTTGTCCACCCATTGCATGAACAATGCGACCTAACGTAGCAAGGCGCGAAGGTCGTTTTAACAACTGGCATACCGCTGGTTGTGAAACACCCATTAATTGAGCGAGTTGTTTCTGAGTAATGCAGTGTGTCTTACGAAAATCATTTAACCAATACTCCAACCCTTGGTGAATAAAATCTTCTTCAATCTCTAAGGTCTCATCAAAAGAAAGATGAGCCTTCTGAAGTTCATTGAGGCGACGCATCGCTTCTGTTTCTATCTGTGTCGAATTGATTTTCTTTTTCATGGGTGTGTTTCATTTCGTACAAGAATTTCCTCTGCTAAGGCAATTGCCGAGTTGTACCAGCGATTCCATCTACTGTCCATCGACTTGTCTCCTCCTACCAACAAGAACACGTCTCTTTGGGGTGAGAAGATGAAGAGAATTCGTATATGCCCCTGAGACGACACACGTAATTCCTTTAAGTTGGAAATCGAGGTGTGAGTAATTGTGTCCACGTAGGGGCGTCCCGCCGTGGGTCCATAGGCAAGCAACCAGTGCACTCTCAACAGAACTGCGGCCTTTTGTTTTTCGGAAAGAGTTGAAAACCACTGTGTGTACTCACTTGATTCGGTAACAGATCGGAACGGCACTTTTACCGTCCGTGTATGCGTATAAGTATATACTTATATTTGCAAGAGGGGCTCACCTGGGCAATGTGTGCTGCCAGCGCAGCACACGACAACACACCGCCTTGGCCTTACCCCCTACCCTGAGCAGTTGTGGAGTCACGGTCGCGTCAGATGAATCGCCGGGAGCGTATGGCTGTGATCTTGAATCGCGATGGCCCCAATTGCATATGGTGCAGTGCCCCATTGGATGCACAGCGCAATTCCCCCACCACAGAACACCTTGTGCCCCGTATTAAAGGTGGCCCTAGTTGGATAGAGAACGAACTCGCAGCCTGCAAACGCTGCAACAACGAACGAGGCCATCAAAGCCCAGCGGGCTGGTTGCAAGATTGCATCGGCATGGGTCGCACCCCACGGCCAGATGTGGTGATCACGTCATTGGAAAGATTGCAGGCCGCCATCGTGGAACGCGGCGGACAACGTCGTGCACGCCCCTATATCGACAGTCAACTGCGCCGCTTGCGCAAGATGTCTTTATAGCTCTTCAGCAAAACGTCGGGAGAGCTTTGTAAACAAGCTCCACCCCAACACCATTGATACTGCTGCAACCAATGCACATGCACCCAAGTTGTCCCATCCGGGAAATGCTGAGTCATACATAGAACGGCGGAAGCCTTGTGCAAAAACTGCCATGGGATTCACATTCAAAATGGCCTCTACCCACCCGGGCACACGACCTTCAATGAGATCTGGCGTGTACACAATGGGCGTTGCGAAAAACCACACTTGGCTAAAAATTTGCCACAAGTAGCCAAGGTCTCGGAAGTACACATTTGCCGCAGCAAGGCCTAATGCCAATCCCGATGCAAATAGCAACAGCAGCACCATCTGCACCAACACCACTGGTAGCCACGGCAAGAAAATGCTTCCCGCAATCAACAATGCAACTGTGAGCAGACCCATCTCAATACTGAACTGCACAATGCCATGTAATGAATTGGCAAACACCAACACCTCGCGAGGAAATGCAACCTTGCGCACTAACGCTGCATTAGCCAACAGCGAATTCATACCGGTGTTAGTCACCAACATGAAAAAGTTCCAGGGCAACAAACCGCACAACAAATACAGGGCGAAAACTTGAAGATCACTGTTAATGCCAAGGGGTGCTTGCGCTTTAAACAGATGCCCAAAGACAAACGTGTAGATAGCAACTGTGGCCAACGGGTTCATCATGGACCAACCCCAGCCCAATACGCTACGGCGATACTTGGTGCGCAATTCGCGCAGCGTCAAGTTCCACAACAATTCATGTGATGCCGCCACGCGCTTCACAGGAGCAAGTGGTGAACCCACTATCGACCCACCCCTCTGTACGAGAATCCTGCGTGTAGCCATTTCTCACGATTCAACGCATTGCGGCCATCCACTACTCGTGAATACTTCAACAATGCCGCTACGGAAGCAGGATCCGTCGCGGCAAACTCTGACCATTCGGTGAGTACTGCAAGCACATCAGCCCCCTCACACACAGAGTGTGCACTGGTACCAATCTCTATCCATGGATAGGCAACATAAGGCTTCTTCGCAGTCGGGTCATATGCACGAATCTGTGCGCCGTGGTCATTGAGTAACGAGAGAATCTTGATTGCAGGAGAATCGCGAAGGTCATCTGTGTTGGCTTTAAAGGTGAGACCCCATGCGGCAACTACTTTGCCTGCAACCGATCCACCACATTCAGCAATCACCTTTTCTGCAATACGTTGATAATGCTGATCATTAGTTTCAATCACTCCGCGAAGAAGTGCGAAGTCATAGCCACCGTTTGCAGCGATACTCACCAGTGCTCGAGTGTCCTTGGGGAAACAACTTCCGCCCCACCCTGGTCCTGCTTGCAACATGTCGGCCCCAATGCGCGGGTCCATACCAATGCCTGTTGCAACGTCAAAAATATCTGCGCCTACTGCCTCACAAATATCTGCCATCGCATTAATAAAGGTCAGCTTGGTTGCAAGAAAAGCATTTGCCGCATACTTCAATGCCTCGGCAGATTCTGTCTTCATCCGCAAAATAGGTGCATCAACTTTTTCGTAGACCGAAGCCACCGTGTCTATCGCAGCAGGGTCATTACCGCCGATCACTACACGGCTCGGATGGAGAAAATCTTGAACAGCGGTTCCTTGTCGTAAAAACTCAGGATTGGATACCACTGCTACGTCGTCACGTCGCAGCAAGGTGCGGATCTCATCTGCGGTTCCCACTGGCACAGTGGACTTATTCACCAAAACACTGTGTGGCTTCAATAGGCCCCGAATCTCGGCAACAGATCCGCGCACATGAGATAAATCCGCACTTCCGTCTTCGCCTTGTGGTGTGGGTAGACATAAAAACACCACGTCTGCATTCGCTAAAGCTTCTTGCTTGTTCGTGGTGAAGCTCAAAGTTTTCTTCTCGAGTCCTGCGGTTACCAACTCAGAGAGCCCTTCTTCAACTATGGGGATCTCCCCTCGTTGCAGACGCTCAATCTTGTGACTATCAACATCAAGGCACGTCACATGATGGCCTAGTTGAGAAAGGCATGCCCCCGTGGATAAGCCGACATATCCAGTTCCAACTACGGCTATCTGAGGCACCTAGTCAGTGTAGAACCTGGGCTTCACCCACACCTGTGCTTACCGCATCCGATGTTCATTAGACTGAAGGCACCTTATGAGCCAATCTGCAGTGTCCATTGAGCACGTCTCTAAAAAATTTCGGCTCTACCACGAAAAAAACCAATATCTCAAGACTGCACTTTTGCGAGGTGGGCGTGCAAAGTACGAGGATTTCTGGGCACTAAAAGACATCTCATTTGAAGTGCCCGCCGGTTCCACATTTGGAATTATCGGCTCAAATGGTTCGGGAAAATCCACACTTCTTAAATGTTTGGCAGGGATCCTCACGCCAGATCAAGGAAGCATTACCCATCGCGGCAAGGTCGTGGCACTTCTGGAACTAGGTGCTGGATTCCATCCTGATCTATCTGGAAGGGAAAACATTTATCTCAATGGCGTCATTCTTGGAATGACCCAAAAAGAAATCGAGAAAAAGTTTGATGAAATAGTCGCGTTCTCTGGACTCGAGGAATTCATTGACACCCCAGTAAAAAACTATTCGTCCGGAATGACGGTTCGACTTGGTTTTGCGATTGCCATCAATGTGGACCCTGACATTCTCGTCATTGATGAAGTGCTCGCGGTTGGTGATGCGTCTTTTCAATTGAAATCGTTAGAGAAAATTCAGGAACTCCGTAAACAAGGTAAAACAATCATTTTTGTGAGCCATGGCCTTGACCAAGTAGAGAAACTTTGTGAAACAGCAGCGTGGATTGATCAGGGCAGCCTCAAGATGGTCGGCCCTGCCCTAGATGTTGTGAACGAGTATTCCGGCTTGAGTTACGGAGCCGAGGAAACCGTTGAAGGCGAAATCGGAAAACGCTGGGGTTCCCACGAGATTGAAATCACCAATGTTCAATTGCTCGATGAAGCGGGTAATGAGTCAACGCTTCATCAAACTGGTGAGAAGATGATTATTCGCATTCATTACCACGCTCACATGGAGTTATCTGATGTGGTTGCTGGAATTCGAATTACTAATGTCGATGGGACCAACGTATGGGGCACAAATAGCAAGCGACGAGGTACTCGCTTTACGCCTATGAATTCCACAGGGGCTATTGACCTTGAAATCTTTCACTTGCCATTACTTGAGGGAGTCTACGACTTAACAGTTGATCTTGTTGACTGGACAGAACTTCATTCATACGATCACTGGGGAAAGAGAAAACAGATCCATGTTGTTCAGACGAATGTTTACGACGAGGGTCTCATCACTACAGACGCTTCTTGGAAGAAAAGCGAGAAGTGATCTCTTAAGAGGAAATCTTTTTTTCCAAAGATCTGGCGTACTCTTCGGCACGTTCTGCGCGTTCAATGAGCGATTGAACATAGATTTCTGCATCTGAGAGTGTTTTCCTAAAGCTCTCAGACTCTCGAATGTAATTCGTGTGCATCTCTGTGATCCGAACTTGCAAGTCCATGGCCTGATTGTTCAGATCATTAACTTCAGATGTTTTCCAATTGTCAAATACATTTGTCGGCGTCGACAATGTGTCAGCTATCTCTGGCAAGTCATTTCTCACATAGAACTTGTTCAGTCCATCGAACAGAGTTTGCTGATAGCCAGCATCAAAGAGAATTCCTTCCCAAAGTTGTGAGCTATCAATAGTTGATTGCGGAAGAGTTGCTTCAACCACAATCACCCAAGGGCGAAAGCGAGTTAAATCAAGTCCTTGAAGCACCTCGCGTTCTGCACCTTCAACATCAATTTTTAATAAGTGGCACTCACCAATATCATGACGCTCAAAAATTGACGTCAGTGTGCAAACATCGGTTTCAACAGCTCGGAATTCCTGACCTTCTTGTTGATGTTTGGTGACAAGATTCAAATCGGTCGTTGAGGAACCCCGGTTCTCAAGTGGTGCCTCATAGAGAGTTATCCGACCTTCAAAATTACTTACGGCAGTCTGTAACGTCACGTCTTCGGGTCGAGTTTCTCGTAATAAGGACGCCTCGCGTGCCATCGGTTCGATGTTTATGCCGCGCCAATTTTTGGTGTACAGATCATACGTAACGTTATGAATAATGGGATGACCAGCACCCACATCCACATACGTACCGGCATCTACGAACTTGGTCAGTCTGCTGAGGACTACATCTTCTTGATTTTGTGAATATGAAATCATCACGTGCACGAGCATAGGTGAGTTTTATTTAGAAATTATGTATTTTGGCCTTCAAGCAATGCAATTCTCTTCTCAAGCTCTTCAACCATGCGGGTTAGTGCAGCAATTTGATCAGAGTGCTGGACCGACACATCCAAGATTGCGGCATTGGTGTCACGTATTAGGTCACGTTCTTGGTCAAACTCCTGAGTGACCCGCCAGTCAATGGCAGCACTTAGACGGTGCTTTAAGAAGGAAAGTGGATTGATAGCCATGTCATTTTCTCCAGATTTCTTGAAGTCGATTTCTCATTCGATTACCGCACACTTCTGGTGAGAAACGCGACAGCAAATCTGCTTGAGCTTGCGAACCAATAGCTTTGCCAAACTCGATGTCATCGAATACTTTGCGCATGTATTCGCTCGCCTTCTTTAAGTTAGGTTCAGCCCAATCACAATCTGCGGGATAACCTTCTGCTCCGTTGCCAACTTTGGTTCGCATCCACGGCACCAACATTGCAGTGTCCTCTGTCATGAAATCCATATTTCCAGAATATGCCGTAGCTATAACTGGCTTACCCAACAACATTGCCTCAGCCATGGTCAATCCCAGACCTTCTGATCGATGCAGTGACACATAGCAGTCGGCGTCGTTCATTAATGCTGCAGCCTGCTCATTTTGAAGATACTCATCGATGATGAGAACATCTGGTCTGTTGCGCGCGTGCCATCGAAGTTTTTCAAGTTCTCTCATTCTCTTGTCGCCATTGATGGTCTTCAAGACCAAAATAGGACCTTCATTGGGACTGAATGCACGTGAAAAAGCATCTATAAGTCCTATTGCATTTTTCCGCTTTAACACGCTGAGAAAATCAAACGTAAATAGGAACATATAACCATTAGGGATACCCAAATCGCTTCTAGAAAAACCACTTGCAACTTTCGGTGGCAACAAGGGTAAGGGCATGTGATGAATGGCCAGCTTCTTGGGCGCCTTTGCACGCAATGACTCGGCAATAAATTGGGTGGGCGCCCACAGCTCATCAACCAAGTTAAAAGAGGGCAGATTTCGATCAGGAAACTCCTCTAGTTCCCAAAACCATTGTCCAATGACATGTCGTTTCTTGAAAAAATCTCTACTGAGAGTTTCATATTTCAAAGGCAATTGATCAGCATTCACCGCCATAAGTACAGTGGAGTATCTAGCCTCATTATCTGTGGGAAATTCAAAATTTTGCCTACTCAAAGTGAATGAGTCGCTAATCGTCGACACACCTACATCTGCACTTCTCAATGCAGTTACTGCGAGCCGGCCAGCTTCACCTACTCCAAGCTCTGCCCGCAGATAGCCATACACGTCAATGCCGCCCTCTCTTTGTGAGACGTCATTGACTTGTAGCTCTGTAGACACAGATGGATGAATGACATCACCCATTGCTCTAAAAGTTGGATCCTCAAAAACTCCTTTGCGGCGTATCCACTCTGTAAGACGCTCTATTCTCCCCTGCCGTGCTTCAGCAAAATGATGCTGAAGGTCCTCTCGCTCCAAGAAGAGGCCAGCGGCATATCTTGGTAACTGTGGGATTATCTCATCAGGTCCGCGAAGCCACGCGATGAAGTTCTGTGCACCGTCTGCGTCGTATGGGTTCGGCGGCATCGGTACTTCTCCCGCCTCAGCCATCAGAACCCTTGTCCGAAGAAAACGTCTCAAAGCCTTCGACCAGGGAAACCCAGGAACAACATCTCCCCAACCATATGAACCACGATGCGCAATCTCTTCGCGCACTGCAATCATCTGGCGTCCATACTCTTCACATAACTCTGAAACCACGGGTTGATCACTGAGTAGCACTCGTGGGCGCCCAATCTGATACTTCGATATCCACGATGGATCTAATGGGTCGTAACCAGAGAAATGAAAGAAGCGCAGTACATCGTCATCCACCATGTACTGATCGCCTTGTTTCCACACTTTGCGCTGGTCGAGATTCCAATAGGCCACGTTGTAGGAGGTGGTGCGCTCGATGTGAACGGGCCACATGGCCACAGCTAAATCAATCCATCGCTGGTCGGTAAACAACTGACGAGGAACATCAATAATGCAATCATGACGAAGTCGTTCACACCACCAATCAAGAAGTGCCTGGGACTTCGAGGTCACGCCGATATAACCCAAGTTGTATACACCCGCACCCTTGATTTCCTCTTCGGTGGGTTGCCATCCATTCCTCACAATCGGTTGAAGAGCATGGGGAGTAAGAGACCAACCAACTTCGAGCGTTTTTTCAATCAGCGGAGTCAGGGGAGAAAAAACTTTGATATCCGGATCAATATAGAAAACACATCTGTGTTTCTTTGTTAACTGACGCAGTACGAAAGGCTTTGCTGATGTAGCAAATTCAGTGACGCCATAATACGACGCCATGTGTGTGTAGCCCTCTTGTCCGAAATCAATTTCGGTGATCGGCAACACCGTAAAAAGATGTTCGCGTATTTGTCGTGCTTCTACCGGGCGGTCTACCAGAGCAATATAGAAAGTGGAATCTGGATGGTGCTTTTTGAAAGACTCCGCCAAAATGCGGGCTTGAGGCAAATAGTTGTGTGCAACTATTGTCACTGCCGCAAATTCATTCATAGATTTCTCTCAAATTTCAATAGACACTGCTATCGGAGCTTCTCGTGTACAAAAGTAACACGCACTACGGAAGTTTTCAGACACTTATTTGACCGGATGCAAAGGCTTGGAGTTGCTTAGTTGCATAAGAAACATTGTGAGAGTTCAGCCCTCAGGATCGAGACACGAACCATCTCCTACAATCACATACTCACCTCGTCGCACTATCAATTCATTCATCAAACCAAGGTCTTCGGCTTTCCCACGCCAAGTTAAAAGGCAACCAAATCTTCTAGGACTACCTTCTGGAGCAAAATAGCTTGGAGAAACTAGGTTAACTTCTCCGCGAAGAAGCGATATGACCGTCATGGTTTCAACCTTGGGTCCTAAGTCAATATCAATCTGCGGGATGCGCCTGTACTCCGGCGATTGGGCAATTGAGATTAGATCTTGATTGACAAAGTTTTGTTGAGTAATGCCTAACCAATTCATTGATGAACTCGCAATACCGCCACCAACAAGTAATGCGGCGAACAAAATAGCGCTGTTCTTGGTTAGATGCCACGAAAAAAGGGCGGCTACTAACCCAAGTATCAAAAACGGTGTTATCGATAGAGCTGTCTTCCACGTCTGATAGGCCGAAGAGCCGTAGATAAATGCCATAGTTCCAAGAATTGAGAGCGAAATCAAGAATATAGACATCAACAACTTTGTGTGTAAATCCTGATGTTTAGAAAACAAAAATCGAAGTGTCAGACCGATGGATCCCACAACTACCACAGATCCGATCAAGACTTCCAAGTCGGATGGGGTGGAAAAATAAGTTCCCGGTGATAATCCAGCCCAACCGATTGGACTCAAAACATTGGATGACCAACCCGCAATTCCTGATTCAGCAGTGCGAACCAAAACTTGGATCTCTTCAACAATGAAGGGAAAGGTGCTTGCAAGCAGGCTTAAAACCAAGACAGTTGCTTTCACAATTTGGCCATGCTGTTGAACTTGGATGCGGAAAAATCCCCTTGAAAATGCTACGTAGCAAAGCGGGAAAAACATAATCGCCATGAGCATCATGGCAACCTCCGGAGATGTCACAAAAGCTGACACACCTAATAGGCAGATTAAAAAAACGTTGGCCTTCTCGCTGTGAAACAAAAAACGTTGACATAAACAAAGAAATCCCAGCATTATCACCACAGACAGCAATTGTGCATAAAAGAACTGAGTAGCCATTTCTACTACAAGTGGAGAGACAATTGCCCATACTCCAAAAAAATACAAGCTACGACTACGCGACTTCCCACCATTACTCAGAATCTGATGAACGCACAGACCCAATAGCGCCAAGAGACATGAAACTGAAACAATTCCAATTTGATGTGGTAGCAAACCTAGTATCTGGCCCTTACCTGCTAGCGCTGCTTGAGCTCCAGGGTGAT
>Ga0315900_10013073_pt1 | contig 10127 bp, 8 predicted proteins | sample LakEriMetagenome_FD_203521 | JGI IMG/M metagenome (GOLD analysis project Ga0315900, IMG submission 203521) | Freshwater fungal communities from buoy surface, Lake Erie, Ohio, United States - Buoy 12 MA114 | ecosystem: Environmental > Aquatic > Freshwater > Lake > Lake biofilm | place: USA: Lake...
GATCTCGATCACGCCCGATTCGATCCATCCGAGTTGCGCCCGTTCGACGAATCCGCCACCTTGGATTTTCTGTCGCTCAACGACACATCGGTCGCGGACCGACACGTCGACCTGCTGGCTCGGCTCATGGTCACGAAGCTATCGCCGCGGCCGAACGCCCGAGACGATGCGTCCCGGCGCCGCGATTCCGCAGGATGCCATCGTCTGGGAATTCCCGCCGACGTGTCGTCGGATTCCCCCTGACGTGGCCGGCGACAAAGGGGAATCCGTGCCTGGCGGCCGCCCGGGGATCGGCCAGGTGTGGACCGGCGTTGAGGCCAAACGCTGGGATGTGATCAGCGCCGCGGAGTCGAGAAATCGTTGCGGAGGTGCGGTCGACCGGGCTATCTTGAGGCGATGACGTACGAACACCTGCCCGACGAGTGGAAGGAATGGTTGAGCCTTTCGCCGTTGGATCGATTCGCCCGCAGTGAGCAGATGTTGGTCGAGTACATCGCCATGGGAGGCAGCCTTGACCCCGACCCCGATCCGACAAGTCCTTTCGACATTCCAGAAGAGTGGCGTCCGGACCTTGCTCATGGGCGGGCAGGCCTGCGTGTTCTACGGCGCGGCGCAGGTTAGCAAAGACATCGATTTCCTGGTGCTCGCCGAACCGGACAACTTCGTCCGTCTCCAGTCAGCCCTGGCCACATTGCAGGCGGACCGGATCGCCGTGCCGCCATTCGACCCGGCGGCTTTGGCCCGCGGGCATGCGGTTCACTTTCGGTGCCGCGCACCGGGCGTGGAAGGCCTGCGGGTGGACGTCATGACCCGGCTGCGGGCGATGCCGGAATTCGTGTCCCTGTGGGGCCGCCGGACGATGCTCGTGGATGGAGATGGCGTCGAGTATCACCTGCTCTGCATCCCGGATCTCGTGCAAGCGAAGAAGACGCAGCGAAGTAAAGATTGGCCGGTTATCGAACTGCTCGTCACGATCCATTATCGGGAGCATACCCACGCGGTTACGGATGAGCGTGTCGATTTCTGGCTGCGTGAGGCCCGGACGCCCGAATTACTCGTCGAACTCTGCCGGTTGTTTCCGACGCGGGCTGCCGAGCTGGCGGCAGACCGGCCGCTGATTCGACTCGCGCGGGGGCCATCGCTCGACGACCTCCGCGCGGCGCTCGACGCTGAAGTCCGGGCGGAGCAGGCCCGAGACCGGGACTACTGGGAGCCGCTCCGGCACGAACTCGAGCAGTTCCGGCGCGAGCACCGCGACCGCTAGCGGTCGCCCGACGCTGCTTTCCGGTGCTGAATGCCGTTGCCGAACGGAGGTTTTTCGTCCCGAAGATGCGGGGCATGGGCATCGGCTGGCGCCAGGGTTCCACCTCCCAAATGCCTGGCATCTGAGGCCACATCCTGTTCTGCACGGCAGGCGCTGATCTACGTCTTGCGTGGCTCGGGGCTGCCCATGCCCTCTCGCCCGGACGTTCGCTGCGGGCATCCGTGCCCTCCGCTCTCTCGGAGGTGTCTGCGCTTTCGCCCTCCGGGCTTCGCTGGCCACCTACGCCGGCTCGAGGGCATGGGCAGCCCCGCCCTCCCCGTTGTTGCCCAGGAACGGTTCGTGCGCGAGGCTCAAGCGTGAGCGGCGTTACGGTTCGGGCTTCCCAGCAGCGGCATGTGTCGACCACGCGCGCCCCTGGCACGCAGCGGCCGCAGGCCGCGCCGCGTGCGGTGTGTGGCATGGGCTCGGTACCCTTGCAGCTTGAGGCATGCGCCGAGGGAATGCGGATGGCTTCGGGAGAAGGGGCGCGTATTCCCTCACCTTACGGTTCGGGCTTCCCAGCAGCGGCATGTGTCGACCACGCGCGCCCCTGGCACGCAGCGGCCGCAGGCCGCGCCGCGTGCGGTGGAACGGGCACCGACGGTCAGAGACCGCCGCTACAGGTTGCACGCAGCGGCCGCAGGCCGCGCCGCGTGCCGCGCCCCAACGCGGCTCGGGTCGACGCTTCGTCGAGCCGCCGCGTCGCCGCAGCGGAGCTGCGGCCAGGCTCGCCTGGAGGGCGAGCCATCGCCCGGCTGGTCGCACCTTGGCTGCGACCACGCCGGGCCAAGCCTGCGGGGGCCATGGATGGCCCCGCAGGCGTGAATTCAGAACACGTCGAGGTGGAAGTGATGGCCGTGATGGTAGCGGCGCGACTTCGGGTAGTAGTTCTGCCACGCCCGGTTGTAGACCGGCACCCGCATCTCCTGCGGATAGCGATGGTAGAGGTCGTTGGCCGACTGCATATAGCCGTCGGAGTAGAAGTTCTGCGGATACCAGACGTAGGGGTAGTGGTAGAGGCGGTTCCAGTCGGTGGCGTTGTAGGACTGGCCCCACTGGCGGCCGTAGGCCTGGGTGCCCGCGAAGGCGGGCGGCTGCGCGTTTGCCACGCTGGACGCGGTCATGACGATGCCGGCCAAGGTGGCGGCAAAGAGGCGCACATGCATCGGTGTTTCCCCCCGTGAAAAACCTTCTTCGGGAGGAATATCGGCTGGCCGCACGACCGGGCTTTATGGAAAAACCCGCACAGCTTCACGCCGGCAGGCGGCCCTCGGCCAGTTCGCGATCCCATTCCTCGATGAGCGGCCAGTGGGTGGCGCAGGTGCCGAAGTCGGCGAGCGTCAGGTAGCCCCGCAGGCGGGCGATCGTCTTGGAGAGCAGGGCGTCGTCCTTGGCGAAGATCGGCCCGTGGCTGGGCAGCAGCCACTTCACGTCGCTGGCGGCGATCCGTTCCAGCGAGCGGATGAAGGCGGGGATGTCGCTGCCGTGGTGGGCATCGATCGCGCCGACCGAGCCGTCGCGGTAGATGTTGTCGCCCGAGAGCAGGAGATCGCCCATGCGGAAGGCGAGCTGGCTGTCGGTGTGGCCCGGGGTGTGCCAGACCTCGAGCGACCGGGAGCCGAGCTCGATCGCGTCGCCGTCGGTGATCACGCGATCCACCTTCACGGTCGGCATTTCCATGTGGACATTCTGCGCGGCGATCTCGGCGAACGTCTTGACGCGGTCGCCCGACTCCAGGGACTCGACCGCCTTGGGGTGGGCCAGGACCGGCGCCTTGAGGATTCCCTTGGCCTTGGCCAGCCCCTGGATGTGGTCGACGTCGGCGTGGGTGGCGACCAGCGCCTGGCACTGGGACAGGGGAAAGTCCATCTGCCGGATCATCTCGATGATCTCGTCGACCGTTTCCTCGTAGCCGATGTCGATCAGCCCCCAGGACCGGTCGTCGTAGATCAGGTAGACGTTGCAGCCGATCCGCCACCCGGCCTGGGTGTTCATCTCGATCACGCCGGGGAACACGGGACGACGTGCGAGCATGGCGGTGCCGGGCTTGGAGGGCTGGATTTGCGGGGGAATCCCCCGGAAGACACACTGGACGCGGCCCCGATGGCCGTGTGCGAGAGTGTAGAAGGCCGGTGGATGACCGGCAATCGACCGCTGAAAAAAAGGCAGGAGTGGAGGCGTGGAGCACGACGGGTCGGCCACCGCGGTGTCGGGCGGGTTCATGGCCTGGTCGGCCGGCGTGTCCGAACTCTGCCGTCTCGTGGAGACGCTCGCGCCGACCGCCGCGGCGCTGGGTGCCCCCGATCCGGCGGCCGCCCCGTGGTATGGCGGGCTGTTCGGCAAGTTGCGGCCGCAGGTTTCACGCACGCCCCTGCTCGTCGTCGCGGTCTGTGGCGGCACCAATACCGGCAAGAGCCTGATCGCCAACACGCTCGTCGGGGCCGAGATCAGCCGCTCACTGCCGGAGGCGGCGCGGACCCGCCATCCCGTCGCCAGCCTGCCCCGCGGGCTGGCGGGCCGGATCGACCTGGCGGAGCTGTTTCCCGGATTCACGCCCATCGCCTGGGCGAACGAAGACGACGCCCTGGCGGCCACCGAGGAGGACCGCCTCGTGTGGCGGGAGGACCCGACGGGCAGCCAGCCGGAGCGGCTCGTGCTCCTCGACACGCCCGACATCGACGGCACGCTGCGCGACAACTGGCAGCGGGCCGAGCTCGTCCGCAACGCCGCCGACGTCATCGTGGCGGTGCTCACGCAGCAGAAGTACAACGACGCCGTCGTTCGCGACTTCTTCGCCGCCGCCGCCGGGGCCGGCAAGGCCGTGCTCGTGGTCTTCAACATGGTCGCCTGGCCGCAGCAGCGGGAGCGGATCGCCGGCTGGCTGGCCACGTTCACGGCGGAGACCGGCGTGCGGCCGATGGCCGTCTACGCGGCGCCCCACGACTTCGCCGCTGCCGAAGCGGGGCGAATCGCCTTCCATCCGCTGCCCGAGCTGACGCCCGACGGCGGCACCCTGGGCCCGGCCGAGCGGCTGGCGGGCTGTGACTTCGATCGCATCAAGCTCGAGGCGATGACCGGCGCGCTGAGCGTGGTGCTCGACGCCCGCACCGGGCTCGGCACCTGGCTCGACGCCTACGAGCAGGCCGCGGGGCGGTGGCGGCAGGCCAGGCAGCTGCTCGCGCAGGAGGGCCGCGTCCGCGTGGACCTGCCGACCGCACCCCGTGAGATCGTGTGGAACGAGATCTGGAAGTGGCTCGAGCCGCGCCGGTCGGGATTCGACCTCGCCGTGAGCCGCGTCTACCGGGTGGCCGGCCGGGGCGTGACGTGGGCGGCGCGGCGGGTCGGCCTGGCCCGCAGCGAGGCCGAGCGGCGCGAGGATTTTTCCGTGGTCGAGCTCGCCGCGCTCAAGCAGGCGCTGGCCGACTTCGTGGAGCGGCTCGACGACGCCTGCCGCCGCGATCCGCTGCTGGCCGGAGTGCTCGGGCCCCGGCTCGACTCGGCCGACCGCGCCGTCTGGTATGCGGACCTCGAGCGGCGGCACGCGGCCTTGCCCCTGGTGTCGGAGGACTACCGCGGGTTCGTGCGCGGCGAGCTCGACCGCTTCGCCCGCGAGAACCCGCAGCTCGTGGGCTGGATCCTCGCCGGTCTGAACGTCGGCGCGGTCGCCCGTCCGGCGATCACCGTCGGCCTTGGTCTGGCCGGCGCGGCGGCGGTGCCCGCGGCGGCCGCGACGGCCGGCGGCCTGACGACGCTCGTGCATCATGTCGGCGACGTGGTCGTGGGCACCGCCGCCACGCTCGCCGGCGAGGGGGCGCTGGGCCTCACCGCCGCGGGCCTCAAGCCGGTCATCGAGACGCTGTTCGCCGGCTGGTCGGCCGAGCGCGGGCGGATCCTGGCCGAGACGCTGCACGACGTCGTGCTCGGCGATCGCCTGGCGGAGATCGATCGGCTGGCCGCCGCGGCCGCGCGGCCGGAGGTGGCCCAGGCCCGGCGGCTGCTCGTGGAATCGGCGCGGAGGGCGGAGCGGGCATGACCAACGAACCCACCAAGACCGCCGCCATCGAGCCCGATTTCGCCGCCTTCGACCAGCTCGTGACGGGCCTGGCCCGGTGGAGCGGCGGGCTCCCGGACTGGCCGCCGGCCGCGCGGGTGCGGGCCGAATGGGAGCAGGTGGAGCCGCGGCTCGAGCGGGCACGGCGGGAGCTTTCGCGGATGCTCGTCGTCGGCGTGGTCGGCGGCACGGGCACGGGCAAGAGCACGCTCGTCAACGCCCTGGCCGGTGCCGACGTCACGGAGGCCGGCGACGTCGCCCGGCCGACGACCGTCGCCCCGGTCGTGGTGGCGGCCCGCGACGTCGATCTCTCCTGGCTGCCCGTCGATGCCATGGGAGCCCGCGTGGTGCGGAGCGACGCGCCGGCGGTTGCCAACATCGTGCTCGTCGACTGCCCCGATCCCGATACGCAGCCGGCGGCGACCGTGTCGCGCGATTCCGGCGCGGCGCCGCGGCCGAGCGACGCCAACCGCAACCGCGAGCTGCTGGAGGCCGTGCTGCCGGCCTGTGACGTGCTCCTGCTGGTGGCCACGGCGCAGAAATACCGCTCGTGGATCGTCGCTCGCGAGGTGCAGGCCTTCGCGCCGGGCCGGCCGCTGCTCTTCGTGCAGACGCACGCCGGGCGGGATCCCGACATCCGCGCCGACTGGCGGCGGGAACTGGAGGCGCAGGGCTTCAGCGTGCCGCGGATCTTTCGGCTCGACGGCGTCGAGGCCGCCCGTCGCGCGGCCGCCGGGCTCGAGCCGGAGCCGGGCTTCCGCGAGCTCACGATGGCGATCGACGAGGAACTGGTGGGCCGCGCGGCACGGCGGGTGCGCCGCACGGGTGCCCTCGACCTGGCCGGCTGGTTCGCACGCGCGGCCCGCCGCCAGCTCGGCGGCCTGCGCGAGCCGGTCGCCGCGCTCACCGCGGGCGTCACTGCCGAGCGGGCCCGCCTGGAGGGGATCCTCGCCCGGGCGGTCGGGGCGAAGCTCCGCGCGAGCCGCGGCGCCTGGCAGCGGCTCGTCACCGACGAGGTCGTCGATCGCTGGCATGGCGGCCCGTTCGCCACGTTCCTGCACGTGCTCGCGGCGCTGGCGGCGCTCTGGAGCCGCGTGCGTCCCGGCGGCGGCCTGATCGGCCGGCTGCTCGCCGGACAGTCCCCCGCGACGGCTGCCGGGTCCGGCGGCTGGCAGGCCGTGGCGGAATTGGGACTCTCGGAGGCCGAGGTCGAGCAGTCGCGGAGCATCCTCGCCGGGCTCGCCGCGCGGGCGCGGCTCACCGAGCCGCTCGTCGGGCGGGCGCGGCTCGATGCGGTGCGGGTGCCGGCCACGGCCGGCGCCCTGCTCGAGCGGACCGGGCACTGGCTGGCGGCCGGCATCGACGAGCTCGTCACCGCCCGGCGCGGCCGCGCCGGCGGCCCGCTGTTGCACTGGATCTTCGAGGCGTTGTTCGGCGGGCTGCTGGCGGCCGTGATCGGGCGGGCCGGCTGGAAGTTCTTCCACGATCATCTCTGGCACGGTCGCCCGATGGACGGTGGCGGCTTCCTTCAGGAGGCGCTCGTCTGGCTGATCCTGTGGGGACTCGTGCTGCGGTGGATCGTGTTCGCGGTGGTGCGGTCGGGCCTCGATCGCGACATCACGGCGCTCGTCGGCCGTCTCCCGGCCGCGAAGCTCGTCGACCCGCTCCTGGACGACTTCGCCGCTGCCGCGGCACGGACGACCGCCTTTCTCGACGAGGGCGACCGCCTCGGGAACGAGGCCGTCGCGCTTGCCACCGCGCTCGATGAGCCGGCCGCCCTGGGCCGGCTCCGCGGAGGTTCGTCATGAGGGGGGCGGGCCGCTGGCTGGCGGTGATCGCGCTGTCGTCGGCAGCCATGGCCGCCGAACTCGACGAGGTCCGTCGCCGCGGCGAACTCGTGTGGGCGGCTGACCAGGAAGGAGGCGGCCCGCACGTCTTTCCCGATCCGGAAGACCCGCGGCGGCTGACGGGCTTCGAGGTCGACTTCGCGGAGCTGATCGCCGCGGAACTGGGCGTGAAGGCCCGCTTTCAGCAGGGGCAGTGGGACCGCCTGCCGCTGCTCCTCGACCAGACGGCCGACTGCGTCATCAACGGCATCGAGCTCACGCCCGAACGGCGCCGCGACTACGGCTGCTCCCGGCCCTACTTCGGCTACGCGCTGCAGATGGTCGGCCGCCGTGGCGCGGCTCCCGCGTCGCTCGCCGACCTCGCCGCGCCCGGGCCGCGGGGCGTGTGGCGGGTGGGCGTGCTGACGGGCTCGGCTGCGGAGATCGAGATGCGGGCCCGCGTCGCCGGCGGCGCGGCCCAGCTCGAGGTGATCGGCTACGACGGCACGCTCGATTCGCTGGAGCAGGTGACCAGCGGCGTGCTCGACGCGGCCGTGCTCGACGATTGCATCGTCGCCTTCTACGCCGACCGCTTCGCCGGCCTGCGGGCGGTGGACCGGCCCTTCGCGGGCGGCATGTACACCGTGCTCACCTCGCGCCGCACGCCTGCGCTTGCCGCCGCCATCGACGCGGCGATCGGCAAGGTGATCGCCGACGGCCGCCTGAAGGCGATCTACGATCGCTGGGATCTCGCCGGCCGCCAGCAGGTGCTCATGCTCCGCGACGCGGCCGAGATTCCGGTAGCCGAGCGGCCGTCCTTCGCCGCGCTCGTCCGGCAGACGCTGCCGCTGCTGGCCGCGGCGGCCGGGATGACGATCCTCCTGTCGTGCCTCTCCTTTCCGCTGGCGATCGCGATCGGCCTGGCGGTGGCGATCGGCCGGCTCCATGGGCCGGCGTGGCTCAAGCCGCTGCTGGCCGGCTACGTCGAGGTGCTCCGTGGCACGCCGCTGATGCTCCAGCTCTACGCGATCTTCTTTCTGCTGCCGAAGATCGGCCTCGCCCTGCCCGCGGTCGGCGCCGCGATCATCGGCCTGGCGCTCAACTATTCCGCCTACGAGTCGGAGATCTATCGGGCCGGCCTCAAGGCGGTGCCCCTGGGCCAGCTCGAGGCGGCGTTGGCACTGGGGCTCTCGAAGTGGCGGGCGCTGCGGCACGTGCTCGTGCCGCAGGCGGTGCGGATCGTGATGCCGCCGGTGACGAGCGATTTCATCGCGCTCTTCAAGGACACGAGTGTTTGCTCCGCGATCACGGTGATCGAATTGACGAAGCGCTACAGCGTGCTGGCGCTGTCCACGGGCCGGATCGTGGAACTGGCAGTGGTGACGGCGGTGCTGTATCTGTGCATGAGCTGGCCGCTGGCGCTGCTTTCGCGCTGGTTCGAGGCGCGGCTCGAGCGGCCCGGGGCCGCCAGTCATTAGCCGCGGAGCAAACGTCGATGATCACCGTCGAATCGCTGTCGAAGTCGCGAGGCGGTGTGCCCGCGCTCGAGGCCGTGTCGCTCGCCGGGGCCGCGGGGACGGTGACGGCGCTGGTCGGCCCTTCCGGAAGTGGCAAGACCACGCTCCTCCGCTGCTTGAACGGCCTGGAGACCTTCGACGCCGGCCGGCTCTCGATCGCCGGCCATGACCTCGCCCCGGGACCGCATCCCGTGCCGCGGCTCGACCGGCTGCGGCGCGACGTGGGCATGGTGTTTCAGCAGTTCAACCTCTTTCCGCACCTGTCGGTGCTCGACAACGTGACGCTCGGGCCGCGGGTGGTTCTGCGGGAGCCGCCGGAGGCGGCGCGAGACCGCGCGGTCGCGCTGCTCGATCGCGTCGGCCTGGCGGCGTTCGCAGCGGCTCGGCCGGCGACGCTCTCGGGGGGGCAGCAGCAGCGGGTGGCGATCGCCCGGGCCTTGGCCATGCGGCCGCGGGTGATGCTCTTCGACGAGCCGACCAGCGCGCTCGATCCGACGATGACGGCCGAGGTGCTCGACGTGATCGTGGACCTGGCCCGGGGCGGGCAGACGATGGTGGTGGTGACGCACGACCACAGCTTCGCGAAGCGGGCCGCGACGTGGGTGGTGGAACTCGCCGCCGGCCGCGTCGCCCGCCAGGGGCCTGCGGCGCAGCTGTTGTAGGGGCGGGCGATGCGCCGTTGGGTCACGCCGGCTGGCAACGCCGCTTCGGGGCTGCCCACGCCCCATCGCCGGACGTTCGCTGCGCCCATCCTGGGCTCCGCTCTCTCGGGGCTGCCTGCGCTTCGCCATCCACGGCTTCGCTGGTCAGCCACGCCGGCTCCTGGGGCATGGGCAGCCCCTCGTCAGTCAATGCTTGCGCTGTGGATGGATGCCCCGCTCGTGACGCCCGAGCCGCGATTTGGATCTCTTGCGATCGGATGCTCACGCTACGCCGGCCGGGTTGCCCTTGAAGCCCGAGGCGTGAGCCGAGGGAATGCAGGATTGCCGCGGGTGGAGCGACGCGTATTCCCTCATCTGACGATTCGGGCTTCCCGGCAACCGGGCACGACGGCCCCGCTCGCCTGGAGGGCGAGCCATTGCATTCAAGCCGCACCTTGGCTGCGGCTTCGAATGCGGAAGCCCGCCGGGGCCATGGATGGGCTGTCGTTCGCGCCGGCGCATCCCTTTCGGGCCTGCTTCGGCTGACGCGAGGCTCGCCTGGAGGGCGAGCCATTGCATTCAAGCCGCACCTTGGCTGCGGCTTCGAATGCGGAAGCCCGCCGGGGCCATGGATGGGCTGTCGTTCGCGCCGGCGCATCCCTTTCGGGCCTGCTTCGGCTGACGCGAGGCTCGCCTGGAGGGCGAGCCATCGCATTCAAGCCGCACCTTGGCTGCGGCTTCGAATGCGGAAGCCCGCCGGGGCCATGGATGGCCCGGCGGGCGCTGAAA
>Ga0315900_10013074_pt1 | contig 10127 bp, 13 predicted proteins | sample LakEriMetagenome_FD_203521 | JGI IMG/M metagenome (GOLD analysis project Ga0315900, IMG submission 203521) | Freshwater fungal communities from buoy surface, Lake Erie, Ohio, United States - Buoy 12 MA114 | ecosystem: Environmental > Aquatic > Freshwater > Lake > Lake biofilm | place: USA: Lake...
GTAAGTTTTAAGTCTCGAGCCTCTAATGCCTCAGACAATAAGCGGGCTTGTTGCTCCACTACGGAAGATTCTGCCGCCTTGTAATTTGTTGGAAGTTTTTCGTACTGACCAGTTGAAAGCCAATGATTGTAGGGATCAACACTTGCATCCAATCCATTAATCTTGCGGTATTCATCAGGATTGAAGTTTGTATCCATAACCCCAACAAACGACTTTTTAACGCCGTTTTCTAAGACTTCAACTTCTTTGCCTAGTTCTAATGCTAATTCTTTTATGCTTGCCTGTTCTTTTTGAAAGTCAGCAACTAATTGATCATGAGGTATTTTTAAAGCGTTAAGTTCAGATTCGTACTTATCCAAGTCAGGTTTAAATACATTTTCATAGTCGCTATTAAGTGAAGTGACATAAGAGTTGTATTCTTCAATTGACCGATTAGCTGTTGCTATCCAACTTTCAACAACATCTTTTTGAAGATTTCCAGAGTTATATTCTTTGACATAAAAATTTGCTGTTTCGCTATTGCTCTCCATTACCTTTTTTAATTCATTTTGTTTTTCTAGTCTTACGCTTAATTGATCCCTGACTATGTTGTACTGATTAATTACTTCATTTTGTTTGGATTCATTTTCTGAAACCTGCGTTGCAACCGAAGCCATCCGTTCAGATGTTTGTTGGGTCTTGGTTGTTAATTCTTTAACTTTAGCCGTTGCCGCATCGCCAAGAGCTTTGGAACCTGCGTTGAATAGTTCTTTTTGAATGGCCGCATTAACATTTCCGCCTGTAAATGCCGCCACGGAAGCTGCGGTCACAACATCGGCAAGAATAGCTTGTTGACTCTTTGAAAGAGTTCCATTTGGATCTAGTTTCTTAATTGTGTCCGTTGCGAGTTGGGAACTTACGATTGCTGAACGAATAACCGCCGCCCCAACATCACCCCCGGCAAGTTGAGTTTTAACTGCGGTTTCAATAATCTTTTGGGTGGTTGGAGATAAGTCCCGGAATCCATCAACCTGTCCCAATACGGCAGGAACGGCGGCATTCACCCCACCTGTGATCATTGCCTTAACAGGGTCTTGTCCGGTAACAATTGCGGATGCGGCAGAACCGGCCGCTGAACCAGCGATATTTCCCGCAATCTGTGAGGCGGTCTGCATACCGGCTTCTTGGGCGGCAAGCATAGCGGCCTGTTGTGATCCTGCATTTACGCCATAATTCATCGCCGTGGCAGCATTTGTTGTATTGGCTGCAACCGCTTGGCCAACCCGTGCCCCGGCTTCTTGGGCAACAACTGCAATTACGACCGCCTTAGCCACATCTTCAATATCACCACCTTTAGCGGCGACATCCGCTCCTTCAATATAAGGAAGTAGCCAATACTGTTGGGTTGCTATGGCCGCAATCTGGGCGATTGTTTTTATCGGGTTATCGAGAGCCGCATCAATCATGTCCCCGGCAAAGTCAACCACCGGATCGACAATTTCATCTCCGACCCATTCAACGGCATCTTCTACTGCATCACCGAGGTCTTCAACTTTATCTTCAACCCAACCCATTTGGTTCCTTTCCCCGATTTTCCATTTCTCTGACTAAAGAACCAATTTCAATAATAAGTTTATATTTTCCTTTTGATGGGTCATCATCGTTTGGCTCTAACATCATGTATGAGCCATACCCTTTTTTAATGACATCGTAAATAGTCTTATCGTTTAAATAAGTGTACGCAATCTCCACACCTCTTGTTTTATTGGCAGAAATTAAAAACTTTGAAACAATAGAAAAAAACTCTTCTAATCCATTTGCCGTGATTGTGTGAAATTTAATTACTTGAAAGTCATCTTCAGGGACAAAAAGAATAAGCGTGTTTCCCATTCTAAAGACTAACGATCCAGTATCTATCTGAACCTTAAAAGATGCCCTAGCAACCTCTAGAGGTATGCCTTTGTCTTTATAGTTCTTTTCCCAATCGGTGCGTAGAATGTCATCTACGCTCATCGATCCAAACGCTTTACGATATGACTTCTCTTCCGTCATGCCGCCACCCATTTAGAGTCATCGTGATTATTGGGATGAAAATTCTTTTGAAAGATTTCTGTGTAAGGAATCCAAGACTTGAAAATCAACTCCAAGCCAAGACCCACAAACGACTTTATTGTTGACAGTTTCCACAAAACGCCATCTTCTTTGCATTTTGTAATCGTGTACTTGAGAACCGAATTTAGAACATAGAACATATTCAAGGCGGCTACTTTTTTGAGGGTATAGCGGGAATTGCCAAAATGAATCCACAGATCCATGGCTAGACTTTTATGCTCCAACTCTTCCCTACAATGCCACTTGTACAGATTTAATTCTTTACTTGCTTGGTTCTCATACCGCTTTAAAAAGGTTCTAGCACCGCAGGCGGCCATATGCTCAATCGACACCATAGTGGCCAACCACATTTGATGGTTTGGCCGGCGAAAGACCAACCGAGCCTTTCTCAACTCCCGTGCCTCCATGTTGCCTAGGTCATGAGCCTTGTTATGTGCCTGATGGGCGTTGGCATGGGCTAACTCTTGTTTACAGAACTGGTCGATCCGGACTTTTAAGTCCTCATCGCTAACTTTTTCTTTATAGTGCGAGGCAACATAAACAAATGCTTTTTCCCAAGCCGGGAACAGGATGCTCCATCCATCATAGAAGTGCGTTCTTACAGGATTGTTTTCGCACCAATACTTCATGAGACCGATCCTGGGTTCACCGAAGCCAACAAAGCCGCCGCCCAATCAAACCAATTGTCATAGTTGTCGGTCGATGGAATTGCTTCATTAGTAAAGATATCGATAGCCTTTAGGCCGTTGCCCCACAACTTCCAATCGGTGAGCTGGGTGGGTATTTCCAATTGTTGAGCCGTATATTGCTCGCACATCAAGGCCGCCCAAGATTCAAAGGTATGGAACCGTGGGTCATAGATTAGGGGTTGCCCCGCTTGGGCAGAGATCGTCATGAGTAGCCTCGGACATCACCAATATCTGCATTCAGGATTACTCGACCAAGTTGATAGTTACCTCCGACCACATTGGAGGTGAACTTGAGCCTGAGCTCCCGGCGCTGCTCTTTCATATCGATCTTGCCGGTGGTTGGGTCAAAAAAGAACGGCGAGGAGTCTTGGTCAGCAATTTGGGCGTATGGCCTTCCGGTCACTATTAGGCTCATTTGGCCGTTTTGAACGAAGTCCGGCTCTACCCGCTCAAGCCTGATCCAACGGTTTGCCCCTTCCATGGTTGGTTGCGATGGGCCACCGGCCACCCAACCCAAGTCTGAGGTCTCAAAGTAAGACTCAATGGCAACCACATTTTGGCCGTTGATGGCATCCACCCCGACTTCGTGCTGGTAAATATCAATCCGGTTTTCCGGAGTCTTAAAAGTAATATCCCCGGTTGCCGTGGCTACCGGAGGGTTAGACAAGGTAATGACAATCACCCAAAGGTTAGTCACCGGAACCGCAAATCCCGATCCGCTACCCCCAAGGTTTGTATTGCTTGCAGAAAGAGAGTCTCCGACCTCATAACCCGCACCCGGATCAAATATCGTAACGGCGGTAACCGCACCCCCGGAGACTGTTATATTGGCCGTAGCGCCCGCTCCTGAGCCTCCTGTGAGGGGGACATTAGTGTAGACGGCATCGACATACCCAGACCCCGGCGTAATCGCTCCTATGGTCTCTATACCGCTTGATTGGATAGCCGTAATCGTTGTGTTATTGGGTATATCCAACCCCTCAACCACATCGTTGACCCGTAGCGATCCGTAATAGGTATCGGTGGTCAACTTATCCAAACCGTTTGTGTAAGAAAACGAAGCGGTCAGGCGGGTTTCTTGGGGCAGAACATCCCAATCGGCCTGAATTGGAAAGGCGAAGACCTGAGAGAAGTACCCCGCCGACCTTCTTGCTCCTATAGCCTCGCCAGCGTCATACCAAGTGTTTTCCCTAATGTTGTAAATAATCGCATCGTTACACTCAGTTGAGTTACCGCGGGGGTAGAACCACCACACCTCGCCAAATCGAGGAACCTTGGTTACCCATACCTTTTGCCTTTGGGAATAGTTCAGATTGTCAAAGAACCAGTTTTGGTTCATCTGATTGGGTATCTCTTTCACCACCCCGTTATAGAGCAAAAACCGATCCGTTCCGCACCAATAGTAGACCCCATCGTATTCAATAGCGGATTGGGAAGACAGAATTGATGACTGAGACGAGATGATGTCGTACCGCCAAAATGTGGGCGGAGCAAAGTTTCCGGTGCCAGCTACACCCAAGGATTGGGGGTTGTAGGACACCCTGACTAGCGAGTCTAGCGACCAAAAAAGCCCTGATGGGGCGTTTGAACCACCCCGAACAGGTAGTCCTTGGATGATCTTTCCGGTGGCCACATTGGTCTCGTTGGCATCGGCAGACACCCAATCTTGGGCATTACCCGCTGAGCAGTTCCTGATCAGGCCATTGTTACCATATACAAATACATAAGGGTGAAGGGATACCACCCCGCCAGATACGGTCACATTGTTATTAAAGGTTGCGGTCACCGTTGCCGATGCGGATGCATTGTTTGAAATTACAACCGCCGTTCCAGAGACCGAAACCACGGTGGTTGAAGCCGGAATTCCAGCCCCTGTGATCGTTTGGCCGGCACCAATTAGAGTGTTGGCCGCAGCCAAGGTCAGGTTTGGGGTGCCAGTTGAGGTTGTAACTGAGTCAGTAAAAACACCTATTTGACTCATTGTTGTGCCGTTAATGTCTCCAATCAAAACCGGGCTATTAGTTGTGTTGTCGATTGCCCCAAGGTTTTGGCCTGGGTGGGCAAGCAGAGAATTTACCCCCGCTCCGGCAACATCGTAGAAGCCATCGAACTGCCAAAGGTTGGTTGATGTGGCCGTAAAGTTAGAAAGGGTGAAGTTGTTTACCCCGGCACCCACCCCGTTGTCATCGATGATGAGCTCTTGAAGGCCGCTTGAATAACCGGAAAAGACAAAGTTAAAGCCGTTTTGGGGGTTGACCCAAACGCCCCTAGATGGCCCCAAAAGTTCATTGGCGATAACCCGATAGCCCCCGACTTTACGAGGTCGGCCACGCTGAAACCTTACCCAACGGCCATCGTTGTAGTACTGCTTATCGAATACCGTACCATCCCGCTGGATACCGGCAAGAGTATCGAGGGCGAATACCTTTTGCGTCATTAGAATGTTCCGCCAAGCACACCGCCGCTAAATGTCCCGGTTCCCGTGACAACGATCCCTGAGGAGGTTGCCCTAAACCTTTGGGTTCCCTGAACCGTAATTCCAAACTGCCCTGTAGCGGGTCTATAAATGCCCGTAGTAGGCTCTGAGGAAAAGGATAGGGATGGAGATCCAACCGTTCCATCCGTGATCGACAGGGTCACCGTACCGGCCAAAATGGTCGAAGCGTTTAGAAGATTGACTGAGTCGCAAAGAAGAATAACCTGTTGGCCAGCGGGAACGACCGCCGCCCCGGCTCCTGGCAATCCGGTGGTTATGGTGATATCAAAATTTGATGCCGTGCCATCGGTTTGGTTGGTTACATAATAAACCTGAATGGTCTGAGGCACCTCAATGGTGACATTGCCGGTCAATGTGCCCGTGTACTTTTGGATCACATTGGAGGCTTCCGAAGGGGTCAAGGTGTAGGTTCCGGTCGTTACCGCCTTGGTCAGCTGGGTAAAGTTAAATTCCGCTCCTCTACCAATACCCACCGTAAAGAACCCAGACCCTGAACAAATCAAAAAGCAAGAATCCGAAGGTTGTAGGTTTAAAGAGGCGTTACCATCAACCAATTCGCCGCCGGGAGGGGTCAGGGATAGGGTTCCTGTACCGCCATTTCGGATTACCGTGAACCAATTGTCCCCAAGAGTAAGGGAAGAGGTCAGGGTAAAAGTCCCCGTGCCCCCTGTCCAAACCAAGGTTTGAGCTCGATCTGTGTCTACTACCGTGTAATTACTATTAATTGAAATAACCGGATGAGACTGATTTAGGGTGTTGCCGCTTGCCAAAAGGCCGTATCCGGCAAGGGTGGAGGCATCCACATTGGATGTGCCGACACCGAAAGCAATGACCCCCCAGGTTCCCGCCGTGTTGGGGTTGGTCTCAATATAGATGTATTTAGCCTGTCCGGCGGCTATGGCAACAATGGTGTTCCCATCAAAGTCAGCCACCGTGAAGGTATTTGCCCCTACATTTCGGATCAGGGCATCGTTACCCACCGAAGCCTGATTGGCAGGCGGCATATCCAAGCGCAGGCCGGCCGCCGTAGCCGTGACTTCCATAATCCTAGCGGCATAGTCATCGGTCGCATTGCCGTTGATTGGCCACTCAAGCTGAAGGTTGGCAGACAGGGTTATCGCCCGATAGGCGACATCGGTCGGCTGAACCACATTACCGGTAAAAGGCGAGTTATAGCTCATTATGAATCCAATACGGTGGCTTGACGATCCGCAATCCGTATGAGGTCTTCAGTCTTCAAGACATTGACAATCTTGTCGTACTGACCCTGCCACATCGGAATGCGCTCATCGTTTTTAAGGAAAGGCATGGCCTGCAAAAGGCTCCCGTAAAGCATGGCTTGGGGAGCATAAATCGTGAACCAATTGGTCTGATTTGAGGAATCTAGGGGTTGGAGCCGCTCGTAGTACAGAACCTCAAAGTTGTACGCCGAAGCCGGAGTTGGGGCTACCAACCAATGGGTATAGTCATAGTCACAGTAGAACTTGGGGACATCCGTATCCGTAGGATCAGGCCAATATTCCCTCAAGTACTCATATTTACGAAGTAATACGGGGCGGCGCTCTCCGGCCACAACCACATTCATAGACACGGTTTTGTGCCATCTAGCGGGCTTATCGATGACCGCTTGGGAAGCCACCATAGTGCTTTGCTGAACCGTAAGGTTGCCCAAGAACTTGATCTCTGCGGCCAAGACCTGCTCAGCGAGCATGATAAAGGTGGGGATCTTATCTAGGGTGGCCTGATCGGTTCGCTCTAAATAGGTGGAAATATCATCCACCAAGGAGTCGTAGGTCATTACGGCCGCAACGGTCATTACCACTTCCCTTTCTTAGCCTTGGCTCCAGCCATATTGGCCACCAAGGAGGGATACTTTGTGCCGGTTTTTTTAGCAAAAGCCTTGGCCGCCCGCTTTTGGTTGGGGCTAAGTTTCGATGGCTTTCCTAGCCCTTTGGGGCGCTCTTTTTCCCAAACTTCACTCATGAGAAGCTCCTTGTTCCGCTTTTGTCAATTATCAGGGCTTGTCCGCGAGGCTGCATCTCAGGTGCGTTTGGCACCGAAATATGAGTCCAAGAGTCAAACTCTAGAATAATCTGATCAAAGGCTACTTTGGAGGCCATGCAGGCTTCTACCACCTCCCGTGGTGTCATCCCCGGAACTCTGAGGTCAGCCGCACAGCCAAGCCGGTGCTGCGACGAATCTTTTGAACCGACCGCATCATTTACTGCTTTTGAGCGGTAGGCGCTATTGATCATCACGGCTTTGCCGCCTATCGCTTTTTTGACCTCTTGGAGGAGGCCGGCAAGGCGTTTGAGGTTTTCGATTTCAGCGCCATTAGGCGTGTTTTCAACGCCAAGGCGAACTGCCGTATCCGAGCGAGTAAGTTCTTCATAAGTAAAGTTCTCCGATAATTTATCAGTTGGGTTCATTTCTTTTCCAAAATCTCATCTAGTTGCTTGCTCTTTTCTTTGGAACCAGCCGACGAACCAAAGTAATAGGAGAGGATTTGGGTTACTGCCGCCGACAAAACTCCTAAGATGTAGATCAGGATGTCCTTGGCGGCCGGCTTGACCTCAATAAAGATCAAGATTGCAAAAAGGACAAACGACAGGGTAATGACCCCTAGGCTTAGGATTGAGTTGATGTTTTTGGTGATTGGGTGGACATCGGCTTTTGCCATCTCAGCCTCACGACCGCGAGCTGAGTCCCGGTCTTTGGCCTCAATCTCCATCCTTTTGACATCGGCCTCTAGGTGGGCTAACTCACCCTTTTGGGCTAATTCTAAGAGTTTGGTTTGGGCTTCAGCTTTTGCCGCAGGGTCAGGCAGTACGCGGTCTAAGACCTTCTCGCCAATCTTCAGGATGGTATCTAAACCAATCATTTCTTACTCCTTGAAAGCATGGTTGCGGCAATATTAAGCATCGCCTTGGTTTGGTCTAAATCAGCGGGAGGGGTAGCCCAACCCACGGTGATCTGTCCTACAAACCTACTTGGCTCAGGCGGGACACTAATCCTGCACCCAAACCGCATACCCTTCTCGATGTACCACAAACCAATCTCTGACTGCGCCGCCTTGTATTCCCCGCAAGGAATCGTTCCTGCCATCAGCGCCACTACATCCTGGTTGTTGCCCTGGTTGGCGGTAAAGAGTCCGACATCCAGCCCATCATTCGTTTTGTCCCTACCCTCCTTGGTATACGCCCGATACTGCACCCGCGTTCCAAGTAGGGGGTTAACCTTAAACACCGCCACGGTAGTCGCACCCGTGGTCTTAAATAAGTGGGCTACGGCATCCTCAACCCGGTCTTCAACAATGTCCGGCAACTTCTGGTGTTCTTTATAGGTGCCTACGATTAGGTCTTTGTTGTCGTAAACCACCCAACCACCAAAGGCCAAGACCGCCATTAGGATCAAGGCAAACAACTTAAAGGGCGAGTCCACATACGCCAACACCTTAGAGAGCGTGTCATTAGCGTTTAGCTTCTCAGTCACCATGCCCCCGTTGCTTTAAGAATCCCGTAAAACACCGCCGCAACCGTAAAGATGATTATCCAAATCAGACGCTCTTCATGCCTTGCCCGTTGGAACTCATAGTCAAGCATCTTTCTTTCCTTACGCATTTGGCTAACTAAAGCCTTAACCTCCGTTACCGCTGGCTTGCCAAACTCCCGCTCCATGTCATCGTACATACCCTCTTCGGCGGCACGGATCTTTCTGACTTCACGGTACTCCTTGGCGGCATCAACGAAAACTAAATCACCGCGCCTTTGTAACTGTAACTGCTTCTTTTTCCACGCAATCCTAGCCTTGGCTTCCTCATCGAGAAAGTTACTAACCTCCTTGCCGGTCTCCTTGATCTCCCGACCAACTTTGATGGCTTCTTTGATACCCCCAAGGGCGGCTCTTGCGGATGCCGCCGGATCGGTAGGGTCCGGTAAGTTCGACATGAGCAAGCTCCGTAGACATTTTTACAGACCAAATAACTTCTTAATAAACTCAGCGGCAACGCCAGGGCCAAATAACACCGCAAAAATCGTTGCGTAAAGAAGATATTCAATCTTGCTCATACGCTTGTCCCCATCCTTTAATTGATGGGAAATATGCTCATACCTCTGAGCGCAAACCGCTTCGTGAACGGCCAATCGAGTTTCCACAGACTCCTCCATGATTAGGGCAGCGTTCCAATAAAGGCTTTAGCCGCTTGGGCAGTCATCACATTGCCAGAAGCGTCTTGCAGTTCTGCGCCAGCCGTGACTGCCTTCTTAAACTCTGCGTAGTCTGTGTTGGCGGGGTCAAATGGGATGTTGGAATTGCCATTTAAGTTTACAATTACGCAAAACATATTTGAATATTGGTCTTTAATTTGTTTATACATTTTATAACTCGCTTGCGGCTTCCCAAGTAAATCGGGTGTAAGTATTTGCTGTTCCTGAAGTTACTGCAATAAAACTAACCTGTTTTGCTCCAATGTTTGTTGCTGTTGCGCTGCGGTCTGTTCCGCCACTACTTACTTGCCCTGCCGTTGTAGACCCTTGCGCTCTTAAAGTAACTGTTGGCGCAGCCCTCATTGGAATTTGAAAAGGAAATCCGCTGCAATTTCCATCTCCCCAAGAAAGCAAATGAATAGCGTCAGAAAGTGATGTTGAAACTCCGGGTTGATTTCCAACATTAAAAGAGTTTTGATAATACCGTAAACAAAGTTGTAACTCACGCCCATAATCTATGCGCTCAAACGGTGTAGCAACAGAGCCTACTTCGAGTTGAACGCCTGTGATGTACCAAGTGGCATTGAGAGTGCCGATAACATTTGTTGCTCCAGTTGCGCCAAGATAAGTAGCGCCAGCCCATGA
>Ga0315900_10013078_pt1 | contig 10126 bp, 16 predicted proteins | sample LakEriMetagenome_FD_203521 | JGI IMG/M metagenome (GOLD analysis project Ga0315900, IMG submission 203521) | Freshwater fungal communities from buoy surface, Lake Erie, Ohio, United States - Buoy 12 MA114 | ecosystem: Environmental > Aquatic > Freshwater > Lake > Lake biofilm | place: USA: Lake...
AGTAATTCTTTGAGCAGTTGTGCGCGTGAAATAGCCATGATTTAGCTCCTTAGATGCCAACGGCGTTAGTGAAAGCGGAAGCGCCGGGATTGAACTTCACAAACACTTCAGTGTATGTGTCGGTCAACGGAGAAGCGAAACCAATGATCTTGAACGCAGCAGCAGTCGTTACAACTGAGCTTTCCAAGGCGCTGGTAGAGTTACCTGTACGGGTGTTACCTGTAGAAGTAGACTGAACAGCGGCAAAGAAAGTGTTTGCACCGAGAGCGGCTTGAGTTACTTGACCATCCAATTGAGCTTGGAACGTCACGTTAGGGTCAGTGATAACGTATGCAGTCACCACGCCGGTTGTGCCGGAGGGGTAGTACTGACCGTAAATCTGCTGGCCTTGTGCGTTGATGTAGGATGCACCAACAAACACGCCCCAAGCACCCATATCTGTACCACCAAGGTTATTGGTAGTCAAATCTGCGCCGGTAGCGGTAGACAAAGCGATATAACCGTTAGCATTAATGATAACTGCTTGTCCAAAGAACAAGTTGGAACCAAGACCTGCTGGGTCAATCAAGAACTGACTCGTAGCACCGGCATAAGGCATACCGTCGTTACGATTTATGGCTCGTAGGCCATAGGGAGTATTGGTCATTGACATTTAAGTCTCCAAAAAAAATTAAATACCTTTTCCGAAAGTGACCGTGGATTTACGTTCTTTGAACATAGGCATCCGCGGATCATTTTCGCGCATGTATGTGTTGTCAACCGATTGCATCTGCGCATCCGCTTGTTGGCGGTAATACGCATTACGCTGCTCAGTAAACTCCACAGGTGTTTTGCAAAGCAATAAACCACCTACCTCGATACTGTCTGGAAACTTTGCCGCAGCAGAGCTAAACAAACGAATCTCGGGATGATCTGAAGCTTTAACGGGTTCCCAACCCTCGGCAAGCTTGGAGGAATAGTTCGTGGCGTCATCTTTACCTTGTGTAGCGATACGAATCCAGCGAAACGCATAACCCGGTTCCGGATTCGGATCGGGTAGAAGTTTGGGGGGCATCCATTGTTTAGGACGCTCCGCCTTTTCGCGGGTTTCAAGTTCGCGTGGTGCGCGGTTAGTTTTTTCCATTTTCATTTCCTCATTTCTTCAGCAACCTTGCGAGCGTACAGTTCCAATGGAACCCCCAATCGCTTAGCGATATTCACCTGGGTCTGCGTTAGCACGATCTTTTTAGGCGCTGTGCTACGGGTTGCAGGTGCAACGATGTTGGATTTAGTGCGTTGAGGTTTCGCATCAACGGACTCATCGGCTCCAAACTGATCCGAGAATCTTTCCCTGATGTCAGCGTCGATACGACGATAGTATTCTTCGCTGCCAGCTGGTATCCCTTCGCCTACCAAATCTTCATGTAACCCAAGGGCATATGAAGTCATCCGTTTGTTAGGTCCAAACCACTGGTTCTTTTCAGTCCAAGCAAGCAGTTTGTCGTCAAGCGGTGCAGGTCTGGTAGGCTGCGGTTGCATTTGTACAGGAGTTTCTGTTTCCTGTAAAGGGGTCGGTCTAAAATTATTTACCTTATCCGCTTTCATCTTGGCGCTAGTTAATGCCTCTTGAGCATTGACCAGGGCTTCTGAATCACCGGATTCGTAGGCCAGCTTGTACTGGCGTTTAGCGGTTTCCACCTCATTTGCCACTACTTTTTTAGCTTGTTCAATCAGTGCCGTTTGGTTTTGATTGACCGAACCTTTGAGCTTTTTATTCTCTTCAGCCAGGCTTTGTGCAAAACGCAAAGCTTCATCTTTTTCCCGTTGAGCCGCCTCTTTAGCACGGCGCTCTTCGTGGTAGCCCTTGGTGAAATGCTTGATGCGCTTTTGGACGCCTTCGTCGTATTTAGTCAGCTCATCTTCCGCAAATTCTTTTGGCGGTTCAGCCATAGGGGTGCGGCCACGGTCAGCTACAGGCGTATCGTCTATAACTTCTATTTCTGGATCCGGTTCTGGCTCCACCACTTTGCCGCCTTTTCGGGCGTTAACTTCCACCTCATCGGGGAATTCAAATTCTGTTTTTTCAATTTCAGCCATGATCTACTCCTTAGTTAGGGCGTTGGATACCACGAGGGTCTTGCACAACCGCCTGGACGGAATCATCATTAATCAGGCGCCATTCGGTGCCATGAATCTTCATGCGGGTTCCAGTGTTAGGACGTACTAACACAAAGTCACCCACTTTGCAGGATGGGCCAGAAGGGAATCGGGCTTTATCTGCAAAAGCATCGGGACCAATCTTTGCGACAAATAGCACGGGGGATAAAAGCTCCTCGTGATGCATCATCGTTGCGGATTTAATAATCCCCGTTTCACTCATTTCTTCTTCTGCCTTGGGCAACATACACAAGATATGGTATGTAGCCGGGTCCGGCACCTGCTTGGCCTTCTCTTCCGTGGATGTATTTAGCAATCCAGAAAGATCTACGGCTTTCACATCAAATTCAGTCATCGTCATAATCCTTAATTTTTCGCACAAGGTCAGCAATTTCCATCTGTGCGGTTTGCAGACCTCGGATAGTTCCGCACAGTTCTTTGTAATGCTCGTGGGATTTAGCTCCACCAGCACTAACAACATCGACTAACTGCTGAACTTGTTCGTTCAGTTTGCCGTTCAAGATATCAAGCAGTTTGTGATCCATCATTCATCCTTTGACGTATTTTGGTTGTTACCGTTTTCAGCAGCTGCTTGGTGCATCTTCGTCATGTGAATTTGCCCGCCATGAGCTAGCTTTTGAGCGTGTATTTGACCGCCGTGAGCCATTTTCTGTTGAACCTGAGCTTGTTGCTGTTGCATAGCTTGCTGCTGCTGAGCCTGGGCTTGTTGAAGCTCCATCTGTTTAGCGGCTATTTCTAAACCGTGCAACTCTTGGGCTTGCATAATTTCTTGCTGCAAACGCATAGCTGCCATAGCTGGGTCTTCACCAGTTTTGGCCGCACTTTCGCGCGCTTTGAGTGATAACTCTTCAGCTTTCAGCTGCAAATCGCCCTTGACTTTGAGCAGCTTGGTTTCGGCATCTTGCTTGCGAATAGCCAGCTCTGCTTGCTGCATTTGGACCACTGGGTCCTGCGCCATTTGCTGAGCTTGCTGCTGCTGAACCTGGCCTTTGCTTTGAGCCAGCAACTGAGTTGCAGCTTGAGCCACCAAGCGGGACAGCATCAATTCCGATTCTTCTGGCAAATCGGTATCCGGCGCCGGCATTGGAACACCCAGCTGCTCCTCCACTTTCTTGCGGTAAGCAAACGCCAAGTGTTCTGCAATGTGCGCTTGAATCTCGGCCATCATCTTCTGGGCTTGTGGGTTCTGACCAATCTGCGCCATCAAAAGCGGGTCTTGCATCATGCTTGCGTGAACAGCAATGTGTGCGTCGTGGTCTTGGTAGATGAACGCTTTGGTTGGTTCGCCATTCAAGAAAGCCATGTTCTCGCTCACTGGGTCGCGCGGTTTCATGTCGTCTTCCACTGGTACCAACTTGTCAGCATTCTTAATGCCCAGCACTTCAATCATCTGTCTATGTAAAACGGGCAAGTTATAAATTTGTGGGGCTTGCTGCGCCAGCTGGATGACAGCCTGGTATTGCATGATCCGCTGAGCCATCGTGGAACTGTTAGGATCCGATACAGGAATCACATCCACCATGTCGTAGTCTTCACGCTTGGCCATGCGGTCGCCACTAGATGGGTCAAACTCATATTCACCTGGCGTGTTATCACGAATGATGACTCGCAGCAGTTTAAATTCCTGCTTCATTGAATAGTGAACGCGCGCCTGAACAGCAGACATGTTCTTGAGCTGGCGCTCTAACAGTGCTAATGTCGTACCCACTGGGGAATTCGCCGACATATCGGACACTTGCATATCCGCAATAGAGCCTAAACGTCTACCCTCTTGGGTAATTTTGTCGAGCAATGCAGACAAAACCTGGCTCGGCTCCTTGTACGGCAACGTCATAATGTTGTCGCGTACAGTGCCAGAAGGCACATCTACGTCCCTAAATTCACCAGGATTAATGGGTGTATCGTCCCCTTTTATGCGTAAACCGCGGGATTTAAGACCTCCGGGTAAGTTAGAAAGCGTACCAGCATCCACTAATTGGCGCAAAATGGACGTTCCAGCCCGGGCATAGCCACCAATTAGGTGAATTAAACCCAATCCATACGCTCCAAAGCCAGGAACATACGTATATTGGACAAAATGCTGGCGCTTGAGACGGCGATCATCATCTTCTGACCAGTTTCTACGGATAGAAAGCACCTCTGTCGTGCCACGGTCAATGGTAATCACGTAAGGTAGAGCAATTCCGTCTTCATCTTCGTACCCTGGCAGGTCATAATCAATATGAACTTCCAAAATCTGGTACCGGTCGTCGTCCGTTAGGCTATATCCCTGGTCTTCGGCCTTCTTTTTCTCTACATCGGTATGAATGCTGACGGGCTCACCCAGGTCTACATCACGATAGAAACCAGAAACCTGTAATTTCTTAATATCATTCTTCGTTTTGCGCATAACGTGGGTTACACGCTCTGCATTGATGACGCTAGAGGCGCCATAGGGAATAATAAAATCTTCAGCAGGGATGAAAATCGCTACTTGACGCTGATACGACGGGTCAAAATAAACTTTCTTGAACGCAGCGCCAGCTAAACCCAATGAATAAAGCATTCTTTCATGCTCGGGTCTGTATTCAGGCATCGCTTCCGTTAGCTGGAAGTTCATATCTTCCCGAACACGCTCGGCCGCGTCTTCTTTTAACTTGTCAATAGCGCCAATGATTTCTGTTTTAACAGGACCCTGGGCTGGAAACGTTTCCAAAATAGTTTCTGATTGAAAGCGTACAGCAGCTTCCGTCAAGATGGTAGAAAAAACACCGCAAGCACCATTCCACGGCTCGGTTCTTTCTTCGTATTTCATGCCCAGGACATCTAGTCCTTTGACATACATTTCTACCCATTCTTTTCTTGAATTAATATCCGCGTCCACCATCTCAATGATGTCGGTAGCTATTCCAGCTAACTTTCCCTTATCCATTACATCGGCCAGGTTCTCATCAAACGATTCGTCTGCTGGCTCTTCTAGCATGTCAATCACCATGCCGTCCATTCCAATCTTTAACCCTTCAGGATTTTCAATTTCAATTTCAATACCAACGCCCTCGTCTGGTACATCGAGCGCATCCAGCCCAAGAGGCGCTGGGTTGATGGATGGAAACATATTAGTAGCCATTATTTAATCCTTAATAGTAAACCGCTTTGCGGCGAAAGCTCTGCAGCTCTTCACGCTCATCAGAATCCAAACGTAAAAACCCACCCTGCCTGAATCTTATCAGCGCTTGGGTACTTGAGTCCACCAAATCATCATGCTCGCCATTGGGGAAAGACGCCATCTGCTCTATCACTTCGCTGGCCCATCTTGTCTCAGGCGCCCATACTTTGCCCGATCTAAACAAATCCGTCACCGAATTCAATCGCACAAACTTATCATTCCCACGGCTAGGTGTGTATTCACTTACCAACATTCCCATAGACCGAAGCTCAAACACGAGCGGCGCCCCAGCAGCTTTGGCTTCAATGATACAAGCGTCCGGCTCCCACTCCCTGTAGCTGGCCATCGCTTTTTCTTTTAGTTCTGGGAATTCCATTCGTTTCTGAAACGCATCCAACAAAATCACATTCACATCATTGGGGTCGTCATTCATATGGAAAACACCCCAGGTCGTACATGCAGAATAGTCCGAACGTTCATTTTTCGTAAAAGCGGTATCCCAAGACTGAATAATAAATTCACATCTTGGAGGATCTTCCGGGTTCCACATCTTCCACCACTCCCGTTTAACCAGCGCACCCTCTTCTCCAGTAGGCGCCTGTTGGTACTGAGCATTCCATTTAGACGGGGGTAGTTCTTCCCGCAATGCTTCTAATTCTTTGGCCGACCAGAACTCAGGCCACAGCGGATTACCACTGGGCATAATCGCGGGGAACTCTACAACCTCCCATTCCCCCAAAGAATCCCGCATCTGGGCGTCTTTCAATACCCGGCCCGTCAAGTCCCTCTCAGCCCAGCGGGTCATCACAACCACAATCGCTCCACCTGGCTGTAAACGTTGCCGGGGCCCAGAGGTATACCACTCATACGTTTTATCAAAAACGCTCGGGTCCCCAGAAGCTAAAGCCGCTTCCTGCTCAGAATGCGGGTCATCAATAATCAATAGGTCAGCACCTTTACCGGTCACAGTTCCCCCAACGCCGATAGCGAAGTACTCCCCATTCTGATTCGTCGCCCACCGGCCGGCGCTTTTACTATCCTGCCGGAGCGCCACGCCAGGGAATACCTTTGCGTATTGCTCACTGTCCACCAAGTTACGCACCTTCCGGCCAAAGTTAACCGCCAAATCAGAAGTATTCGACGTCTGGATAATTTTTTTATTCGGGTACCTACCCAAAAACCATGAAGGCAATAGGTAACTAGCAAACTCAGATTTAGTATGCCGCGGGGGCATATTGATGATTAACCGTTTTAGTGTCCCATTGGCTATAGCTTCAAACTTCTTCGCCATAACCGCATGATGTCTTCCATGCACAAACCCCGGCCACATCATCTTCACATAATTCATAAACCCGCTCTGAGCTTTTTCTCTTTCTAAAGCCAAACGGTAATCCTCCACGGCGTTATAAAACACCTCCCTCTCCTCTTCAGGAAGCGTCGCCATCAAAGCATCTAATTTATCGCTCATTCTAAATTCTTGAAATTAATATAAACAGGACGAATCGACCGCCCGCTTTTCCGCAACTTTTTTAAAACACCTTTGGCCACTAACCGATCCACAATCTCTAACGTATTGCCCAATCCGCTTCTTCCCCTTTGATACGCAATGTCCCTAACCGATGGGCTATATCCATATCGCTTCCACCACTCATCCACAATTAAAAATACTTCCCTTTGAGCCGGCGTCATCTCAATCTCCATACATTGCTCATACGAAAAATCCTTCCTCTTCAACATCATCTTCGGATTCCGAACAATCAGAGAACCAAAACGTTTCGGTTCTCGACGCGCTATTAGTTCTAAATTTGCGGAATTTTTTACCATAAAGTATTAATTTTCGATAGGGGGTGGGTGCGCTGTATCGAGGGGGTGGGGGTCTGATTCTGGTAAATTTTGGGATTGTTTGTGTGGAATAGTATGTTCATCAGCCAGGGACTCCGCTTCGTCAATCGGGCTGGTGGGGGATGGGTGGGGTCGCACGTCGGCCAATTCGTCGAGCAGCGAGCTGGCCGCGGCGTCGATGGTGTGCGCATCCTCGGCCTGGGCATTCATAAGCCGGCGCAGCTCGGCCATGACGCGGGCCTTGGCATCGTCGCTGCTGCTGATGGTCCGGACCTCTTTGCGCTCCGTGTATAGCCCGACCTCGCTAATCGTGCCGGCTACCTTGGCCGCTTGGACCAGCACGGCCGGCGGCGTGTCTTCGTCGATGATGACGCCGACCAAGCTTTTAATTATGAGAGCACGCAAAGCGGCCGGCGTTCTATGTTTCTCGCTTTCAATGGCCGCTTGGTAGGCCAGGATTTCCGCGTTTATATCGGGACGCTTGCGCAGCTTGTGCGCCTGGTTGCCCTGGGTTTTGGGTGTTGCCTTGGTTTTGTATGAAGCCCGGTAAGCTGCGGCACCCGTGGCGCCCTTCGCAATTTCCAGGGCGAAGGCCTTTTGTTTCCCGGTAAGTTCGCGCGCTGCAGTTCTACCCAGCAGCTGGTCTACCGGGGTTTGTTCCAGGCCTTCGCGGATTTGTTTGCGGGTTAGTTTTGTTTGTGTCATGCGGCGCAATATACAGGAACAAAAGGATTACTGTCAATAAACCCAGGGAAACGGGGTTTTATGGCAGCCTGGGAATAGTTGGCGGCGCTTATGCTTCTATCTAATCCCCTTACACAATCGCAGCACCTGGGCCACTCGCTAGCGCTCGGAATACCCGCGGCAATCCCCGCCGCCATGGTCCCACCCTGATCAGCTGGCCACCGGCCCCAGGTCAAAACCCACCGACCAGGCACCGCATAAAAACTCCGCCGCTTGACCAGGGCGCCACCAGCTGCAGCACCAGGACCGGCCACCAAACCACCGGCCCCAGGCAAAAAAGCTGCTACCAGGTAACCGCAGCCGGTCCCCACGCCGTCGACCTGGGCGCGCATCGATACCCTACCCCTGAAGGTATTCATACCCTACCCGGTACCCTAAAAAACCGCCTTTTTTGGTGTCGCATAAGTGACAGACAGAGGGCTTGACAACATGCTACATTATCTCCCAATGCACCAGCCAGGATGCAGACAACAAACCAACACGAAGGGAAACGCACAGATGTACACAGCACAAACCGACACCCACGGAAACTGTATCGTATGCAAGGGCAGCGAGCAGCGCCGGGGTTATCGCATCGCATTCACCGGCACCTATAACGAGTGCCTTATGTTCAAAGCATTAAGGGGCCAGGCATGAGCACACACGAAACCATCATGCGCCAGGCCCGCCGGGAACTTGACGCCGTGCGCCCGGTTAACTACCAGCTCACGCCGGCGGAGTACAAGCGCCGCATTTATTTAATTAACGACGAAAAGAACCAGCTGCGCGCCGCCCTGGGCATGGCACCAATAACCACCCAACAAACAACCGGAGACTTATTCCAATGAAACCCCTCTACTTAATCGCATGCAGCGCCGCCAAGCTGGACCGCACCGCACCGGCCGCCGACCTCTACCAGGGCCAGGCATTCAAGCTGGCAATGCGCGCCGCTGATCGGGCCGGCGCCGATGTAATCATTTTGAGCGCTTTGCATGGCGCCGTTAACCCAGCGGCCAACCTGGCACCCTATAACAAAACCCTGGCACAAATGTCCAAGCACCAGCGCGCCGTTTGGGCAGCAATGACCGACCAGCAGCTGCAGCAGCACAAAGGCCGCCCGGTGGTGGTCCTGGCTGGCAAGCACTACGCCGCCGCCGTTGAAGGCTGGCCCAATGTATCCCGGCCGCTAGCCGGCCAAGGAATCGGCCAGCAGCTGCACACCCTCAAACACTTAAACGCTTGAAAGGCACACCATGACCAAGCTTCAACTACTAATCGATTTGCTTACCCTGGAGGATTTGCGCAAATACCAGGCACAAACCGACAAGCTTATTTGGATTGAAACCACCCTGCTAGACCCTAACGGACTGAGCCGCCGCCACGCCGAAAAGGTCGAAGCAAAATTACTCGATTTGCTCCAGGCTTACAACCCCACCAACTGAAAGGCACCCAATGACCAAGCTTGAACTACACCAACGCAACACGTACACCTATGCCAGCGGCTGGGCCGACCTGGACGAATGGCAGCACCTGGGAACCGCGAAAATGCTGCGCTGGAATGCCACCGCCGAGCCCCTGGGCTTTGACGACGCCGGCACCTTCACGACCAAGGTTATAGGACCGCGCCAGCTGCGCGCCGTTGACCTGGGCCGGGCAATCGCGGCCACCCTGGGCGGCAGCAGCTGCACGCATGAGCATGACTGTTGCGGATGCCCTACCACTCACGCCAGCGTTAAACGCACCAGCGCCCGGGAATACTTTGTTCACCTTCACATAACCCGCAACTATTAAAGGCCCACTATGACCATACTCGACACCCCCGACCAGATAGCGCGCTACCGCCTGGCCACCCTACGCGCAGCGCTTAGGCTGGAAATTGCTGGCATGAAACGCAGCCGCGGCCCCAGCGCTTATGCAATCCTTAAAAAAGAGGGATTCACCGGCACCCGCGCCGACATCCTGGAGCAATTAAACAAACAATTGGAGAATCAATAATGGGAAACCGCGCAGTAATTACATTCAACACCGCCAACAATGCGCCCGCGATATACCTTCACTGGAACGGCGGCCGGGCCAGCGTAGAGGGATTTTTAACCGCAGCGCGCCAGCTGGGCCTACGCCATGCCCGCACGCCCCAGGCACAAACCGAAGCGCTGGACCAGCTCGCCGAAATGTTGGCCCGCTATTTTTTCCGCTGCAATGTTGGAATGAACGTTTACCGGCTGCACTACGCCGGCAGCGACCGCGACAACGGCGATA
>Ga0315900_10013079_pt1 | contig 10125 bp, 8 predicted proteins | sample LakEriMetagenome_FD_203521 | JGI IMG/M metagenome (GOLD analysis project Ga0315900, IMG submission 203521) | Freshwater fungal communities from buoy surface, Lake Erie, Ohio, United States - Buoy 12 MA114 | ecosystem: Environmental > Aquatic > Freshwater > Lake > Lake biofilm | place: USA: Lake...
ATACCACGCCCACTCGTTGGAGAACATCTGTTCTCGTTTCCGGCATCATCACATTCATCGCGGCTGTGCATTATTACTATATGCGTAGCTACAACTTGGAAACCGGTGAATCACCGACTTTCTTCCGTTATGTGGATTGGTTATTGACAGTGCCCCTGATGTGCGTTGAGTTTTATCTCATCACAAAGAAGGCGGGCGCGACGATTGGTCTTTTATGGAAATTGATTATTGCTTCAGTTTTCATGTTGGTGACAGGTTATATCGGCGAAGCATTGCATGGACAAGATGCATCAAGCTGGGTTTGGGGCACAATTTCATCTGTAGGATATGCATATATCGTATGGTTGGTATGGGCAGGTGATGTAGCCAAATTGGCAAAATCATCTTCACCCGCAGTTGCGGCCGCAAATCGCTATCTCGGTTGGTTCGTGCTTGTTGGTTGGGCGATTTATCCATTAGGATATATCCTCGGCACAACCGGCGGATTATTTGGCAATCAAATGGTTGCAGATCCAAAAGCGGCACAATATTCAATGGACATCGTATATAATATCGGTGATGCCGTGAATAAAATCGGTTTTGGTCTTGTGATTTATATGTTGAGTAGAAAAGAAGACTAATATTTCGATAGTATAATCTGATAAAACCCTGATGCTGAAAAGTATCGGGGTTTTTTCATGATATAGATACTTGTTCAGTTACATTGTATTTCCTAAGTTAAGGTCATTCGTCATTGCAGGAATTGCACAATGAACATTGGTATCATGAAAGAACCTTCCGGTGAAACAAGAGTTTCTCTCTTACCTGAAGCGGTTGCTTCGCTCATCGGAAAAGGTCATACGGTTTTTGTCGAAACAGGCGCAGGCGCTTTGGCTTTTGCTTCCGATGATGAATATGCAAAAGCAGGAGCAATGGTCACCAATGCCGAATCTGTGATTCAATCAAGCGAAATCCTCCTTTCCATCCATCCTGAACCGGTCTCAAATGCACACTCAAAAACATTGATCGGAGTATATTATCCATTGGTCAATACCGAATCGAATCAACAATTCTCCTCTCGAGGAAATACGGTGTTTTCACTGGATATGCTACCGAGAACCACACGCGCTCAAAGCATGGATATCTTGAGTTCTCAAGCAAATATTTCGGGTTATAAAGCCGTATTATTGGCAGCCACAGAATACTCACGATATTTTCCAATGTTCATGACAGCGGCAGGGAGCATTGCACCGGCAAAGGTTCTAATTCTTGGAGCAGGTGTGGCTGGACTACAAGCAATTGCAACCGCAAGACGCTTGGGTGCAGTCGTCGAAGTGTTTGATACAAGACCGGCAGTAAAAGAAGAAGTAATGAGTCTTGGCGCAAAATTCATTGAAGTAGAAGGTGCTGCTGATGCCAGCCAAGCTGGTGGCTATGCGGTGGAACAATCTGAAGAATTCAAAGCAAGACAAACTGCAAGAATTGCAGAAAGCGCAGCCAAAGCTGACATCATCATAACCACCGCGCAAATTCCCGGTAGGAAAGCACCAATCTTGATCACACAAGAAATGCTGAATTCCATGCGCAGAGGAAGCATCATCATTGATTTGGCGGCTTCCACCGGTGGAAATACACCGCACACAAAAAATGATGAATCAGTGATCCATAATGGAGTCAAGATTATAGGCAATAGCAATCTCGCTCGCATGATGCCTGCCGATGCCAGTAAATTATATGGAAAAAACATCATTAATTTTCTGCAATTGATAACCGGTGAGCAGGCGATATATCATCTCAATCTTGAAGATGATCTCGTGAAAGGCACATGCATCATGAAAGACGGCAATATCATCCATGAACGATTGAAATCTTAAAGAGAACATATATGGAACAGCTCCTCAATTGGTTTACTCAGCATCAGGATATGATATACATAGTCATACTGATGATTTTTGTGGGAATAGAAATCATTGGTCGCGTGCCTAGCGTATTGCACACACCTCTCATGAGTGGTGCCAATGCCATTCATGGTGTTGTAATCATCGGTGCAATCATCGTGATGGGCAATGCTGATCCCACTGATATCACTGCATTGATTCTTGGATTTCTTGCGGTGATACTTGGTACATTGAATGTGGTCGGTGGTTTTGTCGTGACAGATAGAATGCTGGAAATGTTTAACAAGAAAAAATGAATCTTATGGAATCTCTCCTTCTACTCATCTATCTGATTGCATCCATAACCTTCATTCTTGGTTTAAAGATGCTCTCCAATCCCAAAACCGCTCGCAATGGAAACTTGATTGCCGCAGTGGGAATGGCTCTCGCGATTGCAGGAACAATTGCATTCTATACAAATTCATCCGGTGATCATCTCGGAAATCATCTATGGATTCTTGGCGGATTGGCGATTGGCGGAATCGTGGGAACTATGTCTGCAAAAAAAGTCAAGATGACAGACATGCCTCAAATGGTGAGTTTATTCAATGGAATGGGTGGAGCTTGTGCCGCACTCATTTCAATCATTGAATTCAAACATCTCGTGCACGATTTTCAACCTGAACTCTATGCTGGAGGTGGTTATACCTATTTCTCTACGCTTGACGGTGTATCACTGCTGGTTATCATGGCAGGATTGATTATCGGTTCGGTGAGTTTTACGGGATCCATGATTGCATGGGCGAAATTGGATGGTCGATTGAATGACTTTGCCTTTTCCGGACAGCATATCGTGAATATTGTACTTCTGCTTGTCACGGTTGGTTTGACTACTATGATCATCTTTCTAAGACCCGAAGAAACCATCGAATTTTTCTATGCGGCTTTGGTTCTATCAGCTGTCTATGGCATTCTCTTCGTCTTGCCGATTGGTGGTGCGGATATGCCCGTCGTAATATCACTTCTCAATTCATTCACCGGAATTGCTGCGGCATGCGGTGGATTTTTATATGACAATACAGCAATGCTCACAGGTGGAATTTTGGTGGGCGCGGCAGGAACCCTTCTTACGATTCTCATGTGCAATGCCATGAATAGATCCTTACTAAATGTACTTATCGGTTCATTCGGCGCAAGTGCACAATCCGGACAATCCGCCGGAGCACAAGGAACATATAAAGAAATGTCCATTTCCGATGCAGCAGTTTTGATGTCCTATTCTTCCAAGGTAGTGATTGTCCCCGGCTATGGACTTGCCGTTGCTCAAGCCCAGCATGCATGCCATGAAATGGAAAAATTACTCGCTGAAAAAGGCGTGGAAGTCACATATGCGATTCACCCCGTTGCAGGTCGCATGCCCGGTCACATGAATGTATTGCTTGCTGAGGCCGATGTTCCCTATGAAAAGCTCAAGGAAATGGAAGAAATCAATGATGAATTTCCTTCCGTGGATGCAGTGCTTGTATTGGGTGCAAATGATGTGGTGAATCCCGCGGCAAAAACAGACCCAAGTTCACCAATTTATGGCATGCCCATTTTGGAGGTTGAGTCAGCAAAGCATGTCATTGTGAATAAACGAAGCATGAAACCCGGTTATGCAGGCATTGAGAATGAGCTCTTTTTCCGACCCAAAACTTCGATGTTATTCGGAGACTCCAAAAAAGTATTGCAAGATCTCATTGCGGAAATAAAAAACTTGTAAATTTGGACATCATTTTATGAAGAGAATCATGAAGTTCAAGACGCCATTTCATAAGAATATCACCATCATCGCAATGTCGATGATGCTGGGAATGATATTCATGAGCTTTGGTGCGGTGATATATGATCTTCATGTACAAGGCGGAAACTTCAGTCGGGCTGATTTGCACAAACTCATGTCATTTGAACAAGTCAAAGAAGTCACCGCTTTCATTGAATCCATAATTGTAACGGTGGCTCAGGCGGTATTAGAATATTTGAGAACATTTCTCAAAGGGTAATACGGAGCAGGGTCTATAGGGACCAATAATTCTCTGAGTCCATTCTTTGTTTATTACAATATTTCCAATTCATACCATGGATATAGAAGACACTATTTCAAAGAAATAATAGTGTGCATTTTCAGATATTGATAATTATCCCTCAATTGATCACTTCTTCTTCAGCATGAATGAACGCACTTTTGACATTTCAAGAAACTTCATATCAGCACCCTTCTTCATGACAATCAAATAAAATTGTGCAGTAGTAGTGGAATTTTTCTGCGAAAAAGATGCTGTACACAATAGCGTATATGAATCAGCATTCTCATCGACAATGCCATAATTCCCTTTGTATTGATACTTTCCTGAAGTAACCGGTTCAGTCATTTTCCATTGGAGTGACTGCTTTGATCCAAGAATAATCACATTATCGGCATAATGCAGAATTTTTGCATTTCGTGCTTTTGATTCCTTCCTCACATTCAAAGGTTCACCGGAATATTCCCCAAGAAAGCTCGTCGGTAATTCGGTAGATATGCCGGCATTGACAGAATTCATGATGACCAAAAAACCAAGCAATAACATGATCGTTAATTTCATGACAATAATTCCATTTCATAATTGGATGTAATAACAATTGGAAGTCATAATCTAAGAAATAGGCACAAATATTGCTGAATTACTTTTGATATTTACAAAACAGGTGGCAGGAACATACTATGAAATGGTTATTCCTTATTGGTTTTCTCTTTGTTTCGGTACAACTTTCCGCTCAAGAAGCTTTTGTTGTAACAGGCGATGACTTAACAACAGGTTTTGGCACAGTTAATTATACTGTTGGACAATTGATTGTAAAATCTGATTCTACTAAGAATGGTTCGATGAGACATGGAATTCAAATACCGATAGAATTATTCAAAATTCCGGTTGGTATTGATGAGATTTCTGAAATACATGCCGAGGCATTTCCAAATCCAACATTTGATCATGTGAAGATCATCATACCTGAAAAGTATCATGGTCCTTTCACTGTCACACTCATGGACATCAAAGGCGGAATATTGGAAAAGTATCAAATGAATTCAAATGAAATGTTGCTTTCATTGATGCAGCATTCTCTTGGTACTTATACAATAGTGATCAGTCAACAATCAAAGACCATTTCTTCATTTTCGATTATCAAGCATTAAAGTAATAAAGAGGATTACACATGAAAAAGTATGTACTTACTCTATGTTTATTCTGTATAGGAATATTCAATGCATTCGCACAAATTCCCAAGACAATGTCTTATCAAGCAATCATTCGCAATGGTAGCCAAGGTCTTGTCGTAAATGGTAATATCAGCGTGCGAATCAGCATCATCAAAGGATCAGAATTTGGCAATCCCGTATATGTGGAAGCACATAATGCCAGAACAAATGGCAATGGTTTGGTGACTCTGCAAATCGGTGGGGGAACATCATTGTTTGGAGTATATGACAGCATCAATTGGTCTAGCGGACCATATTTCCTGAGAACAGAAACTGACCCGCTCGGTGGAACAGAATATGGCATAACTTCAGTAAGCCAGATTCTCAGTATTCCTTATGCTTTATATTCTCTGAAAGCAGTTCATGCTGATTCTGTCATGCATGAATTGGATCCACAATTCTCCAGTTCCATTGCATCCGGAATAACAAGTGCAGACACATTGAAATGGAATGCAAAATTGGAGAGAGAATTGGATCCCAATTTTGAGGCTTCACCGGCATTTTTGTTGACAGAAGACATGATGCTTAGATGGGACACTGCAATTGTAGAAGAAGCAGATCCGTTATTCACTGCTTGGGACAAAGACTATAATGATTTGATTAATAAGCCCACAAATGATGGATCAGAGACAAAAATTCAAGCGGGAAGAAATATTTCAATCACCGGAAAAGGCACAGTGGATACACCTTATGTTGTCTCATCCGGAGCTTCAATTCATAAGATTCTTGTTGACAACAATAATCTCAATGCCATCACAACCATCGCTTCTACAATAGTCATCACTAGTGACAATGATGGAAATATGGATCGATTCACTTTACCAAGTAATGCCGAGCAAGGACAAGTGATTTATCTCATTCATAAGGCATCAGGTCAACCAAGAGACATGATTGAACTCAATGCCAATTCATATTCCAATACATATTTCACTTTTGTATTTGCGGATGGCGAATGGCATCTGATGTCAACACGATGAACCCGGCACCAAGTGCCACATTCGAACAAAGGAGTTCGTTCGATAAGCCCTGCCATAAGCAGGGCTTTTTTTATAAAAGTACCGATTGCTTTGCTTGTGAGATATGACTTTTTATTTCTTCATAGATCCGTGGCATATCCACCATATCAACTTTGATGGTTCTTGTCCACTCCGACTCATCTCCTGATTTTGTAATCATATTTGTGAAAAGCAATCTGGTTGTATAGGTGAACTGACCCGGTTTCAGAAGTGAAAGCACATAAGCATAGTATCTCATTTGAAGAGTATATCGTTCTGTGAGTATGTCCATTTGCTCTTGTGTTGAACATCCATTTGTCTTCCAATCCCATATCTCCAATTCGCCATTCTCATTTTCTATCAAGAGATCATAAATCACACCGAAAAAATCATCTTCAACGGGAATGGTCAGAGAATACTCTGTTTTTGCATTGATGAGTGATGTTTGATGTCTTTGCATGAGATTCGATGTACCGATTGCATGACATAGTCTTCGCATTCTTTGCTTCACCTCATCTTTTTCCAAAGAATGCGACATATGATTATGTATGATATCATCGATGATAGAATCAATCATGTCTTCATTCACACCGGCTGCATTCACCCAATTCTGAATATGCTCCAATGCTTGATGCATCATTATTCCGAATTGAGCAGAGGTGATGTCTTCATGATTTTCATCATTCACAAAACCTGCATGATGTTCAATTGTTGCATTTGGAAATCCAAACACATATTTCTTTCTAAACTCCTGTTCATCCGCTTCCAACATCATGAATTGAGATATGGAATACCATTCATCTTTGTATTCTTGTTTGGTTTTTTCAAACAATTGCAGATTACCTTGATATGACTTCTTCTCCACTTCTTCCATGGATTGTGATTCATTCAATGTTTTTTGAATATGAATCGGTATTGATATCTCCTTTTCCTGTTCATCACCTTGAATAATCAACTTGGTTTGAAAAGTATAACTACCCTGCTCATAACTTGGCAGTATTGCATAAGCCGATGAGTATTGACTAATCATATGTATCATGCTTCTTTCCGCAAAGGATTTTCCTTGTTTATGCGAAGTTGAAATAAACACATGATCTTTTGCCCTGGTCAATGCCACATACAATAAGCGTTTTTTTTCAGAGATCAATCTTGATCTTCTTTCCATACCGATTGCCATTGAAAGAAGCGATTGCTCGGTTTCATGCGATCCCGCCACTCTATATTCCTTGATGAGTGGAAGGCCGATGCCAAATTGGTCTGATTCATATAATGCAGGTTGCGTGCTTCTTTCTTTAGCATTTGTGTCATACAGAAATACGATCGGAAATTCGAGTCCTTTCGATGCATGTATCGTCATCAGATTCACTGCATTTTCAGAGTTGATGATTGGTGCTTCGGGTTCATCATCGTATTCGGCTGACAATTCCAATTCATCAACAAATGCATGAATATGCCTGAATCCTCTTTGTTCGAATTCTCTTGCAATTCCAATCAACTTCTCTGCATTGGCAATCCATTGTTCTCCATCATCCATTCGCTTGACGATATTTCTCCAATGTGATGCTTCAAGCATGGAATGAATCAGGATGGGCAAAGACATGGTTTGTGCTTTATCACGAAATCCCAGCAAAATCTCATATGCCTTTTTTACAGCATCCATGGCATCATGTTCATGAACATAGTCAACCATGTTTTGCCAAAGACCTCCATCAGTGTATTTCATTCTCATTGCAAACAAGGCATCATCTCCCACACTAAAAAAGGGAGATATCAAGATAGAAGCCAATGCTAGATCATCATTCGGATTACTGAGAAAAGTGAGATAATTTCTGATATCAACAATTGCAGGCGAAGTATAGAAACCTTTATTTCCTGATGTGAAATATGGTATGCCTTCTGCTCTTAAAGCAGCCATCAAAATATTCACCATGGTTCTTCTTTCATAGAGCACGGTGCAATCTTTATACATACCCTCGCGCAGAAATGGAATATCTTTTCCATCCTCATCTTTTTGTGAATCCCAAATCAATCTGCTTTTGTTTTGAACGATGTCTTTTATTGCCGATGCAATCAGTCCCGCTTCATCGACCAAGCTTTCTTCTTCTTTTGACGCTTCATGAATAAGAAATGTTATGCTACCTATTTCTCCTGATTCCAATAATTCTTGTGAGATATTTCTTCCTGCAATCATTGGTTCATAAGCTACTTCATAATCGATTGATTCATTTCCCATCAATCTGGAGAAGAGATCATTCACGAATGCAATGATACCTGGCAATAATCGAAATGATACTCGTAATGAAAGCATTCCTTTTTGTTCATCTTCGGTTAATTCTTCACTAGTGTTCATTTTTCCATTATTGACATTCGCTTTCTGAATGTCTTTCGTTGCCATCCCAAACACTCTCACATCGGCAGATCGAAATCCGTAAATGCTCTGCTTTGGATCACCAACTATATAGAGATTCACTTTGTGATCTTCATCTTCTTCTTTCAATGATCTCACTATTCGTGATGCCAATTCATATTGCATTGCATTTGTGTCTTGAAACTCATCAATCATCAAAAATTGTATTGAAGATCTGATTTTAGGACCAGCTTCAGGATGTTCCAAGAGCTCCATTGCCAATGTTTGAATATCACTGAATTCAAGCGTTCCCTCATTTCTTTTTTGTGATTCAAACGATGATGTGGCATGCAGTGCTATTTCGAGTATCAAGCGCGCAAATTTCAAAGCTTCTTTTTCTGCAGATACTACGGAATCCCCATGTTTCAAGCCTATTGTACCGATAATGCGTAATCCCTCAACTTGCTTGCGTAAAGAGCTAATGATCGGGAAATATTCATCGATCCATTCATCAATCGATTGATCTGAATATTTCTTGAATTGAGTGGCTGTTTCACCCTTTTGTGTAATGTATTTACTAATCAATTCCTTATTGACCAATTCAAACAATTGAAGAAAGTGCAATGTCTTTTCATCGAATTGACCAAGTGTAAAGTCTTCTTTCAATACCCTCAATTCTTCCCACTTATTCACCAATTCTTGTTTAATGAAGTCAGCATTGCGATATCCCGGCAATTGATCAATAGCTTGGAATAATGTAGACAATGAATCACCTATTTCATCTCGTATGGATTTCCATGCATTCTGTATGATGATATCATCTTCATTTTTCAATATCTCTTCCAATGTTGCAAGAGCCAATTTGCCCTTCATCATCAGATATTCCAATGCTTTTGTGATGGTGGAATGATGATGTGCATGAAACATCCTGCGGATAAGTTCAGATTGTGGATGTTCTGCATTCAGGAAGTGAATCAAAGCATCTTCAATGCATTCTTTCCGCATCATTACGGCTTTACTTTTTTGGAGAGGTGTAAGTGTATGCGGTACATTTGCCTCGAGCGGAAATTCCCGCACGATTTGACTACAGAAAGAATCAATCGTGGAAATTCTTGCGGAGCTGATATGTTGTCTGATGCGTGACCACATCTGAACATCCAATATACGCTCATTGTCGATTGCATCTTGTAAACGCACTTCGACCGCATCCATGACGCGTTTCATCATTTCGGCGGCGGCTTTTCTTGTGAATGTGATGGCCACAATCGATGATAAATCAATCCCCGGATGATGTTCAAGAATATGTATGAATCTTTGAACCAATACCCTTGTTTTTCCGCTTCCTGCCCCTGCTGAAACAGATAGATGTCTATCAAAAGCTTTACCCAGAATTTGTTCTCTAGTCTCTTTCATAGTTTCAATTCCATCGAGAAAAAAAAGCCCGACTATGAATTTCACGGTCGGGCTTCACATATTCATGATATCACATTATTTTACGATATCGAGCAATTCCACTTCGAATACCAATGTTTCATTAGGTCCGATTGCATTGCCTGCACCACGATCGCCATATGCGAGATCTGAAGGAATGAAGAATTTATACTTCGAACCTTTGCTCATGAGCTGAACGCCTTCTGTCCAACCTTTGAT
>Ga0315900_10013083_pt1 | contig 10123 bp, 13 predicted proteins | sample LakEriMetagenome_FD_203521 | JGI IMG/M metagenome (GOLD analysis project Ga0315900, IMG submission 203521) | Freshwater fungal communities from buoy surface, Lake Erie, Ohio, United States - Buoy 12 MA114 | ecosystem: Environmental > Aquatic > Freshwater > Lake > Lake biofilm | place: USA: Lake...
GCTTATCATCCAGCGTGCCGCCGGACATATCCCGCATCTGCTGGCATAGCTCATCGAATATCTCGGCTGGGGTGCGCGTATCGTCCTTGACGAATTGCCAGAGTTCTTGAGGGTTCATACGCCCTCACTCTGGCCGAAGCCGCCATGATGACCGGCAGCTTCACGCACCTCTCGCGATTTTCCCATGTAATATAGCGATTTATGTTCGCGCTGTTTAGTGTTTTTATGTTCGAACATGTTTACCCCCGGTGGGCCTCATGTTCAGGCGGGTAACGATCTTCAAAAGCGCCATCACCCACATGTGCCATGCCTTGGTGCGGCCACATCCGATGCGCCAACAAATGGGTTTCCACGGCACGCGCGCGGCGCGCAGCCACACCAGCCGACGCTCATCTTCCTCGTCGAGCAGGAAAATCCACCCGATGGTTTCCTCCATACGGCTGATCGCTTGAGCAGAGGGTGGGCCAAGACGCAGCGGCAATTTGTCTGCCTGTATCTGCTCCATGATCGTATGCACAACTGGTGGCCATACGTTGAAATATCCTTTCACCTTGACCGGAGGCAGGCGCCGCAACGTGCGCGCGGCTTCCTCAAAGCGTTCGGCGATGTCGGTGACCGTCCATTGATTATTCGTGAACATCGGATTCCTCCTCGGTTGGTGGAAGGAGTTCGGCCATCACCGCAGCGTATCCGGCAACATCGGTGATGCTGTCGAGATGACGTGGGTTTTGCTTGAGACGGCAGAGCTTAAGTTCCAGCAGGCACATCACCACCTGCGCGGCACTGACCTCATGCCCCATCACCAGCGACCATCGCTGTGCAACCTCGTGCAGATGCTGTTTTGCTTCGCCGTATGCTGATCGCCGCAGCTTGAAAATCAGCGTGGCCTGATGTAGTAATTTTTCTCCTCGCATGGCTTATCCCTCCACAGTTAATTCGATACGGATCACGCGCGCATCGTTCACGGTGACTTCCATCCACCGTTGGTTCAAATCCGCGAGATAGCGCTGGCTGATCCATTCCTGAATGAATTGGTTGGGGCAGCGAATCACCACCACGGCGCCATCGCCGTAGCGGAGCATTCGCGTGATGATCGTGGCAGCAAACCAACTGCGTATGCATGACTTGCCATGCTTTTGTGCAAGATATGCCAGCACCGTATCCCACGGCTGCTGCAACGCCGGTACATCGCATGCCGGTGGCTTGGGCGGATGATTGCCGCCGGAGAAGCCGCCCTCCATGATGCGCGCAACATTGTCGGATGATGCGATTGCCCAGCCGAGATCAATCGTCCATGCCTTGCCCTCTTTGCCTTCGCGCTTGCCGAGGCAGAAATTGCTGGCACCGATGATTTCGCAATAATACCGCCATGCCCGCATGTCCTGCTGGAAATCCTCCAGCCATCTATATGTCATCTGCTCTTTGCGTTTGGGTGTGAGTATGGCCTTCTGGCCTTTGGTGAGCTTGCTCTGCACCTCTTCGTTCCAGATATCGAGCATCTGCTGGAGTATCTGGTTATGGCCGTGATTCTCGCTTTGCTTCTGATCGGTGGCTTGTCCACCGATCTTCTGTTTTTCTCTCTCGCGCTCTCTCTTTTCTGTGTGTGTCTGAAGTTTTTTATCTGAATTTGTTTCTTTTTCTGCCTCTACTCTGGCCTCTGCCGATCTGCCCTCTGATCTGACTTCTGAATCTGCATTCTGTTCTCTGTACTCTGTATCTGTCTGTTTTTCGACTTTTTCGCGTTTCACCACGTCACTTCGCGTCACATCACGTTTTTTCGTGTCACGATGTTTTTTCATCCGATCAGTGGACGTGGTGTATTGGCGCTTATCCCAATTGGTGAGCCGATTTTCCGGCGTGAGCAGATTCTTCTCGTAGAAGGCGTTGATAATTTTTACCACGTCTTCGGTCTCGAGATTCTGTAGCACAGCGATCTGCTCGGCATCGATCACCACGCTGCCACGCGGATTATGCTGCGATGCCATGTCGAGCAGGCACACCCACACCGATAGCACGCTGGCCATCGGTTGCTTGGTGCGGTGCGCGACCACCTTCAATTTGGTGTCCTGTGGCATACCGTGATAAGCTCTGTACCAATCCATATGGCCGCGCTAATCAAGCAGACTGGGTTGATTCGCATCCGCTTGCGCGACCTCGCGCTCATGATCTTCCTGCTTCAACGCGAGCGCTGATTCAATGCAGCCCTTGGTGAGTTTGGCACGGTCTAATTCTCGCGTTGCTTGCTTGCGGAGCCGCAGTAGCGTTTCCATGTCCATGCGGTGCATGGTTTCGATGGTGATGCGGCAAATTTCATCAAAGGTAGAGATAGGTTTTGAGTCGTCGTTCATGTGAGCCTCCGTGGGTTAAAACGGTTCGTTGTTCGAACTGTTCAAACACAAGGCTTGCACAAGATGGGTGGGGAGCACGTGGGGCGCGGTGAGGGTGGAAGTGGGAATATGTGGGGGATAAAAATTCCCACCACCGTTTCATTTTGAAGCAAAAACCCCATGTCAAGGGGGCTTGGTGAGGGTGCGGTGGGGGATGAGGTAGGGCGCAGGTGGGAATGAGTGGTACATTGTAATCAACGCTGCGCTTACGCGCGCAACGTCGCTTAAAAGAATTTTTCTAATAGCAAATGTCGCTACACTGCTTCGCGTAGGTTCTGTTTATGCGGTTCGCACTGAGAAAAATCATCGGGTGATAAATTCAGACAATAATAGCCGCGTCCATCCGATTTTATGAGTAGTTTCCATGCGGGTTGCGTCCTAAAAATATCGCGCAAACGGTTGCATGGTGAGTCTGCTTGTTTGAGCAGTGTTTTGCCAAACAGCCACGGGCTGCCGGAAAGCATCGCATCATGTAACGAGCGAATCACTGTAGCTTGCTTTGCGCCCAGCTGATAATTTTGTCCGCCGATGCGTACATTATGGTAGTCGTTGCTGAATATGGGATTGTTTTTTGATGGCGATGATGCATCACTCGGGGACATCATGGTGGCTTGACCAGTATGATGGCATATTGCAATCTGATGTTCCCGCTCGAAGGCCTCGCAATCCGTTGCCTGTACCACCAGCTCTTCCAGGGAGAATGTGAGCGGCTTTTGTGGTGGCTCGGCTGCGAGTCTCAGCAGATATGCACTGCGCCGGATCGACTGGAATACGCATACGGTGTTTTCACCACGAGCAAATATGCGACACGTGTCTTTGGGTTGTATCGCCACCATCCCATCACAAATGGTTGATTTATCGACAATGAATTTTCCCTCTTCATAGTGGCCATATTCCATCCAACGTGTAGGCAGATGCACACATGCGCGCAAATGCCCCATTTCAACAGCATAAGTGACATCATCCCACGGGGCATTCCAACGCTTTTGCAGTGATTTTAGGGAATAATAGTCGCGTGCTGGAAATGCCATAAAAACTCCCATTGATTATTATTATTGGGCGATGTAACAACTCCGTTACAAAATATGTTACACTTTTGCCCAAAATAGAATCCAACAGAAATCTTGTAAATCGAAATTTTAAGGAGATGGCATACAGTATGAAAAAGTCCGCACGCCCTGACATAAATAAAAAAACTACTAAGGTGATGCGTGTCCCACTTTGGTTCACTACCCAGCTGGAGAGTTATATCAAAAACAAAGGATTCCGCCTTCCGCTACTTTCCGGCAAAGTGCCTGCGGGGTTTCCGCTGAACACTGAAAGCCATGTCGAAGAATGGATTGACCTGAATGAGATGATTGTGCGTGACCCTGATTCCATGTTCATGATCGAAGCCGTTGGCGATTCAATGATTGGCGCGGGCATTGAAGAAAAAGACCTGCTCATCGTGAGCAGTAAAACCGAACCGACGCATGGTAAAATTGTTATCGCCGCTATCAATGGCGAATACACCGTTAAACGCTTGCACCGCAAAGCCAATACAACCAAACTCATGCCCGCCAACGATGCCTATCCACCTATCGACATTAGCCGCAACGCAGATTTCCACATAGCTGGTGTGGTGGTTAAGATATTGCGTAGCTTGTAAGTGGGCTTTCATTTTTGTACAGCAACACTAAAAATCCCCTTCGAGGCATCATGCCGCTGGTCTATGCTTTACCGCACGGTAGGGTGACAGCGCATGGGTGAGCTCTTCCAATACACGCGGCTGGTGTTTCTGTAGATGCTTGAGTACACGTGGATTGCGCAGCATTTTATCGTAATGCGAGCAAATACGGTTGAGAGTGATGCTGGTGACGCCCAGTTCGGTGCGGATCTCTTCCTGCTGCGTGCGTGAATTTTCCATGGTGGTACGCATTTCTGCAAGTGCCTCGCTGGAAAGCTGCTCCGCATGCTTGGAGCGCTTGCTATCTGCCAGCAAATCTGGTGGCGTGGTAATCAGGATGTGATTTGCCATGCGCTCAGAAAAATTGCCGAGCCGCAACATCTGCTGTACCGCCGTGATCTGTTGGGTGGGCTTCAGCTTGCGCAAAATACGGATCACTGTTGGTGTAAACGGATGATCTTTCATGGCGGTGGCGGCTTCCGGACAGATGCCATTCATCAAATCGCGCTTGGCACGGATATGGGAAATATCAACATTAAGCGCCTGCGCTAAATCTTCTGCGCACACGCCTTTGTCAATTGCCTTCAAAACCATCAAATGTTCCTGAATGGGACTCAGCTGATTGGTACGGTAGTTGTAAGTGAACGTTTCCTCGGTTTTGGAAATCAAGCAATAGGCTTCGGTTGCTTCCAGCGATAGCAGCACGTCCAGGCGCGCATCACCATCGAGCAATTTGTAAAAGCCGGGCATTTCATCCGACGGAAACACAACGATTTGCTCCACCACCCCGGCATGACGTATGGTCGATACTACCTGTTGGTATTTTTGTGAGCTGCGAATCTTGGGAGCGATTTCTTGTTTGAGGATGATTTTATCCAGTGGGATAAGCCGGATATCCATTTCAAAGCCGATTTCAATGTCTTTAGCCATGGAAACCTATCGCTTTCGTCAGAGTTTCAGGAAAATGGTTGAGCTTTTCTGCTCGCAGCAACGTCACAAAGTGCTCATCCTTAATCAGTTGCGCGGTCAGTTGTTCCAGCACGCGCAGATGGTGTTTGTGAAGTTGCAGTTCGTTATAATCCACGTGCTGACGCTCCATTTCGCGGTCAAACTCGGCTTTGAGGGATTCAGCGGTTATTTTCTTGGGCTTACTGCCGCTACCGCTGCGCCGATAATCTTTGCCACCGATCTTTCTCTGCTGAATCAGCTTGATCGCGTTTTCGACTTTTTTGCCGGTGAGCTTGCCCTGCGTATATAAATCCGAAATCGCATTTTGAATGTCGCCATCTTTAAGCTGCGCAATCTGCACCGCCACATACATGGGTATTTTATCCGCCACCACGGCATTAAGCAGTTTTTCCTCGCTGTTTTCGAGCAACAGGCAAATCCCACGTGTGAATTCGGGATCAAGGCCAACGATTTTTGCGATCTGGAGATAGCTGTTGCCTTGTTCTTTGAGTTTTTGAATGGCACCAAACTGCTCGCGCGCTGTGTAACGCTTGCGCGCCATGTTTTCAATCAGGCTTTTTAGCATGCTTTCATGCTCACTATCATGAGTGACGACAGCGGGTATGGTTTTTTGTTGATGGTGGATATATGCCTCAAGCCGTCCCTGCCCACAGGTGAGATCATAAAATTGGATACCGTTGCGCTTTTCGCCCACGCGCACGGTGATCGGGCGCTTGAGGCCGATATCTTTGATATTCTCGCGTATCTCGGCATATTTGTCCTTGTCGCGCGAGCGCGGATTGACAATGCGGATATGCTCAACTGGAAGCATACGGATTTCAGGAGGGGATTTTTTACTCATGCAGCCTCCATCACGGCAAGATTGCGGCTGGCCGCAAACAACATATCGAGAGAAGTGAACCGGTATGCATCGAGCGAGATGTCGTTATACTCGTTCAAATGCATTCGATCACGGCGCAGTGCGACCAGCGGCAGGATATAATAATCGCGGATGGTTTCATTGCCCGGATGCATGCGCACGGCAATGGTGTAATCGGGGCGCAAGCTCGTATCGAAACGGATCAGCCAATGGTAGCTGCCGGATGGACGACGCTGGCAGCGTGCAATCACGATGGAAACTGTATATTCATCGTCGATGGTGAGCAAATCGCAATCGCTATCTTCCTCTACCGTCGCCCCATATCCGGCAATGGTGTCTTTCACTATGTTCCATATCTCACCATGCACGCGCCGCAGCTGCTGGTTGATCTCCAGATAGCGGTAGTCACGGTTTGGGGTATAACCAACCAGTCGGTAGGCGCGCACCAGACTGCCGAAGCGTTTGCGGTATGCCGCCTGCGTTGGCATTTGCTCTTTTTCCTCAATTAGCATGCCAGAGAGCAGACCTTTTTCTTTGTAGAGATCGCTCAGCAATGCGAGCATCTGATCGTCTTTCCATAGCGTGCGGCGGCGGGCATTGACCAGCCCCTGCGCGCGCTCGAACAGCGCATCATCGATAATGGCCGGGTAGGCCTTTTTATATCTTACCCATTCTGATTCAGGATTTTTGATATGTTTTCCTCGCTCATCACCTATGGTGGTGATTCGACAGGATGTGCGGTTATAGACATTGTTGCCGATGTATTTTTCGTTGGTAAGAATTTGCTTCACCGTAGCTGGTGTCCATATACGTCCATGATCGGTGAGCACACCTTGTGCATTTAGAATGGCGGCGATTTGAGCCAGATTCTTATCGTTTGAACAAAATTGCTCATATATCCAGTGCACACGCTCTACTTCTTCGTCGGGGCCGGGCATCAAGATGACACGCGACGTGGCAAACCGCTTGCGTTGTGTATGCACCATCGGTTCTTCGTCCACGAGATTGCGCGCGCCGTCAATTTCAAACCGGCGAAGACCATATCCCGCATACCCACCTTGCTTGAAACCCATTCCGACAAAATATTTTGCTGCACGATACACGCGCCATGACAAATCATGGCTGCTTCTTCCCGCCGCCCGCGCTTCTAAAAAGCGCATCAACGTGTCGCCGTCATTTTCCTCCACCCGATAATCCTTGGTACATTCGATCAGCCGGATATTCATCATCACCAGCCTGTGCTCGTGATACATGCTCTCGGTGGGCAACTGAAACCGCCCGAAACGGCTCATGTCGTAAATGAGCACCGCCTTGCAGCGCACACGACCAGACGTCAGATCATCAAGCATCTTGAGAAATTGCGGACGATCTTCGGCGGTTACACCGCTAATGCCAGGTTCTGCATAATCTTGAATAATACCAAATCCATACTGCGCCGCGAATTTATCGGTATGATCGATTTGGTGATCGATGGAATGTTCCTGTTTATCCGTAGACATGCGTAGGTAGCGCACTGCTGGAATAAGCATGCGTGTGGACAAATCAGGTGTGTCATCGTTCGGAAAAGTTGGATCGCGCATAATCTCACATCGTCAATTGTGGTACGTCCCACAAAGACGAGCGGCTACTAAAACGAGCGCCTCGATGAAATATGCGCGCACTTTATAAGTGCATGTATCACAAGTCAAAGCATTATCCATCGTTTGCGCACGATACCGCTTGGCATCAATGTACAACTACGCTACTTCTGTCATCATACGCTCGCGTGAGCACCACGCTTGAGCGCACAGGAGACCGGAATCCATACGCCGGGACTGCAGGAGAAGCTGCACGAGATGCAGAGCAAGCGCAGTGGTGGGAACAACGACGAACTCGTTCTGGCCCACTAGGTTGGCTGTCTTTTCGCCGACCGGCTGCGCGTTTATAATATGTCCGTGCAGCTTGGCAATACATCCGGCGGAGCAGGAAAGCCGTAAGACTCCGCCGATGTATTATTTCCACCCCATCAACCAATTTGGGGTAACGCCGAGAATCTTGGCCAAAGCATCAAGCTCTTTGTCTTTAACGGAACGAATGCCAAGCTCAATGCTTGAAATTTGAACGCGCTCGAGTTTAATCCCGTAATCAACACAAAGCATTGCCGCCAGCTTCACTTGAGAAAGCCCGATTTTTTGCCGCGCGGCTTTCGCGCGCTTGCCGACAATATTCCCCGCAACCTGAGATAATGACATATTTCCATCTCCCTTTGCAGCAAAATACCGGAGGCGAAAATTTTCTGCGAAACGCTAGGCGTTCATTTTTTGCAGCCGTCCCAAAAACATCCTTGCTTTAACAAGCGCTAAACCATAATAATAGTCATCAGAGGGTCGGCAGTTCATTGCCTGCGCCTATATTATAACGCCTATCCTTGCGGCCTAGCCTTATGACGGATGACAGCACCATCGATTCAGAGAAATTGTTTGAAGTCGCGGCCTCCTACGCCCGGGTTGATCCGAAGGAAATGAAAATCTTTATGGCGCATTTCCATGAGGAAATGAGAAAAATAGCGGAAAAGAAAGGCGTGCCGTTGGAGTTCGATATGGATTTGGCACACCGCGCATACACTGCAGCCATGCTTGATATAGCGGAAAAACATGCTCCTGCAGAAGGTCAAGAAAATAGCGAAACGCTGGCGCGCCTGCGCCGGATGCTGATGATGCAGAATAACACGCCGTAAGACTCCGCCGGTGTATTATTTCATCATCCGCAGCACACGGTTAAATATCTTGCGGGGATCGACTTTGAGCGTCTTGCAGACGGTCACGAACTCGATGACATCTAGCCGCCGCTCGCCTTTTTCGTATTTGGAAACAAAGGATTGAGGCTTTTCCAGCCGCTTTGCTAACTCTGCCTGCGTGACACCCATCTTCAGCCGCGCTTGAACCATCAAGTCGAGAAAATACTGATTTTCCTTGGAATAAATGCCTTTTTTCACTGCCCATAACCTTGATTGGTATGGACAAATGAGCTAAACCCATTTTAGGATTATCCCAAAATCGGATAATCTTCTTCTGATTTATGATATTTTTTCTGGACTAAAAATAAGAACTTTATCATTATTTTGCAGATAGATAGATAGATAGATAGATAGATAGATAGAGAAGAATTGTCACAAAATTTTAACACAAAAATAGGCAGAGATATTGTATACTCAGGGGCTTAAGGAACGACAATATGAGCCGCAAAGCAGTTAAACCTTCCATTCCGACGTTATTCGCAGACTCACTCAAAGAGTTCGCAAGTAATGGCTATAATTTTGACGCAGAGCATAAAAGCCTGCGTGAAGGCACTCAACGTGAAGTGTTTGATACCTTTGCCAATCAATTTGACCCACGCTACCAATTTCCTCCGGTTAAAGGAAAAGCCCGTCTTGAAGCAATTTTAAGCTTAGGCCTTGAGACTGGTGTTATTCATCAAAATGGTGCGAGCTTATTTTATCATGATTCGCCATTAGGCAATGATCGTAATCAGGCTGAGGTACTATTAAGAAAAAACTCTGAAATTGCTGATTCAATCGTAAGTGAAATTGAACAACGAAAACGGATACAGGATGGTTATTTTGAAATTCCCACTGGGGTAGGAAAAACAGCACTTTTTATCTCACTCATCAAAAATTTTGTTGATGCTACAAAGGAGATGGAGGAACGACCTCGTGTGCTGGTAGTAGTGCCAAGCAAGAAATTAGTCGAGCAAACAGCAACGCGCTTCACGGAATTCATGCCAGAAATTGCCAAGCTGGTTGCTCAAAATGGCGGCGATGATAAGCAGGAAATTGATTACAAATCAGAAGACACGGACTTGGGAGCATATTATTAACGACGCAAACACCATGATAAGCCTGTTGTTATCACTACATACCAATCATTGCTTAGGGACATAAACCGCCCAGAAGCAGAGCGTAAATTCAAGCCTTCTGAATTTGGCCTTGTTGTATTTGATGAAGCACACCAACTAACAGGGGCGCAATTCGCAGATACTGCAAAAGCGTTTGCTGGGGATACAATCCGCCTGGCCTTTACAGCTACACCGCATTATTCCGAGCAAAAAACGCTCGATAATCATATTCCGCATCGCTTTTTTGAAATGACGACTGCTGAGGCAATGCGGCGAAACGATTTATGTCCAGTAAGACCAGTATTAGTAAAGACCAACTTTCGCATTGACCGTTCCCGTTTAGAAGCCACCGTAATGAACGGTGATCGT
>Ga0315900_10013084_pt1 | contig 10122 bp, 7 predicted proteins | sample LakEriMetagenome_FD_203521 | JGI IMG/M metagenome (GOLD analysis project Ga0315900, IMG submission 203521) | Freshwater fungal communities from buoy surface, Lake Erie, Ohio, United States - Buoy 12 MA114 | ecosystem: Environmental > Aquatic > Freshwater > Lake > Lake biofilm | place: USA: Lake...
ACCTTATCTTGCTGGATGTGATGATGCCTGAAATGGATGGCATCGAAACTTGCAGAGAACTAAGAAAAAAACACAGCACGAAAGAAACCATCATTGCATTTTTAACAGCACGCAACGAAGATTATTCTCAAATTGCCGGCTTTGAATCAGGAGCAGATGATTACATCAGCAAACCCATCAAACCAAGAGTCTTGGTAAGTAGGATTCAGGCGCTTCTTCGAAGAAACGAAAATGCCGGCAAAATGCGCAAAACGCCTGTGGCCATAGGAGGCTTAATCATTGACAGGGAAAAATTTCTTGTGTTTAAAAACAACGAGCCTATCCAGCTTCCAAGAAAAGAATTTGAATTGCTCGACCTACTCACCTCCAAACCCGGAAATGTTTTTACAAGAAGCAATATTTTATTTTCTATATGGGGTGAAGATGTGGTAGTTGGCGACCGTACCATTGATGTGCACATTCGTAAGCTTAGAGAAAAATTAGGTGACTCCTGTATTAAAACAGTTAAGGGCATAGGGTATAAATTCGATATAAACGACGAAACCTTCGACGAGCGAATAGCGTATTAGGATGGGTGCAATTTACATTTGCACAACCCTAATTATGAAAAAGTTTATAACCCAAGTATGTCTTTCCTTGCCTATTGCTATTCAGACATATGCCCAACCACTTCGTCAAAAAGGTCATTTCACAGAGCCTCCTAAAGCTTGTTGTGAACATCATGGTCCGGAAAACAATTACCCTTTAGCTGGGCATCGATCATCGGATGTACACCTTGCCAGAGGATTTAAGTCCGATGCAAAAGACATGCGAATTCCGGAAATTGAGGACTTCACCTCTGTGTGGAAAAACCCTCCCGTATCGCAATCTTCTACCGGTACCTGCTGGGCTTATTCCGGTATTTCATTCTTTGAGACAGAATCATTTAGAAGCACCGGAAAAAAAGTTAAGCTTTCAGAGATGTTCGTAGTATATTGGGAATATCTCGAAAAAGCCAAATACTTTTTAGAAAACCGTGGAGATGCTCATCTGGATGAAGGATCAGAGTGTAATGCGGTGAGTCGTATTCTTAGTAAATATGGCGCTCTGCCCCAAGAAGCATACACTGGTTTGCTCCCCGAAAAAAAAGCGCATAACCATGAACAAATGCTCAATGAGATCAAATCTTATTTAAAATCTCTTATTGACAAAGGACAATGGGAAGAAGCTCAGGCCATAGATCAGGTAAAACAAATCCTTCATAGGCATATGGGGCAACCTCCCGAAAAAATACTCTATAACGAGAAGTTCATCACACCAGTTGAGTATATGCAAGTTGTATTAAACCTCAACCCTAGCAATTATGTCAGTATCATGTCCCTCCTTCAATCCCCTTATTGGGAAAAAGGCGAATACCAGGTGGCCGATAACTGGTGGCATAGTAAGGAATACTATAATCTTCCGTTGGATGTATTCATAATGATTTCAAAAAGAGCGCTTAGGGCCGGATACAGTTTCTGTATTGGTGGAGATGTGTCTGAACCCGGATTCAATGCATCAAATAATGTGGCTTTCGTACCAACCTTCGATATTCCCTCGGACTATATTGACGAACACGCTCGTCAATTGAGGTTTTTCAATAAATCCACCACCGATGATCATGGTATGCATGTGGTAGGATATCAGGAATTTTTGGGCAAAGATTGGTTTCTTGTGAAAGATTCGGGTGCAGGATCCCGCAATTGTAAAAAGAGTAGTAATCTATACGGTTATTTAATCATGCACGAGGATTACATCAAACTAAAAATGATGGATATGATGGTGCACAAGGATATGCTGAAGGACTATTTGCCCAAATTTGAGAATTGATGATATTTGCCGGCAGACATGAATCCTGATCTGCTCAACATCAACGACTACTACTACGATTTACCGGCCCATCGCATTGCAATGTTTCCAAAGGAGCCGCGTGACAAAAGCAAACTTTTATACTACAAAAACGGTCAGGTTACAGATCATATTTTCGATCAATTGCCCGATATTTTGCCTTTCGGAGGCCTTATGGTGTTTAACAATTCCAGGGTCATCCATGCCCGCTTGCTTTTTGAAACATCAACAGGTGCAGGTGTAGAGATATTTTGCCTCGAGCCATCCCGTCCGGGAAATCCCCGTTATTGGCATTGCATGATTGGCAACCTCAAGAAGTGGAAAGAGCCCAAGCTGAGTAAAAAAGTGAGCATGCCTCAAGCAGAGATTTTGCTCGAAGCCGAATTACTGGAAAAAAAAGCAGAAGCATATGAAGTGATGTTTACAATTACACCGGCTGATGTGTATGATATACCCGAAGTAATTGAACAATGTGGCCTACTTCCACTCCCGCCATACATTAAGAGAATGGCTACCCAAAGCGATGAGGAATCTTATCAAACTGTGTACGCAGAACATCCGGGCTCTGTAGCTGCACCAACTGCAGGATTACATTTTACACCGAGCGTGCTCGATGCGCTGAGTCTTAAAAACATCACCCAAACCTACCTTACCCTTCATGTAGGCGCAGGAACCTTTGCACCGGTAAAGGAGGATAAGGTAAAAAATCATGTGATGCATTCAGAGCGAATTATTCTTGGTATCGAAAGCCTTAAAGCCCTGCATGAAAAATCAGATAGAATGGTAATTGCAGTTGGTACCACATCTTTACGCACCCTTGAGACCATCTATCGGCTCGGAAATAAAATTCTTCAACCCGGTTTTTCTCTCTCAGATGTGTGGGCATCTCAATGGGAGGCATTCGAAAATCCTTCTGTACTAACAAGAAAACAAAGCCTGGAGAATGTACTGGAATATATGGACAAAAAAGGATTACAAAGTCTTGAAGGAACCACTCGTTTAATGGTGGCACCAGGCTACCAGGTGAAAATGGTGGATGCCATCATAACGAATTTCCATCAACCCAAAAGCACGCTCATGTTATTAATAGCTGCCATGGTAGGGGAGGACTGGAAAAAAATCTACAAGCATGCACTCGCAAATGAGTATCGATTTTTAAGTTACGGCGACAGTTCCCTGCTTTTTAAACAAGGGTAATTCTGTTTGCCAGCCATGAATCTTTAGCTGGTATGCAAATACTGTTCAAATCGCCAAGCATTTGCAAGTGATGAAACACAAAAACCGGCGTTTCATTCCTGAGCCATTTGTCTGCCTCAGCCAATGCAAACAATTGTGGACTTCCATCCACTAAAGCAAGAACTTTGTTTCTGTCAAAAAAATTAATTTGCAATGCTTCCCCGGCACTTCTTATAACATGCATCAATTTGTCTATGCCACAACCGCTGGCTCCTGCCTGCGTCTGATCCAATGCAATTACGAGAAAATAATTCATGAGTAGGGAATGGCCCGCCTTCATTGGTTTTTCATGAGAGGTCCAGGTCGAAAAAAAACGATCCAATGCCTGAGAGAGATAATTTTTATCAGCATCTGTAAGTTTTTTGTCTGCCTGAAACATCCAAATCCTGCTTTCAGGAGGAAACCCTGGAAAAAGATGAGACCCATCTAGTTGCATATCTTTGCAAATGTACCACATGAGTAGTCATTTTCATACAGGCTGGGCTCCCTTTTTGCAGACAGAATTTAAGAAAGTGTATTTTCTGAAACTCGCAGATACACTCAAAACAGAATATGCTTCACAAATAGTTTATCCTGAAAGGAAAGATGTGTTTAACGCTTTTAGATTCACAAGTCCCGAGAAAACCAAGGTGCTTATTCTTGGCCAGGATCCTTATCACAATCCATATGAAGCACACGGACTCTGTTTTTCAGTGCATCAAGGCATTAAAATTCCACCAAGCCTCCAAAATATTTTTAAAGAACTGGCTTCAGATTTCGCTTTGCAGCCAAGGTTTTTTCAGCCTTCACATGGAGATTTAAGTGGCTGGGCAAACCAGGGTGTCCTCTTACTAAATGCCGGTTTAACTGTGAGAGCAAATCAACCCAATTCACATTCCAATCTCGGATGGCACACCTTTACAGACAATGTTATTTCTTATGTGAGCGAAGTAAGCCCGTTCACTGTTTTTCTCTTGTGGGGAAGTTTTGCCCAATCAAAAAAAAGTCTGATTAACCCAAGTAAACATGCAGTGCTTACTGCACCGCACCCTTCTCCCTTGTCTGCCTATCGTGGATTTCTGGGATGCAAACATTTTTCCCAAACCAATGCACTGCTTCAACAAAAAGGAATTTCGCCCATCAATTGGAACCTGCACATTTGAATGGTCTTGATTTTTTATACATTTGCCTTGGTGTCAAAAAAACACTTATTGCATTTTCATGAACTATAAAACAACCACTGTTTCCCCGGTCGGCGGGAGTTTGAATGAGTCACTGCCTGCCATGGATTCCTGGCAAAGAACTCCAAACGGATTGCTGATACAGACTGCACTTGCCAATATCGAAATTAGCATTTACGACCATGCAGTTATTCGAACCAATATTTTCCGAAACCATGTAAGGCCGGGAAAAGTTTCCTATGCGGTACACGGACAGCCCAAAGGAATTGCTTTTGACATCATTGAGGAATCTGACAAACTTGTGATTCAAACGGGCGTTTTGCGCTTGCAAATTCTTAAAAACCCTGTGCGTTTTGCATATTACAATGCGGAGGGTCGTCTGCTAAATACAGATGATCCGGCTTTCGGCACTTCATGGATAGGAACAGAGGTGAGTACCTATAAAACGATGCATGCCGATGAAAAATACATAGGGATGGGCGAAAAAACCGGCAATCTCAACCGCAGAGGAAAAGCATATACACATTGGAACACAGATAAATTCGGATATGCAGCAGATGCAGATCCTCTGTATCTCTCCACCCCGTTTTTTATTGGTTTGCGGGAAGGGCTTTGTTACGGGATTTTCATGGATAACCCGCACAAATCGGTGGTGAGTTTCGGCGCGTCAAACAACCGCTTTATGTATTATTCTGCCGCTGATGGAAACATGGATTCCTATTTTTTCGGGGGACCATCGGTGGCAGACATTATTGCCCAGTACAGTGCACTTACGGGAACCATGGAGATGCCTCCTTTGTGGAGTTTGGGATTTCAGCAATGCAGGTACAGTTATTATCCGGAAACAGAACCCCTCAACGCAGCACGAACTTTCAGAGAAAAGGACATTCCCTGTGATGTGATTTACCTGGATATTCACTACATGGATGCCTACAAAGTTTTTACATGGCATCCAACAAGGTTTCCCAATCCGAAAAGGCTTTCTGATACTTTGAAGAGCCTTGGATTTAGCTTGGTAGTGATTCTGGATCCGGGTATCAAAACAGAAAAAGGATACAAGTCCTATGAGGATGCACTCGAGCAGGATTTGTTTGTAAAATATCCTGATGGAAATATTTACGAAGGTCAGGTATGGCCCGGATGGAGTGCATTTCCCGATTTTACCAATCCAAATGCCCGCAGCTGGTGGGCAGAACAAATCAAGTTCCTTACCGACTCGGGTGTTGAAGGTTTTTGGAACGACATGAACGAGCCTGCAGCCTGGGGACAACATTTGCCTGATTTGATTGAATTTAATTTTGATGGCGAAGGAGCTTCTCATCGTAAGGCCCGGAATGTTTACGGGATGCAAATGGCAAGAGCAACTTATGAAGGAGGGAAGAAACACCTCGGGAAAAGACCATTTGTTCTTACGCGTGCGGGTTTCAGTGGCGTGCAGAGGTATGCAGCTGTTTGGACCGGAGACAATACAAGTTCCGATGAACACATGCTTGCCGGTGTTCGTCTGGTAAATGCCATGGGCTTGGCAGGTATTGCCAATGCCGGTTATGACATCGGTGGCTTTGCCGGCGAATGTAACGCCACATTGTTTTCAAGATGGATTGCCATCGGAGCATTCTCTCCTTTCTTTCGTTCTCATGCGATGGTGAACAGCCGCGATTCTGAACCATGGACCTATGGCGAGGAAGTAGAAGACATTTCCAGAAATTACATCAAGTTAAGGTATAAGCTCATGCCTTATTTGTACAGCACATTTTATGAAGCATCACAAACCGGCATGCCGGTGCAAAGAAGTCTTGCCATAGATTATTACCGGGATGAGAAGATTTTTGCTACTGCCTTTCAAAACCAATATCTATTTGGAAGCTCTATCCTGGTATGTCCGGCCGAAAGCAACAAAGAGTATCTAAAAGCTTATTTGCCTGAAGGTAAATGGTATGACTTTTTAACCGATAAAAAATATGAAGGCAGCAGCGAACATCTTGTTGAGCTTCATCGCGAAACCCTGCCCCTTTTTGTGAAGGCTGGATCTATTTTGCCCATGCAAACAGTGGTATCCAACCTCAAGTTAAAGCCTGAAACCACACTTGATATTCACCTTTATGAAGGTGCTGATGCAGTCTTTACCTATTATGAAGACGACGGTGAAAGTTATGACTACCTGCAAGGAAAATATTACAAACGAAAAATGATTCATAAGCACTCGCAGCATGAATTGTGTTTTGACGCAGCAGAGGGAAGTCTTACCAGCCACTTCAAAGAAGTGCGGATATTCTTCCATGGCTTTGCCGGTTATAAAAACTCGGTGAGGTGCAATGGTGCTGAATTGCCTATACAAATGGAACATATCTCGCACATGGAGCCCCTGAGCGATTTTGATCCTTACCACAAACCCCCCAAGGATAGGGTGGTAATCATGGATATCAATACAGTAAGCGTCCCATTTGTTAAGGAAGGGTTTTCACTCACCTGGGGCTAATCTATAATTGCTGCTCATAGGGAAACCAAGCCGGAAGAGTGCTGCTTTTAGGTATACAAATTCATTACTTTTGGAAGGAGGTTTGCTAAGTCTCCTGACTGGCTCTATTTCCTGATGTGATGAAGATATTGTTTGTCATTCCCACCTTGTCTTGCGGAGGAGCAGAAGTGCTTACATGCGGACTTGCGCTTGAACTTGCCGAAAGAGGTCACAAGGTGAAAATTCTTTGTCACCTTCCTCTGCATGCAAGCCACAGTATGATTCCTGACAGAAAAAAACTCGAAGATTCGGTTGAGGTAGTGGTTTGTAAGGATACGGTTGACTTTCATTTTCTGAGGCCCACAGTTGTTTATGTTCCCACTTTAAGAAAAATACTGGATGAATTTGGTCCCGATGTGGTACACTCCAATTTGTTTTTTTCTGAATTGTATTCCCGCTCACTCATCCATCCCAATGCCACTTATATCACACATGTGCATGATAACATGTTTCAGTTGAAGGCTATTTCATGGAAAACCTTCTTGTCGAAAAAACTATTGGTATCAGCATGGGAAAGGTTTTGGATATTGAAAAAATACAAGGCTTCTCGTACGCGGTTTTTGGCAATTTCGCCTGATGTAAGAACATTTTTACACGAAAATTTGCCCCTCTCGCTTCACAACATCACCTATATTCCCAATGCCATTAACCTCAAGCGATTTGCAGGAAAAAAATCAAGCTTTATGGCCGATGGAATACTCAATATTATTTCGGTAGGCAGTTTAGTGAAGAAAAAAAACCATGCGCTTCTAATCAGTTTATCATCGCTTCTTAAAGAGCAAAGAATACCTCATCGTATAGATGTGTATGGAGAGGGCCCCCTCAGAGCGCAACTGGAAGAAGAGGTAGCAAAACAATCTCTGGAAAACAGCATTTTTTTTCATGGAAACAGCGGAGAAATTCCGCAAAAAATGCACGCATCGGACTTGTATATCCATCCCGCTACTTACGAGCCATTTGGACTTGTATTGCTGGAAGCAATGGCTTCAGGGCTTCCTGTAATTTCCCTTGATGGCTATGGCAACCGGGAGCTCATTAGGGAGGGATACAACGGATTTTTATTGCCCAATGATGCAACGGCTCATGAAATCAAAAACAAAATTGATTGGTTTCTTGAAGAACCTACAAGGTTTGTTGAAATAGCTGAGAATGGACTTGGTTTTTGTCTCGACTATAGCATGCAAGTATATGCCAACAAGCTCATTGATTTATATCGGAGAGCATAAGCCTGTTTTCTCTTTCTAAATGGAATCATCACATAAAAATGATTCACACAGGGTATTGAGAAACTGAATAGACATCAATTCTCTCATCGGGGAAAGCCTTTAAATGGACTGTCCTTAGCAATTGAAAGTTTATTTGCTCTCGCTTTGCATCCGAAAAAAGGGTAAACTGCTTTCCTCTGTTTGAAGAATATAAAATCCGTTTACTGCATTTTCTAGAATATAATTATCACCTGAAGATTGAAAAATTCCTGAAGCAACCGATTGCCCAAAGAGATTAAAGATGATGTAGGGTCGTCCAATAAATTGCGCATCCACATGTGCGATTACTTTATCTGAAGTATGATATATTGATATTTTATGCTCTTTTTCCAGTGCTGAAGCACTACTGGAAAAACAGGAGAGTTCATTGTTTTGCAAGGAGGAAATACCGCTTCCGGCATTGAGCAAATCTTGAAACAAATCGCCCTGCGCGCATTGTCCCTTGAGATAAAAATCGAGCCATGGATTGAGGAGAGAGAAAACTGTACTTTGCTGTACGCTTGCACTGATGCTTGCTTGTGGTGAGCAGGATAACTGTCCCAAAGAGCAATTTAGGTTATTGGATGCAAACTGGCAATGGTCTCCGCCCGTGATGCTCAAATAAGTTTTGCCGGCACTGAATAAGGTATCATACAATGGAATCTGATGCACGGATGGTGGTGTTACACAATCATTGCTACCGGCAAAAACCAGGCAGGGCAAATTGCTCTCATTGCTTACAGGCTCATAAGGAGGATTGGTAATGGCAGGTGCCATCACCGCCATGGCAGTGATGCCCGGGTTGAACTGTTTTGCCAGAAAAGAAGCGCCTCCGCCCATGGAATGACCCATCACGGCAGAGGTGGAATCAACTATTCCAAAATAGGGGGATGAAGGATTTGTATTCTCCGTCTGCATGAATGAGCAGAGAAAGGCAAGATCTTGAGCAAAATTTGAATGTGAGGGAGAGAAGCCTGATTCGGTAGTCGGAAAAACCATGATGTATCCCCTGGGCACAAGATTGTTCCAGTAGATGTCGTAAGCCGACCAGGTCATCACAAATCCATGACCAAAAACAAGCAAGGGGAACTGCGCTTGCACCGGCGGAACATTGTCGCCGGCAATTGTTGCAGGATAATATACCTCGCAGGCAATACTCCTGTTGTTGCGGCTTACATCGGTAAAGGTGGATTGGCGATGGCCTATAGGGTAGGGCTGAGCCATGCCTTGGTTTGCTGCCACTATAAAAATGAGAAAACAAAATAAGTGGAAGCAATATTTCGAGGTGTAATTTTTGTTCATGTATTTCATATAAAATAAAGGTATTGTAAAATGAAATTGTAAAGGAGTAAGTCGCTCAGAGGAATTATTTTACTGAGACTCGCCGGCAAAATGATGAAGTGACGGAGGAATTATTTTTTAATGAAGGAATAAGAACGCCTGAGTTCGGTGAACCAATAAAAAATCAGGAAGGGCAGTACAACAAAGGATAATTTATTGAAGGAGGCTGCAGCAGCGAAATCAAAGTGAATCAAATGCATGATGCCACGCGTCATGCCGCAACCATAACACTCCATGTCGAGCAAAAGAACGGACAGACACATGGGTGGTCCGCTGTCAAAAAAATCAGCGGGCAGAATGATTAGTACCAAGGGTACAATCAGCAGCCCGCTGAAATATAAAAGGTAGATGTTCTTTTTCAAGAACAGAGAAATGGACTCTTAAAGTGTTTTCTCGTAAGCGCCATCTTTGGGTTTTAAATCGCCTGTGATAATGCGAATTAAATCAATCAAAGCCCATATGCCGCAACCGCCTGCTGTGAGCAACTGGATGATTCCCTCAGTGGTGTAACCCAGATAGAAACGGTGAATACCCAAAGTGCCTATGAAAAAGCAAAGTAAAAGAGCAATCAGCTGGCTTTTTCCTCCTCCATCTTTCTTTGTCATTTCCTTTGCTTTCTTGCTATTGTTATTAACCAGGTGTTTTACTTCTTTCTTGCTCATGCCGCTGAGCAAAGAAGCCTTGCGCAAGAGGTTAAAAGATTTTGCAGAAGTCATTTTCATAGAAATGTTCTTTTCAGCAGAGGCTGTAAGAACTT